>ERZ1106948.24-NODE-24-length-71122-cov-34.717478_pt1 | contig 71122 bp, 100 predicted proteins | sample MGYA00403673_ERZ1106948 | MGnify/ENA primary metagenome ERZ1106948 (study PRJEB35170, sample SAMEA104062409) | human gut metagenome | biome: human gut; feature: human-associated habitat; material: faeces | place: Denmark | collected 2012-05-07 ...
CTTGTACTTGAAGGACACGTCGCTGAAGACGATGTCGCCCTTGTTGGACGCCGGCTTCTCGCCCTTCTTGTCCACCATCTCGTCCTTGTGGTCGATCACCTCCAGGAAGAACGCCGCCGCCACACGGGCTTTTGTCAGTTCAATGATGGAAGAGAAGGCGCTGCCGATGCCCGAGATCGCCTGCAGCACCGCCATCATCACCACCACCACCTCGCCGCCCACCAGACACGGTCCTTCGCGATCGTACCAGCAGAAGTCCACGCGATCGCAGATGGAGCGACAGGTGGAGGTCATGTTCGCTGCCGAGTAGCAGAAATCGACGCTGTTCAACCCAGCGGCGACGCAACCCTCATTAACCAGCTCTGTAGGATAACTCTTGCGCTGACCCATCACAATGACAACTGCCGATAGGTACATCAGCGCATCTGCAAACTGGCTCGTGAACATGCTCAGCGCGTACCACATGCTCGATACGTGAATCGCCACCCTTCCCACCGTGTAGCAGTCCTTCATGATCTTAAAGTACTTCGCGAAGAACTTCTTCTGCGCGCCCAGCGAGAGGATCGTCTTGATGCTTCGGAACGACTCTTCCGCCACAGCGTCGGCGTTCTGACGCTCCATCATCACGCACTCGTTGAACACACCTCGCTGCTTTCCGAAGAAGTACGAGCAGATGAAGATGAACGGGGCGATCAGGAACGTCAGGACAGTGAGTTGCCAGCTCTATACCTCATCCTCTCGAAAGAATGCGATTACGCTAATGAACCCGATGATGATGCCGGTAATGAGACCCGCAATGGAGTGGAATAGAGCGCCGAGACTGGGACCGAGACCGTCCACGAGAATGGACGACTCCTCGGAGAATCGCTGACCCAGGATTCCGGGATTGTAACTCTCGACGAATTCGACATCGTGCTGGAGTAAAGATTTCATGTATGCATCGCGATAGTGACGCGTGACGTTCTCTAACCGTAATCACTCTCAGTAGCACTCACCAGCGAAATAGCTGAGCAGATATCGCTCAAAGAAAGAAAAGAGAGAGGCTGAAAAGAGAAGAAGGCTGTAGCACGTCAAGATCCACGTGATGCTGTTGAAACTCAGCTCCTCTCGGTTCAATTCATCCAGCAGCTTTCCAGAAAACACATATGAGATAGGAGTCAGCGTTCCGGAAATCAAGGCGACTACGAGTTATACAAGAAGAGGAAAGCAACAGATGAATCCTGTGACGAGGCATGCGCGTTCCTTGTAGTTTGAAAACTTGAGAAAGAGAGTGGAGATCGGAACTGATTTGACCTGCTTCTTTGTCTCCTTCTCCGTCGTTTTTTCTGACTTCTCTGAAATCTCAGGGATCTCAATCTCCTCCATTCGTGTTGTTTTATGGTTTTGGTTCTCTCTGGGTTCAAGAAGTTTCCCGGAAAGTTCTTGATCATCACGCTGCACTCGCTCCTGCAGAATTGGGGTTGTGCTTGAATTGACCTATCATTCCTTCTACTAATACTTCCCTTTTGCTTTTACTGAAGGAAAAGAAGGGAACCGCCTCTATTTGGATTAAAATCACTCCTCACAACGAAAGACCCCTTCTCACAACAAACACAACAATTAATCTTCATATACACCTTCTTTCTCGACACAGCAACGCCAACCACATTGTTCCCGTTCAGAATCGAATTGTCCTCCTTCGACACCACGTAGAAGTTGCCAAAGTTGCGGTTCGCGTAGCCGTAGGGGTCGCCTTCCACAAGATCGCCCTTGGAGTTCGTCAGAATGGCGCGACCGGGCGTGAACTTCTTGTTTCCGGGAACCTTGAAGATGCCGGCAAACTGAATCATGAGCGACTTCTTGTTCACCTTCGCCACGACACCGAACGGACGAGGACGCACGTCACCTCTGTGAATCATCACCGTCTTCTCCATCTCCGTGCTCTGGTACTCCACGATGGCGAAGTCGCCCATGCCGATCTCGCACAAATCGTACGCGTACTCGCTCCGTCCCATGAAGTTGCGCGGGCGGCTCACCACGTAGTTCGGACTCACCACCACAATGTCGTTCGACTCGGAAATCTCGCACATCACCATCACCAGACTGTCAATCGCGTCGTCCTTGTAGAACACGGCGAACGAATCGCGGTTGAGCACGCGGAGGTCGATGTGGTTCTCTCGTAGCACCGCGCCGCCCGTCTGAATCGCCTCCGTCGACCCGAAGAAGATCGACTCGCTCTCGCGGTCGTAGCCCATCACCACCGCCGTGATGCCTCTCGTCTCACTGTTCGCGAACGCCATGATCACCTCGTTCGGCCCCATGTTGTCCATGTCGAAGAAGTTGTGGGACATGGTGAACGGCAGCTCGATCCAGTCGCCGAACTTGATGCTCTTGTCCGGCTGGATGGTGCACAGACACGCCGTCACGATGGGGAACGAGTCGTTCACCATGAACTGTCTGCCCGTGGCAGCGATGATGAAGTGCGTGTCGTCCATGCCCGCCACGCCGTGGTACTCGTAGCGCTCCGTCGCCAGCGTCTCCGCGTCCAGCGTGATCGTCGCCGTGTTGCCGTCGCCCGTCCAGTGACCCACGCGCGTGTACAGCTCGAACCCGTTCTCGTAGATCAGAGCGAAGGTCTCGTTGTTCAGATTGTCGATGTGCGGGTACTGGTCGTCGTCGTTCTCCAGCGCGATCGGAGTGCCCTGCGAGAAGGTCACTCTCACCATGCGGTTCTCGAACTTGACTTGCGCAGTGATCGGAAGCAGTTCTCTCGAACCCACGATGATGAAGCGCTCGCGACTCACGCGCACCACGTCGTCAATCTTACGCGTCTCTCCCTTCAGCGTCGGAGTCAAGTCGAGGTGGTTGAACGTCACGGCGTTGCCGTCGAAGGTGAACATGTAGGCGTCCACGCCTCCGTCGTACACCACCATCGCCGTATTGAAGCTCAGCTCTCGGATCTTCGCGTTCGGCATCTTCTGCGATATCGTGTTGATACTGACATTGCGGTAGATGGTGATTCCGGCTCCCGGGAACGCATTGCCATCGCGATCAATCGACACCGGCATGCCCACCTGCAGGCCATCCGCCCAGTCCCAGGTGGGGAATTCGTACGTGTAGAGCTTGTTCTGGATGGTGGTCTACGCGTGACTGAGGATCCGGAAGACTACCGCGCTACAGAATCCGAGACTGAACATACTCAGAATGAACGCCACCAGAACCAGAATGATGCTGAGGTAGTAGCACAGCGACGTGCGCAGATCGTGATACTCTTCATTTGACGAGTTCTCTTTCACAAGCAAGGCTTCCATGTTGATCTATACCTCAGGACTGCGATTGCACTGCTCACTTTCCCTTAAAAAGAATTGTGATAAGTGAAAAAGAGTAAACACAATTGTGCATGTCGTCCGACAGAAACACTAGCGCTCTCGGACACTGGAATGGGAGGAGCGATTCTGATTGGCTGAACACATAACACTTCGATCTTTCCAAATACACAGGAGACAATCGATTTTCGCGTGTTTTTGGAGAAGAGCGGGAGCTGTACGCTTCTGCCTGCTGAAGGAGGAGGATAGTATCCCCTCTGGGCATGTCTCCAGCTCGGTTAGGGTATTACACGAAATGGTTGCCAGGATGAGATTGGAGCCGTTCTGTCCAATGACGGAGAGTAGTGGGACTGAAGGATAGTCCTATTCCCAGCTCACGGGAAGGGATCATTGCATGTGTGTTTTGCTCTTGTTGTCGTATGTCCACACTCTCTGTTCTTCATTCCACGGCGTTTGGTTCGGAATAGACTCGTTCACGGAAGTGCTCTTCCGTTCCGATAGAGAGTGTCATGTATTCATTGCATTCATTACCAACATCACCGTTTTCATGTGAACCAGTAATCACACCGTCGATGCTCTCTTCACATCTCCCTCCTCCTGTATATTGATGCCCATGCATGGTAGAGCTTGGTTACGTTTGTGGCACCAGAATACACTCTCGCTATGACTCATTCTACGAACTCTTCTTGTTACGCGTCAAAAGCAATCACAGTCATTCCCATTGTTAAGAGCATGACTTAGAAATGATTATATCGGAAATGCTCCTCATCGAAACAGGGATCGAATACACACCATTCCTCTTCACAATAACCCAGATTATTCGTCTCTCTTCACAATACAACGATTAAGAAACAAAGCAATACAAGAGAATAAAGGAATGCTACTGAACAGGTCGCGAAGGCAAGGGTCCATACTTCTCCACAATGCGATTCCGAGCGCTCTCCTCTACGCCTAACCCTAGCAACCCACCCGTACCGCTCATCTGATTTGACTGCAAATACGACACTAAGGAAGAGAACGCATCGCCGACATGCGCGTCCATCTTGGACATGCGCGGCTTGACAGCAAGGATGCGGTCAACGAGCGTCTTGTCCACTGAAAACTGCTGGAGGACGCAATCTACCCATCATCAGCGACAGCGACCCGCACGGTATTGAGCGAGGGAGAAGAGCGCGTTAAGGACGAAAAACACCTTCTCCTCTGACGGGAGAGTGGACAGGAGGGAAATCAGGATGGGCACGACATCTGCATCCGCGACGGCGCTGCACAGAGCGTCGGATTCGAGCACTTCGTGGAGCACGAACAGGCACTGCTGCGACGGCTGGTAGAACTGGACTGTGTACAGGAGCATGGTCAGCACAGCGCGGCTCTGGAAGGGAACCATCTCTTGGAGAACGGGCTGGAGGAAAGGATCCTCCGTCCACTTGTGATAGACGGCGATCGCGTGTTCAAGGTAGGCCTTGTGGAACACGTTGCGGTACAGAAGGAGCCAGAAGTGCTTGACGAGGGTTGTGAGCTGTTCCGAAGAGAGGAATCGCTTCTGCGCTAGAGGTGATTGCGTTGGGAGGGACTTACCGGTGATGTATCGGTCGATCGTGCTGCAGAGGAGAGGGTTGTGTGAGGAGGCGGCGGGAATGGAGGACAGCCATTGGAGGAGGATGGGGAGGGAGGTGTTGGTTGTGTTTTCCTGTTTGATTTCCTTCTCTTCGGTGTTCGTGTCACTGTTCATTTCACTGTTCGTGTCACTCAATTCACTCACTTCATTCACATCTTCACTCTCCACTTCACAACTCACACCCACCACACACCGCATAAACTCCTCCACAGCCTCCTCACTCGCATACCCCTCGCGAAGGAAACGCGCCACACAATCCTCCTTCCTCTCCACGAGCTCCTTCACCTCCTTCGTGATTGCCATAATTTCCTGCGAAGACGTGTAACGCTCCAGAATGCTATTCAGCAGCGAGCTCACGCTCGCGGGCACGAAACTCTGCTGACGCAAGATGAGCAGCGCCTCTCGGATGACCCTCTCGTCGCTGAAGAAGAATCGAATGCTGTTCGCAGCCACGTCGCAAACGGAAGGCAGCTGTTCCGCGGTAACAGGACAGTGCGTCACGAGGCACAACGAGCAGCGCAGCAAGGGCTCCACGAGATGCACGTCGTACGATTTCATCGCGTCCTTCATGTACTTCATCACCTCGCTCACAATCCCGCTGCTGTGGAGGAACAGGTCACTGTCGGGCGACTCCGCGATTACGCGGATAAACTCGGACAGCACGAGGAGGTGGTCGCGAGAAAGCGTCTCCTGCGCGATCAGAGACGAAATGCGGAGGAGCGTGGAGGAGTACAGGAGAGAGGACATGAAGGCGAGGGAGTGCTCCACCAACGGCGACACCACGGCGAGAGCGCGACACACCGCGTCCACCTGAAGCTCCGTGGAGAGCAGCTGGATGCACGGCTTGAACAGGTAGTCAGCGTCCATGGGAACCACCGAGTCATCCTCCTTCAGCATCAAGAACACCTCGCAGCACTTCAACTGGATCTCCGTGCCCGGGTTCTCCTCCATGACGTGCAGCAGTAGTGCAGGCAAGGAGCGCTCGCGAAGCGTCGCGCGCAGCTCCGGGTTCGTGTGGAGAAGCAGCTTGAACAGATACGTGATGTTGTCCGTGATCGTGAAGGACGGCAGATCGCGTGCCGTGTGAATGGAGAACACCGACAAGAGCAGCGGGAGCTCGGAAAGCGTGCGCTGCAGCGTGTAGTCTAACGGTTACGCCATACATACGCGACCCACTGTAGGAGCTGAGGAAGCGGACCAGGTAGGTGAGGTACTTGGCGCACTCGCGACACGCCTCCTTCTTGTGAAGAACCTTGTACACCACCGTCACGATCGAAATCGCCTCCGCCTCCTTCACGCGCCTGCACTCGATGACGCAGCGCAGCAGCTCCAGCGAGGGGTGAAGCACCTCGTCGTCCGTGTGGTAGCGAAGAATGCCCAGCAGGCGCGTCATGCCCTGCTTCAGCTCGAAGGCGTGCAGGAATCGCTGCTGCGACAGCGCCAGGGCGTCGCCGCACACCTTCAGCACGTCCAGCAGAACGCTCCGCTCCTTCGCGTCCAGCTGGCAGATCAGACCCGCAAACAGAATGTCCTCCAGCGCGTCGGAACGCAGCGGAACGTCCGGCAAAATCTGGAAGGGCGCCTCCAGCGACGCCAAGAGCGACTGCGTGAGGGCGCGGCACTCCTGAGACTGCGTGGCGTAGCAGATCAGCTGCAAGCACGTGATGGTCTCTTCCGTCTTGAACGCCGACTGGTACGTGGCTATGGGGAAGCAAAGAGAGAAAGGAGTACGGTGTGGGTACAGCGACGTGAGGACGTGAAGTCCGTTCGTCGCGAGGCTCAGCGAAAAGATGTAGTCCTTCATGAGGCGCGTCACGGTCCCGACGAACGATGGGGGCACCAACTCCTGGTCCGAGGTGGTCATCTCCAGAATCGTCGCGATCACCTCAATGCACGCCTCCTTCAGCGGGAGAGACTCCGCGATTGTGTTCGTTTTCTGAGAATCCACCTTTGTGTTCGTTTTCTGAGAATCCACCTTCATACTCGTCTCTTGAGACTCCGCCTTCACACTCGTTTCCTGAGGAAGAGACTCCGATTGCTGCAGAAGATGTACTAGAAGGGATGGGATGTACGCGACCTCCGCCGAAGGAAGGACGACGCCATTGATGTCTACGCTTCAATCCCCTCCGTCATCGCCACCCTTCTGGAAGAGGAGACGCAGACAGCGCGCCGAGGACTCCAGCAGCAACGGCGTCTTGGAGTGCGCGATGCGCCACAGCAGCAACAGCAACAATCGTCGGTCCTTCAGCACCGTGGTGCTGGAAGAGCGCTCCACCTCGCTCAGCGTCGGAACCGCCATCTCCTCGTCGCCCACGTCGTCCTCGTTCACCTCCTCCTGCTTCTCCGTCTCCAGCACGCTGCGAATCGCGCCCTGCACAGGATCGTCCTTCTGGAAGGCGTCGGTCCACGCGGATATCTTGCTCAGCACGCGCTTGTTGTGCACGCCGACACGGCTCAGCACGCGACACACGGACGACACGATCGCTGCGTCGTACACCATCTGGTTGCAGTACTCCACCAGCGCGCTCACGTCGTTCTCGTCAAAGTCAAAGCGCGCCTTCTCTACGCCTCACGCCCCGCAGCCTGCCCTACGCACGTTCTGCAGAACCAGCTCCATGCACTCCAGCGCGGCGAGGAAGAGCTTCGCGTCCTTGCTGCACACCGACTGGCACGTCTGCAGCGAGTAGAGGATGCTCTGCGGGTACAGGAACAGGCACACGTCGCGCGACTGCAGCAGGCACTTCAGCAGCGACAGGATCAGGGAGATGATGGTGCGGCTGGAGCTGAACGTGCTGATGAACTCCGACAGCACCGGGAACAGGTTCGTCTCCACCACGTAGTGGCGCAGCTCCTCTACGCCTCACGCGATGTCCTCGCACGTACCTCGCCGCGCCAACTCCAGCAGCGCGCGCAGCACCGCGATCACCCTCTCCGAACCGTCAGTGCCCGTGCTGCGCAGCACCTGCACCAACTGGCACGCGATCGGCGACTGGAAGAACACGGCGGACGCCACCGACGACGCCGCCAGCGCCTCGATGTAGCTGCACGCGGACTTGAACACGCTGTCGGCCGGGGACTGGGCGAGAATCGAGAAGAGCAGACGCATGTGCTCCACCGACGCCAGCCTCGTAATCGCTCCCGTGCGTCCTAGACATCACACTCCCGCCTGACGCCCACCCTCCACGGCGATGGTGTGGAGGTACTGGAAGAGAGAGCCCATCCACGACTCGTGCGCGTACAGGGCGAGGATCCGGTTCACGGACTCCACGTTCTCCGAGGAGCAGGCGAACTCCAGGGACTTCGCTCCGACTACGCGTGAGGGGAAGGGAGGGGCGAAACAGGAAGACTCCGTCGTGACGAGCAGCGTGCCCACGCAGCCCTGCACCACCGACTTCTCGCCGAGGTAGCTCTGCAGAACCGTGCTCACGTCCGAGAGGATCGGGAACACGTCGGGCGCGCGCACCTCCGCGAACGAAGCGCGCGACGAGAACAGCTCCAAAACCACCACGCGGTACCACTGCATCACCGTGTTGACGCGGAAGGGCGACGCCTTCTTCTCGCACAGCTCCTGAATGTAGCGACGCAACAGCGGGAACAGGGTCGCGCCGTACTTGCTCACTACGTGTCAGGAAGGGGAGCGAGCGGGACCTGGAAAGCCCTTCCGCGCAATCTCCACCGCCGTCTGGAACTGCGAGTCCTCCAGCTTTGCCGTCTGCAGCCACGCGACGCACGCATCCACGTTACGCTGACTCACGTACTGCATGACCTTGCTGCAGCTGAATGCGGACACTATGCGTTGATTCCAGCTCTACTCGAGTACCCTTCGCCGTCGGGAAGGACTGAGAGTAGCTCGGATGGGAAGACACGCCCTCCTTCAGCACGGGAACGGTTCTCCGAATCGGCTGTGAATGAGCATTCGCGTTAACTCCTACGTTTCCCTCGCTAGTTTGTGTTGTTGTTGTCGTTTCATTATCCACTCTCGCCTCACTCTCGCCCTTCATTCTTGACATCACCTCACTATCCAATCTCGATTTATTCCTTGCTTCATTGTCCGTCTCCATCCTCTCTTTCTAGCACTCAATAGCGACAAGCAACGCCCACATCGATGAAGAGCCTGAACTGAATCTCGCTACTCTCCGAAATGGATTTGATTCGCGTGTTGTTATCCAATACCGCGTCCTTATAGTACAGAACGAAGCACTCCGTTGGATTACGCACGTTCGACTAGATACATAACCCCTCGCGTCCGCGCACCCACGTATTTCGTTCGGTGAATATCGAGCTTCACTTGCCGAATCATCAGCGAAGGAGGCAGCTTTATCGAAAACTCGTCGTTGTCCGCTTCGTCGAGAATGGAGATGTTTGTCTTTTCCATTGTTCCATCGATCACCGAAGAGGCTACACGATGACACAACCATCGACGAGCGTGTACGAGCGTCCGTAAAACGATGTGCTGTCGCTTCGTTGCTCATATCCCTCGCGAAACGGTGGCCTAATTTGAATCGAAGGAATCAACCGTCTGGATGAAACGCCCGCCTTGAAACGATGTCCTCAATGATGGGTTTTTGGAGTTGTTCTTTCTCTCCTTGAGAGTCGTCAGTGTTAGAGGAGCAACGGTCGTGGAATTGAATAGTACTCGTGCAAGGAAAAGCAACAGTCGTGTAAGTGAAAGCAACACCTCACTCACGTGATTCAGACACTCATGAAATTGAAAAGCACTCACACAATTCAGACACAATCACATAACAAACACAGCAAGAAATGTCAGCAAACAACACCTTCATCTCTTCCGGCTTCACAGGAGAAAGAGAACAGTAGCGGTCCAAGTGGAACTTCCTCATCTTGTTGAACTTGACTCGCTGGAAAAAGACGCGGTCACCTTGCGAGGGCTCCACGTTCATAAAGTGCAGCGCCTTGCCCACCTCCACGTCAGCATGCGTGGTAATCAAGGGAGAAAAGAAACTAGAAAACACCAGCGGCGCCAGCAAACTCGCGCTGAGAATGTACGTCGGTCCCACGCAGTACGACCACGCAACCCCGCGCTGTTGCAACGCAGTGGCAACGCTCACGCCCTGGAACGGAGTGTACTCTCCATAATAGAGGAAACGCCTCTCGCGCGCAGGCACCTTGCGGAGAAGGCGTATGATGCGTTTCATGTTCAAAAACGATGCATCTTCCGTCTGGACCAGGAACCGCTGCGGCGCGCAATAGTTCACCACCCAGCTGTAGCTCAGAAACTGGATCTGCGTCTGGTTCGCCGGAGCGCTCCGAATGTCAATCATCCACATGTCCTTGTGCTTCGCACTCTCCCGCGCCAGCACCTTCCTCTCCACGCTCTCCCCCTCTCCCATGACGAACACCACGCGCAAGGTATGGTTATACAGACTCTCAGTCGATCCCCACGTCTCGCGAATCGACTGGCGCTCCAACGCATGCTTCGGCTCCGTCCGCACCACTACCAGAATGTCCGGTCTCTCCTTGCACGCGCCGGGAGAAAGAAGGACCTTTGCGGCGTGTCCATACGGGAATGCGTCCGCAGTCGGCGAGGAAGCAAACGAAAACGGAGTGTCCAGCTTCCGGATCGCGTTCGCCTCAAAATGCTTGTAATCCAGCAGGCAGTACGCTTCAGGAAGAACGCACTGCGAAACGGGAATGGGTCGATTCTCCTGCAGCGCCTCTATAATTCAATGGAGGGGAAAGCCATCACTTGTTAAGAAGGACGCATTCTTCTTGTGGTAGAACGAACTCCAAGCATCCACCAGAGGAGGGAGGGGAATACGTTGCGTAGGCCGTCCGGAGGCAGAAGGTATCGGCTCCAAACCAGTGGATTCGACGGAATACGCACTCGCTGGCTCCATCATCAGCTTTAGATTCCCCGACTCCTTGAGCACAACTTCATAGGACGCGTCGTTGAACGAATGCACCCGAGAAATCGAATAATACACAGCGCAACACACGAAAAGCTGCGTTACCGCAAGCACAACACGATGGCACTTCTTGAACGACTCCATAGAGTCATGTTGTCGAAATCAAACGATAGCAAAAATCGCCCCGAATCGTGGCAGTTGCTCCAAAATAGTCCCGTTTTACGCAATCCAGCCAAACTCGTAAAAGACACTCCATTCTGAAGCGTACTCGTGTCCAGAAGCAGTTTCGTTGCAATGGCTATCAATTCAGAAGAAGTGAACTATCTGGTGTACCGCTACTTGCAAGAATCCGGTAGAGGACTCCCTTTTAAAAGTGAATCGTAGGATTCGAACACACAGCATTCGCCTTCGCGTATGAGAGCATGGTGGCGGATACAAAAGTCTACGATGAGTACGTCCCTCCGGGATCGCTCATCTCGTATCTGCAGAAGGCCCTGCAGTACATCGAACTCGAAACGCACGTGCGCGATGTGCCCATCGTTGTCGATTGCTCATTTCTAGGACGGAACGGAAATCGACTGCAACGAACCCTTCTCGCTCATCCACCACCACAAGTGCTGTGAACGGAAGAAGGATCGGAAGGGTTGCTCTCGTTCTCCCCGTTTTTGATGCGTAGGCGGTCTCATGATGGAAGAAGAGGCAGAATCCAAAGACATTGCGCCCTCGAAGGTGTCGACACTCGCAGGTCACACGGGCAAAGTGTGTGCGATGAGTTGGCGTTATCGCTAGGTGTATTCCTGCAAGTGGTCGCCGTCGAGCAATGAGCTGATCACGGGGTGCGGTTGCGTCATTCCCTTCACACGTAGCTCGTCGGATGCGTCCGTGCGCATGTGGAACGCCGAAACGAAGGAGTCCGAGTGCGTGATGGAGAGCGGCGCCGCGAAGGAGGGCGACGATATCACGTCCATCGACTGGAGCGTAGTCCTCTCCTGTCCCCATTCACTCGCAGAGAGACGGCAGCAAGATCGTGAGCGCCTCCTACAACGGCGAGGTGCGCGTCTGGTCTAGGACGGGCGAGCTGCAGCAGCAGCTGGGCGTGTTCCAGCACCCGGTGTTCACGGCGTGCTTCTCCCCCAGCAGCGAGCGGCTGCTCGTGAGCGGCGCGCTCTCGTCGTTCCTCATCTACCGCAGGGAGGGCGATGCGTGGAAGGTGGAGGCGGACACGACGGTGGTGAACGAGTGGGAGAAGAACCACCACGGCTTGCTGCAGCTGAACATGAATCGTGGAGGCGTGGCGACGCGTTGATGCGTAGTGGTGATCCTGAACGCGTGCTGGCGCCACGACAACGAGGTGACGCTCGTGGACAATCTGAACCGCATCATCAACCTGCGGCTGCAGAACGACGAGGCGCGCTCGCCGATCCAGCTGCTGACGGGTCACGAGGTGGGAGTGGAGAGCGGCGTTGAGTGTAGGGCGAGATCAGCACCGTGGACTGGAACGCGGACCGCAGCGTGCTGTGCTCGGGCGCGGACGACGGCGTGGTGAAGGTGGGGGTTGTCGCGGGGAGTGAGGGGTAGTTGTGGAACGATTCGAGTAGCGAGCCTGTTTTTGAGTTTTTGTCACATACCGCGGGAATCAACCAGGTGCTGGGCAGCACGGTGAATCCGTCCGAACTCTTCTCGCAGGCGCTGTGGCGTGGCGTGACGCGTAGATGCAGCAACGATAAAACCGTGAAGGTGTTCGACGTGTCGCGCATGACTGTGGCGGGAAACTTCACGCATCACGAGTGGGTGTTGTGGCAGGCTGTTGAAGCGTAGTGCGCCCGTGACCCACATCGCGCAGTCAAACGGCGAGTTTGCGTCGCTGTTGGCGACCGCGGGGTTGGATAAATACGTGTACTTCGTGGATGTGCGAGTGGGTGAGGAGGCGTGCGGTGACAATTAGACGCAGCAGTTGGTGAGGAGTTACCGTGCGACGAACCATGTGTACGACATGGCGTTCTCTTCGTCGGGAGATCGTTTGGCGCTTGCAACGATGGATTCGGGTGTTTCTATATTGGATTTACGTGTATGATGGTGTGTTTGTTCTTTCAAGGAGTTAAGTGAGTGATTCGTTGAGTGATTCAAAGAGATGAGAAGAGCGAGACTCAAAGAGACGATTGAAGAGATGACTAGTAAGACACTCAAAAGCAACGCAAAACAAACACACCACACCTCAAAACACTCAACTCGATAACCACGCAACTCCTCCAAATAACGAAACCGAGGCGCCACAGGAACCAACCACCGCCAACTGAAATGACCATCCCCTCCAAAGTACACTCTATCCCTCACACAAACACACCAACACGCACCTCAACCCCTCATCCTTCCTCTCCTCAAAGGAAATGCCCTTCAGCTTGTCAATCGCCGTCGTATCCGAACGAATGGTCGAAACCGCGTCAGACAGCATCGAGCCCGCAAATCCGACAAAGAGACACGACAAACTCATCGTTATCATCGTCCCGATAATCACTTGGCGTGAAACGTCTCTCATCACCCCTACCCGACGTCGACTCCTCCGTCACGTGCATGTATGTATAGTACAACCGGCAGCAGTCCAGCGAAAAGGTGTAAAAGCACATTAAAACGACGTAGACCAAAAACAGCATGAAGTACTTCATATTCCGAAATCCGATGCAGTTGTTCACCCACGGACAGTGGTGGTCCATCCGCACGATGCAACGGTTGCACTGGCTGCAGTGATGCGCTCGCGGCGGCTTAAACGCGTTGCACTTCACGCAGTACGACAGCCGCTCCTCCTCCACGGCGTCCGGCAAGCACGCGGCCGTGGACGGAACCGCTCCTGGATCGGAAAGACAGCCTACATAAGACGGGACGGACGACGCTACATCGGAAGTGAGATACCACCGCCATCGCGTATATGAAATAGAGGACTGCGTAGAGGACGAAACGAAGGAGGCGCGATTGAGACACAACGGGAATCACACACTTCTACATCCATCAATCGCAGCAACGGACCCCACAGATAGAAAGAACATAGCGTAGAACAGCACGATCTCCCCCAGCTCGAAGGGGAAGAGACCGCCAACATCCTTGTTCAGCCAGCACCAAGAGTACTCCCTCGTACCACAGTAGTGATCGCACGAACTCATTCCATGGAGAAGATGATTGTGACCCTCCGCCACGCGCACCGCCTTTCCAACAAACACCAAAATGACTCTCCACCTCCTTCATCGCTTCCTTCTCGGCCTCCTCCGCCTTCTTCACGAGGGACGCAATCGGCGGCGTGATGTTGTCCACACCGTGCTCCGTCATCTTCGCCTTGAACAGATCCAGTCCGAAGAACTCCTTTCTGAACGCTTCGGGAATCAACGCAATGCTCGTATTCAGGTACGTCATCTCGTACGGCTTGTTCTTCTGCTCGCTGCAGCAGTAGTCGAACAGAGCAAACTTGTGTCCTCCGGCCTTTCTCCTGCGGTAGTACTTCTCCTTCTCGCCATTCACGCCCTCGATGGAGTACCACGAGTCGTGCTTCTTCGACTTCTTGCCCTCGTGGTGGTGACTCTTCGTGCGTCCCACGCTCACCTTCTTCCACGGCGCCTCTGCCTTCTCCTCGCCCTTCTCCGCGTTCTCCACCCACTGCTGCTTTGCGTTCTCTCGCTCCTCGATCCACTTCTGCTCCGAGTACGTCTTGCCGTCCACCGTCACCGCGTCGCCGTCCCACACACCGTTCACGTAGTACTGACCATAGATGAACTGGCCCTTGCCGCTGTGGCTCCACTCCTCCGTCCTGTCCTTGCCCGTCTCGTGCGCAAAGCCGCCGCGGTACACCACGAAGCCCTTGCGGTTGCAGTCGAAGCCCGTCCACTGCCCGTTCTTGCTCTCCACGTAGCGGGACAGAACGCCCTTCACGAAGAACGCCTTGGCGGACGGCTCGCGGAACACCGAAATGGACTGCACCAGACCCTCCTCGAACGTGACGCACATCTCGATGCGGCCCTGCTTGTACAGCTTGTACGTCTGCAGCTTGTTGTCCACGAAGTGGTACGCGTCGCCCTCCAAGTTGCCGTCGGCGTACGTCATCAGCCAGCTCTCCTTCGCGTCGCCGCACCACAGCGTGCCCTGGCGGATGCCGTCCTTCAGGTGCACCACGCCCACGCGCTTCTTCGACTTCGCGGAGAACAGCGCCGTCTCGCCCGTGAACGACGGATCCACCTTCACGAAGAAGCGGCTGTCCAGCTGCGTGAACAGCTTGTCGCTGAACTCCTTCAGCGTCTGCGCCAGCTCGCGCAGCTTCTGGATGCTCTCCCTCGTCGGCTTCGTGTCGATGGCCTGCAGCTGCGCGTACAGCCGCTCGAACTCCTTCGTCTTATCCGCGTCCTGCACCTCCTGCAGCTTCTCCACGCCCTCGTAGTACTCGTGGTCCACCGCGTTGCGCTCCTTGTTCCACTCGCTGGTCAGCAGCACGCCGCCCAGAATCATGTCCTCTTCCTCGTGCGCGCGCTCAATGATGTCCTCCCCTACGCCTCACGCCTCGCCGCAGCCCCCACAGGAGTGGTCCACGCCCTCCTCCAGCGCCTCCTCGCTTGACACACACAGCGTGCCCGACGTCTCGCCCACCATCTCGCCGCCGTAGCCGATCACCTGCAGCTCGTGGTGCACGGGCTTGCCGCCGTCCTTGTAGTCGAACACCACCGTGGTCGCGGGCACCGCCATCTTGCCCTCCTCGAACACCATCTCGCCCAGCAAGCACGCGCCGCGCGCCACGCACTCGTCGAGGTTCAGCGTCGAGTTGCACTTCTGCCCGTCAAGGACGGTTCGGGATACACATCGAGGATATTCTCTCCGCGTCTCCGGGGAACGCGTACGTCGTCAGGATGGACTGCAGGCACGTCATGCGCATCGAGCCGCCGCTGATCTCCACGCGGTCCACTGTCTTGCCCTCCAGCGCCTCCTACGCCTCACACCACCGGTCCGTCGCTACGGAGTGGAAGAAGGACTCCACGAAGGCGGTGTAGCGCTGGAGCAGCTCACCGTACGCCTCCATGATCGTCGCGCGCTCCAGCTCGCCGTTGAACAGGTCGTCGTCCACGCCATAGAGGTCGATCTCCACCATCACGTCGTCCAGCGCCTCCGTCGAGAAGGTCTCCTTGATCTCCCTCGCCTTCTGCGTGATGTTGTACGTGTTCTTCACCTTCAGCTTCTTCGCCACGCTCTCCAGCTCCTCCGGACACATCCCGTCCAGCACCTTCTTCACGCAGAACGTGAAGTCGTTGCCGCCCAGCATCTCCGTCGCCGACTTGAGGATGCGCATGCGGTTCTACGCGTCACCGTCCTGCCGCAACACCACCTGCGAATACTCCACTGCCGTCAGCGTCGCCGCCTCGCAGCCCATGTCCGCAAACACCACGACGCGCGGCGTGGTGAACTCGTTCTCCTTGTTGCGGTAGTAGCCGTACTCCGTCGCCACCGCCACGTTCTCGCGCAGGAACACGGCTTCGCCGAGGTTCTTGCAGTCCAGAGCGAGCTGCAAGCCGCGGATGTTCGACTTTGTGTAGTAGTTCGGGACCTAGGACTGAAATGCCTCCCACGCGCACTACGGTGATGATCACCTTCTGCTTCTCGTGGATGCTGCGAGCGAGACCGCCCTTGTTCGCGCTGTCGTCGGGCGAGGTCTTCGCGCAGAGGTAGTACGCATACTCCAGAATGTACGCCATCGCGTATTCGGAGTCCATTTCAATCTTGTTGCCGTCGAACGACACCTTGTAGAAGCAGCGCTTTGCGACCGCGTCATTCTTCTCCGCCGCCTCGCCCATCGGGGAAATGACGAGGTTTTCCTTCACCTTGCCCTCCTCCATCTCCTTCTGCAGGTCCTCCACGAGGGTGGAGCCGATCACGCGTTTCATATTCCAAATATAGTTCGGGATATTATTGATCAGCTAGCGCTCATTCCAAAATTCAAATCCCACATTCGCCTTCGCGTGATCGCACACAAGACAGTTCTGTCTCCTAAAGCAGATACGCATGCTACGCATAACCACAGACCAGCGAAATGGACTCCGAACTGTTCCTCGACGTGTCGTTCAACACCATCTCGGCAGAATCAGCAAACTGGATGTTCGTGCTTTTCTTCCATGACGCAATCTTCATGGAAGAGCTACCTAAATCAATTCCTATCATTGCTACGCTCCTTTGATCCTTCCCAATAAACCAACCCAGGGCGGAAAACGGACCGATTTCCGTTGAAGGAAACCCGAACGCACCCTCTTTTAACGGAGCGTGGTGCGACAAACAAGGATAAAACTGAAATGGGTAGCGCTTTATCATAGTGACAAGACACGAAGACTCCGCTCCCTCAACTTTACATATCCCCAAGAGACGGTGAATCCGCCCTACAGATCAGGTCGTGCAACGGAACTTACCGCCGTCTCCAAACCCAAGAATCATGGGACGATGGCAGAGGGAAGAGCGAAAAGGGGACATGGGGAGCGCATTGTCGTGGAGTCGTTCCTTCTCCCACTCTCCCATGTATCCAATCTCTCTCCAATCGCACTGAATTCGATTCCGACTCTGGAACAACTTCTCTGTCCATCAAGTCCATTCACGTCGATTACCTCGCTTTCCGTCCAGCACGCAGAGGGGCAGAGAGGAGAGAACATCCAGATCATCCAGCACGTGGACATCGGAGTCCATCCGATCACTCTTCTCCCAACGCAGTCCGTGACACTCTTCGCGAACCAGCTGCGTCACGACACCCTCCGTGTCTATGCTTTAGGAGGAGAGAGAGAAGCAACGAAGCATATGAGCCAAGTCACGACACAGACTCCGAACGTAGGTACCGGATCCGCATTGGATGCGCAATGTGACTTCAGGGAAGACGGAGGGAGTCGCGTCCACCACTTCAATCGCGTCAATTCGCACGGGTCTCGACTTGGACACAGTGGGGATGCCTTCCCTAGCCATATCGCTCAGCCGACATCCGTTGAACTTGATGGCGGAGTAGGAGGGCACCACTTGGTTGATCGTGCCAATGAAGCTAGAGATGAGGAGGGGAAGGAAGGGGAACGGGGTTACGAGTTGTTTGATGTGTTCCTTTGTGAAGGGGGTGAGTTGGGAGTTTCCTGTCTCTGGATGACGAACTTCACTGTTCTTCAGTTGTGTGTAATTATTCCTCTTCCCCACATCACTCGCCTCATCACCATCCCAATCCAACACGTGAATGGGACTACACTCCCAATCCAACACACGAACGGGACTACAAATCAAACCACACCAACACACCCCACGTGCTACAGTCAAGACTGGGAGACGTCTGCCCAAAGCGGAAGGTCGTCAGATACGTCTTCGAGTCAGGGAGGAACTACACCGCATGCACCACCATTTCTTTGCTTACGGGAAAGAGCTTCGTGCTCGAATTCACGGCGATAACGAGAACGCCCTCCGCTTGCGAATCCAGCGTCCCGGAATGACCCACGTGCTGAAGCCCGTACTTCTTCTTAAGGAGGTTGATGCAGGCAGCGCTTGTGATGACTACACGTCACGCGTGGACCGAAAACGCACACTTCGGCTTATACAGGTTAATGAAGCCCCGCGAAAGACTCTGCATCCATCCAAACAGAGAAGGGTCGCTCCAACAAACAGAGGAAAAGCTCTATTTCATTTCCATTCTCTCATCGTACGCCTTGATACACTCGATCGCCGTCACCTTGAGGAGATAATAGAGGAAGATGAATCCCCCGAAAATCTTCGAGTAGCAGTCCAGATAGAAGGTAAGTCCAAAGTACAGGAACACGCACCAGAACGCGCACCAGTACCAGTACCGCGGCACCATGAGAGAGCGCAGCAGCGAAGGGTTGAACGGCCTGATCAGCTTGGCGTAATCGCCCGCGATCCACTGCCACGCATACAAATAAACGACGGTCAACGGCAGCGCCAAATGCGCCGGCATCAACCTATCGCGTGAGGACGCGCAAGAGCCCATACAGGGGAACGACGTACAGCAGCGTCTTGAAGGCGAGGAAGAGAGGAACGAGGGCGAACAGCACCGACACGCCGTACCACAGGTACCAGTGCCTACGACGTGACGCTGCCACACCGCGCCAACGACTTGAACCGTCGGATGAGCGCGCAGGAGGCGCTGAGGTTCTTGCGGCTGTAGAGGAGGCGCTTCGCCACGACGGCGTTGGCGAACACCACGGCGAGAATGCCGACCAGACTACGCGTCAACGCCCCGCCTCACGCGTACCGCACGAGGAAGGAGAACGCCCAGCTGTCGTGCAGGCTCGAGCGCTGCTGGTCCCAGTACCAGTTCATGTCCAGCACGGGGTAGCCCCACCAGTACCACGGCTTCAGAATCGGCGCGATGGCGTACGTCAGCGAGTAGAACGGCTCGTCCGACTCCCGCATGCCGAACACACGGAACTGGTCCATGGCGCCCTCCACGTAGTGGAAGCTAGGAGTCACGAGATATAACAGTGCGTACATGTGATTGTTGTTGTAATTGATGGGCAGACGCTGCATAGGAGGCATGTCCTTCTCGGCAAACGGATGCTCGGGGTCGAAGAGCGGCGCCTTCTGGAGGCCGTCGAAGTACGCCACTAAAAAACCCTGGTCGGCGCCATCGTACGAGGGAAGCGTCGCCAGCGCCTTCAGCAGGCTGTTGTACGTCGTGTTGCTGGGCGTGACGACGAAGAGACCCGTGTGGAAGTTGCACGGGTTCATGTACACGGCGCAGAAGTGGCCGCACTTGAACAGCTCGTCGATGTTGTGGAAGAACAGGTTGTCCGCGTCCATGTAAATCACGCGCTCGTAGTCCAGCATATTCCACACGTGCAGCTTGTTCAGCGTGTACTCGAAGTGCTTCTTGTACGACCGTCGCCGCTCCTGGTCCGATTTGAATCTACGTCAAATCTTATAATAGAAATCTACGGGTTCTCGATATTCTGGATCTCGACCAGCTTGCACCCGATCTCTCTGAACTGTCTTCGCGTCGACTCTCTCACATTGTCGCTGATGAGGATGACAACGTCCTGCTCTAATCGTGAGTCCCTGCGAAAAGACGCGGATACTGATCCCATGGTCAAACAGCGACTTTGCCCACACTCGGACGGCCAGCGTATATTCGTCGTCCCTTTTTGTTCCCTCATAGTGAATGGTTACGTAAGCATATCTAGGAATCACGAGCCACGCGCCCAATTCCACTTCGCGGTGCAACACTCTACGAGCAGAGAGAGGACAAGAACACGTAGGAGCGGATTCATCTTTCTTTTCTTGTCAAACGAAGAGGGGTGAAGAATCGACACTATTTCTGTCGCACGGCGTGATGAACCGGATTGTGCGTGGAACAAAGAGAGCAGGAGCAAAAACGAAAAGGGAGGGAGAAGGAGCCGCTTCGTTGGAGACGATCGAGCGGATGGGGCTGGTTGCATTGGCATTCGCGTCAGTAGTACACTCTCTTGGGCGCGATGCACAGCGTCAACTCGTACATCGCGAAGGCGTAGAAGAACACCATGAGCGAGTACAGGAGCACGCCGCCAGCGATAATGAGTATGAACGAGAGGGAGCAGGACATCGGCATCACTTAAAATGGCAAACACGAACAAACACGACAATGCACAAGAGAAATCACTTGATGAAGTGAGAGGCAAGCTGGCCGAGAATAAAGCCAATTACAAAGGATACAATCAATCCCAACACAGAGATCCCCGACAGGGTAGATGGTTTCACATACGTCATCACGCGCTTCTACACGTCACGCCTCCACACCGTCCCGACAGAAGCATCCAAGTCCAGGTCCTTCACCTCCTTCGCCGCAGTGAGCGACTCCTCCGCGGCCTTCAGCTTCTTCGTCAGCTCCTCCTTCTCCTCCTGCTGCTTCCGCACAATGTCCTGGCACCGCTTCACGATCACGCAGATCGCGTCGTACTGCGTCTTTAGCCGCTTGTACTCCGGGTGCTAGGCGTGAGCTCCGCTCGCAATCGCCACTCCAAACACGTCGGTCGACACCAGACTCGCTATGCTTTCCTCCGATTTCTAGGCGTTAGCAAAGCGACGCAAGCCCTTCTCTCTCCTCCACCTCGGACGAGGGAACGGCACTTGTGTGGAGAGAGAGCGTGATGGTGTACTGCTGCGTGTCCAGCTTTGACGTCTCCTCCCACTAGGTCACATCCGCTCTCCACACCCCACCTGCTTCGAGAGCAGCGCCGCTTGCGACTCTTCATCCGCCGTACTGATCCGGTCGTACAGCAGATCCGATATGCCCGCTATGAGGAACTGCAGGCGATAGCTACGCGTGAAGGGAAAGAAAAGCCGGCACGATTCCAGCGTCTTGGTCTCGCGGTAGTTCTGGAGAAGCTCGTCGACGTACTTCGGGTGGATCTTCACTAACCGTCAACGAAAAGCGAAGCGCCGACCCTCCAAGGAAATGGAGTGCTTCGAATCCAACGCGAACGAGCTGTGCCGTATCCGGATCTTCTTTCCCGCGTTTGACCGCAGTTTCACGATGATCTACGCGTCAATCGGCGCACCCTCCGCCACCTTCTGCTCGTTCGGGTTCAAAACGGAAATGCTGGTCGTCGCTTGCTCTCCCGGCGTGACTACGCTAAAGGAAGCCCGCGAAGTGCGCACGCTCCATTCTCAACTCATCGCTCGGCGTCAGCACAATCGAGAGGTCGGAGGCGTTGTTCATTCCAACAGGGAATGGATGCACCCAAACACAGAGTGCGTTCAAAACACGGAGTGCAGAAACAGGGCGGATTTCGGTTGCTCCGGATCGCGTCATTGACAAACACCCGTCCAATCGAAAAGCAGGTGATTGGACTGCCCGCACCTCGTACCAGAAAGCCTATGTTCTTTGAGTGCTGCCACCATTGGAAAGACCTCTTTCACTCTCCCTGTGCTATCATGAGTAAGGACAAGCCCATACCGTTTGATAAGAAATTGATCAAGCAGTTCCACAACCTCATCGAGTGTCCTTCCACCATCGGAAAGCGCATTGTCATTTTAGAATCCATGGAGTCCATCTTCGAAGCCTCCCAGTTCGGTATTCGCCCGCTCCCTCTCTCACGCGTAGTCTATGAAAACGAGGAAGACCGTCTTTTGGGGATGAAGTACCTGCTCGGCACGTGGGAAATCATCATGAACGGACTCAATGAGGTCCTTTCCGTCCTCGTCGCTCACGCCTAGTTAAAGCCCAAAGACAAATGTGTCGCGTATCGTTTCATCTGCCACATAGCGTATCGGAAGGAGTTCCTTCTCGTATCCCCTCTCTCCTCGCATTGACCGTAGGAAACGAACGGGTTCGACATCAACTCCTACAGAATCCAGCAGTCCTCCCTGCCGCTGTTGAAGCGCTACATCTACCTGCTGAAGCTGGCGCTCATCGAAGCTTGCGTGGTTATCAGGGACGCGCAGACGTCGGTTCCTGTGCTGTTCGCCTCCCGTATCATCGCGCTGTGCTGTACGCGCATCCCCGCCGTCTCCGAAGTCGTCTACTCCGCACTTCTGGAATTGCAGCCCAAGCCCACGCTGCCCCTCCCCGACCTTCGCTACGACATCTTCAACGTCGACGAGGACGACTACAACGTCCCCGTGCTCCAGACCAAACTCAGCTCCCCCATCGCTCATTACGACGCGAGCGACGACGACTCCTCCTTCGCGGAGAGTTCCCTGCCGCGGAGCCACACCATGTACTTCTTCCCTTCGGAGACGCCCTCCTCGTTCGTCTCTCCCTCCTTCGAGGAGGAGTGGGTGGAGGACGAGACGTCGGGCGACAGCGACGACTCCAACGACGAGGATTCGGAAGAGGAGTCCTCCTCCGAGAGCGACGAGTCCACGACAGAGTCCACGGCGGAATCCGTAGAGGAATCCGTGGTGGAGTCTGTCGTGGAGCTGGAGTCCGCCGATTCGGAGGAGACCGAGTCAGATTACCACGGTTCCTCCTCCTCGTCCTGCTGACTCCTAGCCATTCTGCAGGCCCCCAATCCCCCCACTTTCGAGTTCACGTTCGAGGACGAGGGCGAGGACGCGTACTGTCCGCTCCTCCCCAGCGAGAAGACCACGAAGGACGTGCTGGACGGCTTCTTCGGCACGCACTCGTCCATCTCGCCCGCGACGCCGCTCGTGCAGCCCGACGAGGAGCTTCCGCCGCTGGAGGTGGTGGACTACGCGGCGGTGGTGGACCGGTACTGCCGCGCGTGCATTCGCAGCAAGGAGCTGCAGAGCAAGCGCGAGGCGTTCATCTTCAACTACCCCTCGCTCTTCTTCTGGAGCACGCTGCCCGACTCGGGCGTCCGTGTGGAGAGCGTGGAGTGGTGGGCGCAGCGGTAGGTGAGGGATGGCGCAATGATTCGAAGCCTCGCGATCCACGACGGGTTCCTCTTCACGCTGATTCGGTGCTGGCTGAACCTGCTGGAGGATTACAGCGACTTCAAGCAGGAGGGTTTGCGCTGCGAGGCGTGTGAACGGTAGAGATGCTCTTTCCCTGCGTGCCGGGGTACTTCGTGATGCTGCGCGCGCTGCTGCCCAACCTGCAGTCCTCGCTCCTTCACCAGTACCACTGCGGCGTCCTCCGCACGCACTCCTGCGTCAGCAACTACGCGTTCAACATGGCCGGGCTCAAGGCCAGGTAGGCGTGCGTCCTTCTCTTCACCCTAGCGAGGCGCTTCTCGTGGACCCGAACATGCTGGACCTGTCGTTCTCCTCTTGTCGCCTCACGCGTAGTCTCGTCGTGCTCCTCTTCTCGCAGTGCAACGCCTTCGTCGTGAACGACGTGCTCACTTGTGGCTATCTGCGCGCTCGCTCACGCATAGGCTTCTTCTACCTCGAGTCCTGGCTCGACTGCATCCGCTCTCGCTGCGTCGCGCGCGTGCTCAAACTGCGCCCCATTTCCTCCATTACCGAAGTAGCCCCTGCTTCCGCCACTCCCCAATAGACGCCCGAGCTCATGATCGTTTTGTCGCTGGAGCGCTTCCTCCAGATCGAGTTCGCCGGGGCGGACAAGCGTCAGCTGCGGAACCAGGACCTGGAGGACAGCGTGTACCTCAAGTACGGCATTCGCGACGGTTTCCTGCGCAAGCACGCGCTGGACACGTTCATGGTGAGTGGTGAGGGGTGGGCAGTGGTGTGATGGGCAGGACTGGCGATGAACGAGATCGAGGCGAAGGAGGCGTGGGACCACCTGGTGGAGACGAACTCGCTGAAGCAGGGTGCGGCTCGCTGCGACGCCTCACACGTAGTGCGCTTCGACACGACGCTCGGACAGCCCATCTGGCAGGTGCGGAAGAAGGAGATCAAGCCCTCGCTCTTCACGCAGAGCGTGGACGTGCACCTTCCGCTCTCCTTCCAGTACAGCTTCCTGTTCGAGGGGCTGCGGCGGCTCCTGCAGCAGGAGCACTTGGTGGTGGGGTGCACGGAGTGGCGCTGAGTCGCAGATTCTGAAGCGCGTGTTCGTCTTCCTGTACAATAATATCGACCTGTTCTACGGCTCGTTTCGCTGCGACGTAACGCCCTCGGTTTCCGTGCACCGTAGTTCATCCTGGACTTCCTGTTCCCCAACTTCTACCGCTTCTTCTGCCACTGGGACAGCAACGTTCGCTCCATGTTCCACCTGTTCCTGCTGTACCGCTGCTGTCGGCGGCGTCGCTCCTTCCTCCCGCTGCTCTCCTCCAGTACGCGTCCTTCACTGAAGTGACGAAATAGGCGACTTTTTGGGCAGGCTGGAGGACGACAAGCTGAAGCAGTTGTCGAGCGTGCAGCTGACGCTGATGGAGCAGGACGGTAGGCGCGCGCGGGCGAGCTGAGGCGTAGCGGTGGAGCACTTGCTGCTGTCGCACGAGAAGTGGAAGAAGAAGATGTTTTTGTCGGAGAACGCGTCGAGCGCGCACTCGCGGTCGGTGCTGTACGAGTCCAAGTCGTCGCTCGCGCTGTACAACCTGAGCGAGGTGGAGGAGGGCGACGTGGGCGCGGCGCGAGGGCGTGAGGCGTAGACGGAGGACATCACCATCGGCAACCAGATGGACATGCTGCTGCTGCGCGTGGTGGAGCAGATCAACCACCCCGAGCGGATGCTGATCGACATCAATCTGCGAGTGGGTGAGAGGAGAGGGCGTGAGGCGTAGCACGCGATGTTTCTGTCGTTCGCTGATTATCTTCGGCTTTTACAGGAGTACGAGAAGAAGGACTTCAGGCTGTCGCCGAACGAGGTGATCGTGGCTCCCATTCTCGATTCTCGCATTGTGCTTATGGAACAGAGTATTTCAGTTAGTGAGTGGTTGTGTTTGTTGTCGTTGATTCTTTTCGTGAGTGATTCTTCTCGTCAGTGACTCATATCATGACTGTTGCTTGTCAACGCTTGACAAATCACTTCCCCTCACAAACGCAACTCTCACTCTCCCCTCACAAACGCAACTCTCACAAACACACAACTCCTCTATCAACATACACAACCGCGCCCACTCCACCTGCAACTGCTTGTTCCAATCCTCCTCCTTCGACGACTTCACGCGAAGCGCGCGCATCCACCTATCCCACACACCTTCTCTCGACTCATCCTCCCCAACCACCACCGTTTCCTCGTCCTCGTTTCCCGCTCGACGCTTATACCGCGACTTCGTCAATCCCTGAACACCCACCGCAAGCAGAGAGGCGACGATCAGCGCCGCAAAGACAAACTGGATCACCGCTCGGTCGGTGAGGAACGACACGAACCGTCCGCGCTCGAACCGAAGAAGCAGGGTGGCAAGCGCCGTCGAGTCCAGCGCGTCGCGGAACAGAAGGAGGAGGAAGTGCAGCGTGGCGGGGAAGGAGAGCAGAAGCACGGAGGCGTTCACGAGGAGCGAGTTGATCAACGTCGCGTGTTTCTGCAGAGGAAAGACCCGAACCCACGTGATGGCGATTCCGAGCGTCGTGAGGCTGCGCAGAATGCAGATCTGGAGATAGAACACGAGGACGCACGTCTGTGAGTGAGACGGGAGAGCAGCAGGAACGAGGAGAAGGAGGAGAGACACGCCACGGTACTGGATGGAGGCCACCCACTCCACGACCAGCGTAAAGAAGGGCTTCTTCACCAGCACGAGCGGAATCGAGTAGAACAGCAGCTGCGCGAGAAGGAGCGCGGCGAGAAGCACGCTACGCCTCAGTCTTCAACGCCACTCTCACCTCGCCACGAACCCAAGGAAGAGGAGCAGACTCCACACGATGAAGCTCACCTCGCCCGAGCGCTGCAGCTTCTCCGCCTCGATGCGACAGATCTGCTGGAAGCGCCTCTCCTCCTCCTCTCTACCCCTCACGCCTCCTCCACGCCCTCACGTCACGCGCTGAAGCACCTTGACAAGCCTCTGCGTCTGCCGATTCACCTTCACGCGCACCTTCAGCTTGTGGCTCTCCGTCTTGAACTTCTGCTGTGACCGTTAAGAGGCACGTCGTCGCGTCCACAGGATATGGAACTCGGACAGCTTGGTCGCAATCCGAATCGCGGCTGGCAGCGTTCGCTTCATCGCCTCCTGCAGCTGGGCGGACTGCTCGAGGCGTCGCGCGTACTGGCTGTCCGTTCGCTTCCGCACGGTGGTGACAAACTCGCTGCGCGTGAGAGGGGGCGAGGAAGACTACGAGAGCAAGAAGTGGGAGAGACTGACCATCCCGTAGGGGACGTAGATCAGAAAGACCAGCCAGGAGACGAGCGTGAACACGTTGGGAAAGGAGGACACAAACGGGAGGGTGTAGTCGGGGTCAGAGGCGTCCTTTTCGAGGAAGTAATAGGCAGCGGCGAGAAGACAAACGACGCCGACAGAGCCGAGCACGATGCAAAGGAAGATGACGACACGCGAGCACTTGTACGAAAAGGTGCGCGTTAAGACAACAATCCATCGCAAAAGAGGATATAGAAGAGAGCTCGTGTTCTCGTAGAGGAAGAGACAGGAGGGAATGACGACGGAGAGGAACAGGAGCGCGCAACAATAGGAAATGACCCAGAAGGAGAGCATGCCGCTGGCCTCGCACGCGGAGTCAATATCCTTAGGTTTAGGACGAATGACAATGATGACTCCGCAGTCGTGCGTGCTCTCGTTCAAAACAACGTCGTACTCCGGGAAGAACGCGAACACTTGCGATAGAACCAGGGTTAGCATCTGATGGTCAGGAGAGAGGACGAAGAGACACGATCACAGCAATGTACCCAGTTCGGCTCCTGTGCTTATCGAGGGGCGACAGGTACTGAAACATCCAATACCAATCCACAATCACGGCAATGACGGACACACACAGAATCAGGAGAATGCTGAACACATCCATTGCGATATAGTGAGCGGAAGCCAACTATATCCCGAAGCACGCAGAACGGATCTTTTCCCCATTTCCATTTCCTTTTGCTCGCACAGATACAAAAACACGAAGGAGAGAGTCGTAAACACTCAAGAACCCTCATGAACCCAGAAGGGTTTTCATAATGGCAATCTCATCAACTCGATTCCGCAACTGCACAGGCTCCATTCCAAGGAGGAGATGCAAGACATGGGAAGTGCTTTCTATTAAAAGAAGGTGAGACCTGATTTCCGTGGATGCGCCTCGCGAAATAAGGGGGTATAAAGGAAAGGAAGTGGCTATTTCTTCGACGAGTTTAGTGCGCACCACAATCAACTTGAATTGGAAGTGACTACCGGATATTTCGTCCAGCACCCACCGACTCTTTCGTTTGCTCTTCCGTTCACCGGTAATCGCGATACTATCCCAGAATGAATAATCCGCCAAATGTGCCGCCTTTCCGCTCGGTGTTATGCGAATAGAGTTTGGAATCGCCGCTTCCAACAAATCCAGATCAAGTATCCGAAGGGGGTCTTCTTCCTCCCCCTCCTATCGACAAGAAGGATCTGTTTAGTCTCGACCCGTCGCACGCCGTGAATGACATCGATTTCCACGATCCGTCCACGACTATCCAGCCGTCCGATCACATGGAGCTGAACGAGCCGGTCAACGAACCTCTTTTTCAGTGCGTGTCCTTTCAAAGCGTAATCGCGTAGAATCAATACGAGTCGCAATGTGGATGAAGAATGGGAGTGCATTGAGAAGATGTGCGCAAATCTGGTTCAGCACGATTCATGCATTTCATTTCTAGTTCCGCAAGAGTCTCGACGCGTATGCGGGAAGGGAGCAGCAGAAGAAGGGCACCATTATGCGCAGCGTTCAGAAGAAGCTGTTCGGAATGGAGCTGCCACGCGGCCACGGACACAAGGGAAAGCTCTCGTCGAAGATGTCCCTGCTGTACGACGAACTCACGGGACGCCAGCCGCGGAAACGCCGCGCCAAGTCGATTCGTTTCTGTGCACCGTGTGGCTGATGCGTAGCCGAGCTGGATTCCCTGTCCATCAAGCGTCCGATCATTCGACCGCAAGCAGTCCTCGTGGGCGTGATCGGCACGGGCAACTACGCGAAGCTGGTGATCGAGCGCCTGCTGCAGATGCAACACCAAGTCATCACGCCGAGAAAGGAGCTGTACGACGCGGTTCTCGAGTGAGCGAAGCGTGCCTGCGTCACCCCAAGGGACTCCAGCTTTTTGCCCATCCGCACCTCCCTCCCGGTGACCTCCCTCCAGTTCCAGCCCAATCTCCGGCTGTTCTGCAACGCGTGCGAGATCATCCTGGTAGCCGTACCGCCCGCTCATTCGCTCCACCGTAGATCCAACCCGACTCCGCCGCGCTGTCGTTTTACACGAAGAAGGAGGGTCTGCTGGAGCTGGCGGAGCACCGTCATTTTATCATCGACATCTGCGTGGAGGACCTGACGGTCAGCAACAAGATCCACAGCATCGCCTCCTCCAACAAGCTGCGTTTCTACGACTGCCTGGTGTTCCCTCAGCCCTCCACGCTCGCCTCCTTCGAGAAGAACCAGCCCAGCGTGTTCATCGGCGGCGAGTTCAACCCCTCCGACTTCGTCTGCAACGTCCTGTACGCGCTGGGCAAGACGCTCTTCTCGGGGCAGAAGAACCAGGGGATCATCTACAAGATGATCGTGTCGGTGACGCGTGCTGGCGAGGCGTGAGGCGTAGCAGTACATGATCATGCAGCAGCAGGTCCTGAAGGAGGTCTACTCCACCTCGTCCAGTCTCGGCGTGACGGACGCGAAGCTCCTCGGACGGCTCCTCGGCCTCTGCGTCAACCCGGTGAACATCATCGAGCGCAACGCCAATTTCCATCTTCTCGGTCGCGCTCTCCGTTTCGACTGACGGATAGACTCGGCGGACCAGCAGTCGATCACGATCCCCATCAGCAGTCTCATTTCGCAGATAAAGCGCACCTAGTACCGATTTCGTGGGAATTGTGATGTAGCTCCCTGCCGACGTCCTTTTTGCCTGTCACGTCCCTCGCTTGCAGGGTGGGAGAGGAGGTGCTGAGTCTGAATGGAGACGATCGTACGGACATTTCCCGCATCTGGGACGCAGTCATCGACACGCACTCCGTGCACATCAACAACCGGAATCATCCTTGAGCGTGTTTGTTGTTCTGAGACGTGGTGGATTGCGATAGAAGACGACTGCAGTTCACAGTGAGATTGGGTTGATGCAATGTATGCAACGGGTGAATGATGACAGAGTGTGGTTCCGTAATCGCTCATTCGGTGGCCTTCTTCCTCCCTTCCTTGCTCGCACAGATCTTCCGCTCGTTTCCGATACAACCACACACCTCGCAAGGCTTCTACGGGAACCCTTCTCTCGTGCGCTCTCTCCCGAATGAAGCGTTCAGTGGTTCCATGATAACCATAACGACACATTTCTCCTTCTCCTCTCCACCACACACTCCACTCCACTTCAACAGTCCATCGGAGGGGAAGAAGACCAAAGTGAAGAAAGCACACCTCATAGATGCAGTGATAGGGCATGGGAGCAGCCTGTTTGCGGAAGGCGCGAAGCGAGACGTTGATGTTCCGCGTTTCGGAGGATGGCACTGATGCGCAGCGACGAAATCAAGGGTCAGAGCGTAAAGTGATGAGGGTAAACCCTTGATTTGGAAGGAATCGCAGTGTTTGTTTGTCTCCGTTCACTTTCTCCTTCCATGTTCGGTTCGAAACTTGCTCGGCTGCCTCGGCCCTTCATAAAGCAGAGCTCCATACCAAGTGCGATCAACCAGAACCTCCGTCCCAAGATCACCAACTACGCCTACCATACTTCCCTCAACAATCCCACCGTGGAGAAGTCGGTGAACCGTCCTTTCTATTTTTTGCCCGATTCGCCCGTGTAAGTGGTGCCGTGCGGTTTTGATTGTAGTTATGCGGAAGTGTACAACTACCAGGTGAATTCGGCGGACGGCACGTCTAGATCATCGTCGATACAGCACTCCTCGTTGGACGGGCCGAGTCTGAAGAAGACGAAGGACGACATCCTGCGTACGATGTCTTCTATCAGCAAGGCTGGCGGCAACGTCGAGGAGCAGATCGAAATGCTCCTGTCGCTTCCCTACGAGCTCGACATCTGCGACTACACGAAGGCCATCCAGAGCTGCAACAGCGTGGATCTCCTGTCTCTCCTCATGCACGAACTGCACCGGCGTGGGCTGGTTCCCGACTTGCTTCTTTTCAACGTGTATCTGAAGAAGTGCGAGGATCTTCACGAGAAGGAAGAGGCGTTTCGCACCTACGGTATCCTGCTGTCGGACGGCGTGGTTCCCGACAAGCACACCATGATTCTCCTGATTCGTTGCTGTTTGCAGAGCAACTCTCCCCAAGAAGCGGAGGGGGTGATCGCGGATGCATTCAACCGCCATGTGGAGGTGAACAGCTACATGTACAATCTGCTCATCGACTACTACGCCCGCCGCAACCAGCCCTCCAACGCCTTCTACCTCCGCATCCAGATGGCCAACCACGGCATTGCTCCCGACGAGTACACCATCTCCTCGCTAATGGCGTCCTGCTGTCCTCAGCTCCCGTCCCGCTCCCAACTCCAGGTTCTTCTCAAGGACGTGAAGACGAGTCCGCTTCCGGCACGCTCCGTGTGCGCCAGCGCGCTCTTCTCCGGCATCGCGAAGGCGCCCAACATCGAGAACCACCAGAAGCTGAAGATGGTGGTTTCCTTCTTCAACGCGCTGCGCTCCCGCGGGTACGTCCTCGGCCAGCACGCGTACACCTCGCTGATGGCGTGCTGCGCGAAGCTGGGCGACGTGGCGCAGGCGAAGGAGTTCATTCGTGACATGCAAGCGAGCGGCGTCGAGCCCAACCAGTACACGCTCACGGCGTTCATCTCCACCTGCTCCAAGGCCAAGGACTACGCGTCGGCGCTGGCGGCGTTCAACTTCATGCGCGGGTCGCGCGACGCGGGGAACCGGACGCGTCCGAACAAGTACACGTACGAGGCGATGCTGGTGGCGGCGGGGAACGCGGGGCGGTTCGAGGACGCGATGGCGATCTACAGCGACATGCGCGGCGAGCGCATCCAGGCGGACAGCTCGACCTACGCGCGGCTGATCATCGTGTGCGGACTGTGCCAGCAGCTGCAGCAGGGACTGCGCTTCGTGGAGGAGTTCAACTACCACCGCCTGCCGCGCACGTCCTTCTTCTACCACGCGCTGATCGACCTGTACTCGCGGTGCCACCAGTTCGACCTGGCGTACGAGGTGCTGGACGAGGTGCGCCGGTCGCCGAGCATCGAGGCGAGTCACCACCACTACGAGCCGATCATTCGCGTGCTGGTGGAGACGCGGCGGTGGGAGGAGGTGGACGCGCTGCTGGACACGTGGGAGGCGATCTCCTACACGACGCTGCAGTTCCTGATCCTGAACAGCCACAAGCAGCAGGAGTGGCGGCGCGTGGTGCACTACGCGGAGGTGATGCATCAGAACGGGCAGAAGCCGTACTCCGCGCTGGTGTCCATCATCGAGCACGCGCAGCAGCAGCTGGCGAGTCAGGAGAGTCAGGCGTTGAGTCAGCTGAGTCAGTCGTCAAGTCAGCTTCCGCCTCTGCAACAATCAACGCAATCAACGCAACTTCAATCAACGCAATCAACGCAACAATCAACGCAACTTCAATCAACGCAATCACCGCAATCCCCACTCCCTCTCTCCGCGCTGTCTCCCACCCCCTCTCTGTCCCTGAACCTGCCGAAGGAGTCGTCCAACACGATGCAGTTCCTGGAGGGGAAGGTGAACAGCATTCCCGAATTCATTCCGATGCACTTGCGCAAGACTCAGGCCCCTGCCTCCTTCACGTCGTCTCTCCTGGGCTCTCAAGCCTCGTACAGCCGGCTCGTTGGCTCGCGAAACGCCTCGCTGTCTCCTCTGGAGCAGAGTGTGTTTGACGATGGCGGGTTCGGAGAGTCGACTATCACATTGGAAGATTTGGATTATGATTTGTCTACAGACTTTGGTCTTTTCAACGATTTCGATTTTATGTGAAGAATAACGCAATTGTCAATGATTCCTAGTTGTCAGTACAAAGTACTGCTCTCTCTTTGTTCCAGGAAACAGAACAATCATGATACAGACACCCAGGACAGTGAAATATGTTGTCGTGGATGAATGCGTCGCAGGCCTGGCAAAACGCCCGTTTGCACTTCGGACACTGCGTATATACACCATTCAGGGCGATTGGCTCAAAACAACCGTAGCAAACCCTACTCATGAACGAAAGCACACGCACGGCACAAATCACTCTTTGACTCATTCGTCAACTCCACGAAGTTGCTCGGAGGCACGAGGTAGTGGTACGACCGCGTCAGGTTTGTGTAATCCAGGAGAAGGAGGGAACACACGGGACACTTCATTGGAAGCTCGCACACGTAGCTGTGGCACTTTGGGCACTGGTAATAGCGATTGCAGAACCGCAAGTGACAGCAGCAAATGTGGGGCAGCTACAACTCAGTCTTCGCGACAAACACGACATTGCGCTCCTCCTTCAGCAGCGGGAACCCCACTCTGTACATATCCGTCTTCTCCTCCTTCACCGCTATCTTGTCGCCACTCGCTGGAACCGGATTCGCCAAGGGAGGCTGAATCTGTTTGTTCAAGAACTGCTGGATTTGTTGTGGGGCGATCGGAACGCAGAAGTCCCCGTTCGTGAGCGCGGACAGTTTTTGGTAGACAAAGACCTCGCCTGACAGACTCAACACAGAACACTTGATGTGCTAGCCATAACACACACATTCCACCCCCACCTGACTCTGCACTCGCTCGAAGGTCGTGAAGATGTCGGACGGGTCAAAGGTCGTCAGCGAGGAAATGATGCACACGATTTCCCTCGAGTACTGCGAGTTTGATATCTTCATCGCGTTCATCGCCATCTCCAGCGACAGCTGGAAGGAAAAGCCGCCGCTGCTCTGAAGACTGTCGAGCGCACGCAGGTGATCCGACGCGTGTCGCGACAGCGGCGTGAGGAGAAACGCCCTCTTGTCGTGCGACACAACTATGGAGAGGAGCGACAGCGCGTTGTGATTCAGGAAACTCCGAATGAAGATCTTGAGTTGCGACACGATGACTTCCAGACGCGAAGGTTTGAAGTCCGCTTCGGACATGGTGTACGACAGATCGAGGATAATCACCAAATTCCTGAAAATGCAGCGCTTCGCAGAGTAGTCGATCCGTTCTTCCCGTTCTTTGCGCAGATTGTCGTAGTACTCCGTAGATCCCCTACAGCTAAACAAACAGACACACGGTCATGCTTCTTCACATCTCCCTCGTCGTCGCTGTCGCTCGAATTCCACGTATACTCGTATACCTTCTCCCAGGGCAAATCCACAATCTCCTCTACAACTCAGGCAACGAAAGTGCACACCACCCTCCTTTTCTTCTTGCATTCTCGGTGAGACGAATCGACGAATCAACAAACACAAGACTAACACATCTTCCTAATCACTGTCTCCACAACGTAATCTCCTGCTGCTTGAAGAACCTTCTCTGGTCGACGTCCACCAGAACAAGATTGATGTAGTACTACCCCTCACGCCCCCACATCGCGCCTACCTTCACACTAAACAGCTTCATCACATTCTTATACGACGGCGTCAGATCGTACGGCTTCAGATAGAGACGAACCGGGATCACCTCGTCGTGGATCGGCATTCCGTCCATGATCTCGAACTTCCCCACCGTTTCCGTCTCCGTCACCGACGAGGCGCCCTCGCCCACCGTCTCCTTGCGGACCAGCTCGATGTCCATGTGCTGAATCTTTATCTTCGCTAAAAGGAAATGGATGTTGCCCAAGATCACGTCATCGAGGTGATACTTCTCTTGGTTGTACTGGAACTCGATGTGCAGACAGTCCTCGATGCCCACCTCCATCTTGATGTTCCGATTCGACGTCGGCTCCTTGTCCTTGCCGATCACCCAAATGTCTCTCTCCTCCGTCAGATTGGGACCGAACGCCTTCGTTGCCACCACGCGGATGTAGTACCGCACGCGCACGTTGATGCCGTAGTAGCTCTCGTACTTCTTCGCCACCTTCTTAAAACTGAACTTCAGAGACTACGCGTGAGTCGCAATCCTCAACACCACCTTCCGACCCATGATCACGCCGGGCTTCTCGAGCTCCTTCTCTTCGTGGAGGAAGTTGATGATATTTGAGTCGTTCGTAAAGTCGATCACATCGCCCATCAGCTCTATGGTAATTCCGGTGTGCTCCAGGCGCTGCTTGTTCGGGACATGCACTTCAACCACTCCGGACAAATCCTCCTTCGCCTACGCCGTGAGCAATCCACCTCTCCGCAGGCGCCTACGCCATAAATAGGATAAGTGAAGGACTGTCCGTTCACCAGAGCGAGATTGTACTCGTCTCTTCCTTCTTCGTCCTTGAATGAAATATCGAAGTCAACACTCTTCCTCGTTCCAAAGAGAGACTGGAAAAGAGCCTACGGCGTGACTCGAAGAAACACGGCGATCACCATAGTTATCCCTTAGGTACAGCGAACAGACACTTGCTCTCTCTAGGAGTGAATACCGCTTCCTCTCGACCCACAGCAAAACGATTCGATGAAGCGCACGCGTCGAAACACTAGATCGCTCTCGACATACCCTCGACAAATCGCCTTTGCAAAAACCCGCATTCAAACCATTCTGTCCTTATTCGGGCTCCATTTTGCAAGATGCCGCGCGAAATGATCTCTATCCAAGTGGGCCAGTGCGGAAACCAGGGTTCGGCTCAACCCGTCTCCTAATCGCTAGTTGGCTTCGAGTTCTGGAAACGGATGTGCAGCGAGCATGGGATCGGTCCGGATGGAACGCTGAAGGAAACGCAGCAGAGCGTCGTAGATAGGAAGGATGTCTTCTTCTATCAAGTTTGCGTTGATGGAATCGTTTCACACACCAGGCGGATGACAACCACTACATTCCCCGCTCCATCCTCCTCGACCTCGAGCCGAAGGTGATTGAAACGATCAACCAGTCCGATTACCGCAATCTGTTCAATCCGGAAAACATGTGACTGCTGGCGAATCGCGTCATCTCTAGCTTTGTCCCAAAGGAGGGAGGAAGCGCAGGAAACAACTGGGGCGTTGGCTACCTGGAGGCCGAGAAGTGCAGCGACGATCTCATCGACATCATCACGCGAGAGGCGGAGGATTGCGACAGCTTCGAGGGCTTCATGCTCACGCACTCCATCGCTGGCGGAACGGGGTCGGGAATGGGCTCCTATCTCCTGGAGCACATGAAGGACGCGTTCCCCCACAAGATTGTGCAAACCTTCTCCGTCTTCCCCGCTTCGGACTCCAATTCGGACGTGGTGACGCAGCCGTACAACAGCACGCTCGCGCTCTCGCGCCTCATTCAATTCGCCGATTGCACCATCGTCCTCGACAACAAGTCGCTGAGTTCGATCGTCTCCGACAACCGCATCGTGACCACGGTGACGCTGAACCAAATGAACGCCCTCGTGGCGAATGTGATGTCCATGTCGACGGCGACGCTGCGCTACCCCGGCTATGTGAGCAACGATCTGAACAGTATGATTTCGGGCTTGGTTCCCTCGCCGCGTCTTCATTTCCTCTTGACGTCGTACACCCCTCTGCAGGAGTCCAGCGCCAACGAGAACGTCGTGTCCGTGCGAAAGACGAGCGTGTACGACGTGCAGCGCCGGTTGCTGCAGTACAAGAACTTCATGGCGTCGGTGCAGTCGCGAAATGGTGTGTATCTGAGCGCGCTGCACATTATCCAGGGAGATATCGACCCGTCCGAGGTGCATTCCTCGATGCAGACGATTGCGAATCAGAATGCGCCGCGCTTCATTCCCTGGGGACCCAATTCGGTGCAGGTGATATTAGCTCCACGAAGTCCGTTTATTGCGTCCACCTCGCGTGTGACTGGGTTGATGATGGCGAATCACAGCAGTGTGAGCGAGGTGTGGCTTATTCTTCGTCTTTATGCGTAGATATTCAACGTGATTGGGCGCCAGTTCGATACCATCTTCAAGAGGAAAGCGTACCTGTCGAACTACTTGAATCTTCCCCTTTTCAACAGCGACGACACGGAGTTCAAGGAGTGCAGAGAGCTGCTGAGCGACATCGCGAAGGAGTATAAACAGGCGGAGAGTCCCGACTATCTCACGTGGATTCAAAACCCGAATTAGCTTGTACTATTTCCCTTCTTGTTGTAGACAGGAGTGCTTTCGTTGTTGAGTTTGGGATTTGCGGAAGCGAGTGTTAATCATGTCTTTCTGAGGCATTACTATATCATAAGAAGCACCATCTTCATCGCTTAACACAATCAACATCGCTTAACACAACAAACACACCTATGGTGACATCTCATTCCGTCTCTGCTTCATCCGCTCCCGAATCTGCCTCAGCCGCTCTTCCTGCTCCTGCTCCTGCGGCGATAACGGCGGAATCGCGCTCACAACCGTTTCCTTCACCTCCACTTTTGTCTCCTCTTTCTGCACTTCCGTTTGCCGATTCGCCAGGTACTTCTGCTTAAACTCGTTCATTTGGTTCTTCAGCAAACTCGTCGTCGTCAGGTCGCTCGTCGTCACGGGCGCCTCCAACATCTGATTCGCCGATCGAAGCACCTCCCCAAACGAAGACGTCACGGACACCAGCGGCTCCAGCACGTGGATACACGTGTCCAATTCGCGCTTTATGGCGGGCTGCAGCGACGCGTCCAGATGGAGTTTCATTTCCCGAATGCACTCCGTTTTCTGACTGTCGGGAAGCGTGGTCGAGTTGATGCGGGAGAGCACGCGGATCAGAATGCGCTTCAACAGGACGATTTGCAGATTCTCGTCCGAACACTGGTTGAATTGATTCTCGAAGTGCTCCGTGAAGACGCAGATTCCGACGAGAAGAGATGGAAGCGGCACACTGTCAACAAACCTAGGCGTGAACAGAAAAGGAAAATCCAACAGCACCAGAAGGGAATGAATGGCATTGTGGAATGCCGACGAATCCGCGATGAGCGTGTCCGCGGACGTCCACTCCACGCTCAAGCACGAGAAGAACGTGTGCAGCACAGCCGAAACGGTGTAGGGCTGGAGATTCACTTTATGGACGTGTTGGGACAAAAGTGCCGTAACGTTCAACAAATGGAGCCACAGACGAGAGTCACACAAAAGTCCATTCTTGATGCCGCGGCACAAGTCCCTCATCACGAAAGAGACCAACGACAGGAGAGAGTCGCAATTCGACATGATCTCCAACAATGCGTGGTCGGTCAGCGAGGTCTTGAAACTGTCGGACGAGGAAACCGTCAGCACAATTCTCTACCCGTTACACGACCTCCACGACACCACATCGTTCAGCACGTAGCACGTCTTGCTCAGAGCTTCGACCACACGATTGTATTCCGCCGTGTGCTCCTTGTAGAGGTCCACGCACGGCTTCTCCAGCGCCTTCAGCACGTGCCACAGCGCGTCCATCACCTCCCCCACGAATCCCACGTTTTCCCGCTCCTCCAGCGAGCAGGCGAAGAGTCCGAGTTCTCTCTGTGTGAGCAGCGTGTCGCGTCGCGTCTCCAGCGCCTCGCACCACCCCTCGCACTGAACACTCGCCACCGGCAGCGGCTTCTCAAACGCGGGGAAGTCCTCCTTCGCGACCACCTCAGGTACCTCAGATACCTCAGATACCTCAGGCACTTCAGGCACCTCGGGCACTGGTTCGGGCTCGGGCGCCACGGTCAGCAGGGGTTGATTCATCGTGTGTTCGCCGCGCATGCGCTGCTTCAGCGGGGGCAGCGCCTTCGGGATGCTCGACACGGCGGCGCGCTTCAGCGAGGCGATGGTGTTGCGTTTCACCAGCACGCGCGCGCCGGGACGGTTCGCCAGCGCCTGCTTCCGCTCCGTCGTCAGCTTGCTCTTCTCGCCCTCCTTCTCCACAGGAGTCGCTTCCGCAGGCGCCGCTGCGGGAAGAGGAGCGTGCTTGGCAGCCTGTGCGCCGTCGGGGCAGTCACACAGAATCGGTTCCAAAATCGCCTTCAGCGACACCACATCTGCCTGTTTGCGCCCAGCGTAGCACTGTTCCACCATGATGCGCCCACACTTCTGGCAGAGCGTCGGCAGCAGCGCGTTGCTCCGAGCGCGCACCTCCTTCGCCTTGTCCAGCAGACAGTCCAGCAGGTCGTTCAGAATGGGCTGCAGCGAGCGACTCTCGCACAGCGGCATGTACGGCGTGAGCCAGAGCAGGAACGGCCCGCGCGACTTGCTCTGCTTCAGCGCCACCCCGCAGAAGGGCAGCACGGAGTTGAGATACGCGGCTGTGCGGTCGTCGTCGTGCGACACCCAGTGCGTCAGGAGCGTGTACAACGCCTCCACCACGTTCTTGTTCGAGTCGTTGCTCAGCTTCAGCACGTCGGGTAACAGCGTTGCGTTGTAGCGCACCACCTCGCCGCCCAGCGCCTCGCTCAGCTGGCTGATGCACAGCAGCACCTTCGCGCGCAGGTTCAGGTTCGTCTCGCCCAGGCGCTGCTTCAGCGCACTCACCACCTCCGCCACCGCCGCGTTGTTCACTACGCGCACCTTCTGCTTCAGCAGCGCCGTGAGCTCGAGCACGCCCTGTTGCCGCTCCTTCCACGCCTCCTTGCCCTCCACCGTCGCCAGCTTCTTCAGCAGCGGCCTCACCTCGCCCGAAATGTCCTGCGGCTCGATCAGGTCGTTCACGCTGATGACAGCCGGCGGTGCCACTCCAGCACCCTGCGCTGAGCCAGACGCCGTCTGGGCAACAGCTCCGCCTGCGTTGCTCGTCGCACTGCTCGTCGCACTGTTCACCGCACTGTACGCGGCGGCGGCGGAGGGGTCGTAGGCGACGGCGTCCAGACTGTCCATGACGCTCTTCTTCAGCAGCTCGCTGATCCCGCTCTGCTCCACCAGCGAGCGCACCACCGCGCCCAGCTGCTTGTAGAGCACGCAGAGGACCTCGATCGCCTGGTTCTTCACCTCCACGTGGCTGTTCAGCAGGCACTGATCGCTCTTGATGTAGCTGAAGAGCAGCTTCAGGTCCAGTGCGAACGCGCCAAACTCGTTGACCAGACGCAGGAGAATCGACAGCGCCGCCTTCTGCTGGAGCGGGACCTTCGATTTCTGCATTCCCTCGCTTATCGATTCAATGACGACGTGCGGTCCCGCGCCCTCCGCAAGAAGCATGAACAAGTCGCTCACTTCCGCTCCAAGCTTACGGTCGTGGATCTACATGAGACGAGAACCTAAGCACAAACTTTAGGGATCAGCGACAGCATGATACTCTTCGCAACGCGTGGACCAATGCCGCAGACTTCGGCAGCGCGCTCAACGCACTCCAGACTGCACTTCAATATGTTCATGTTTGCCGCCTTGAAATCCTTCGACAGCGAGTTTGCGTACACCACAATCGCTTCACTCGTGCGCTGGTCGTTTTGTCCATGCTCCTTGACGAACTTTGAAAAGTTGCCCATCGCCTCCACCTTCTCCTGCCATTTCACACTCGTGTCCACCGTTGTCTTCAGTTTTGCGAAGTCGCTGTAGAAAGAAGCCAGCTACGCCTTATTCCACATCCGCATCACTCACAATCTCTTCCGCTTCGCTCAGCGTACATGGGGTGGCACTGTCTTTGTAAAGCGGGTTGTGGACATGACGAATGATGACGCTTCCTTTGTCCTAATGCATGAATCGTCCGCCATTTGAATTCTCACTGCAATCGGTGCTGCCTCCTTGGGCGTATCCTTTGTGCTGGCGATTTCTGGCGACTCCTTCGCCTTCATCATCGCTGCGAAGCGAGCCGGAGGCCCCCTTCGCTTCGGTTTATCCGATGTCACGGGAATGTCGATAGGAGCATCCATTCTTAAATCTGAGAGGGTTTTCAAAGGGGGAGTTTCGTTGCCGAAAGAGCCGTTGGACGGGGAACTGCTGAAGGAGAGGGGATTCTTCTCATTTCCCATTCTCCACAATCATGGCTCCTACGACGCATCACTACCACAAGAAGATCCTTAAACTCGCCAAGGGTTACAGAGGAAGACAGAAGAACTGCTATACGGTTGCCGTTCGCAGCGTGATCAAGGCGCAGTCGAGAGCGTTCGTGTTATCAGTTCTGCCGTCATGTCTAGGTACGTTGGTAGGAAACTGAAGCAGAGAGACATGAGGAAACTGTGGATTATGAGAATCAACGTAGGGTGAGTGTTTGTTGCTGCTGAATATAGGCCACTGCGCGTCTCTTCGGAACCACATACAAGCACGTTATTCACAATGAAGCACAGTCGGGAATCCTGCTTAATCGAAAGATGCTGTCTGAGCTCGCTGTCACTGTAGTGCATTGCATTGGGTGATGATGGGTAGGAGCCCTGCTCGTTCAATTCTGTCCTCTGCGCGTGCGATGTCATCAAGAAGATGGGTATTGCCAATCCGGCAGAAGCGGCAACGAAGGCTCCCACGCTGCCGGACCATGCGTGTGTTGAGGATGTGAATGCGTTGATAAAGGAGATGAGCCAAATGTCACTATAAGCCTTGTCAGTTTGGACTGTTTGTTTTGAAGCAGGAATTGAATCCAATCTCCTCAGAATCGGATGCGAAAGGGGATTTGTATTCTGTGAATCGGAAATGCAACAAATAATCAGTAAACTAGAAGTGTAGGATATTACGAGTTACTGAAAATACTCTTGAAGGGCGCCGATGTCTATTCGTGAGAGAGGGATGAAGTGAGTACTTCCTGTGATTGTGACGTCAACCCTATAGCAGAAAGCGTGACTCGAAAGATGCACAGTATTGAGGTTGGGCATATCTAAACGTCACTTCATCGTGAATGCGAATCACTCTCGAGACAAATGTGACGCGGATTCTCGAATGAGTGGCTGTGGCTATTCGTTGTGATCATGCAGAGTGCGGGCAAGTCTAGTCGTCATTTCATGGCCATTTCACCACTTCGCATGATCAATGTACTTGTTGCATTCTCAGTGAAGGAACCGTTCTGTGGAAGAGAGTATTCGTCACCAAAGTCTAGTCAATGAATACACGCTCGCGTCTCAACCTTGCATGTACAATGCATCCAAATCATTCTCTTTGAACACGAACGCGTCATGACCCATGTCAAAGGACCTCAGCGCCGGTAGGTCTATTCTGAGAGTCGAAGGAGATGGAATCACTCTCAAGCACGACACGAGCACACTCGCAGAACGCGTTTCCACCAAACTCGAGGGATTGGAGCGAAGGCATATCTAACCATGAGGCACTGAGAGATTCAACGACTTCGCAACTCCAGCAGTGGCGTGTCGCGGAACACATCCTCCTCTGCTTGAATGGATTTCAGCGCAGGCAAGTCTATTCAGTCACTGTCAGGAGAAGGAGTCACCTTCAAACACCACGCGGGGACACTCGAAGAACGCGCCTTCGCCAAACGTGAGTGTTGTGAGAGAAGGCATGTCTAGTCATAATGCACTGTGAGTGCAGAATGCCTTTCAGTTCCAGCGGAGCATAGAAGAAGTTGTAGCTCTCTTCGTTCAAATCACCCATCTCGATAACCTCCAACGCATCCACCTTCTCAATTACACACACTGAATACGTGGAGAAGGAGTACCGATCTATCTTCAATGACTTCAACTTGGGACAGTTCTTCAAGTAGAAACGGCAATTCCGGTCAAAGTCGTACCCGTTTTCCCCCTTCGTGAAGCAGTTCATTCCGATCGCCACACTCTCCAACGCACTCAGTCCAATCACCTTCACTTCCACTACGTGAGAGAAGCACATATCCCCCACCTTCAACTCTCTCAGACTCTCAAACCCGCTCAAATCCAACTCCTTCAAGCCCTCTTCACTACAGCACCCATCACTCACGCTCAGTCGCTCCAGGTGGTTATGAACCAAGTAACTCTCCCCGCTGACCTCAAGGATCTTCTCCACATGCCTGTCCTGGACCCACTCGCCGTCATACACAACAGCGCCATTTCGGTTGTACTGTACGCCTCGCCCCCATCGCATTCCATCGACCCACTCTCCCGCGTACTCAATCGTGGAGATGTCGGCGTAGTACTTGCGACCGTAGCCCTCACTCGCTTCGCCAAACCGGAACCCCTCATACGCCATGCGATTGTCCTTGTCGTACAGCACGCCCCAGCCACACGGCTTGCCATTCAACACGTCGCCCTCCCAGCGCTCGCCCTCCACAGTCAGGTCCACGATCTGGTTGTGTTTCACTCCACTCGATCCCTCGTTCACACTCATCGTTCGATTCTTCACGTCCACCGTAAGCATAGTTCCACTCCTGTCGTACGCTATCACCACAGCGTCGCTCACTCTCGCCAGGCCTCCGATCATGTGGAATCCGCTACCAGTCCTGTCCCTGCCGAGCGTAAAGAGGGTGTGGCTGTGGCCGGCAGTGCTGGTGAGTTCCGAAATGAGGGTCTTCTGCTTGAGTCGCTCAATATACGGCAGCTTGTCTCCTCTCCTGCTTCGCTCCACGGAATCCTTCACGAAGGGGTGCTAATCCTCACTCTCTGATGATACACTCACTCTCAACAACTCCTCCACCGACGCTCGCTCATTCACGTCCTCCACCAAACACCTCTTCAGGAAGTCAGTCAGCTGTTGGAGTGCCTCAAAGGAGGGTTCAGGAGGGTACTCTATCGAGCACACTTCGTCCATTACCTCTTCTGGACTGCCGTCCTCAAACACGCTCAAGCCATAAGCCATCGCAATCGCGCTCATGCCCAACGACCACACGTCGCTCTTCAAGCAACTCTTTCCTTCATCCACCTCGGGAGCCCTGTACCATGGGGCATCACTCGTGTGCTTCCCTCTCGGATTGGGGTGCTCCAATAGCGTAGTCAAGCCGAAATCACTCAACTTGATCACTCCACTCCCAGAAATGAGCATATTGCTGGGCTTGACATCCTGCGAGTCATTTCGTATTCATGTACCTACTCCATGAATCACACTCCGATGATGCAGATCACTCAACCCCAGCAAACAGCAGCTCACTACCTCACTCAACCCTTCCTCCTTCAACCGATTCTCACTCCTTAGATACGCTCCAATCGAGCCACAACGGCAGTATTCCATCACAGCCTGCGCCATTACTCGATCAAGCAATACTCACCCAATATGCATTCTCGTGTTTCAGTATGTCACGGTATCGTGCAACAAAACAAGATTGACACGTCTTTAACACGTTCGACTCGCTCTCGAGCCTGCTGTCACTCTTCATCTTCTTCATTGCCACGAGATCATGTGACGACTTGTCCAACGCCACGAACACCTCGCCACACGATCTAGTCCTCACTCCATCGAGTTGTCGCTCACCCTTCTCCCAGTTTCCTCTTTATCTCGTATGCATTCTCAAAATCCATGGTAGGGGAAAGAGTGTGTATCCGTAATGGGATTGTGACGGAGGCTCCGCCGCTAGCTTTCACTCTATCCTCTATTTCACCTCTTCGATTCCATTCTTCCGATCAACGCCAAGTCACCCGCGTTCATTCCATGACCATCTCCTTCCTCCTATGGGCCAGAAACAATACAAATACACTGAATGAATGACAGCAACGCCCATCCACTACACGTGTGTTTCTCCCAAACACGCGAATAAAGAACGCATAAAGGATCAAATATTCAGTCTCTCGATGGCATAAAAAGGAGAAGGAGACACGGGCAAGGGCAGCTGGCGTCTACATGTCAGAAATCCTCTCAGCCCCCACTCCAAGTGACTGAGCACGCCGTTCATTGGAAGCAAGTTCTGGTACAGCTCGATATCCTTCTCCATCACTCTTCGGATCAGCGACATCAATCTACCGGTCAGCTCCAACCTCCGCCCCAACTCCGTGAAACGCTTGTTCGTCTTCATCTCCATCACGATGCGCAGCGCGCTGACGTCGAAGAGACAGTTCATCCACTCGATCAGCGACGCCACGTACAGACGCGAGTCGTGCACGTCCTGTCGACTCAGGAACAGCGCCTCTTCCTTGTTCGGCGAGTCCAGGTTCACCATCATCATCTACGCCTCACTCCCGCCACGCGCGCCTACAGCGAGGAACAGTCCGATGGTGTACACGGAGTCGATGGTCAGGTCCTTCATGCACTTGCGCAGCTCCGTGTAGTTCGCGTTCACGCGCAGAATTGGCGGGCCGATCACCATCAGGAACTTCAGACGACGCTCCTCCTTCGAGCAGTCCTCCCACTTGTACTCCTGCGCGAAGCTCTCGATCGTCTCGTCGTCCACCCTCAGGCAGTACTGCAGGATCCGCAGCAGGTTCGCCTCGGACGCCACGGGCGTGCACAGCACGAACAGCACCAGCGTGGAGATGTCGTTGGTGCGCAGCAGACACGGCAGCACCTGCGAGTTGACCGAGATGTCGATGTTGTTGCGCAGCAGCGCCTTCAGCACCGCCGAGCACACGGGCTTGCAGTGGATGCAGCGGTCGAGCAGCTTCATGATGAACAGGTTGCTCAGCGACACCACGCCGTTGTTGCTCTCCACGCGATGCCTTATGAACTCCAGCGCCGCCGTCTCGAACTCGGACTCGGTCGCCGCCAGCACGGCCTTCTCCTCTCGGCGCATCTCGTTCTGACTCGTGTCCGGTCGTCTCGCCTTCCACTCCTCCTCGTTCTCCACGCCCACAGGCACGTCGCGCAGCAGCTCCGCGCTCGTGATCACGCGCGACCGCACGTGATGCATCGCGCTCATCCGACCGTTCTTGTTCCCCGCGCGCAGCAGCGCCGACAGCGTCAGCGGCGAGCGCGTCAGCGAGCACACGTACGCCGCCTTCTCCACGCCGAACACCATGCTGGCCTTGCCGAAGGCGAGGAAGGAGGGCTGTCCGGGGATGCTCAGGCGACACAGCTCGTTCATGTAGTCCGACTGCACGAAGCGCACGCTCCACTCGCCCTCCGCCCACACCACGAAGGCGAACGCGTTCTCGCTCACCTGCGTCAGGCACGTCTTCCACGTGATCGCGGGCGCCTCGCTCTCCACCTTCACACGCTTGGCGGCGGGCTCGGGGCTGGCGGCGAGCAGCAGTGGTACAGACTTCTCCAGCTGGAGGCGGTAGCTGCCCGTCTTGAGGTCGGGGAGACACTTGAACTGGCGCAGCGCGCCGTTGGTGAAGAAGAAGGACAGCAGGTTGGAGGAGGGCGTGTAGAGAATGTCCATCGGACGAACGCGCTCCTCGGAGGGGATGAGGACGGATGTGATGCGAAGCGAGGGCTGCTGGGAGAACGTTCCCTGGATCAGCACCGCCTTGTATCTACGATCAAGGGAGATGACGACCGCTACTGAGAATCGTAGCGAGCGAGCACGGAGATGACGCAGCTCGTCTTCGAAGCGCACTGTGTATCGATGCGGACGATTTCGTCAGGAACGGGAATGCTGCCGCTCTTGACCTCCTCCATGGCCAGCGTGTAACTAGGGATAACGCAGGCAAGTTGTGACTACATGGAGCAGTGGAACGACTTGGAAAGATTCAGAATGTACCGATCTAAGGGAATGAAAGCCAGACTCGGTTCCTTCAACTAGCCATCACGCCCATCCGTATTCCATCCCACCTCGAATCGGTTGAACGATTTGACGGAGGTCACCGTGCTCTTCCACTGAAGAAACGTCGTCGACGCCTGACAAGCGATGAGACTCCTACGGATGAGTGCCGACGCGTCTTGACAAATACCCCTCTTCATTCACGGCAAACGCAGGACTCGACAACGACTCCTTTTGATTTGACGGGAACGTCCACGTCTCGGGCACGTTCTTCTCGGTTATCGAGTAGACGAACAGCTCTGTGGCGGAAGAAATCAACGCGCACTCTCCAGAACCCGGGATGATGCCGTAAGAAAGTCCGATTATGTTCGAACTTCCATCTGTGATCTTGACTGGCGCCGATACCTCCATGAAAGCCAAATACAACGGTTTCTTTTGGTTTTCTGCCCTGAACTCGTGGACTCGATTCCGGGGGGTGTTGGGATTCGTGTGTTCTCGTTATTCGTTGGGTTTGAGATGCTTGTAACCTGAAGAACCGCCCAGAGGAGAAAGCGTGGAACAAACACAGCAAAAGCAGACATCCTTAGTATAGTAGAATCACGGGGCATGATGCTTACTTGCGGTTGGCTCTCTTGGCCTTTCTGTTCTTGATCTCACTACGCCTCACACACTCTACACTCCACCTACGCAAGAGCAGCCTCCTTCGACTTCTTGGTGATCTCGTCCTTCTGCTCTCTCTTCTTCTGGATATCGGCGATGCTCATTCCAGCAATCGCTCTCTGGACCTTGAAGGACTTCTTGCTTCTCTTCTTGCTCTTCTCAGCAGTCTACAGGATGAGCGCGCGCACCTGCTCCCACCTCAGTCTTCTTGTTGTTGCGTCTCCAGGCAACAGTCCATCGAATGCGAGCGGGCTTCTTCTTCTGCTCAGTGAGAGAGCAGACCTTGCGGCTGATGTAGCGCACGGGCTACTCATTACCCCAAACGCCATACGCTCACCTGAGCATCCTTGCGAATGTACATACCACCGTGGCCGGGGTAGATCTTGTACTCAGAGAACGAGCAAGTGACAGTTCTACAGAAAATGAGACACACCGCTCCCTTCTCCTCCAAAATGGAGGGTGCGCTAGAAACGGAAACCTACTTCACGACCATCTTCAATTATCAATCAAAGAACGCCTTTTTAGCCGAAGACACGAGTGGTATAAGCGATGCGCGTGCAGTGGTGTCTTGATAGGAGCCGTTCTCTCTCCCCAAGAGTTCAACGGAGATGGTGTGTTTCCGATTGGTGTTGAACCGTGTCGTTTCGTCTGTTCTGTATGTAGGGACGGTTTGGCGTTGAACGGAGGGATCCATGGATGGGGAGTCAACCGAGGAGTATTCGTCATTGCCATCCTTCGGACATTCGATCCAGTTGTTCGTGTTGAACAACAAGCACAAGCCACATTGCACACACTCATTTCCTCCTGAAGTTAATCTTGGGAAGGGCTAAAACGGGCTTGAACACCTCTGGCTCTACAAATCAGTAAGGCGCGTCAAACTCACCTGTTGCCTCATCGTCGACAATTGCACTGTCGCTGGGTGCCTTACGGGGCCTAATCGTCACTCTTCTTATCAGCAGCTACTCCTCGCGTCTGGAAAGGCGGCTGCGTCCCGTCCCGGCACCCGCAGGAGGCGGCGGAACGCTGGTCGGAGGCGGAGGAGGAATTGTGGTTGGAGGTGGAGGCGCGATAGAGGGCTGTGGAGGAATGACGCCGGGATGGAGGTGGGAGAGGACGCCTTCGGGAGCGACGGAGAGCGAAAGCCGCTTGCCTCTCCTGATGCGGGTAGACTTCCGAGGCGCTTGCGGTTCGGGGGAGGTGGGTTGGGAAGGCGGCTCTTTGGTCGTGCTTTCGGTGGCAGCGTTTGTCTGGGTTGGTTTTGGATCTGCCGTGATGGGTTTCTCTTCCGTTGTGTCCTTCACCTTCTCCTCTGTTGCAGGCGCGGAAATCACTTCCACTACGCTCACCGACTTCTCAGCCACCTTCTCGGCAGGCAGGCAGCACTCAGGCTCCACGGATATCGCCTGAGGCTCGGGCGTTGTCTCCGACGAAGGAACGGGCAGCGAGATCGACTCCGCTTCCACGGGCTTTACACTGTTCTTCACTTCGCTGAGCGTCGGTGCCTTCTCCGTCTTCAGCGCGGGCATCGCGTCTGGCTCCACCGACGGCTTCGTCGTGGGCTTCACAGCGGCCTCGGGTTGCTCGGGCGCATTGTGAGGGCTGGAGAGCGGCACAACAGAATCCGCTGGGGTAGGAAGTGGCAATGAAACGCTCTCCGCGACAGGAGCTTCGACATTCGCAGGTGCAGCGTCTTGAGGCGCCGTCAACGAGGGAATCACCGCATCTGACACCAGCGCGCTATCTCCCGGCAACTCTGTGGAGGAGTGCGAGCCCCGGATCAGCGTGACAGACTCCTGCGGAGCGATGGACAGTCGCTCGCGCCGCCTGACGCGTCGTTTGGACCCGGCTACGGGGCGAGCGGGGACGGGCACGGAGGAGAGCGACGCCAGGTTGAGATCGGCGGGTTCCGAGTTGTCGGAGAGGCGTCTTGAGGGCTTGCAGATGGATGTAACGGGGCTTGGCGTGGGTGGGTTGTCGATGGGAGGAGGTGGGAGCACTGTGGGTCGCGCTTCTCTCTCTTTGGTTCGTCTCTCCTCTTCTATACGCTTCTGTTCTTCTTCCTTCAGTCTCTTCTGTTCTTCTTCCTTCAGTCTCTTCTGTTCTTCTTCCTTCAGTCTCTCTTCGGCTCTCTTCTTCTCCTCTTCCTCAGCCCTTCTTCTCTCCTCTTCTTTCAGTCTCTCCTCCTCAACTCTCCTTCTCTCTTCAATTCGCCTTCTCTCTTCCTCTTCCGCTCTCTTCCTTTCCTCAAGTTGTCTCCTTTCCTCCTCCATTCGCTTCTGCTCCTCCATTCGTTTTCTCTCTTCCTCTTTCAGTCTCTCCTCCTCAACTCTCCTTCTCTCCTCCTCCTTCGCCCTCTCCTCCTCAACTCTCCTTCTCTCTTCCTCCACTCGCTTCTGCTCTTCAATTCGTTTCTGTTCTTCAACTCTCTTCCTTTCTTCCTCTCTCTTCCTTTCCTCCTCCTCTCTCCTTCTCTCCTCCTCCTTCGCCCTCTCCTGCTCACGCATCAACTCCACGTCCTCCGCCGACAGCCGGGTCTCCTCAACACCCACGCTGCTGAAGTCTGTGATCTCTCTTCCCTCGCTCAGAGCGAACTTCGAGAAGGCGCTCTCGTGGGAAACACGGTCGAGCACGGAGTTGTTGGTCGACGACTGCTGCTCTCCCTTCTGAATCTGAATCTGAGACCACGAACATTGGGGTACAGATATCACGCCAGAAATGCTCAATTCACTGCTCTCCTCCTTCTCCGACTAAGCGTTCACAACAGTCCTCACGACTACTTTAAAGAATGACAGCCAGCTCTTTCGCTTCTTCTTCTCAACAGAAGGCTGCGCCTCCAACTGGGGAGCCGACACTCTGTCCAAACTGGAGCAGATTCCTTTCATCTACGCATCATCGCCTCTCAGAACGCGCACTCCGATGGAAAAAACGAAAGCGTCATCTTCATTCGTAAACAGGAAGCAGAAGGAAACGTTCTGGTGGGGCAGCACATAGCACAGTTCCCCGCACTGGATGGGCTGCTTCATCTTGTCGGGGAACTCAAAAGCCAGTTTCACCTGAAATGTCTACTCGTTAGCACCAATATCGAATTCCACATTGTAGTCGAACAACAACGCAGAATAGATAGGAAAGCCGGAGACCAATCCTCGTGTGATCGTCACTGCCAAAAAGCCGACGAGGTTATCGTCCCGCCACGTGTCTATTCAAAATCGTCCAATCCATGCGCAGACTACCTCCTTTTCCCGCATAGAGAACACGGCAGAAGCAAACGAACAAATGGCTCGACTGCTTGCCCAGCAGCGATGTGATCTTCTGCTTCACCTCCGCGGTTGCTAATGATACGGCTTCCATTAAGCGGATTTATCAAAACTGGATAAACCCAAAATACCCCCGAATTCCGCCCAATCAAAGCCAGATTCACCCTTCCCGGCCTCTGTGACACACAATGGAACCTGTGAAAGGTGAAATCGTGAGAGACGACTCCATTGTCAGAGAGAACACTGGTTTCTCTGAAGAGCCCCTCCATTACCCGAGTCTGAGCGCTATCCAATCGAATTCGATTCCGTTCAATCTCGTCGCTGCGTTAGATTTGTCTGATGTGAGTGTAGAGCTGGGACAGTGAAGTGTAGCACGTCTCCGTGTTCCATTCGAAACTCTCTGTACTCTACTTGGAGAGGGGCCTCGGAAAACTCATGGATCTTCACTCCATCTCCTTTTCCTCCGAATCGAAGAACAACTGGGCATACTCAGATGCAGCCAAGACGCTCTTCTCCCAGGTGAAAATCCTCTTCGACATTAAGGAGTATCTTGACCCTTTGACCACTGAACTCTGTTCTGTGCTGGACGATATCGCAACTCTGTACACATTGAAGGAGATCCCCGTTCGCTCTATCGATAGCTGTGAAACGTAGATCATTCCCGATATCCTCAAGGACGCGTTGCTCGGAGCATTCGATTGTTTTTTCCTTGCCGACCTTGTTCTGGTTGGTGCGCAATGCGCATATTGATGTATAGGGAGAGAAGTCCAGCGTGAAGGCCACTCTCTCCATGTTCCTCTCGTTGCCAGAGTCGATACGCAAATCCGTTGCTGGAAATCGAGCTAGTCTGTGTGCCGGCCTGATGGATTGCTTTTCGCCCCATTTCTTTGCCCACCGCCTGATTGAGGTCATCGTCCCCTACCGAATCGCTTCTCTCTTCGAGGCCCTCTGCAACTACATATCCTTGTCCCCGTTCTGAGCGAGGTCCTTCATGTCAATCCATTGACCGCGTGCTCACCTCCTCCTCCACCTACCCCAAGGAGCACTTCCTCTACCTCCGCTCCGTATCCGAGCTCTTCGCTCTCCTCGACTCCTCCATCACCAACGACTCCGTGTTCCGCAGTCGCGTGATCGCCCTCGCCGAGGCGCAGAAGCTCTTCCGCGTGTACCCCTTCGTTCCCGTCGAGTACGAGCTCGTCTACTCGGCCTTCGACGTACTGGAGCTGGCGCCGACGTGGGGCACAGTGGCTGGCACGAAGTCCTACACGGTGCGTCCAGGTGAGTGTGAGCGCGACGTGTGATGAACAGACCGCACCGAGTGTCGCTATCTCCTCACCAAGAAGCACGCCGCCGCCAGAGAGCAGTACTTCAACGTGATGGCGGCGCTGGAGAAGAAGGAGGAGTCAGAAAGCCCCACCGCCAGCGCGTCCATCTACGCCACACGCTCCAACGAAGGCGGTATGTTCGGTCTGCGGTATCACACGCCTCCCTCCTCCACGCACAGCCTGCTCTCGCCCACCACCAGCGTGCTGGAGGCGGACATGACCGAGCTCACCCACGTCGAGCTGACGCAGCAGCAGAAGGCGCTGCTGGAAGCGTTCCGCGTGCTGCGAGCGCTGTCGATCGATCTGCGTCTCTTCGTAGTCTCGCGAGTGTAACATAACGTGTAGTGGGCGTGGAAGATGATGAACCCTGTGGACATGGTGGATTGCGACCAGTGCCACCAGTCGCTCCCGATCACCGCCTTCCCCTCGGAGAGTCACGTGTGCTCGTACTGCGCCAGCCAGAAGCGCGCGCCCGTCGTGGACCTGTGCTGTCGCCCCTTCGCCCAACTCACCCTCTTCGGACTCACCGACGCGGAGAAGCAGACGTTCCTCCAGTACATCCTCATGCTCCAGACGCTGTCACAGACGCTGCAGCGCCACGAGCGCGACTTCAGCGCGGTCGCCTACAGGCTGTCCTACGGCAGCTCGCAGCAGCTCATCAAGGTGGACGTGCTCTACTGGCTCCACCACGCGGACAAGCAGGGGAAGCGGCTGGAGCGCGAGCGCGACCTGCTCCTGAAGATCCGCGAGGTCGCATGTGATTGGCTGAACGAAATGCCGCCGCCGCCCGAGCAGGAGTACAAGCTGGGCACCAAGGAGCGCAGCCAGCTCCAGATCGACTGCGTGCAGCGTGCCGTCCCGCTGTCGCAGGCGCAGTTCGTCGTGCTGAACGCGCTGCTGTCCATCCTGGCGGACCCCAACTCCGTCGCCGTCGTGCACAAGTTCTTCCCGCGCGGCACGCTGCTCCGCCCCGACGACCTGGCGACCATCCGCGAGCACCGCGAGCTGCTGCAGCAGGCCGTGCACTACAGCTCGTACCGGTACTCGCTGAGACAGCTGGACTCGCTCCACTTTCTCGGGATGGACGAGGCGTTGTGCGAGCGGCTGCCCGCGTGGTCACACGCTTCCAAGTACCACTTCCCCCTCGTCCTCAACCAGTTCGTCCTCGCCCACGCTCTCCAGATGCCCGCCGCCACGCTCCTCGGCCCGCTCACCATCGTCGTCGACGCCTCGCTCCACGTCCCCAGCATCGCCAGCGTCGCCGCTCTGCAGGCGGACTGCGTGGACCCCACGGAGCACGTGGAGGCGGAGCTGGAGACGATGGCGGCGGTGATGGTGAACGACCTGGTGCGCCAGACCTCCCACGCCCTGTATCGCTGGAGCAAGCACAACGCGGCGAACGTGCTGGACAAGTCGGTGTCGCTGCTGCCGCTGCCTCGTCTCGACGTTGCGATGTCTCTCGGCGCTGACGCGTAGATTCGCCGACTGGACCGCGTGATCACCGTGTGCGACCGCGAGGTCAACCTCTACAGCGTGCTGTGCCACGAGATCGAGACGCTGTGCGTGCGGTGGCGGTGAGTGACCCATAGCTTCGTGAAGGACCTGTTGTGCGTCTTCGACAAGATGGACGTCATGCCCTTCTCCTTCGTCGTCGAGCTGGAAGGCCTCCTCCGCCTCCTCCAGCACACGCATCGCTGTCTCCAGCAGGTCTGTTCGCTGAAGCCCTTCGACCTGCTGCTGGACGCGTGCTGTGGCAGCGAGAGCACGACGGCTGGGGGCAACCGCCTCAACGCCTGGCTGCAGCGCGAGGTGCTGGACCTGCTTTCCTTCGGCGTGTTTGACATGCAACAGAAGGTGAGTGTGAGGCGACTGCGTCACGGAATAGAAGTGGGTGCTTCCCTCACGCGACTCCTCCTTCAAACACGTACAGTGATTCCATGATCGTCATGACCTAGTCTCCCCTCTTCCTCTACGGCAGCGCTGAAGTCAAGCAGAAGCTGCAGCAGAAGGATCTCATGACCTGCATAACGAAACGCCACTTCCACTCGCTCTTCAACGTCGCCTCTCTCCTTCACGTCCACTTCCTGCCCTCTCTGCTCGCCTCGATCGACTCTCAGCTGGATCACGTGTTCGGCGCACTTCGAGATTCCGTCGTGCACTACACGCCTGCCCCCGCCTCGGGCGACTCCCAAGACATCGCCGTGCTCTTCCACAAGCTGCAGGAGCGCTTCGTGCAGCCGAGCGGCGAGCCGGACCCGTTCGAGGAGCTGATACTTCGCTTCGTGGTGATCTCCAACGCTTATTCCTTCCTTCAGATGCTCGAGGCGGAGGCCAACGCGCGCCAACTGTTCCAGCAGAGCCAGGAGCTGCAGGCGCTTCTGGCGACCACGGAGCAGACGGTCAACGCGTTGCGTGGTGCCAAAAAAGGAGGGGCGCCCCCCTCGCTTCTGTGCGAGCACGCGAGCGCCGTTGCGAATCACTTCGCCCATCGCCACGCGAGGTCGTACAGCCTGCTGCTGTTCGCGCGCATCGCGCAGATGCTGTCGCTGGACGAGGAGTTCTGCCTGCACCTGCCCGATTTCATGGACTCCTTCGTGCTCTCGCTCTTCTCGCGGCTGGAGAAGCTGCTGTCCAACTCGCAGGACCCGCAGCTGCTGCTGCCGTCGATGATCTTCGCGTGCAGCTTCGTGCTGACGGTGACGCACCGGCTGTCGGGCTTCCTGGACGGAGGCGAGTGCATGCGAGTGGGGGCGTGAGGGAAGCGTGAGGCGTAGTTCGTGAATGTGTGTTTGCAGCAAGAGGCGTTGAGCGACAGCACGATTGTGGACGAGAGGAGAGTGGATGAGGAGTAGAACCTGCATGTCAAGGACTTCGTGAAGTTCGCCGTGTCGGTGGTTGACTCGATTTCGGAGCTGAGTCCGCGACTGCCCTTCCACGTGGTGGCGAAGAACACGCACACGGAGTACCGTTTGAACGAGGAGGGAACGGCGTTTTCATGCGAGGTCGTTTTCCCTTCTTACGTGCGTGTGTATGAGAAACGTGATGTGTAGATGTGCTTGGTGGAGTTGGAGTGAGTGTGTTTGTTTGAGTTCTCAATCATACGAGTGGTTGTTTTCAATCATACGAGTGGCTTTCAATCATTTGAGGAACCTCAATCACTCAACTCCACTCATTTGTCAAACAAGGAAGCAAAAGAGGCAAGTCCAGCACCCACTTCTTTTCATGAACTCGCTTGAACACGTGGATCGACCGAATGTCGTCCCCCTCCATGGAAGGGTAATACACGTCCACCAAGTCGAGCGCGTCGGTCAGCGCGTCGAAGCCCTCGTACTTCTGCAGCAGCAGGTCCGGCACGACCAACACGGAGCTAAACGAGACGAGCGACGACAGCTGTCGGAGGAGGTGAAAACGACAGTCGCCGTCCACAACGAGAACGTTGTTCTTCTTATCGAAATCGGGACAGTTGGGACACTTCCGCTTCCGCCGCGTCGCGTCCTCGTCGATCAGTCCCGAGTAGAAGTTCATATAGTCCCCGTACCGCGCGCACGTCCCGATTTTGTCAATCTCCCATACCCTATTCATCACTCCCCATTCACACACGCACGAGGGCAGGCGCACCTCCTCATACCAGTTCGGGCGTCGCTCCTTCCGCCGCACGGCGTTCACGTTATTCCTACCCATCACACCACGCACGCGCCGTCACTGAAACCACTTGTCGCTCACCACCGACACCACCGAAATATCCCTGAATTCCGTCATGAGCACGCCGCCCACGTTGCTCTGCCCAAAGTACACACAGCGCGTCCCCGGCGCGAGATACTTCCTCAGGAAGTCCACAGCCGGCTGGGCGAAGTCGTCGTTCACGAAGCTGTTCTTCGCGTGGCGCACGACTCCGGACTGGAAGCGATCTGCGCGTGAGCAGGGTCAAGCGAACCTACACAGCTTCCAGTCTGCGAAGGCGACGGAGTTGAACTGGTGCTTCGCGCCGATGAGTCGCACGTTCCAGTCGGCGTGCGTCTTCGCCTTGGTGCCCGCGAAGTCGCCGTTGGCGTCGGAGAGGTGGAGCGCGATGACTACGCGTGAGGCGAGGCGCACAGAGCGACTGGCTTCGCTGGCGTCAATCAGTTGACAGGCGAAGCTCGTCTTGCAGACGGTCAGAAGGTAGTTGTCGTAGCGGTTGCGACCCACCACCACGGGGAGGACGTTCTGCTTGGTGAGGGTGTTCTCAGTGAAGAGGAAGTAGTCCTGGGCCACGGGGATGAACTGCTCGGAGTAGCGGACGGCTGATGCGATGTAATCGTCGATGGAGAGTTGCGACGTGAAGAGGGAAAGATCGTCCTCATTAAAGTAGTGGTTGTACCGCCTCCCGACGATGAGAAGCGACTGCTCGGGGAAGGAATCCGCGACATGCCGCAACACGGCGTGGAGACTGGTGTGGAAGAGGATGTCTCCGTTCACGTAGCCGTAGAAATGGCTCAGATAGTGATTCTGGAGATACTCCGTCATGGATGTGAAGAAGGGGAGATTGCTCGAATTGAGTCTACACATCAACAGGGGGAAGCACAACCACTCAAACGCATCAGTCCATGTGACACCCACTTCGCGAGCCCGCTCCTTCCAGTACTCGCTGTCGGTAAACAGCACCAGCTTGATCGACGGATCGAACAGAGACCACGTCTTGAGAACCGCCTTCTGCAACGCCACTTTGACAGGATCCTATGGATCACTCGATTGGCACATCTAAACCTCTGTGTCGATGAATGTTGTCGCGATCACAAGCAAATACCTAGACATAAGACGCGTTTCGGAACATCACTTGTTTCCCTCGCTCAAATAGGACTCCCTTTGAAACGCATGGCGATTGACGCTCGGCATTGTCTTTCTGCGAGGTGAAACAAAGAGGACAATTCGCACTTGCTTTCGTAACTCATTGCCATGCTGCCCTGATGCGACATAATCTACAATAAGGAACGGACACGCCAATTCGTACCGTCGTGAAGGACCGACTAATCAGGAGAACACTCGAGATAATCAAGCCGATACTTGACACGAGTCCCCATATGACGAGCCTTCTCACTTCCATGCCCTAATTCATTTGTCTGAGTCGTGTGTTCCATTCGGGACTATTTCTGGAGTCCGGAAGAAGTCGCGTTTTCTTGTGTTCCATTCCAAAGGAATTGGGTTCCTATCAACTTGTTGTTTGAATGCAATCGCCGTATCAGGACAACGGGAGTAGTTTGGAGCGAGGAGAGAGCTGATGCTCGTAGAACGGACCCTTCAAGATTTGGGCGTGATGTTTGACGAGAGCGGACGACTACGCGGCAAGCAGTCGGGAGAGTACGTCACCGTTTCCAACATCCAGGGAGATCCCATGGTGCTCGTGAATGCCGTTACCGAATTCGTTCCACTTGCTGTCTTTCGTGAGAGATAGGTGCAGCTGAAAATGGTGCGAGAGTTGGGATTCGAACAGATCCCGATCCCTTTGGTCGCGGACTGCCCCAACTGCGTTCGCAGCAGCATTTTCGCGACGAAGGGATGTCTTTCGGCGGATAATCTGCTGGTCATCATTCCCAGTGCGGGAACCATGCCCGGGCTGTGGAGCCGCACACTGTGCATTGAGAAGGGATTGCAGATCGGTGGCGGTTTTCCCTGCACTTCACGCCTAGGCACAATGCTCCCCTTCTTCATCAAAGCGATCAACATGGGACTCGGCGTGATTGTCCTCAATCCGAACGTGAACAGCACCAAGGTAGTTTTCAATATCTCTCTCCACCGTAGATCATGAACAACCAGGGCATGCCCACTCGCGTCCCCATCCCCCACAACGAGACTCCCGATATGCACGTTCTGTCCCCGTTCCTCCTCGCCATCACCCCTAGCTACATCTGGGATCGCATCATCGCGCGCGCCTCCGCCTCCAACCTCTTCATCCTCGCCTACGGGCAGGGCGGCGTGCGCGCCAAGAACCTCCTCCAGTCGCGCGAGATGGAGGTGCTCCGCCGCCTCCGCGCGCTGGCTCTGACGGAGTCCACACACTCCCTTCAATCCGAACTCAACTTCGGTCTGGGCAGCTCGGACAGCAAGGGTCTGCGCGAGTTCCTGGAGCTGCACTCCATCAACTGGCTGGCCTCGTCCACGGTGCCTCCTTCGCAGCGCGTCACGGTGGGTGTGTGAGTGTGGTGTGACCGGCAGGAGATCGAGGAGTGTCTGGGCTGTCTGTGCATCTCCACGGGCCCCGCGGACTCGGGCAACCACGCCACCACCAACTTCCTCGCGCTGGAGCCCATCTTCACCTTCTTCCAGATGTCCTGTCCGCTCCCGCCCTACGGCGTGCGACCGCCCGACGGCATCCCGCGGCCCGTGTCCAGCGTCGCGTTCTGGGAGTACCTGGTGAAGTCGCTGGGACTGTCGAGCGCCTCGGCGCAGCGCATGAGCGACGACATCATCCCGGCGCAGGAGATCCCCGTGACGCACCTGAAGCCGGCGTCGGTGTGGATCCCCGACTCGGAGGTGACGGAGTGCCAGATGTGCATGAAGCCCTTCTCCTTCCTCGTGCGCAAGCACCACTGCCGCCTGTGCGGGCGCGTGATCTGCGGCGAGTGCAGCAAGTACCGCATGGTGCTGGAGGAGACCAACAAGCCCGTGCGCGTGTGCTGCTCCTGCTACTTCGGCCACATGAATGACAGTAGGTGATCGGTTCCATCTCCAGCGTAGGCGCCACGCGCATGATCTCCACCTCGCAGGTCGCCGTGCCGCTGTCGAAGGACGACTTCCAGCTGCTGAAGGTGATCGGTAAGGGCTCGTTCGGGAAGGTGCTGTTGGTGCGCAACAAGCGCGACCGCAAGGTGTACGCGCTGAAGATCCTGATGAAGTCGCGCGTGCTGGCGAAGAAGCAGGTGGAGCACACGCGCAGCGAGCGCAAGATCCTGGAGGAGATCAACTACCCCTTCCTCTCGCGCCTGGAGTTCGCCTTCCAGACGGAGGGCAAGCTGTACATCGGCATGGAGTTCCTGGCGGGCGGGCCGCTGTTCTACCACCTCCAGCAGGTCGCGGTGCGGTGTGGGCATGACATGTAGTGTCATCGGTTCTCGGAGGATCGCGCGCGCTTCTATCTGGCGGAGGTGATCATCGGTATTGGCCACCTGCACGAGAACAACATCCTGTACAGGTGACCCGATGCATAAGGGGTGTTATGGAATAGGGACATGAAGCCGGAGAACATCCTGCTGGACAAGGACGGGCATGTCGTCATCACTGACTTCGGACTCTCCAAACTCACCGACAACATGGACGCCACGGCGCAGACCATCTGCGGTGCGTGTAGTGGTGTGTGATAACGCGCAGGCACGCCCGAGTACGTGGCGCCCGAGGTGCTGCTGGGGCAGCCGTACAACCGCGCGGTGGACTGGTGGTCGGTGGGCACGCTGCTGTACGAGATGATCGCGGGACTGGTGAGTGGCGAGCAGGCGAAGTGAACCGTAGCCGCCCTTCTACGACAAGAACCGCAAGGTGATGTTCTCGAACATTCTGAACGCACCGCTGCAGTTCTCCGTCGCGCTCTTTTCGCCGCGTCATTCGTAGAACCTCTTTTCGCCGAACGCGTCGAATCTGATTTCCCGCCTTCTCATCAGGGACCCTCTGCTGAGGCTCGGATCGGGAGCGGGCGACTCGGAGGACATCAAGGTGCACCCGTTCTTCGACGGGTTGGATTGGAAGGCGCTGGAGAACAAGCAGATTCCGCCACCGTGGAAGCCCACGCTGATGAACGAAACGGACACGTCGTACTTCAATAAGAAGTACACCTACGCAGACATAGATGAAGCCACGCCTCCTGTACGCATCTCTGTGTCGAGGGTCACCGCGTAGAACGACCTTATGCTAGATCTTCCCTCCTTCCCAGACTTCACATACGAAAAGAATGAGCAGGAGTAGTTTGGTACTGTTACATATTCTCTTTTCCGCTGTTTGTTTTATGGAGGTCGGATTTGTCGTCGTCGTCTGCATCGTTCTGTTCGTCCTCCTGGGCGTGTGGATGAGCAGAGTGATCATTGCGCCATCCCTTCATTCCCTAGTCTGCAAATACGCACAAGACAAGTCGCATGAATATTCTGATAATTGCAAACGACGTGCTGCGTGCTCCGTGGGATTCACGTCTAGCTCTTGTTTCGGAAAGAGAACGAGACGCTCGTTGTGAGTGAAGACGCTCTGGCGATTCTGCAGGACCGAAGAAAGAAGTACGGAGTGTAAGTCACCGAAACCGCTTCTGATGGGTAGCTATATCGCAGTACAGTGCGAGAAGGAGGAAGAGGGACGAACCGTGGCTGATTCGATTCATCGCGCCATGGCGTCGTCTGGGCAGGAATTCGATGTGAACGTGATGCATCCATCTCCCCGTTAATGCGTAGAGGATATTGGTGTACACCCAGTCTTCGAGCATCCCCGTTTTCATGGACGTTCTCCATATTGGAACTGTGATTGCATGTGGGCGTGAAAGCGAGCAGTGACGACTAGCCGAGGAATCGCTCTTCCCGCAGACGAAGATGCAGGGACGGATATGCATCGTCGAGGATCCTGCCGTGTTTGGAAGGGGCTTTTAGGTTGTTTCCTGTCATCATTCTGTGTTTCTTTCATACGCGTTCACTGACCTTTTCTTCTCTTTGCACATCCAAATCCACTCTGCAAAGAGAGAAAGGACTCTCCATCACGGAATGCACCTCCTCCGCGGGAATAGCGGGATTCCCGCTGGTCTCACGTCTTGTGAGTGGAGGCGTGATTTCGCTATTCCTTACTTTCATCGCAACAGGAAATGTATTCTGCTGTTTGTTGGGTTCCGCGTGACGCGAGGGTGTGATTGGTAGGTGCCAAAAGGTAGTTCTGCGGCAAAGCCGATTCGCGCCGTTCCTACTGCAAATGATATTGCAGAGTACAAGAAGATGTAGGTGCTGCGCGCCGTTTCACGATGCGTAGGTTGCAAGAACAGAACATTCAGGAGGAGTCGGTGGTGCCGGAGGAGAGTGGAGAGAACATGGGAGATAGCGAGTTCGCCGCCAGAGGTCTTCTGGGAGAGCCAATCGCTGCCGAATCGATAGATCCCAAGAACGACCCGAACATTGCGTTGGAAGAAGTGGCTATCCTCCGAGAAGAGTTCACGCATAGGACGAGTGGGATTCCGATAATGAGGAGGACCTGGACATTCGCCCCACGGATAACATTCTCCTCGCTGCCAAATCCGACGAGGATCAGAGGTCCGTGTGCTGAAATCGCGTAACGCGTAGTTCTCTCGAAGTTCACGTGTACGACGAGGCCTCGGGCAACTTCTACCTTCATCACGATATTCTCCTCGCGGCGTACCCGCTGTGCCTGGCCTGGCTGGACTGCGTGCCCCAGACCTTCAATGGCTTGAATGGACAGCGTACCGCCCGTCACTCTCACCTCACGTGTAGCCAGCGGAAGCTTCGTCGCCGTGGGCACCTTCCGCCCCGAGATCGAGATCTGGTCGACGGATGTGATCGACGCGATGGAGCCTGACTGCGTGCTGGGCGGTCTCGTGAACAACAAGAAGCGCACGCTGAAGGCGGGCAGCCACCGCCAGGCGGTGATGGGTCTCTCGTGGAACCGCGAGTACCGCAACCTGCTGGCGTCGAGCAGCGCGGACACGACGGTGAAGCTGTGGGACGTGACCACGCAGAAGTGCATGATGACCCTGAACTTCCACAAGGACAAGATCCCCGTGGTGCAGTTCCACCCCATCGAGTCCAACGTGCTGCTCACCGCCTCCTACGACCGCGTCTGCGCCGTGACGGACGGGCGCTCGCCCAACAACGGCACGTGGATCGGCATTCCCGCCAAGCCCGAGAGCGCCGTGTGGAACGCGGCAGCGCCGTACTCGTTCTACTGCACGACGGAGGAGGGCGAGCTGCTCTGCTACGACGTGCGCAACACGGAGGCGGCGCTGCTGAAGCAGAAGGTGCACGAGGGGCCCTGCACCTCCGTGTCCGTGAACCAGGCCAACGGACACTTGCTGGCGACGTCGGGCGAGGACGGGTTCGTGCGCCTGTGGGAGGTGAGCGGGAGCGAGCTGAAGATGGTGAGCGAGCGTGACATGAATCTGGGCAACGTCTTCAACTGCAGCTTCTACGAGTCGCAGCCGTACCTGCTGGCGGCGTGCGGCACGTCGCAGGACCTGTGCTTGTGGGACATTCGCGAGGTGGACGCGCTGGCGGGGATCTTCGACAATCCGGTGGAGGCGAGCGCGGAGAAGGTGACATTTGAAGCTTCTGGAGATGCAACGGGTACATTGAATGATATCAAGAAGAAGAGGAAATAGAAGTCTTTTACCATATTGTTACTATTTATGCGCGCTGTTTGTTCACATTTCTTTTATGGACTTGGGCGTCGTCCATGTTCCGGCTTTCGCGCTCACTGAGGACGCTCTTCTCTGAACGGAGCTCCTTGCGGCTGGGCCGTTCTCTGCAGTGGAGACAAGCAGCGCCTCTTCTTCCCTGCGCTTCGGTGCCGTGTTCCTTCTTTTCGAGCAGTGCGGGAAGAAAGGAGGGCGGTCCGAAACGAGCGGAGAAGGAGAGTGGAATGGTGTTGCCTCCGGTGACGAGGGAGGACACCAAGCGGATGTCCACTGCCGAGATATGCTTGTATCTGAAGGCGAGGAAGTTCCATACGTACGATGTGGGTGTTGCGCGACGGGCGCTGTTATGCGTAGATATTTCCGCTTGCATTTGAACTCGCCGAGCGCGACGATGTGTTTTCAGACGTCTATTTCGCGGCGTGTGATCATGGATAGGAGGTGGAGCTGGGTGTGCGCTCCTTGTTCAAGGCGAGGCGATACGCGAGCGTCAACAAGTTCCTCAGAGTCATTGTCGAGAAACACGCATGTGCTCTTTGTCCTCTTCATTCTAGAAGCACGTGTACCTCACGTCACCGACGGTGGAGATGATATTCGAGTGCATCGCTTCGGAGAGGGACAGCGACCTGATCGACGTTCTTTGGCGGAGCTGCAGCCAGCACGAAAGGCACCACTGGAGAATTATGGGTAGCTGATAGGTGCATGTTTGAGCAATAGCGCAGCACGCGCGCGTGCTGTTGGGAGCGCATCGCGTGGATGAAGTGCAGTCCTTCCTGGAGGCGATGAGGAAGAAGAACTGCATGATCCCGATCGCCAACTCATGCGTCCTAATCGGGTATTACGAGGGCGGCTACTACCGAGAGTGCTGTTCCTTTTACAGGGAATTGACGACGAGGGAGGAGAAGTGTCCGATCATCGATCCGCGCGGCTACTACTCGGCCCTGCTGTCTGCCTATCGGTTGCAGGAGTATGGGACGGTGATTGGCTTGTACCAGACGATCGAGTCCAAGAAGTTCTGGCCGAGTCGCGAGGTGGTGTACACCGTCACGGAAGTCTATTCCAAAGGCGACTTTTGGAGGAAGCGATACGATCAAGCGATTCAGGAGTTGCAGAGTCCGGAGGAGTTGTCGAAAGAGAGGTTGCATTATCTTAACCTAGTAATGCCATAGACAGCTGGAACTCCTGGCGCAGTCGCGATTGCCCCAGTTCGTGCGTGGCGCTCGAATCATCGGCGAGTTTTGTAAGCGCAACAGCGAGGCGCAGATCCGAGTCAAGGACAGAGCGGTGTATCTGAAGCTGAACACATATGAAGAGACGCAGCGGCGAATGCGACTGGTCGATGCACTTCTCGAAGTGGGTTCGTCTTTTAAGGAAAGGAAGTGGGACCGGTCGCAGCTGGTGATTCGCACGGTGAGGGACGACGAGTCGCTGAAAACAATGCTGAGGCAGGAGTTGTCTCCTGCTGTTGCGTTCTTTGTGAGGGTGGGAATGTGTGTTGGGAGTGATGCGTAGGGCGATCATCTGTCTCTCCCGATACCGTCCATCCGGCAGTGGTATGCGAAGAACCTCCCGACCATCCAATCGATTTAGTGTAATCTACGCTCTGTTTGTTTTGGCCGAAATCGAGGATAAGAGTGGAATTCCGCCCCATTCGACGCACATCCGAGTCGGAATCAAAGAAGAGTTCTTGCCCATGGATCCTGTATCTGAGATCAGACAGCGCCGTAGAGAGGAGGATGAAGCGGAGGTCGTTCCAAAGCGCAGTTTGACAAAGCGGTTGGAGAAGCTGGACTTTTACCCCAAGATTGGCGACGACTACGTTGTGAAAACGGAGACGGGCGGTTACAGTATAGCGAGCGATTGGAATGGCGCTCACACGTAGTGTCCTTGATCTCCTCCCTTTTGATGATCATCCTCTTCATTTCCGAGCTGTACAACTTCCTGTCCGTTCGGAGAGAAGACACGATTACCATCGATCACACGCGAAGCGAAAAGCTCCAGATCAACTTCAACATTTCGTTCTACGAAATCCAGTGCGATAGTCGGATGTGTCGGAGTCTGTTTCATTCATAGAGGCGCTGATCGACCTGATGGACATTTCTGGGCAGCAGCAGATGGGCGTCGTTTCCCGCATCGTCAAGATTGACCTGGACGAGAAGAACAAGCCGGTGAACGCTGCGTTCTCCTCCGTTTTGGAAGAAGTCGTCTTTTCCCCTGCGAATGACGTCTAGGAGAATCTGGACGACACGTGCGGAAGCTGCTTCGGTGCCGACGTGAGTAACAAGGTATTGCTCGGTTGTCCGCTTCATCGTAGTGTTGTAATTCGTGTTCTGATCTCCGTGCTGCCTACATCAAGCGTGGCTGGGACACGTGGTTCATCGACGACTATTCTCCGCAGTGCCGCAAAGAGAAGCTGGATCGGAGTGTGCGCGCGGGATCGAAGGGCTGCATGATTTGGGGCGTCCTGGAGGTGAACAAGGTGTCGGGCAACTTCCACATTGCTGCGGGCCACGCTCAGAACCGCGACAGTCGTCATGTGCATTCATTTAGTCCAAGTCAGATCTTTTCGTTCAACGCAACGCACCACATTGAGAGGCAACTCTTTCCTCGTTGGAGTGAAGCATAGACTCAGCTTTGGTGATTCCATTCCGGGCACCACGAATCCTCTGGATAAGCACGACATGATTTCGCAGGATTGTGAGGAATGCGAGAGGGAGTGAGCTGTAGTGGTGTCGCACAATTACTATCTGAAGATCGTTCCCACCGTATACACCAATTCCTCGTCGAATTTGCTCTCGAACCAGTATTCTGTGTACGAAGTGAGCCGACCCGTCCAGATGTCCGCGTTCGGCCAGATCACTTCTCTTCCCGGTGTGTTTTTCGTTTACGACATCACACCGTTTATGCACTACATCACGGAGAAGCGCATGTCGCTAGCTCACTTCTTCGTCCGCATTTGCGCTGTGATCGGCGGAGTCGCGGCAGTACCCGTTGGAGTGTCGTGTAATGACGCGTAGATTGCGAAATTGGCGGATACAATTATGTACTATCGTGCACGGGTGTAATTCTATTGTGCTCTGTTTGTCGGACAAACACGCCTCTAAATGTTCCAGTCCTCGTTGTTCATCGACGAGCTCGAATCCGACTCGTCGTGCTTCGATTCCTTGTGAAGCGACTTCTTCTTCTTTCCCTCGGAAGACTTTTCCTTCTTCTCCTTCGCCTTCAGGATGATCGTCTTGTATTTTACATATTTCTTCTTCAGTTCGGCCAGCTTCTCTTGCTGCTCTACACATCATCACCGCGCATCGCTCAAACGCTTCGATTCGTCCTTCCGCTCCGCACGCTCCACCTCCAAGTTCTCCTCCGCCTTCTTCAGCGCCTCTTCCTTCTCCTTCACCTCCTTCGTCAGCATCGCGATGCGCTCCTCCATATCCTTCTCCTTCTTCTCCTGCTCCTTCGCCAGCTCCAGCAATTGAGGAGGAATCGTCTCGTTGTTTCTCGCTGATTCCTCAACGTCCTGGTTTTGCGTCTGGTCTTGCGTCTGGTCTTGCGTCTGATTCTGCGTCTGGTCTTGCGTCTGATTCTGCGCCTGACTCTGCACCAGTGCCAGCGCGCGCTGCAGCGTCTGAACCTCATCCTGCTGCGCCGCCACCTTCGCTTCCAGCGCCGCCACCGTCTCGCTCCGAAGCGCCATCTCCTTGTCCTTCGCGTCGATGGAGCTGTGCAGGTCCGCGATCACGCGACGGTACTCCTCGTTCTCCTTGTCCATCAGCGCGTGCAGATCCCTCGTTTCCTGCTCGTGCTGGCTGCGCAACGCCTCTTCGCGCAGCTTCGCCTTCGCCTCGCCCTCGTCCAGCTCGCGCTTAAACACCGCCTCCTGCTCCGTGATGACGCGCTCCTTCTGTCGCACCATTTTCATCTCCAGCTCGCCGCGCGCTGTCTCCGCCTCCTTCAGCAGCGCTTCTCGCAGACTGTTCAGCTTCGCGTCCAGTTCGCTCTGATGCGCCGCACACAGCTCCTGCTCGCGCCTCCGACACGCCTCCTCCACCGATTTGATCTCGTCTTCGCAGCGTTTCTTCGTCTCCTCCAACTGCTCCTGGTTCCTCGCCTCCAGCGTCGTCTTCAGCGTCTCCAGCGCATTCTGTTTTGCCTCCACGTCCTTCTCCAACGCTTCTCGTTCTTCCCGCCACCGCGCACTCAGCTCCTCCACCTCCTTCTTGTTCTCCTCCTCCAGCTCGCGCCGCTTCCTCTTCTCCGCCGCCACCGCCTCCTCCTTCTCCTCGAACATCTCCTGAATGCTCTTCTCCGCCTTCCGCATCGCCAGCGCGTTCAGCTGCTTCATCTCCTTCCACTCGCCACGCATCGCCTCCTCCGCCTCCGTCGCCGTCGCCACCTCGTTCCGCAGTCGCGCGATGTCGCGTTCGTAGCCCATCTTCAGCTGCAGCAGGTCGATGCACCGCGCCTCCGTCGCGCGCAGCTTCTCCTCGCGTTTCTTGATCTCCTCGTTTAGCTGGTCCTCGCGGCGGTTCGCGCGCTCCTGGATCGCCAGAGAGTTCTCGGCGGCGTCGCGGAAGAGGTCGTTGCGCTTCTTCAGCTCTATTCGGTCAGTGCACACACCCACACACCACCCTCGATCTCCTCGTTCAGTCCGCCGATGGCGTCGCACTTCTCCAGAAGCTCCTTCTCCAGCAGCTCGATGCGCAGCTGGTAGCCGTTCTCCTTCTCCTTGCTCGCCTATGCCTCACGCAAACACGATGATGGTACGCGGATGGCGCGGCTGTGTGCGTCGCTGTCCAGGAGGCGACCCTCCTTCTCGCTCGCCAGAAGACCGCTGATCGTCTCCAGCTGCTCGTTGAGGCTCAGAATCTTGAGCTCGCAGTCCTACGCTCGACAATTCGCATTTCGCGTACTCGCGTGTATTCGGCGTTGTTGCAGGAGGCAAACGTCTCGTGAAGTCGCTTAAGCTCGTTCGCCAACTCGTTCTTTTCGTTTCGGGAATCGGCTAAGGCAATCTGGCAATTCACCAGTTCCTTCTTCAGTTCCTGTGTGATTGAGTTTGAATCTACCCGTGAGACACGTGAGAGGAGGGAACAGGAAAGAACGGAGTTTTCCGCCGATTGCAGCTGGGAGCGCGTGATCTCGAGCAGCTCCTTCAGTTTCGCCGCGTTCTCGTTGCTGACCTACGCCTCAGATCCAGCAGCCAACCCAAACGCGGAGATCATCCTACACATCAGCGCACAACAACGCAACACCCACCTCGGTCTTCTTCAGTTGCGCCTCTCTCGATTCTAGGTTCTTCACCATCACCTTGTAGTTCTCGTCCCCACTGTCGCTGTTCTTCTGCTCGTATTCACGGACAATGGCCTGTAAAGCGCGGATCTACAGATTACGAGAATCGGTAGCGCCCACTTGTTCGATGTATGTTTGATTCTCCAATTTGAGATCGTCGTTCGCATGAAGGGACTGCACATAACACTAGCAAGGATATGATCTGGGAGAGCAGGTGTTCCAAGCTCATGGATGCTCCACTCTGACGAATGATTTCCTTGGAGCGAATGAGCTCCTTCTCCTGCCTCGAATACCCCTCTTCCACTACGTCCAATCCTACGACATGAAGAGATCGCCAGAAGCGAACGATCATTCAGAGCTTTCACGTTGATTCGCTCCTGCTTCAGCTGAATCTCCAGCTAGACATAGTACAAGGAAAACGGCTCCAACCTGCCTGTTGCGTTCCAGCAGCTGATTCACGTATTCTGAACGATGTCGACTCATTGTTTCATCGTCGTTTATCGGTAGGTTCATTCTACACGCATTAGGGGACGACTCAAGATATCTGCTTTCACAAAAGCACCGGTGCTTGGTGTTTCCCAAGTAGTTAACAATCCACTGCACTGATAAGACGAATAATCGTGTTTCGATTTGTATTCCGCGGAAGTGAGACGGGTCCAGAAATACCCCCGATATCGAGTGATGACGAGCGCTGTTCTGATCAAAGGATTGGGAAGGGGTGGAGTGGAAATTCGTTCTGATTTGGATTCGGATGAGAGAGACTGTGCTATGAGTCTCGTTAGGGAGAAGAGCGCGTCACCATCTCAACGAGCGCACTAAATCATCTATAAAGCATCGCCTATCTATGTGCCCAAAAAGAAAGCGTTGTATCATCGACATCTCCGAGCCAAACGAAAAGAGAAAAATGCTCAAACGGGGGATCGAACCCCAGACCTTCGCGTTATTAGCACGACGCTCTAACCAGCTGAGCTATTCGAGCTTGTTGAAGTCTCCTCCCTTACCCATTTGTGCCCAATGCTCTCCCTCCCACAAGGCGCAGACGGGGATTCGATGAGCGACGATCAGTGCCGAAAGAGAATATCTACTTCGCTGAGCGGAGAGGAGTGGAGACCGCGGGGAAGGAGTCACTTTGTAGAGTGGGAGAGGGGAAGAAGCAGCGCTATGACAATTCGTCGATGCGCTACTTCATGGAGAAGATTTATTCATTTCCGCTGTCGATAGAGAGGCAGTTGCGCGACTTCTCGAATTCCTTCACGAACCGCAGCACGTTTGTCGGGAGAATCCTTCCCGACGGATATATGCTGTTTGCGGCGAACAAAGCCATCACAGTCTGGAAGTTCGATCCCAATCTCGAGTACGGTTTGACTCCCGCTGTCCGAAATGCGTGTGACTGCGTCATCGAATAGGAAGACAGCGGGTGGACGGTTCCCCTGCCCCCGAACACGGTTTCTGTGAATCCGACGCTCGTCGCCATCAGTGGAAAGAACGAGAAGGACTGCTTTATGTCGACGTCGCTGGGGTTCGTTCATTTTTGGAACTCGCTGACGCAGTCCTTTATCTCGGTGGATCTGAGGCTGGGTGTACGAATAGTCTCCTTCTGTCACCGATTAGAGCAACAGGGCAATCGAGATGATATCCGTTCCCGAGGAGTCGTCCGCGCTTCTGCTAACCCAGAATCACACTCTTCTGCGCATCGATTTGGTGGAGACGGACGAGGAGTACTTTGACGACAAATGTGAGTCCCGCTGTGCCGTGTTAGACGCAGACACCTTTGAAGTGCAGCATCGCACTCTCTACTCGCTCAAGAGCGCGACGGTGATGAAGGCCCCTTCGTTTTCTCTGTTCTCCGTGATCGCCTCCTTCTTCAAGTCCTCCACGCCCCACTTCAGCCACTCGCTGCATTATCCCCAATTGCTTCTCTGTGAAGACAGCACCATTTTCATGACGGATTTGGGACGCATGGCCGTGCTGCACTCCTGCGATGTGAGTCAGTTTGTCAACTCCCTGTGTTCCGTGAAGCGTTCAGTCATCCTTGGTAATCATGTCTTCTTGCTCGTGTTCGCCCACCAGAAGCCAATTCTCCTCCACCTGCAGGAGATCGACTGCAAGTACCATCTCCTGCACTACGCTCCGCTCCCAGCCAGCACGGCGGTGATCGACGATTGCATGCAGATGAGCGTGAGCGAGACGAGCAACAGCTTCGAGGTGTACTGCACCGCACCTCTGACGCGTCCGTCGATTCTCGTCGTCTCCCTCACCGCCCAGACGCAGCTCATCTCCGTACGCCCTCGCCTCCTCCATCACGTTCTAGTACCACCCCTCGCTCTCCTCGCCACTCCTCGCCTCCGCGCCCATGACCGTCATTCCCGGCCTGTGGCTCCTCACCTCCTCCTCCATCTTCCGCTTCGTCGGCGAGGGCGCCTCCACGCCCCTGCGTCTGCAGTGCGAGGAGCGTTCCCTGTTCTGTCCCTCTGTGGAGCGCGCGGCGGGAGAGGTTGTGACGAAGATCCTGCTGTTACAGTGTCTGGACCGCTACCAGAAGCAGTGCTACACGGCATGCTTCTTCCTGCTGTGTGCTGCCGTCGAGACGGCCACCGACCTGTTCGGCGCCATGCGTACGGTGTGTGACGACCTGTTGCAGTGGGAGCCGGGACAGGAGGCGAAGCGCGTCCGACTGCTCCATCGCTTCCTGGAGATGATGGCGTACTGCGTAGGAGTGAGAGCGGGCTGTGAGGTGTAGCGTCTGGTGCACGTGCTGTCGCCGGCGCTGAGCGACATCCAGTCGCGGTTCGACCAGCTGGTGTCGGAGTGGTTGGTGGGCATCTGCGTGAAGGAGCGGATCGTCGATGCGACGTCGCACCGCGTGAACGAGGGCGTGTCGCTCCACTTCCTCCTCACTGCGCTGGACCCCGTGCTGCGTGCGCTGATCGAGCAGGAGGAGTCGCTGCGGTCGCACCTGCCTCGCGACTTCCGCGTAGTTGTTGTCTCGTTGCTTGACCGTAGTTCTCCCTGCTGCACTGGTGTGTGTTGCCTGAGGTGCGCGAGGTGATGGAGGCGTTGCTGCGCTACGTGCAGAGCGTGCAGCGGTTCTCGATTCAGCGGGCTGCCTGCATGGCTGGTTTTGTGGAACACCTTATCGTGGTATACTCGCAGGGTGTGTGTGAGGGTTGTGGTGAGCGAGGGTGTTCTGAGGGTGTGAATGAGAAGAGTGGTTCTGAGAGTGCTGAGCAAGCCAGCACTGGTATCACTGAACACCTCACTTCTCACAACAACACCCTCCTCGACACCGCATTCGCGATCCTCCACCAACAAACACCCTCGCACGCCCTCCACCTCGCCCTCCAGTACCACTACCACCCCTTCCTCTTCTCGCTGCCGCTTCAAACTGTCCTTGTTCCTTCACTCCCCCCTCCTCACCCGTAGGACTGCACCAAGCACGACCCCGCACTCGCCGAAGCCGCCATAGCACACTACACCACACACCACCAGGCGCAGCTCGTGGCGGTCGCGGAGCAGTGGATGGATGTCGCTGCACGCGTGCTGAAGGAGTATCCCGAGGAGTGGTGGAAGGTCCTGATGCATGCGGGGTCCCAAGATTTTGACGCCGTGTTCGCGGTCGTGCGGCGGATGACACACCGACGTGTGCAGCAAGAAGCGTTAACAGCGCTGTGGCTGTTGGGAGTGGCGACAGCGCAGCCGAAGGAGAAGATGGAGGTGGTGGAGACGATGCGCGGAGAGGTGGATGCGATTCTCGAGCTTGTGCGCTTTGCGGAGACGGGAGATGATTTGGAATTGAAACAGTTGTGGATTGCAGTGCTGAACAGGATAGAGAAGGATGGAGAGGAGGAGAGAAAGGCGCTTCAAACGATGATTTCCCTTCTAAAGGAGGACCAGGTGGAATTGCGATTAGCGCTGATTCACCACATCCTCTGTCTGGATGAGAGTCTCATGGAGGAGGAAAGCCTTGACAAGGACAAATCGCTTCTGTATTCTTGGGAAAGGGGAGTGATCTGTAGGTTCTTCGTTTTGTCTCGGATGCGCTTGGATACGGAGAGCGTGAAAGCAGTGCTGGTCAGCAGGTATTACATAAACGAGTTGTATCAGCGGTATTGGGATAGCGTCGTGTCTTCTTTAGCATAGTGTGTGTTTGTTTTGAAGTGAAATCATTCTATGGAGGATAGTGGAGAGGGAAGAATGGTCATCATCCTTCTCCTTTCTCACGGCTCCAAATCGACTGTGGTGCATATCGAGCGAAGAAGCACCCTCTTCGTCGTGTGCACTTCAAACCTCCCAGCAAGACGCATTGATTGCGAAAATAAAAGCGTCCTATTGATGGCAATTTGTTATAGCCATGATTGCAGAGAAGACAGGAATAGGGACAAGAGCGCCGTGAACCTAATAAATGCGATCGACGGTTACCATTCATCAGGAATCAACAGATAGTTTGTTTATTGTAATAAGAAAGTGAGTATTTGTGAGAGACGATTTCGTGCGGGACGAGCGTCAAATGAGAGGCTCGCGTTGGTGCGTCGGTGCGCAAATGCTAATCGGGTTGTAGATGTCCTCTGAGCTCGTTTGGAACATCGTCAAGAACCACTCCGCCTTCCTTAGAAAGCAGAAGCAGG
>ERZ1106948.31-NODE-31-length-65805-cov-34.711224_pt1 | contig 65805 bp, 101 predicted proteins | sample MGYA00403673_ERZ1106948 | MGnify/ENA primary metagenome ERZ1106948 (study PRJEB35170, sample SAMEA104062409) | human gut metagenome | biome: human gut; feature: human-associated habitat; material: faeces | place: Denmark | collected 2012-05-07 ...
TCTTCCAGTGCTTCTCGATTACGATCTGTTTGTCTTCTCCAAGGATAAATAGAGAGTCAATCATTCTCCAAGGGGATTAGTTGAAGAGTTGCGTGTGTTTTCTGTTTTAGGGACGCCCTTGTCGAATTGGTCCCTTCTATTACGGGCGGTCTCCTGTTTTCCTCTTTCCTTGATGATGGGGTGAAGAGAGTGATGTGAATGAGTGAGAAAGGAGGCAAGGGGGTGAGGAAGAGAGTAAGTGAGTCAATTGTGATATGTAGTGAATAAATGAATCAACAATTACAAGGAGAAAGAAAACGATTCAACACACAACACATGGAAAGACAACAAACACACACTACTATACATCTAATCTTACACTCTTCCCACGCAGCACGGCAACCTTCGGATACACCTTCCCATCCACCGTCTCTTCGCTCATCCACACGTACTTCTTAAAGCCGATCCAAGAATACATCGCCTCCTCCACGTCCTGACACAGCGTCGTCGGGTTGACGCCCTCCACGTACGTGTAGTACTCCATCCGAATCGCGTTGAACTGCTTCCGCAGCGTCGCGTTCCCGAGGTTCTCCAACACGACATCGGACGACACGCTACTCCTCAGTCCGCACCAGTCACGCTACCCGATGCCCGGAATGCGAAACAGAAACTCGTCCGCGAGCATGCCGAACTTGGTGGCTACACATCACAACAGCGCCCCAGTCGCACAGGAAAGACGCAACCGCTCCGTCAGCTCGATGTTGTCGTAGCCGCGCTCCGTGATCTCCTCGAAGTAGCGCGGAATGGCGTCGGACTTGCGCAGCACCATGTAGCTAGCCGTGAGACGAGGGCAGAAGGGCAACAGCTCCGTGTTCGCGTCCACGCAGTTCATGTTGCGGTAGTGGATGAAGGAGAAGGTCACGAACTGCTACCCATCACTCCTCCGCCCAGCGCTCACCATCGGAATCGTCGTCGTCTGCACGGGGCGACAGCGGTACTCCTTCAGGCACTTCGCAATGTCCGGCAGCGTGCGCGGGTACTCGCGGAAGTTCCTACGCGTCACGGCAGGCGGAGAAAGCGACTGGTAGCTGCGCACCGCCTCGGGATACGCCTCGTGCGCCCACTCGAACGCGGGAACCACGCCCACGAAGTAGGGGTCTCTCCAGAGATAGCCCGGCGTTGCCTTCAGCACGCGGTACAGACTCTCTGCGAGTGAGCACACCAGTCAAGACGTACTGGAAGGCACCAGATTGAACTCCGCAAACAGGTAGTGAGTCGTCTTCACCGCATCCACGCCCATGTTCTTCAGCTTGTTGATGGGAAGCGTGGAGCTCTCCAATCGGTAGGGAGTGATCGTCAACGACGTGATTCGAGACGCCTCTTCCGTCAGAGACCGCAGCTCGCTCTCCGCCGATGCGCTGTAGTACAGCACAAGAGACACCGGTCTACACGTAAGACAACAGGAAAGGGGGTACCCGCCCCAAATGCGCACGTAATCCGCGAGATTCCTTCGACAATCCAACCTACCCATCACAGAAGAGAGGGAAGACGCACCCGGCATAGGTCACGAGCGTGATGTCGAACACGTCCTCCGGGAATACTAGCATGACACAGACTACGGAAAGCGCTACGCAGATAGTTGTTGGTTATGGCAAAGGGATAGTCGTCAGTGCTGTACGACTCCAATGAAGAAGACTCCGGAGATGAGGATGCGTCCGAAAACCGCTGAACAAAGTCTACCACTCAAGAAAACAGGACACTCCCCACTTTCCCGCATGGCTATAGTCTTATTCTTTTGCACACTCGAGGTAGTGGTCAGTGAAACGAGCTGATTGTTCAAAAGCACCTTGCCGAAGAAGAACTACGAGTGACGCCAATCCTTGAAAGAGAAACCTCTCCCGATAGTAGTATCGTGGTCGTCATGAAGTAGCCGCATACCATGATCAACGCACTCATACTACACGCTCATTCGCGCATACCGTTTCAAACAGGGCCTTAAAGCAAATCGACTCGTTTGCCATTTGATGGTATCTCACGCGAGACAAGCGACTCGAATGCAAGAAGAATTGATGCGCGTATTCACACAAACATGTTGTCTTTTGCTTGCACTTCTCGGCGATTTGCTCGTAGGATGGCGACATCGTCGAGAATCGTCTTTTCGGGCATTCAACCGAGCGGCGTTCCCCACATTGGGAACTACTTTGGCGCGCTAAAGAACTGGGTGAAGGAGCAGAATGAGGGCGGTACTTATATCAGATTGCACTTAGGGTTAGACTACAAGAAGAGCTACTTTGGCATCATGAGCTACCACGCGCTCACCTCTGTTTCTGATCCTGCCCTGTTACGCGACAACATAAAGTCGATTCAATCAATTGACTGTAAGTGCTTAGTAATGCCTTCACCGCGCTTTTGGCATGTGGGCTCCATCCCGACGAAAAGACCACGCTCTTTATCCAGTCCGATGTACAGCATATTGCTAACCGTGATTCGCAGAATCCCTATCACTGCGAGCTCAGCTGGATCTTGGAGAACAACGTGAACATCAACCGTCTCATGCGCATGCATCAGTTCAAGGACAAGGCGGCGAAAGCGGCAAAGAACGGAAAGAAGGAAGACGCGTTCGCGAGCACGCTGGGTCTTCTCTCCTACCCTGTCCTCATGACGGCAGACATTATGATTTACAATGCGACGCGTTGCTCTCGCCCTCTCTCTTCAGCGTAGATGTCCCTGTGGGCGACGATCAGATTCAGCACGTGGAAATCGCGCGCGACATCATCAACCGGTTCAACCTCCGCTACGATGTCCACTTCAACTTGCCTCAGGCCGAGGTGTTCGAGGGCAGCCGCATCATGTCGCTCGCCGACGGCACCAAGAAGATGAGCAAGTCCTCCCAGTCGCAGTACAGCAACATCAGCATCATCGGTTGGAGCGTGGCTATCTGTTGATTGTAGACTCGCCAGAGCGCATTCAGGAGTGCATCAAGCGCGCCAAGACGGACAGTCTCTCTGGTTTCTCGTAGTGACGTGCGTTGTGTTTCATGTAGACTGGACAGGGAAAAGCGTCCGGAGATCGTCAATCTGCTGACGCTGATGTCGGCGGCAACGGGCGAGAGCCTGGAGAAGGTGTACGAGCAGTACAAGGTGACTGTTGTTTCAGGGGGTGACGTGTAGGACACACAGATGTCCGTGTTCAAGCCCGCTTTGGCTGATGCTCTGATCGCCTCGCTGGCGCCCATCCGCCAGCGCTATTTGGAGTTGCAAGACGATCCCTCGTATGTGCGGTCCATTATGGAGCAGGGAGCGGAAGACACTATGGAAGAGGCTTCGCGTTGCATGGAGATGATTAAGACAGTGATGGGGTTGTTGGGGTGATTTGCTTTGTTGTATGGGACGCGTTTATGGGTTGAAGTCATTCTGAATTGGGTGTGCTCTTGAAGGGGGGTTGTGCTGACTTCCTTTCAAAGAGTATCCACGTATTCGAGTGACATACTCTCAAAGAAGAGCAGCACTTTCAAAGAACGACACTCTCAAACACGAACAGCAAAACAAACACAATCAACACTCTCAAACACGAACAGCAAAACAAACACACGCAAAAGAATTACAAGTAAACCAAAAACGATTACTCCTTCTCCGAGAGCTCATCGTACAACCAATCAAATCCGTCCACCAATCCCTTTCCCGTTGAAGCCGAACTCTCGATGATCGTCCACTTGCGGTCACGAATCTCCGTCAATCCCAAAGCCTCAGAGATCTTCGCTCCATTGAGAGCTCCAGGAATATCCTGCTTGTTGGCGAATACCAGCAACGACGTTCCGTTCAATTCGCTCTCCTACATCTCATCACAAACCCTCAAACACCACTTTCAGAATGGCAGACAACTCGGCCTTGGCCACGTTCAGACGGTCAATATCGGCGCTGTCCACGACAAAAATGACAGCGTCTACGCAATCAGCCTTCACGTCCACTCTTCACCCGTGTTAGGGAAGTAGCATCTCCAATACGGACGGATCGACGTCTGACCACCCAAATCCCACACCTGGAACGTCAGATTCTTATACTTCAGTGTCTCAATGTTGAAACCAATCGTCGGCACGGTTGACACGATCTCATCCAGCTGCATGCGGTCTACATCGGTGAGCATGCAAGTGCACACTTCGTACACAGAATCGTGGTCTTTCCCGCATTATCGAGACCAAGAACCAATATACGCACCTCCTTGTTTCCAAAGTACTGGTTGAACAATTTCGAGAAAAGGATACCCATTCCTGCTTCAGATCTGAGGAGTTGGCGAATACGCTTCTTTTGGAAATGCGGAAAACAGCCCGATTTTGGCTCCATTCCTTCAGTTTGCTCCAGGGAAGTGCCATTGAATCGTTCTGTATTGGCAGAGCACGACCCTTCCGGGAAATCGCCCCTTCATTGATCAGTTACTGTCTGCCAAGAACTGAAATCTCACCGTATTCTTCTTCTCTTCTCCCGATAAATCACTTTCTTTTCACAGTATCCGTGCTAGCGATGGAACCCCGTGATCCGAACAAGTGCTACTGTGGATGGGGCTACAACAGACCCATGATTCGTTGCTGCCACTGCAAATGCTGGTATCACTACGATTGGTATGGAGTGGCTGATTGCGCCTCTGATGCGTAGTGTGAACTTGAGACGGAGGGATCTGGATGATCCGGACCACTGGTATTGCTTTGAGTGCAGCGATTACAAACCCTCTTCAGGAAACCGTTTTGAGCTTGCATTATATCTAGACACGGAGGAAGACTACAACTATGCCGAAGACTTGCAGAAACAACGCGAAATGAATCACGAGACTAGAAAGAGGGTACGGACAATGCGTACGCGCTGTATTTTCCTTATAGTGTAGTCCAAGATAACACGTTCTCAGCAAAGAGTCTAACCCATTTGGATGGACGAGAGATCGCGCGTTCCATTTGCTGCATCGAGCAAATGCTCCTTCTCAACGACGACTCTGCGTCGGTTCACCAGTATGACGGGGAAATGCGCAAGTGGGCGCTTTCACAGCAGTTGATCCAGGTGCGTCTCTATTCCCCATTTCACTTCTAGAGGAGGTACAGAGCCGATTACTTCTACTCCAATCCCGATATCGGAGATGTCTGTCTCACCACGGAGCAATTGGAGCTGCAGAACCAAGTCGTTAGCGTTCCTTCCTATCTCCAGTTCAAGGAGATGATCGAACGGAACTACAGGTCGATCGCCGCGATGATGCAGCGGAACTGCAAGCCGATCACCGTCAAGGAGGATGACTGTATCGCTCCGTCTCTCTCGTAACGTGCAGGGATGCTCGCGGCGCGCCGGCTCTGCGACGACAAGCGCTACGAGAAGGGGAGCATTTGCATCCGCGCGGACATTCGGAACTTCAACTGGACAGTGAGTGCGCCGACAGACGCTCACGGCTAGGGGTTCGCGGCGAAGCAGCGCGCGCTCACCGGGCGCCTCTTCGACGTGATCATGATGGACCCTCCATGGCAGCTGGCGACCGACAACCCCGTGCGCGGCGTTGCTCTCTCGTGCGTGCCTGACGCGTAGGTGACCATCACCTACGCCTGTCTGGACGACGCGACCATCGCGGCGATCCCGCTGCATATCGTGCAGGAGAACGGTCTTCTCTTCTTGTGGGTGATCAACTCCAAGTACCGCACGGCGCTGAACATGATTCGCGACTGGGGATACACGTGTGCGCTGCGGTGCTGCGCTGACGGCTAGACTGGTCGGGGACATCACCTGGGTAAAGATGACGTCCCGCGGGTTCTTGGGGCACGGAAACGGACACTACCTTCAACACTCCAAGGAAACCTGCTTGGTCGCCATGAAGGGAAGCAGTGCCTGCGTGGACCCGTCCAAGCTGGGCACGATCAATGACGTCATTTTCGCGAAGAGAAAGGGTCAGAGCCAGAAGCCGAACGAAATCTACACCCTCATCGAATCATTAGTCCCCGATGGTCGCACTTGCGGTTTCTGGTCACGCGTAGGGTTCTATCTAGAAGTCTTCGGGAGGTGGAACAATCTGCGCAACAATTGGGTCACGATTGGCAACGAGTTGTATTCCTGCTTGTTCGACAAACAGTTGCACATGTCGCTACGAATATTCAAGAATACAAACTTGGCACACTCCTTCGTGGAGCGGTTCGCGATGGAGTACTCATTCTGCTTCGGAACCCAAAACACGTCCGTCTTTTGCAGCGCATACTCGTTTGAGTTGATGTTCACGCGAATCTTCTCGTCCTCTCCGTCCAGCACAATCATGATCAGGCAGTTGTCCCCGCAGTTCTCCATCTCCTTCGTCTCTCCCGCCGGAATGACCAGCAGTCCCGATATGAACAGATTCTCCGCCTCCAGAGAAGCTACCCATGAATCACCCCGCCATCAACTACCTCCTCCCTGAATCGAAGGGTGCTCCTCGTACAACGAGCGCAGTTCCACACGTCGGTTGTGTCCCACCAGCTGGCAGTCGCACTTGTAGGCACTCACAAGAGAGGCGTTGTGAATGGACGCGTCTTCCACGATCTTGTCATAGAGGAAAATCGTCCCGAATTCTGTCGCTGCGTCTTCGCCTCGATTCTGCGTGGTCGTGGGCTCGATGAGGATGGATTCTTCGACAGCGGGGTTTCGCTGTCTCTCTGGAGAGCTGTGAAGAGAGGGTTTGGCGGCGTCGCCGAAGAGCGCAGAGACTGAGGAGGAAGGAGCGTTGGAGATGGGCGAGGGTAGTCTCTGAGGTGAGGGTTGTTTTGGGGGTGAGGGTTGTCTCTGAGGTGAGGGTTGTCTCTGAAGCGGAAGCTCTTTCTGAGGTGAGAGTTCTTTCTGAAGCGGGAATTGTCTCTGAGGTGACGGCGGTTCCTCGAAAGAAGTCACCATCTCTTTTAGAGACGACTCCTGTTTTGAGAAGGACTTCTGTGGAGACAACTTCACCTCTGAAAAGGACTTCTCATGCAGCGGCTCCTTCTCAATCAACAGCGATTCCTCACTCGGCGGCAGCTTCTTGATGGACGAGAATGGCATGTCACGTAACGGTGATCCCATTCTCTCATCTACGACTCACAGAAGAAAAGAACCCAAAACCCTCACTCCCGCTTGAAGAAACGGAATCGAACGCATCATAGGTCGGTTTGGGTCGTTTCCGATTCGGCTTCTTCTCACTCACCGATGTCACATCCCTCCTCTTTCCCTTCCTCATCAACTCGTGAATGTGCCTCTCCTTCAACACTAGACTATCTTCGCTCGATGAAGAGCTAAAACCGTCTTCGTTCCTTTCCGATTTATGATATGGAAGCGCCACTTCCTGTTCCTGACTCTTGTTCCCCATCTCGTCAATCGTCTCCATTTCAAACGAAAACTCCTCCGATGAAGACGAACTGCTACGGAATCAATCCATAACGAAAAGAAACAACTCGAACACGAACGCGCCATCCCCTTCTTCGTCTCCGATTCTCTCTACTCCATCATAAGCAACACGGAACGGAATACGGTTATGACTCGAGTGGGGCTCATTCCTTCGCGAATGGTGTTGACCGCTCGAATCGTCTTTCCACCCCATGACTCGTTTCAGATCACTGCGACTCGTCAAATCCAAATAGAGGGAAAAGAATTGAACACCCTTCTTTCAAATTGTGAATCGAAGTGAGAGTCCTATCCTCTTTACAGAGAAAAGAGGAGCGCCCTGAAACAATGGAAAGACGACACCTTCGAGATGGAGGGAATCGAAACAAACAACTCTATGATACAATCGTTGGGCCTTCCGAAGTACGCTCCAACTCAATACGAAAACGAGACTTCAAAAGCGTCTTCAATCGCGCCATCTCCGTGACAACTGCAGGAATTACGATTCCCGGATCCTCCTCCACAATATCATTCATGGACTATGCATAAAGAACGCAAAACGTCAGTACTTCCAAACAACGGATCACAAAGTTCTTTCGATTCACCGACCGCTTCGGCTTCTCCGTACATTCCCTCATCTCATCGTTTGACCCCTCTGAAAGGGTGAAGAAATCCTCCTCCAACTCCGAAATCTGCCAGTACAGCGTTTTCATGAACGCTTCATAGAAGGACGTGATTGAGATGTCGTTCTGGCTCGTGAGCAACGAGTACGCTCCAGTGAGCAGAAAGAGCAGATTCTTCCACTGCAGCAGGCTCTACGGATCAAGCAGGAAGTCTTCACAAACCTCGTAGTCCTCGCCCAAATGAAACATAAGAAACGCAAACTGAAACTCTCCGTGAAGCGACGGATACTTGAAACGGAACGGATACGACCTACGCATCACCATGACCGTGATCACTCACTCCGCAAGCTTCACCACCTCGTCCGATGTATCCACATACAGCTTCGCTAGGAGAGAGGGAATCGGCTTTTCGAACAACTTCGTGATGTTCACTGTTCGAGAGTAATTGTAGCAATGAGGAGAGTCGTCGTCCAAGTGGGACGAAATCTGGGTTTGGTCCGTGAGCACGTCGAAGAGCTCCTTCGTGATGAAACTCGTCATGTTCATCCACTTGCCAATCGTTTCAAAGGGATAGGCCGCTGTCTGCCGGTCATAAACAAACTCCCTTCCAGCTACGGGTGATCATCATCGCAAATACATGCCTCTCTTGTATTTGGAAACCACGTCCGCGTTGACGTGCTTTTCTCCAAGCAAGCACTCCTCTTTCCGGTCGTACTGCATGACAACCACTTCCTTTGAAGCCAAGAACAGAGGCACGATAGTGCGGGGCGAAAACTCGTGCTCCTTGCTCACCGAACTACGAGGTAAAAGGGACTTCTAGCACCGACCTGTAAAACAAGCAATGGAAGCCAGGGTTGATCATCTTGAAGCCCAAAAAGGATTCTCCAACGAGCCACGAGTTATAGTCCAGCCCAATCTCCGCTCCCTTTTGCATGTCCAGAATGAGGACAATAGCTCCCTCTTCGTTCAACTTGTTGGCTAGCGCTTGGTTCATCTCGCGGAATGAAGCAGAAAGGAAACGAAAGACAGACAGACGATTATTCCTGTTGACGCGTCCATGTTCGTACAGAAGCAGCCAGAGGCCGAGATTTCATCCGACAGGCTGCTGGTGAATACGTTGCTTCCGCGTCCCCTCTGTCATTCCATAGGTCCATTGTCTCTGATACAGAACAACGCGAACTGAACAGAATACTCTACAAGTCGTGTGCCGTAATCGTGTCTCAGGAGTAGTGATCTGATTCCAGCGTTTCTCGCGGATTGCGAGATGACTCAGTGGAACGAAAAGGGATCGAAGAGGAAGCAGGTTCAATCGGTGGATCCCGTGAGTGTTTTGTTGGTGAGTTATCGCTAGGAGGACCCTTCCTATCACAACAAATACGGTTTGGATTACAAAAGGAAGAAGCGTCCGTTCTTCGTTATGGGAATGACGGAATGTGCAAGATCGTTGGATTCGGGAAGTCTTCGTCTTCTTCTGGTCAATAAGATCGGAAAGTACTGTCTGTGTTGTTTCATTATCGTCTAGAACGTTTTGCCTCATCGACAGCTTGCTCATTCTCTGTGCGCAGAAGGGCATTCCTGTGATTCCAATGAAGTGCGGCCAATCCTATCTCAGCTCGTTGGCTACGTCCGACCATGCTACTCGTTCCGTCCGCATCAGCTGTCTGGGAATCACGAAGGTATGCTTCTATCGCCTGTTGTTCCGTTTAGGAAGAGCCTCCATCCCGTAGTCTTCTCAGCTCCCTTATTTACCTCGAAAACTATTACAGCACAACAAACCATGTGGTTCTTCCCTTTGCTTTGCCAAAAGCAGTCATGTACTATCCTGGGCAAGAAAAGAAGCATCGTGGTCGCAACGTGTCTCGCTCCTGTCATACCATGAAGCGATACAAGTCAATGTATTCCACCATGAATGAAGATACATGGAATCAAATGGGATCGTTCGTTTCGGTTGAAGTGGAAAAGGAAAAGCCTCGTCCGGTGAAGATCCCAGTGGAGATGCCCGTAAAGATCCCAGTGGAGATGCCCGTAAAGATCCCAGTGGAGATGCCCGTAAGGAAGATGGAGGCCCCGGTCGAGCCGCAAAAGGAAAAGGAGAAAGTACAGCCAAAGGAAAAGGAGAAAGTACAGCCAAAGGAAAAGGAGAAAACACAACCGAAGGACGCCAAGCCGAAGAAAGCGAGTTCCTTGAAGTCGAGGCTAAAAGGGAACCTTCTCTTTCGTTTCAAATAAAACACGACAATCACTCTTCTCTTTGTTATAAATGTTCTCCAAGCAGGGGTATTCGTTCACGTACATTCCATGTCGCTTCGCAACAGGAATCGCCATACGGTAGAGATAGTCACGTGCGTACTTCGGCATGTCGCGAACCACGAAAGACGTTCCCAGATTGTAACTAGAGATGAGCGAGAATCAGAGGCAATACAGCATGTTGCACTCAATTACAGAGTAGTCATTCTTCAGTCCGTCAACTATCATGCGAGCGACGTTTACCGGCGACAACTTGTAAGTAATATCCTTTCCCGTGTTTGTGTCCAGAATGGGAGTGTCGGTATAGCCTACACGTCATTCCTCTTCACAATGCACAACCCGGACACACAATGTTCACATACACACCATACGGAGTGAGCATGGTTCGTAATGCTACGAATCACATAATCGAGCGAAAAGAACCCTCTCCAAAGGAGTACACAGCGACCTTGCACGACGAATACATGGGACTGATGAAGTTCATGCCCAGACCAGCAACAGACGATAAGATACAAATCTGACCATGGCGGCGCTCTCTCATCGCGTCAATAATGGGAAGCACTGCATTTTTGCACGTAAGAATGTTGCCGCTGATGATGAAGTCGTACAACTAGGAGGAATCCGGCTGAAATGAGTACTACCTCACCCAATGACATTTCGCACGCGTTCGCAGGGGCAACAAGTCCAACGCCGGCAATCACGAGGTCCAACTACGGTGAAAGAAGAAGAGCACATCCCACCTTGTACTCCTTGTCCTTTTCTTGGATGTACTGCTTCATTTTCTCTGCGTCCGTCGCATCGATGGAAGCAATCTCCACAACAGCTCCCGCTTCCCGAATGAGGTCAGCCACTTCATTCAGCCTCTTCATATTCCTCGCCACCAAGAAGAGCGTGTTTCCCTATTCATAAAGAAGTCCGTACAACTTCAACAGGCTTCGCGTACTGCAGCGCGACTTCCTTACAGATGCCCGAGCTCGCTCCCGTAATGAGAATCGTGTGAGGTTCGTCGGGGTACTTTTTGAACAGCAAATCAAAGATGCTCCCGAATACAGCAAACGGGATCGAAACGATGAGAGATATCAATTTGAGAGGAATGGAAATGAGGTAGCTAGCAAATTCCATAAACATTGCGTTTTGATGAAATGATGGAATGACTCCAACCAATGGGATGATGAGTGTGATGAGCACACTCATAATTCATAGCAACAAACACACACTAGAAACTATCATTGATAATCTGACGACTCACTTCCGGAGTGATATCGTGATCCTCGCCCCACACCAAGTTGCGAGAACTGAACTTATCGTACACCTTCTCCACCCAGCTGCGGTCCGTCGTGTCCACAAACGCAGAGATGTGCGTCGGCATCTTCATCTCCTTCTCGTAGAACTCCACGATGCACTCAATCGCCTTGCGCGCCAACGCCTCCTCGTCCTCGCCCTCCAACCCGAACACGCGACGAGCCATCTGAGCCAGCTTGCCCTTCTTCGTCTCAAACTTGTACTCCAACACGCGCGGCTGAATGCAAGCCAGCGTACGCGCGTGGTCCATGCCCAAGTACGCCGTCAACTCGTGGCCGATCATGTGGGTCGCCCAATCCTGCTTCACACCCTGACACAACCAGTGGTTCAGCGCCTGCGTCGACGCCCACATGACGTTGGCACGAGCCACGTAGTTGTTCGGCTCCCGCAGCGCGACAGGACCATTGTCCAACAGCACGCGCAGCAACGCCTCCGCGTAACGGTCCTGCACATCCGCATGAGAACACACGGTGATGTACTGCTCGCACACGTGCACGAACGAGTCCACCACACCGTTCTTCGTCTGACGCTCCGGCAACGACATGGTCGTCAACGGATCCAGAATGGCGAACTTCGGGTAGAAGTAATCGCTTCGGATCGCCTCCTTGCACTCGATCGCTCTGCGAGAGATCATACCGCCGTTGTTGCTCTCAGAACCCGTCTACTCATCACTTACTCAATGAATCACTCACAGCAGGAAGCGTCAACACCACGCCCATCGGAACCGCATCCTTGCACTTCGTGCCGTGAGTCATCACCATGTCCCACAGGTCCTCGGAGTCCGTGTACTTGCACGCGCCAGCGATGAACTTCGTTCCATCACACACAGAACCACCACCAACAGCCAACAGGAACACGCGATCCATGTCCAATTTGCGGATCTCGTACACAGCGTTCTTCAGCGTGTCGAAATCCGGATTCGCCTCGATACCACCGAACTCGTACAGTTCATAGTCCTTCAACGCCTCCTTCACCTGGTCGTACACACCGTTACGCTTGATGCTGCCTCCACCATACGTCATGTACACAATACTGCCCTTCGGGACAAGATTGGGCAGCTGAGCGATTTGGCCCTTGCCGAACACAATACGAGTAGGATTAGCGAAATCAAAATTAGAAATACCAGACATGTCAGAGAAAAGAAATAATGGCGATCTGTCAATTGTGTGAAGGATCGGGAAATTTCCCGGAATTATCGGTGTTAGGTGTGGAAGACACAAGCGTTTCTCAGGGTAACGACGACACTAACGAGACTAGCTCTTTCCCCATTTTCTTTCACACGATAGGACCTACCATCTGGAGTGGTTGTGAGGCGGAATGCGGAGTGTTAGGTTTGGAAGGGTGGGGTGTTCCACTCCTCACTACACACCCTGTATGAGCTGCACATCCATTTCGTACTGTTCTTGTTGAAGAACCAACCCTCTCATCGAATATGACCCAATTCATCTCGAAATTCGAGAGCAACAATCACACACAGCTCGGTAATACTATCCACTCTTCTTACCGTCAACCATTCATTCCCTCCCATGTCGATTCTCTTCCAACGGTGCGCTCCTTTGAGGAGGCACCTAACAAAGGCAGCTCAAATGGGGAATGTGAGGCTAAAGGAGGCGTACCCTGCCCTGTATAAGCTGGCAATTCCACTAAACACCACAGCGACGATCAGCGGTGAAGTGTCTCCTTACCGGACACTGGTATGGAAGTGTCCGAATGGTCCCGATCACGAGTGGAGTATGCGGGTTGTCGATATGATAAAGCGGTTTGATCGCTATCACAACTCTTGTACATAATATCAGAATTGCTGATTGCTAGCTATCTGCCCCTTTTGCAGTGGAGGAAGGATTTCGGAAACGAATTGCATCGCATCGAACTACCCATTACTGGCTGAAGAATGGGACAAGGAGAGGAACCAGGGCCTTGAGCCCGATCTCGTGTCCTTGGGTTCTACACACCCCTATTGGTGGAAATGCAAGTGTGGAAAGGACCACGTCTTCCAGGCATCGCCGAATCGTCGAACGGACTCGATGCTTCGTAGTGGTTGGCAGTGCTCTTAAGTGTAGGTTGCCCTTTCTGTGCGGGAGTCCGTGCCTCCGAGACGAACAATCTGCTGAACAATTACCCGGAAATCGCTGGAGAATGGGATGTGGAAAAGAACGGCTCGTTGTCTCCCAAAGACATGATCGCGACATCGCGCAAACTCGTCTGGTGGAAGTGCGCTCATGGACACTCGTGGAACGATTCCATTCGCCATCGTACGGTGAATCATCGCGGCTGTCCTGTGTGTGGAGTGCCTTCCTTCGTTTCGGTGTCGTCGCGCTTCCCCTCCATTGTTCCGCACTGGGACTATGCTCGGAACCTCACATCGTCACCGGACAGCGTGTCCATCGGGTGTCAGAAGAGTGCGTATTGGGTATGCTCTTCGTGCTCCAGGTCCTTTTCCCTTGTGATCTCGCGCATGATTTCCCAATATGTTATGTGTCGGGATTGGCGGAGGCGATGATCCGTAGATGGCGTTTGTCTCTGTCCTGCGTGTGCCAAGAAGCAGTCAAGCATGTAATATATCAAACAGACGTATTGTTTCAACTGTTTAGCTAACCAGGCAAAAGCATCGGTCACGCCAATGTCCTTCTTTGCAACTGTTTCCACCACCTTATACGTGTGGTCCTTCAACACACTAGGGTTCACTTCCAGTCCCCGTTCTCACCTCTTTAAGTCCAACGCAGCTTCGATTTCAGAGGAACGAAGTGCATTCGGTAAGTCCTGCTTGTTCGCTAGCACTAGCCACGTGGTATTCTACCCATCAGCACTCCCGATCTAGCATACTATGAGCTGGTCGTTCACCGCCATGTGCTCCATCTCCACCTTCACCTGCTCTATTCGGTCGCGATCCGCGGCATCGACGACGAACACCACCGCCTATTGGAAACAACAGCAAACAGCCGGATACGTTTGTTCCCGTGTAGTAATGTCGCCACATCGGACGGAACGATTCTTGTCCGCCCACGTCCTATTCATAATCCATTTTGCCATCGCCGTGCCCATAAATCCAAAGAGAGCTTCTTCACTTTCACGGTCTCTATGTTAAAACCGACGGTGGGCACCGTATCTTCCTTTCCATTGTGGCACAACGTATTCATCAAAGCTACACAGTAAAATGAAAACCGAGAGGAGACTTGTCTTTCCCGCACTGTCCAAACCAACGAGGAGACATCTCCTGCAGTTCCGCTCTTTCCACGAAGTGCAAGCTCTCGAGCACGACGAACCCATCGTATCTATTGCATCCACTATGGAATCTTTGCGAGCCAAGTCACTCGGAAGAGGGATTCCAAAAGCACCGCCAATTTCGGTTATTCTGAATCATTCATTTTCTTATCAGATATTGACGCGATGGAAGAGCAAGTGGAGCAGCTGCAAATCGTATGCTCTCGTGTAGAGGATTCCGTTACGACTAGAAGCTCGGCTTGCATTCCTTTGCTGTGGGAGACGTGATTGGACGCGGAGCGTTCTCGAAGGTCACTCATATCCACTGTCGATATTGTTTAGGTAATGATTGCTCGAATGAAAGATACGAGCAAGTACTTCGCCATCAAGGCTGTTAACAAATCCTTCATCCAACGCGTACCTCAGGACGGATTTGCTCACGTGATAGGAGGGATACGTCAAGGAAGCCATGGCGGAGAGAAATGCGCTGGCCGTTATGAACCATCCGTTTATCATCCGTCTCGTGTATTCCTTTCAAGTAGCGCACGTATGGGCATGGTTGATCGTAGGATCCGAACAACCTGTATTACGTAATGGAGCTGTGTCGCTACGGAACGCTTTGGGATCTGGAGAAGTGCGTGTCTTCGAATCGTATTACCTGAAGGGCCATCCGACTGCCGGGAAGAGGCTTCGATCCTTCTCTCGTCCGTTTCTACATGGCGGAGGTTTCATTCGCGTTCAGTGCTATGACGACTAGATCGCGTCCGCCATCGACTACCTGCACAACACGGTCCACCTCATCCACCGTGATCTCAAGCCGGAGAACATCCTGATCAGCGAGAGTGGACATCTTCTTCTCTCGGACTTCGGATCCGTTGCGCGCGAAGGAGAGCAACTGCCTGCGGGGGGCAAGCGGAAGGTGTACGGCACGCTGCAGTATCTCGCCCCCGAGGTAGTGTTGTTTTCACCGTGTCATGTGCAGGCGGCTCACGGGACGGTCATTTCGCCCTCCGTGGATATGTGGGCGCTGGGGTGCACGCTGTACCTCCTTCTTACGGGGAGCTTTCTGTTCGACGGAGAGGACGAGTTGTCGTGGCGGCTCTGCTTCACTGTAGAGTGCGCGTGGTCGACGCCATCGAGCGGTTCGACGTCAACGCCATGAGCTTCCCGTCGTATCTGAGCGAGGAGACGCAAGTACGTGTGAATCATTCCCTGTAATGCGTAGGACCTGCTGCGAGGGCTGCTGCAGCACGATCCAGCACAGCGGCTTACGAGCGCGCAAGTCCTGGTGATCGTGTCGTCGGAGCGTGACGCATAGAAGCACCCCTACTTCAGCGGAATCGACTTCTCTCAACTCACGTCCTTGACGCCGCCATACGTCCCGCCGTTCACTCCTCTTCCCGTGATATGCGATGACGTTGCCGCTCGTGCTGCTGCTGAGGAATAGGAGCTGGAGAACGAGCTGAACGCGATGCGCGGGAGCATCGACGAGACCTACCGGCAGCAGCAGGAAGAGAGGAAGGAAGGTGGGTGTGTTCGCGTCGACTGACTGCCAGCCATTTCAAAACTCCTCCAGAAGGACGAAACCAGTCTCTATTCGAGCCCCGTCGTTCATTTCACGAGTTCGACATCGAGAAAGAGGATTGTAGGGTGTTGTGGTGGGAGTGGAGTGTAGCTGGTGTTGACTTCGACGAGGCGGCTGGTGATTCTGGATTCCTCGGTGAGTCGCATCAAGGCGGAGATCCTGCCCTGCCAGATCGCGAGGGTGGATGCGAATCACGCCGGGTTTTCTGTTTCTGTGAATCATGTGGGACATCGCAGTGCAATTCATTCCTAGCCGAGCAAACGGATCTTTCGGTTTGAAACCCCGAACAAAGATCAGTCCGTGTGGTGCAATTGCATCCAACACTTAATCAGGGAGCAACGCAAACTCTCATGAATGTAACATGTGGTCGCCACTTTGTTGAACAAACCATGGGATAGTGTAGCATATCAGAGCACTTGCACCTACTCAGCCTCGGCCTCCACCTTCGCCACAGCAGCCCTACACATCATGAAAACGGAAAGAAATCAACGCTCCGTTGATCACGCGAATAGACAGCTCATCGGCGCGCTTGAGGATGGCCACTCTCTTCTTGGCAGACACTCCGTGAGCGATCTCAGCACAGTAGGTGTTGTTGTGCATCATGAGGAGCTCGAGGTCCTTCATGTTGTTCACGGTGAACTTGTACAGGCCGTTGGGGAGCATGTACTTGGTGGCAGCGTCAGAGCCGTAACCGATATTGGGCATCAGAGTGGCACCGCGGAAGCGACGTCTGCAGCGACCGTCAATACCCTTGGGCTTTCTCCAGTGCTGCTACGCCATAATGCAGTGAATACGCAGAAGAGTACGTTCATTCTCTTGAACTTGTCGGCCTGGAAACGGGGGAACGACGTCGTTCTCTTCTTCACAATCTTCACCTTGCGAACGGGACTCATGACTAAAACCAGGAATGAGCACAAATCAGCTGGAGTGGGATGGGGAATCGTTTGGCCCTCACCTTCTTACCTTAACCAGAGGAACGAAACACTACACTAATTCCTATCTGAGGCGAAATCGTCGTTTCGGTGCCACCCACTTCCCCCATTCTTCAGTGTCTAGTCCATACAGAGGGGTAGACACCCCATTTCGGTCGAAATGAGCGTGTTCCGATGTGTGTAGAAGGATTGTATGAGTTCCTGCTTAATCACATCGCTTTAGAAAACATGCCACAGCATTCAGATCTTCCCCTCTCGCTTCTTCCTCCTCGCATCCTCCCGTTTTCGCTTGTCCTCTTCCCTCTTCACGCGCTGGTCCTCTCTTCGTTGCTCCCTCTCCTTCTTCTTCTGCAACATGTCCGACGCACGCTGCGCCTGCACGATCTCCCTCTCCTTCTCGCGTTGCTTCCTCTTCTCTTCGGAGCGTTCTATCCTAAACACGGTACTCCATTCCCTACCACTGCCTCGCCTGAATACCTCAAGGTACATCTCGATCTCTCTCCTCAATTCGTCAATCTCCTCCTTCAAGCGCCGTGACTCCTCCTACTCCTCACAAGACGCACACTGCACATACAATCGATTCCAGCGTATCATCGGCAACAGCCCGCACCGCCTTGATCTTGTTCTGCTGCAATCGCTTGTAACGAGAGACCAGCTGCGAGAAGTAGTCGCTGGTCTTCTTCTCCTCGTCCGTACCATTTGTCGAGCTCGCACGCACAGAGGCAGACAAATCGCTGATCGCATCCTCAAACTGCTCGTCTTCCTCCTCGGAATCGCATTCACCTTCCTCTGTGTCCTCGTACTCCGAATCTTCTTGCCTGTTTCCCGATTCCACCGCGCTCTCACCTCCAGCGTTTTCCTGTGGCGAAATCGTAGGAAACGAAGGGAACAGATGACTTTTCGATGGAAGCGATGACTGAGAGACCAGGGAGGGCATGAAACTCGTCGACATGTTTAGACTGCGGCGATCCTGCATCTGTCGCTCGCGATCTTCCTGAGCCTTCTTGTGCTGTTCCAGGAGCGCGCTCTTCTGATTCTGAATGGCGGCCAACTGCTCTCGCTCCTTCTTCCGCTGCTGCTCTATCCACGAGACGCCCGGCGCAGAAGCTGATGAAAGTGGAAGGGAGGACGCTGAAGAAAGTGGAAGGGAGGAAGCTGATGAAAGTGGAAGGGAGGACGCTGAAGAAAGTGGAAGGGAGAAAGGGCGAGTCGAAGCAGCGGGTGGAATGCTCAATAGCGGATTCTCTTCCGCGGCAGAAGGTTTTGACGTTTGTACTTGATTCTGGGAATTCAACGAAGGGAAACAGTGACTCTCCGATTGAGGCGTTATGGGCGGACTAGTCGTGAGTGAAATCCATTTCAGTATACAATAGGCTAGGCTCTGGATCCTTTCGTTCGGAAGAAATGGGAGGAGGTTGTGAAAAGCCGTATCGTTGTGCCGTTGTCAATGGAGGAAACATCGATCCAGTGCCTAGACTCGTGATCATTCCGTACACTTAGGTACTTGACGAAGAGGATGACTACAGAGTAAAACAGCAACGAGTAAAGCATTACAAACGAATAGGAATTCCGATGACTGTTTGCGTCATTTGATAACTAATGCAATGAATGAGGAGGCGAATCCCTACGGGAGGGAATGAACTGAATCCCTGTTGATTCTACCGATCAAACAGTACACTACGTCACATACACTGCCAAAACTGCTGTAATGACTCATCAAAGAGGAATTAGAATGAAGTAATCGACATTTCAGTTTGCTTTGTTTCCATGGTTGCAGTTGGGATCACAGCCATCCCATCCTCGCATTGCATCGCGTATCCCCGAGATATCGCCGAAGTGATCCTTCACTCAATTCTCTAAGATGGTACTCTCTTCATCCCAGGATCATGTCCATAGTCACTGTTCCTCCATTTCTTCATTGAATTCGTGTTTTCCTTCGTGATGTCCATTCCCGTTATGGGTCCTATCAGCTCCCTTGTGTTGAAGGTTCTTTTGATCACCGCATCGTCAGGAGTAGGAATCGTTTTCAGGAAGATACGACTACGCCCTCAATCTCGCGATTGGCGCAGCCTGCGCAGAGGGTATCTACGCTCTGTCCGCATACATCGTGTTCTTCAAGCTAGTCGGTGACAGCAAAATCCTCAACTATATCATGCCTGTGTTGAAGTATGTCCGCTGTACTGTCTCCAGCGTAGGCTTTTGGCAGCCGTCATCATCATGAACGTGGGGAAGAACTTCACCGAAATGACAGTCAACAGTTTTGAGCCCACGAATGAATCGACTGTGGGAATGGTCGGTAGTGATTCGGTAGCGTGATGGTTAGAATACAAAGAACAGCATTCTGAAGGGATTCAAGTTCTCCATCGTCAATGTGGCTCTCATCGCCAACCACATCGCTTTGATTACGGCCAGTGTGACTTTCTCATTTTCCCTCACTCCATAGTCCTTCCATATCACTTGATTGAGTACAACAGACGCTACGCGCTTGTGTGGGGAATCGGGGCAACGTCCGGCATGGCTAGCTGGTTTTTTATCCTCGTGCACCTGCTGAAGGCGTACCAGAAGACGCTGAAGATCACGTCTGTCGTGTGGCTGTTGAACAACCTGGGGTCGGTTCTTATCATGATCGGTATCTTTTCCCTTTTTACTATCCTGTGGAACATCGTGTGTCCTGTTTGTTCGTCACCAGGTTTGTCTTCATCATGGAAGGGACATGCCGTTGCTGTGGCAAACCCACTTCTCTGCGTTGCTCCAATTGCAAGAAGGTGTTCTACTGCAGCAGGGAGTGTCAGGGGCGTGATTGGTTCCGTCACAAAAGAGAGTGCGGTAAAAGCGCTAAGGACTATTCCGACCCTGTGATTGTGATTGCTATTTGCGATGATAACCTCTAGAAGCGGAATACCAACTTCCTGAAAGAAATGACATTTGAACAGAATGTACGCTGCATTTGTCTTCCCTTCTGGATAGGAGGAGTCCATCACGGTGTTTATTCCCATTCCCCTCTCCTGCCAGAAGACGGATATTCATGTTTCGATCTCTCCTTCCTCTGTGGAAGTGGAAATTGAGCGTATGGACTACAAGGAAATGGTTCCGAGTGTTAGCTTCGTTTTAAGAATAGAATGATCTCTTTGATGAAGTGAAGCCGTCCGAGTGTATTTGGACGTTCAGTATCCCCTATCGCGTTCCCTTGACGAATAGGTGAGGGGGAGTTGATTCTCCTATTGAAGAAGAGAAAGCCGGGTTTGTGGACTTCACCTTGGCGCATTGATGCAACAGCATGCTCAGAGAGTGGAACACCCGTCAATCGCCCCTTCTTCGTTCAGTATCACGCCATAACGAAGAAGCTGCATATCACTATGCAGTGCGTCGACATAAAGGTCATTTCGTCCGTCCAAATATGCAAGATAGCAACCGATTTGCGTGATTCGCTGCATCCCAACTCAACTGTTGCAATTCGATGGAAGGAAGGTGAACAGCTCCTGGAGCAGCACATTACGCTTTGCGCAGACGTGGAGGTGGAGAATGCTGCCTTCTTCGTGGAGGTGCGCAATCCAGTACCGTGTTAGTCGTAGTTGCCCTATCTCATTGTTGACATGAATGTGCACTGCTACGATGACGCGATTTCCTCCTTTCACGATGATTATCCCGGCATAATTCGGAGGGAGTGCATTTCGCTCCAGAAAGCAATCCAATCGCTTTCATGTGCGCGCTGTGGAATAGGCATCGCGAAGGAGTCCGTCATGCGCGTCAAGCCCGCCCCTTCAGCCCAATGGAGCGAATTGTGCGAGGAACTGTACTGTGAGCATGGAGGCAGTGTACACATGCACAAGGGAATGGTGGCGTTTCAAATCCAACGGTTATGAATAGAACACAACCGGAATCATGCATGTCCCTGGTACGGCGTTTGTTCGCTCCTACTCCATCATGGTGTGTCAGGATGACTGCAGAAATGCGAGCGTCGATGGATCGCGCGTGCTGTGTGATCACTGTCAATCGGTGCTGGGATGTGCTCTGGAATCCGAATCCAATGGCTGCACGTTTGATTTACTGAAGGACAAGGTGAGAATAGCGCAGGATGCTTCTTTCTATTCTCCTCTTCGGCGAGTTCTGTTCATGTTGATGGACGTGTACCGATCCAAAGCGGTCGCTCGCTTCTGCTGCTTTGCCAAGAGCAAGTACTTCGTTGTCACCCTCGATGAGCCAATCGCGTATGTTCAGCGCAATGACGGCACATCAACCGTCCGTCAGTCCATCCACTTCTCCCTCTCGGAGGAGAGACACCAGGACGACTACTGCGTCCCTTTACCGCTCTATGACATCGTTTCATGCCTGTCAGCTCTAAAGCGCGCATCCTTCGTGACTCCCGAGCTGATCGCCGCGAACAAGAACCACTTCTACTACCTTCTCTGTCCTCCTTGTTGAACAAACCAACACACAGCTAGTAAAACAATCACTTCTTCAGCTTGAAGACGGAGTCCACAGCCGTCAGATTGCCGTGGTGCGACTGGATCAGCGGGTTGATATCGATCTCGGACACCTGCGGGCACTGCTCCATGATGCGGGAGATCGCCGACGTGTACTGCGCGAACAGCTTCTTGTTCAGCGCCGGCTGACCGCGGAATCTACGCCTCACGCCCACTCGCCTCGCTCACCCGTTCACCAGACGCTCGTTCTTCAGGTTCTTCAGCGACAGCGTCGCGTTCTCCACGCTCACAGGACACATGTTGAACACCACGTCCTTCAGGATCTCCACCATCACGCCGCCCAGACCCGACACGGTGATCGGTCCGAAGGTCGCGTCGCGGTTGGCGCCGATCATCATCTCCAGACCCTTCGGCACCATCTCGCTCACCATGATGCCGTGGTACTCGATCGCCTGCTTGCTGAACTTCGCGTTCATCGCCTCCACCACGCGGCACGCCGTCTCGCCGTCCTTGATGTTCAGCGACACGCCGCCCACATCCGTCTTGTGGATGATCTATGCCTCATCAACGACCACTGAACGCACGTCCGGCGACACCACCTTCGCCACGAACTTGCAGTCCTTGCTCTGGCGCTGGCTCTCCACGAAGTCGCCCGCCTCCTTGCCCGAGGTGAACAGCTTGTACGCGGGCGTCTTGATGCCGCACAGCGTGAAGACGTCGTAGCCCTCGATCTCCGTCAGCGTCGAGCGGCCCTTCGCCATCACCTTGTTGAAGATGGCGTTGATCTGCTGCATGTCCATCGACGGGTACGTCTACGCCTCACACGCCTCGCGCGCTCGCACCTCGCTCGTGACCGACTTGCGGTCGTCCAGGTACTCCTTGTATGACACCAGCTTGTTCAGCACGCGCAGCGCCTCCTCGCCGCCGGGGTACACCGCCATGCCCGCCTCCTTCAGCATCGTGCGGATCGTGCGGTCGTCAGGGTACTTGCCGCCGAACTCCACCACCATGAACGGCTTCTTCGTCTTGCCGGGACCGAAGTGCTCGATCAGCGTCTTCGCCATCACATCAGGAGCCGCGAAGCCGGGCGCGATCGGCTGCAGACCCATGATCACCACGTCGATGTTGGGATCCTCCAGCGCCAGGTGACCTGCCTTGATCATGTCTTCCGTCTTCGCTACACGTCACGCCATCACTCCACACCCACCCGAGCCGGTCAGGTCCATGGGGTTCGCGCACTGGTAGTACGGCGGGAAGGTGGAACGGAAGCGCTTCACCGTGTCGGGCGTGAAGTCCACCAGCTTCAGCTTGTACTGGTCCACCGCGTCCGCGATCAGCACGCCGAAGCCGCCGGCGTCCGTGACGACTAACGCGTGAGGCAGATAGGAAACGCCTACTGGCGACACGACGACCCTGCGGCAGCGGCTGATAACGCAGAATACGCCCGATGTTGAAGAGGTCTCTCCAGATGTCGCAGCGGATCACGCCGCTCTAATCGTCACACCGACCCCCAACACCCCACGTTCTTCAACAGCTGGTCACACACCGCGTCGTTCGCAGCGAGCGAGGCGGAGTGCGAGGCGGAGGCCTTGGCGCCGGCAGCGCTTCGATTCGACTTCAGCAGCAGCATCGGCTTCTTGCGCGTCATTTCCTGCGCCACCTTCATGAACGCCGCGCCGTCGCGGAAGCCCTCCAAGTACGCCCACGACTACCGTTGACGCGCGAGAGAAGGAGTACCTGCTTGACGGAGGGCTCCTCGCTGTAGAAGCGCATGATGTCCATCTCGTTGACGTCGCACGCGTTGCCGAAGGAGATGAACTTGGAGATCCAGCCGTCGTTGAAGCGACCCGCCAACTAGATGTGAGTGGAACAGGCGACGAGCACTTCGTTCAGAATGGCCGAGGCGATAGCGCCGCTCTGGGAGAAGATGCCGACAGGGCCAGCGCCCGGCTTGGCGAGCCTGGGAGTGAATGGGAATCACAGCACGTACCCTTCCTCGCCGACGAAGAGCGTGTCGATGCTCGTGGGGTCGTACACACCCATGCAGTTCGGTCCAATGATACGGCACTGGTACTGATTCGCCAACTCCACCAACTTTCGCTACTCTTCAGCGGAGCAATCCGACTCTACCTGCTTCTGACGACCCTCCTCCGTCTTCGTTTCGTTGAAACCGCCGGGAATCATGATGATGTACTTGGCTCCCTTCTTCATGCACTCTTCGGCGACGGACACGGCAAACTTCGCCGAAATGACCACGACCGCCGCTTCGATGCTCTTGGGAACATCCATGGGCGTCTTGTAGATGGGCTGGCCGAACAGCTCTCCGCCTAGACATGACATTGAGATCAAAACCGCACCCTTTGGGTTGATGTAGAAGGTCTCTCCCTTATACACGCGCTTGTAGTTCTCGCAAATAATGTTGCCCATGGTGCCGGGCTTTGTGCTCGCGCCAACGATCGCATAGTTCTTAGCAGCAAAGAAACCCTTAATGGAAATGCTTTTGAGAGAGGACGAGAACAGCCTCGCTCCGCTGCTTCTAACAAAGCTCGAAACCTTACTAGACAGCATGGATAAAGAGAAATAGGAAAGGGACCCCAACACCCATTTTTGGTTTATTGGCCCTTCTGACCCTATTTTTGTTGCTCGCCGATTCCTTCCAAACTTCGAGGATCCGTGCTCCAAGGGAAATACGAAACATCGGTGAAGGTCGCTTGTTGCAACTATTTGTCGTAAGGGAGATAATTCGTGTCAAAGTTGGATTACCGCGGGTGACAGAAATAGACCCCATTATGATCAATGAAACGCCGTTGTGTTTCCCTTCATCGTGGACGTGGGAAGAGATTCAGCATGGAATGGGGGACATGAAAGGAGAAGAACTGGAAAATGTCCCAACTCTTGACAAGAAACACAGAATGATACACAAGTCATTCCACCGCCCTCTCCTCAAAACAGCCCGTCTCGGGATTGAAGTGAAATTCCACTTTCTTGTCCGTCTTCATTCGCTTTGATGGCGGAGAATCCACTTCCGACTCTTCCTCGACGTTTAGGGAAACCACTTCATCATCCTTCCTGACTCGACTGCTCACCACGCGCTTCTTCAAGAAGCTGATGCGCTTCCGATTCTCCATCACTCGCAGCTCTTCCTCGATGCACGCCTTCCGCTTCCGAAGATACAACACCCTGGCCACGAGATCCTCCTTCACTGACTCCAGCATGTCCTCCTTCCTCTGAACGACTCGCAGCACATTTTCGCACGCCCTCTCCTTGTACTCCACCAGCTCCGTCGTCATCTGCAGCATGGACTCCATTCCTCGTGCAAACGCGTCCATCTCCTTTTCAAACGACGACTCCTGCCAGCGCGTCTTCAGCAGCTCGCTCCCGCGCGTCAATCCATTCACAATCTGCTGCATCTCCTTTGCTTCCAACGCTGTGATGTCTATCCGTGAGGCGTCTCACGCTGTCGCACCCGGCAGGGCTTCATTCTTCTCCTCGCAAGCGTACTCGCTCAGCACTCGCGCGTACTTCTCCTCCTTCGTCCTGTAGGCGTCGATGCGGCGGCGGACGCGACGCACCACGCGTCCGACGCGTTCAAACTCTTCCTGCAGGTGCGCGAATCGCTTGAACAGACCCAGATACGCGTCGGCTCGTTCCAGCACGCGATGCAGGACTCTGAATCGGTTCACCATCTCCTCTCCCTTCGACGCCTCGAATCCGAGGAGATTCTCGCGCACACGATCCTTCACCGCGTCTGCAAGCCGCGTCCATTCCTGGAGAGGCTCTTGGGGAACGAGCTCGTCGCTCTTCTCCAAATCAACTACACTTCACCTCGAACACCTCTCTCTACCCAGCTGGTCCTCCACGCGACGACGAAGCGTCTGGAACGAGACGTTCAGCTCCGTCACTTGGTTCACGAACGCGCACAACGCTTGCAACCGCTCCTGCTCCGTGTGGAGAAAGCCAGCGAAGTCTTCAGATCACCCTCCACTCACTTCCTCACCGTGCATCTGCTGCTCGTTGTTGCACTTCGCGTTGATGCGAAGAAACCGCGTTCGGATCGCCTGCGTGAACTCCGCGACGAGCCCGCTCCACTCGCCCTCCTTCATCTCATCGGCCTTCGCGTCCATGTCCTCAAACGTCTTCTCCAGGGCCTGCATCACCGTCTGCGCAGAGAGGATCTACGCCTCATCCCTCTGACGCACACACACCTTCTCCAGCACACTTCTCACGCCACTCACTCTCTCCAAGCAAGCGTCATGATGCGCCACCATCTCCTCCTCCTTCCACTCCTCCATCTCCTGAAGGTCCTTCTCGCAGCGCTTGCGTCGCTCCTCCATCCAACTCAGCTCCGATACTGCGCGTCACTCTCCACCCACACAACACACTCATTTCGGTTCCTTCCTGGTACTGTGTCAACAGCGATCGCGCGTCCTCCACGGCGCGCTCCACCTCGCGTCGCAGTCGCTTCTCCTTCTCTCGTCGGAGGCGATGACACGCTCGTCTCGCATCTCTGTGCAGCTTCGAGAGCGACCGCAACGCCTTGTCCACGGCGGGCTTGGTCGGGTTCTCCAGCACCTTCTTCTGCTCCTCCAACACGATTCGTAACTGATCCACCTTCTTTTGCTCCTCCAACATGACTTGCAGTTGATCCACCTCTCCATCCGACTCCGTGCAGGACGACAACAACACATCGATCTCGCCGATTCTCCGTCGCATCTGTGAGTGAGAAAAACACGGAAGGAAACACGTCTTCTTTGGCTTGGGCGACGTAGGCGTCCTCTTCTCTCTGTCGCTGGAGTCGAGCCTCTTCTTCTCTCTTCTCTCTCTCCTTCTCCTCTCTAGCGATGAATGCACTGCAAAAGGCGTACGCACGCTCTCGAATGCATCGCGCGCTGAAGAACTGGGATGTGTCGAAGGACACGTGCAACACGAACTCCTTCTTGATCCCTTCCTTTCTCATCATACGGTTTCGCAATAAGCCCATGCAATTGCAAAAGCCAGCGTACGTCCTAAAGAGAACTCCCAGTGTCACAAAGAGCGATACTCCTTCTTCTGTGCTTGACAGAACACCGATTTCACTAGAAATGAAGTGGGGGGACATCCATTACCACACTTCGCCAAACTGAGAAAAGAAGCCTTTGAGCTGTGGCGTGATTTCATCAGTCACCGCTTTCATTCCCATCCAACGCAGTGGGATGTTGGAAACGACAACTGTGTCTGGCCGACAGCCCACGGGCAGTGCACTGAATTCAGCCTCACTGAAGCAATGGAAATGCGTCTCCCATTCTTGCGGACTGGGTGCCGGAGGACAGACACTCGCCGTCACGGCAATGTTTCGACCACTGATGCCCGTATGACGTCCGTTCAACGCGCGAACGATTGCTTCAACGGTACTCGAGGTGGTGTAGAAGTCAATCGCGATATCATCACTATTCTTCACTCCATTCCGGCTGACTTACTCAGAGGAAATAGCCAGATCAATAATGGGATCGGAAAACTCGTTTTGGAGGAACTCGGAAACGTCCCACTTTGAGATCGATTGGAGCAAGGGTGCGCCATACAGGTCCTTCATCAACACAGAAACATGCGTAACTGGGACGAGTTGTATCCCATTCACGAAGACGACGCTCTCTCGCCTCTCCGCTGTTGCACTGGAATCCATTCAGGACTGCTCAACGAATGAAATAGCGAAAGCGCTTGTAACGAGACGATGAGAACGATTCCTTTGTGATTCGCATTGAATCGAGGTGCTCTGTGCTTCATTACAAACAAAGAGTGACGGAATTACATAATGGAACACCGTTGTCGCCTTTGGCTTCTCCCGTAGTGATTGACCCTGCCTTCAAAACGACCAGCTAGAACCCCGATATCTACTCATGAGGACAGCAAGATGGAGGGACTGTTAAAGGAGACAACCTCCTGCCCCTCAAACGCTTCGTTCGGAAGTGTCACAGAAGCGAGATTGGGCATGTCTAAGCCTCATTTCAGGCTGATTCAAACCACTTTCAAGAACGATGTGCTGTGGATACTGGAATGTGAAGGGATGTGATCCTTCTGCAGTGAGCGTGGTGAGTGTGGGCAGATCTAGTCATTGACACTAGAACACTTCACTACTTCGCATGGTCAGTTCCGAATTATACACACTGTTGAAAATGAAAGCGCAGTCACCCATGTGAATGGACTCCAGTTTAGGAAGGTCTATTCCGTCAGACACGTCACGGTCCATCACCCTCAAATACAGCGCAAGAACACTCGCAGAACGCGCCCCCACCAAACAGGAGTGTTTTGAGCGAAGGCAAGTCTAGTCATCACTCTCTGTGAATGAGAATACTCTTCAACTCTAACGAAGCAAAATAGAAATTGTAACTATCCTCATTCAATTCACCCATTTCAATTGTTTCCAACGCATCCATGTTCTCAATCGTACACACACTGTAATCAGAGAAGGAAAAACGACCCATCTTCAACGACTTCAACTTGGGACAGTTCTTCAAACAGAAGCGACGATTCTGCGGCTCACAACCACTCTTTATTCTCGTGAAACTGTTCTTTCCAATCTCCACACTCTCCAGTTCCTTCAGTCCATCCAGCTTCAACTCGTTCACATACATAAACGCAAACCCACCAATCTTCAGTTCCTTCACACACGGGAAGCCAGACAAATCCAGCTCTCTGATCGACTTGTCCGAGCAGCAGTAGCTGTCCACCAAGATTCGAATCACCGAGGCTTCCAGCGCGTGGATATCGTCCATGCTCGACACATTGTGGTCGGGGAGCGTTGGTGACAGAACGGGGTGGTTGCCTAAGGCGCCGATGCCTTGAGTTCAGCAGGAGAACAACCACTCACATGAGCCGTGACAATGCGACAGTGCGTCAAACGCGTGGGGAAGGATAACAGTGGTGAGAGAAGGCAGGTCTATCCGTGAAGGAAGAACAAGACACGTGCTTTCCAGAATGGCGCTACGAGGCCTGTTGAACGTAGCGAGTCTGGAACAGAGCGAGGTGAGTTTCGGCAAGTCTTTCCTTCAATGATGTTTCCATCTCCTACTTCTCAACACTAACTGCGTCTCCTCTCGGTCGATGAAACACAGCGCGTAGGCGCCTAGCAATATGGACGTCAGTTCGGGAAGGTCTGGTCCGTCACTCCACACCCACAACACTCACTCTCTAACACAGCCTGGCGGCACTCGTGGAATGAGTCTTCTCCGAGCGTCAGTTGCTTCAGAGAAGGCAAGTCTAGTCATCATACCTTCTTCCTTTCAGCACTCTGCAATTGGAAAGACGCCCAATAGAAGTTCCAACTCTCTTTCTCTATTGTCCCGATTTCGATAACCTCTAATGCGTCCACATCGTTGATTTCGCATTCAGTGAAGGAAACGAAGGACTTGGCACCAATCTTCAGTTCTCTCAGCTTCGGACAATCCTTCAAGTGGAATTGGCAATCGACATCATAGTCAAGATGATTCTCTCTCTTGGTGAACGACCCGTCGCCGATGACGACTCTCTCCAAGCTCTTCAGTCCTACGATACGCAGCTCTTGAGTGTACTTAAAACAATGATTCCCGATCTCCAACGACCGCAACTTGGGCATGATTTGCAGGTCTAGCACGATCCACCGATCCTCCCTGTCGAAGCAGCCATCCACTATGACAAGCTCTTCAGTATGGTTGTGGAAGAACTCCCATTCCGGAGTAACAACGGTTCTCCCCATCAAACGCTCGTTGTTTAGCCACCGTCCATCAAACACAACCATGCCATTTCTATCGTACTGAACACCCCGTCCCCACCTCTTTCCCTCACACAGCTCTCCTTCATACTCAATCCTTCCGATATCGGCATAGTACTTGCGACCATAACATACATCCATTTCGCCGATCCGGAACCCTTCATATCGTTTGTTGTTGTCCTTGTCGTATAGCACGCCCCATCCAAACGGCTTGTTACATAATACATCCCCCTCCCAACGATCTCCCTCCACATTCAAGTCAATAATCTCATTGTGTATCACTTCTTTCAAATCGACATCATCGACTCTTAACAGTTCCTTTTTCTCTACGTTTACAACTATGATATGGCTCATGCTCAATTCAATAATCACATCTTTGCTGAGATTGGCGAGTTCGTTCGCGATAATCACTTCTCTGCCACAACTCGTTAGACAATAGAATGAGTGTGGAAAGTGGCGAAAGGAACGGAATAACGATTCCCTGTTCATCGTGACAACTCTAGTTATCAAATCCAACTTGAAACTCCACTCTTCGAGGGAAATATCTTGATTCATAGACGGTTCAATGCTCTTGTCATCCATTCGAGTAACAACTGAAAATGGGCTAAACTCTTTTTGCCAAATCGATAAGAAGAATAGACATGGGATCCCCAAGATTGGTGTCCACGACTGGACAAAACGCTCACATTTCTCTGCGCCCAGGTAATGCCCAAGGAAATAGTCAATGTCGATTTGTCCCACGCGCAATTCTCTGGCTATTTGACGAAGAGAAGTCGGCAAAGCGCCGTGGCCTCATGGTTAGGTACTTGGCTCAAGGACTGGAGACGACGGTATTTCATCCTAAAAGGAGACAAGTTGTATTTTGCAAAGAATGTGAATGTTGCACTGTGTTTTGTGTGTTACGAATAGGTGCCACCGCACGGCGTGATCGATCTCTCCCAGTGCCAGACGGTGAAAAGTGCGGATGACAAGACGCACAAGAAGTCGCTTTGCGTTGTGGTCGTAATCGCGTTGTAGACACTCCATTGAAGTATCGACGACGAAGGAATCGTTTTACATGTACGCTGAATCAGAAAAGGACAAAAACGAATGGATTGGGGCAATTGGGAGGTAACCGCGCGCGTTCCCCGTGATTCCTAGGGCGTTGGTCAGTCGATTGCCGAGTCAGTCCGATTCGGAATAGATTCTCTTTCCTGCCTTTGTTCCGAACAAACCCCCTTCCACTCAAAAACGATAGCTCTCGGGCACGCACATCGCCCAGTTGTGCTTATTTCGAAGAGCGGTCGTGAAAATCTTCTCAATAGGCACCTCGTTCTACACATCACGCGAAAGCGCGCAGCCCCACTCGTTTGCACCACGCCACCGTAATGCGCGGGTCCATGTAGTTGATCTTACTCGTTCCCAGAGCAACCAGCTTGTTGTTGTCCTAATCGTTACTGCGCTCCCCCACTCCCACCAGATCCTTCAGCTTGATCGCGAACGAGTTGTACCGCGCCTCGTAGCTCTCTAGCCGCTTCTCCACCTGCGCCTCGCTGGGCTGCGACTTGAACATGTGTGTGTACTTGGCGCGCTCGTTCACCTCCGCCTGTCGCTTCTGTTTCAACTCCTTCACCACCTCCTCGCTCGCGCCCTCGGGGATCTCCAGCTTCGCCACGGCGCTGCGGTACTTCTCCGGCATCAGCTCGATCTCGTCGCCCCTCCGCACTCGCGCCAGCATCTTCTTCAGCTCCTCCACCTGCCTCTTCATCAGGTCCAGCTTCTCCTGCTTCTTCGCCGTGTTCTCCTCCCAGTTCTTCGGCAGCGAGCGCTGGTGGTTGCAGAGAATGGCGACCTGGCGGTTGGCGTCGTTGTACTGAACCACCATCTCCTCCATGGAGGTGCCCTCGGGGTACGTCTCCTTGAGCTGCTTCTCCAGCGTGACGGAGGCGTTGAAGGTTCGGAACACCTTCGCCGTCAGACCGGGCATGTAGCTGGTCAGCTTCGCGTTCAGCATCGAGGTCTACGCGTCACGTCACGCCGTCGCGGGCACCGTCAGGTAGTTGAACACGTCCTCCTCGGGCGTCTTCTCCTCGCAGAAGAGCTTCAGGTTCTTGAACACCTTCTTGCCGCCCTCGTACTTGGCCAGCTACGCCTCACTCTCCTTCTCCACCTCCACGTTGATCGTCTGGTTGTAGCGCATCGAGTCCTTCGCCAAGAAGTCCATCGTCAGCATGTACGGGTCCTCGAACGACAGGTGCTCCACGCGCAGGCTGCAGCAGCCCACCGTGTCCGCCTCCTCCTACGCGTCACGCCGTCGCAACACGCCGACCTCCGACTTCTCGTTGCCGACTCTCAGCGCCAGCTTGTCGATGATCCAAATCGCCGTGGCGAGCTGTCTACGAGTCACCCGCGCTCAGCTCGACAACCGCTCACGCATGCTCTTGCTGTGGAGGTCGTTGAGCACCTGGGTTCGGATCGTCTCGATGCACTGCTTCAGTCGCCGCGCCGTCTCGTACTTCTCCATGTCGTGCTGGCCCTTCAGGAACGAGGTCCCGTTCACGCCGACGTACTTGCCCATTCCCTGCACGTTGTCCGTCCAGTGGGCGAAGTACGAGGTGTCGTTCCTCTTGATCAGCGTCTCCCAGTTGTGTCCTGGCATCGTGCACGCAGGCACCACCATGTCGGGGTCCACGTTGATCTCCACCTGCTCCGGGATCACGCGCATCTACGCTCACATCACCGCCTCACACGCCACCTTCACGGAACCCATCTTGGGGTGCAGTCCGCGTCCGCGGAACAGCGATGGAGGCTCCACCAGGAAGTTGCCCGTCTTCTGCAGGTTTCCGTCGATGATCAGATAGCCCATCTTCAGCTGCTGCTGCTGCTTCTCCTCCGCCGTTGCCTTCTGCGTGTTCTTCTTCTTCTCCTCCAGGTAGCGGCGAATGTGGCTGAAGTCGCACTTCTCCAGCGTCTTCACGACGGAGCCCGCGCCCATCTCCTCCTTGAAGTACGAGAAGAAGTTGGTCTTGAAGATCTTCGCGCTCTCCTCCTCGCGCAGCTGGATCGCGTCCTCGCCCACCATCGCGTACAGTGTTGCGATCTCCTCCTGCTCCGGCGTCAGCTTCACCGGCTTCCCGTTGTAGTACAGCGGCACGCCGTGGGGCTGGTACGGCGGCTGGAAGATCACGCCGTTGTGCTGCAGCGTGCGCCAGTAGATGTCGTTGTCCTTGTGCTGGTACTCCCACCACTTGAACGCCTGCACGGCGCGGTCGAGGAGTTGCACGGGGGTGAGCACCTTCGCCTTCTTCACCGCCGTCTTCGCCTTCGTGAGGATGGTCTCCACGCGCGCTTCGACCTCCTCCGACACTCCCTTGACGCGTCTATGGATGAGTCGCTGTGCTGTGGGTCCACTTCGACGAGGGTTCCTAACACATCATCTCATTCTTTGAGTCCTACGGTCTTCACGGAAGAGCGCTTCACGGTAGTCGAAGACGTGCTGTCACTAGGCTGTGAGGAGAGGAGTGTGTTGCTACGCTTCTTCCTTTACCGATGTCGTGGTCTTCTCTTCCTTCACCGATGATGCAGTCTTCTCCTTCTTCGCGGATACTGCCGCCTTTTCCTCCTTCACTGCCTTCGAGGCTTTCTCCTTCTTCACTCTGGGAGCAGCACGCTTGCGACTCGCTCGTTTGCGCGGCTTCTCATCAGTGAATGCATCCCTACCGCTAATCCATCCCAGATTGGTCTACTCGTCATCGTCGTCGTCATCGTCGTCAATAAAGTCCGCCATTTCGTCCTCCTCATCCGAAGCAGCCTTCTTCTTCTTTGCCGTTTTCCTCTTCTTTGCGACCGCCTTCTTTGCGATTGTGTCTGCTTTCCCCCTGGAAGTGACACTCCCTTGCGATTTTCACTTTGAAATGGGCTTGTCGTCACTACTATCATTCGACTACAACGTGAACGGAAGGCCGTATCACAAACGAGCACCAGAGGCGTAAGATCATCATCTGATTCGTAGCCGTTATCACCGTCCGTTTCGAAAGCATCCTCGTCATCGTCGATGTTGCTTCTACTCTAAAGACGCGAACAGAGGCAGTACTGAGTGATAGGAAGGTTATCGGAGTCGCTTTCGCTCATGAGAATGACAGACTACACGGTGAATGCGAGTGTCACCACTTCCCACCTTTGTATGGACCAAACACGCGCTTTCTGTTTGTTTTGAAAGAAACCGAAATTGGATCTCCTTCCACGATTCCAAAATCGGAGTGGAGCGGAATGAGCAAAGAAGCTCTGCAATCTGCAATCTCCGAATCTCTGCCTCTTTTCAATGTCCGCAATTGTGATTAGCCAAATCCTTGATCATTGGATTGACTAGAGAGAGAATCCAACATGTCCAAGCCCGTTGACTTTGTTGCTATTGCTGTTCTCGTCTTTGACGTGTCATTATGGTTTAGGCTGAAACTGGATTTTCTGAGAAGGAGGTGGAAACCTTCTTTAAGCACTTTTCCACCTACACAAAGGGGAAGGATTATCTGAATCCGTAGCGCTGTCTTGCGTGGTTTTGCTAATCCCGTAGTTTCGAGTTCCGCGAATCACTCGGTTTACTTGGATTCGTCAGCGAGACGGCGTTCACCGATTTGCTGTTCAATGCTTTCAACACGAGCAAGAACAATGCCGTCTCTTTCGAGGAGTACATTCGCGGTCTTCATATCTTGACGAGAGGAACAAACGACGAGAAGCTGGTTCGTCAGATCCTGTGTGGTGACGAATAGGCGTTCTCCTTCAGCCTCATCGATATCGACGGAAAGGGGTACATCACGCTTCCCGAATTTGAGTTGATCATGCAGTCAACGCAGCGCATTCTCAACTATGTGGACGAGTTGTTATCTCTCCCTGTGTTCACTCCTAGCATTACGGGTTCTGGCGCTGGTTCTGTTGAGATGGACAAGAAGACGACAGAGGTGGTTCCTGTTGCATGAAGTGAGGAATAGAAGCTGTTCCAGGAGATGGATAAGGACGGAAACGACCGTGTGACGCTGGACGAGTTCAAGCAGTGCATGAGCAATTCCCGGAGTTGGAGTGCGTGATGCGATTCACACTCAGATATCACCACGTGGATGAACCACATCGGCAACGAGCGTGACATCGGGTCGAAGAACGACCTCACGGCGCACCTCCCCTTCTACGTGCATCACAACCTGAGCGTGGGAGAGGGCGTGGAGGTTGAGGCGTAGGTGGTGAGCCAGCAGGCGACGGAGGTTCTGAACACCTTGTCCAGCATCCTCACCATCACCAACGCGGTGAAGTTCCGCATCCAGAAGGAGCAGGCGGCGCGTGGAAGAGAGGATGAAGAGAAGCCCGTTGAAGAGGAGAAGCCTGTTGAAGGAGAAGACAAGCCTGTTGAGGAGGAGAAGCCTGTTGAGAACAAGCCTACTGACAGCGAGGAGAAACCCGTTGAAGGAGAAGACAAGCCCACTGAAAGCGAAGAGAAACCCACCGAGGAGGAAAACAAACCCCAGCCCGAGCAGCCCGCAGAAGCCCCGAGCACGAGCGTGGAGATCAAGCTGCGCGGCAGCGTGGAGGACGACCTGGATCGCCTCTCCTCGCTCCTCAGCCACGCCGTCACACAACAGTTCAGCGTGCTGGCGCGCATCCGCAAGTTCATGGACAACGTCGTGTCTCTCTCTCCTCTTCACACACAGGTCGACAAGGAGGCGCTGGGACGCAGTCGCGAGTTCGAGCAGGCGCACGCGATGCCGACGACCATCCGCGAGTCGCTGGTGCAGCAGAACGAGGAGATGTCGCACATGCTGGCCGACGCCACGCAGAACCTGACGGTGAACCAAACCGCCCCCGAGTCGAGACCGCGTCAGTCCGTGGCGTTGCGGGGTGGGGGATGAGAGCGCGTGTGAGGCGTAGAACAGGTGGAGCAGATGCTTCCTGGCGTGACGGCGGAGACGATGGATCAGGTGATCAAGCAGGAGTCGCTGCACACGATGCTGTCGGCGCTGGAGGAGTCGGACAGCGACGACGACATCCACGAGGAGGAGGCGCTGCAGAACAAGCACATGCCCCACCAGGTGAACGACGCCAAGGGCATGGCGGTGCACTTCACGCACCGCAACTGGGAGCTGGTGGTGAATATCATGATGGGCATCCGCAAGGCGGTGGGTCAGGTGATGATGGAGCCGAACCGCCCGCTGTGCCAGAACGACTACACGATGAAGGAGAAGATGACGATCGTGAACCGCGGCGCCAGCGAACAGAGCGGCAAGCAGGACATCTGCCGCTTCATCGATTACGCGCCCATGGTGTTCCGCAAGCTGAGGGAGGTGTGGGGCATTTCGGCGGAGGAGTACATGCTCTCCGTGGGACCCCAACAGATTCTGCGTACGGGCGCGGTGGGGAAGTGAGGCGTAGGCAACATCATGCTGGGCAGTCTGACGACGCTCTCCGAGCTGTGTTCCGAGGGCAAGTCCGGCTCCTTCTTCTACTACTCGGCGGACGGCAAGTACATGGTGAAGACGATCTCTCACACGGAACACCGCTTCTTCCGCAAGATCCTCGCGGGGTACTACTCGCACATCGTGACCAACCCCGACACGATGCTGGTTCGCTTCCTCGGTGCGCACCAGATCCGCTTCGGCAAGCACAGCAAGATTGGGAGCAAATCGATCTATTTCGTCGTGATGGGCAACCTCTTCGAGACGCCCTTCAAGATCCAGCGCCGCTACGACCTCAAGGGCTCGTGGTACGGTCGGTTGTAGGCGCTGGAGGGTCGTGTGAGGCGTAGCACTCCGGACGCGAAGCGCGCCAACATCACCAACGCGCTGAAGGACCTGGATATCGTGGACCTGGACCAGCGCATCCGTCTCGACGAGAAGAACACGCAGCTCTTCACCACGCAGCTGGAGAAGGACTCCAAGTTCCTGGCGGACTGCGGCATCATCGACTACTCGCTGCTGCTGGGCGTGCACCACATCGAGGGACCGCTGCCGCCGAGACAGCCTGAGCCGTTCGGGCGCTATGTGCCGTTCTGGCAGAAGGACTACGGCGGCGTGCTGAGCGAGGACAAGACGGAGATTTACTACATGGGCGTGATCGACATTCTGATTCGGTGGGAGCGGGTCGAGGGAGTGACGATTAGCTTCAATGCCAGAAAGTTGGGCGAGCTGGCCATCAAGTCCGTGTTCCAGGACGCGAAGGGCGTGTCCGTGCAGTTCCCGAGTTTGGAGTGGCTGTGGAGAATGAGCGGTAGATGTGTACCAGAAGCGCTTCATGCACTTCATGCTGCAGCTGTCGGAGCCTGGACACAAGGAGATCAAGCTGGGTCACGGCATCCCGAAGAAGTACCTAAAGCAGCGCGAAGAGAAGAAGAAGCAGGAGGAAGAGGAGAAGGCCTCCCAGTTGCAGAGAGTGAACACGATGGAGAGACACAACGGAAACTGAAGGAGAGCGTTTTGATCTGTTTGTTTTCAACCGAGTCCGTTTCGGGACAGTGTTTCCATTATGCGCCCTATTCCCACAGGGACCGGATCGTATGCTAGTCAAATCCTTCACATCGCGATGAAGAATTCGTCGTATTGGACGCGGTTCGGGAGACAGATGCGGTCTCTGACCAAGAAGAACTATTATGTCTTGCTCAACTCGAAGGTCGCCATGATCTCGCTGATTCTCCTTCCCTGTTTGTTGCTGTTCCTGCGTACTCACGCGTAGGTTTTATGAACATCATTTTGAGCATAATCGGATCCAATGTGAGAGTCAACACCTCCGTGAAGGCTGGAGACATCTCCAAGCTGTACAAGTGCAAGTCGATGACTTCGTGAGAGATCGCTCCCCTCTTCATCTGTAGCGATTGCCTAGTCTTTTCCCCGAAAGAGCGTCGGGATGAGTGCCAGACGCTTGTTTATTCACCCGATGTGGAGCCCTACACGTCCATTATGAAGATCGTCGCTGAACAGAATGGCCTTGCGTTCGGCGACGATATCGTTGGTTACAGTATTATTCGCTTCCGTCGGTGAGACGTAGAAACGAACGAGGAGATGGAGCGCACTGTCTACCCGTTCTACAACTCGACGGACCGTTACGTTGTGGCTGCCGTCGCCTTTTCCACGGAGAACGAGCTGATCCACTACTCCGTCTATACGAACACCACGTATGACGCCTGCTATGAAGGCTACAGCTCAGAAAACCCGTTCGCGTACCGCATTCACGAAGCAGAGGTGCTGCATGCCGTCGGCAACGCGATCAACGCATACGACATTTCTGGTACGATTCTGCTCTCAGACTCATCCTCCAGACTCCAAGCCCGTTAAGATCGAGCTTCTCTACAACTCCGCTCTGGCCAGCACTTCGTCCGCGTGAGTCGCTCCCATCGTCGCATCATCCCTAGTCTCCTGAAGTCCGCCGAAATCCATGCCTTCATCGTCCCCGCGGTGGGCGGCATCTACCTCGTCTTCCTGTCCATGCGGATGATCAGCGAGAAGAAGAACCACATGGTCGACTACCTGCGCACCATGGGGCTCCTCGAGTCCGCCAACATCATCAGCTTCGCCGTCGTCTACATCGTCTTTTCCATCTTCCCTGCGCTCGTCTACGAGATCTCCGGTCGCCTGCTTCGCATCACCTTCGTCTCCGACGCCGCTGTCGGCGTAGCCGTTCGTCCGTTGCCTCACCGCTAGATCCCCACACTGTGGTTCTTCTGCTACCTGGCGGGCATGACGATGGTGGCGATCTACGTCTTGTACGCGCCAGCCGCTCTCTTCATCTCTAGCACCATCGTGATTCGTCCCTCGCGCGTCGCCATCACCGTCGGCATCCTCCTCCTCATCGTGCTGAACCGCTACCAGTCCTTCCGCGGCTGGATCGCCAACACGAACTTCCCCACGCAGCGCTCGCTCGGGCTGGTGCTCCAGTTCTACAACGCGATCAACCCCAGCTTCATGGCGTACCGCTCGCTCGCCATCATCTTCTACTTCATCTCCGTGAAGGGGTCCTTCGGTTGGGGGGATATGGACAGGAAGGTCCCGACTACGGACTACGCGATAAGCATGGATTGGGGGTATATGTCCGCGTGGCGCCTGAAGCCTAGCTTTGTGTACAACTTCGCCGCCATCGCCGTCTCGCTCCTCTTCTTCTTCTACCTCGCCTGGTACTACTCCTACCGCAGCATGGGCCACAAGGCCTGCTGCTTCTGGCTCTCGTCCAGCTTCTGGCACTACAAGCCTGCCGTCAAGGTCGAGTACGCGTGACTGACTGGCGTGAGCGGTAGGGGCATGGACACGCGCGACGCGGACCAGATCACGTCGGAGCGGAACCACAGCATCGTGTTCTCGTACGTGACGAAGAACTTCCCCAGCTGCACGGCGGTGAAGGAGCTGAAGATGGAGATCCTGCCCAACCAGATCTTCACGCTGCTCGGACCCGTGGCGCTTCCTGTGTCGCCTCACGCGTAGAACGGCGGCGGCAAAACCACCTCGATCAACCTGCTCACTGCCGTGTTCCCGCCCTCGTACGGCGACATCTTCATCGACGGCGACTCCATTTCCAAGATGAGCTACGAGGTGCAGGAGCGCACGGGCATCTGCAACCAGTTCGACTACTTCTGGCCCGAGTTCACGCCGCGCCAGATGTTCAACGTGATCGGCGCCTTCAAGGGCTACCCGACGGAGCACGTGGCCAGCGAGCTGCAGCGTCTGATGAACGTCTTCCAGATGCAGGCGTACATCGATCGCAGCAGTGGGTTGTGGGGGAGCGAGCTGACGACTAGCCAACACCTTCTCCGGCGGCATGAAGCGCAAGCTGTCCGTGGCGCTGGCGTGCATGAAGGGAACGAACATCATCATTCTGGACGAGCCCACCAGCGGCATGGACCCCGTGTCGAAGATCCAGGTGTGGGACGTGCTCGACTCGCTGCGCAAGGACCACACGGTGGTGCTCACCACGCACTCGATGGAGGAGGCGGACGCGCTCTCGGACACGATCGGCATTATGTACATGGGACGCCTGCGCGCGGTGGGCACGGCGTTCGGACTGAAGCAGGCGTACGGCAAGGGCTACAAGGTGGACGTGATTCTGAACGACGGCTTCACGAGCGACGAGGTGGTTTCGCTGATGAACGTGCGTTTCGTTGGCGTTTCTCACGTCTAGAATCTCCTGAAGAACTCCGCCGTCATCGCCTCGACGATGAGCACGCTGTCCCTCGGCATCGACCGCGAGGACATGGCGCTCCTGCCCGCCTTCTTGGTGCGCATCGGCAAGTGCGCGTCGGTGAAGGAGTGGCTGATCTCGCCGTCGTCGCTGGACGAGGTGTTCATGCGCGTGGTCGAGATCAACCGCGACGTGGAGAACGCGGACCAGCTGGTGGCGATGCAGCAGCAGAAGGAGCAGAAGAAGGCGGTTCACATGTGCAGGATTTGCGGCGTCCGCGAGGCTGCGACGGGTGGCGGTTGGAGGCGGAGGTGACGTGTAGTGACGCTCTACAACAAGCAGGGCGTGGCGTTCGAGGTGGAGGGCATCTACTGCAAGCACTGCGCGTCGCCGAACGCCTCGCCGGAGGCGTCGGACAACGAGAACGAAGCGGCTATCGCGACGCTGGCGACGAAGCCTGAGGGCGTGTTGGAAGGGGCGCCTGTGCAAGTGTATGCGGAGGCGGCTGTTCAAGCACCTGCACAAGCACCTGTACAAGTGTCTGTGGAGGCGTATGCGCAAGTACCTGTGCAAGCGTCACAAACAACGAAGCCGATTCCTGTGACAACGCAACCGTATGAAGTCACCGAGTCGAACCACACTCCGTCGGAAATGGCTTCTCAGGTGGAAGAGTTGTCACGAAAGAGTGACATAAAAGGTAGAACGCAGGAGACGCTGCCCGTGGTGAACGCGGCGAAGCCCATCGTGCCGGTGAATAAGGGCAGAGTGTTCGGGGCGCTGCTGTGGCTGGAGAGCGTCATGTTCTTCAAGGAGAAGAAGCGAAACATCTTCATGATCGTGCTGTCGGCGCTGCTGGTCGGCGTGATCCTCCTCACCAGCCTGTTCAGCTTCAACATCTACACGCGCTGTCCCGACGGGTGCCGTGTCGTTCTCCTCTCTCACCCATAGCCATCTGGTGTACGGCACCTGTCCCGATGACGGCTACATGCCGACGTGGGATTACATCGCAAGACAGGCCTTCTATTCGTCCACGTACTATCCCTACATTCCTCTCCTCTCCGTCTACTATCTGGACAGAACGGTGACGGACACGTCGTACCCTGGTCCGTTCAATGTCGCGGTCAGCGACGGTGGAGCGACGAAGAAGTTTGAAGACCTCACGTGGGTTTCACAGATGAACTTCACCACGCCGACGACCCCTCCCGACTTCTGGAACGCCACGCACACAGCGAACCCCCAGTCGCTTCTTCTGAGCCAGCAGGAGTTCATGATGTCGCTGGGCGCGCAGAACGGCACCGCGGACGGCAAGCCGATTCTCATATCCTTTTGAAGGGACGAGTGGCGTCTTAACGGAGACGCGCATAACGTCGACAAGCAAGTGTGCCACCAGCTGCTCAACCAGTACGTGTCGCAGTTCGCGCTGGTACTGAACAAGGCGGAGGAGAAGGAGCTGGACGTGTCTCTCGGCATGTACGCTCCGAGCACGAACAACATTGACGGCGTCTGCGTGACGAGTGGTGGCTAGTGCTGGGACTGACGCGTAGAAACAGATCGTGCCGAGCGCTACACCATCGTCCGTTCGTACACGACCAAGCAGGCGCCGCACGTCATTCTGATGATCGACAACTCGTATCACAGCATGCACTCGTCGAAGCCTGGATTCGGTGGGGTCGGGCGTTTCGTCTGACGTGTAGTGGCTTCGAGACTGGACTTCGAGAGTCGCGTATACAACAGTAACATGCGGGGAATCGTATCGACGATCATCGTCACGGGCCTCTCCGTGTATATGATCGTGTTCACGGTGATCATCGTGTACCGAGTCATTCAGGACGACGCGTCCGGCTGTCGCAGCCTTCTCTACCTCAACAACGTCACCACGGGCGTGTACAGTCTCGCTCTCTTCGTCTTCTCCACCCTCCTCATGGTGGGCGTCTCCGTCATCTGTCTTCTCGTCATCTTCATCACCAACATCGTCAGCACCTCCAAGCTGCTCTCTATCGCTCTATCGCTCCTCATCGGCTCCCTCGAGACGGCGCTCTGCACCCTGTTCCTCGCCATCCTCATCAACAGCAGGTGGGTGTTCGTCTCGTCTCTCACACACAGCACCTTCGCCGTGATCGTCGTCATCGCTGTCAACGTGATCGGCTATGGCGCCGTGTCGAGCGCGTCGCTGGGGTCGACTTCCATTCTGATGGCGGCCATTCCGGGCTACTAGTGGTTCTTCCCGCCGTGTCTGACGCGTAGCATTTGCGGCTCCTTCACCGCCTTCTTCGTGGCGTCGAGCACCTCGCAAACCTTCATCACGAACAGTCGCGTCGTGGGTCTGGTGGCGTCCGTCGTGTACGGCGCCCTCGCGTATCTCCTCTTCTTCCTGCGCTACAACCTGCTCCAGATCATCGACAGCGTACGAGAAGGCGGAGGGAGTGACGTGTAGAGACAGCAGAAACAGCTGATGAAGAACTCCACGTTCCTCAGGGTAGGCGTGCACGCGCTCTGTGAGCTATAGACCGTGAAGGAGCACGGTACCGAACTGCGCGACGTCGACGTGGTGAAGGAGAGGGAGGTGATCAAGAGCAAGTACAACTCCATCACGCCCACGTCGCTGAACGGCTTCGCGCTCGCCGTGAACTCGCTCACCAAGTACTTCCCCAAGGGCGACGGGTACAAGCACGTGTTCGACGACATCACCTTCGGCGTGCGCTGCAACGACGTGTTCGGACTGCTGGGCCCCAACGGCGCGGGCAAGACGACGCTGATCAACATCCTGTCGGGCAACCTGTCGGCCAACAGCGGCGAGTTCAAAATCTTCGGTCACACGAGCAGCGAGCGCGACGCGATCCGCCACCTCATCGGCGTGGTGCCGCAGTTCGACGTGTTCTTCGACAACCTGACGGTGAAGGAGCATCTCTTGCTCGTGGCGCGTCTCCACGGCGTGAAGAAGGAGGAGGAGCTGATGAAGGTGAAGAGCGCCGCGCAGCTGGTGGGCCTGGAGCGCGACGCCTTCAACATGAAGGCGATGGTGCTGAGCGGCGGGCAGAAGCGTCGCCTGTCGCTGGCGATGTCGATGGTGAGTCAGCCGCAGATCGTGTTCCTGGACGAGCCGACAGTGAGCGCGAGGCGGAGGCGTGAGGAGTAGACTGGGTTGGATCCCGAGAGTCGCCGCGAGATCTGGAGCACGATCAAGCGGATGCAGACGCAGATGACGATTCTGGTGACGACGCACTCGATGGAGGAGGCGGACGTGCTGTGCTCGCGCATTTCGATTCTGACGAGTGACGGGCTGCAGTGCTTCGGCTCCCAGGTGCACCTGAAGAACAAGTACGGAAAGTGAGAGAAGGAGTGCGAGGTGAGGGGTAGGGGCTTCCTGCTGTCGTTCGGGTTCTGCGCGGAGATTCAGGACGAGGAGGCGTACGTGAAGGCGCAGATCGATAACCACTTGGAGTTTGTGGAGAAGAAGCTGGACTTGTCTGTGTACAAGGTGGATCGAGTGGGATATTGGAGTTGGGATTGATGCGTAGCATGCTGTCGATTTGGGTGTAATTCTTACCAAGATCACAAGGCTTCAGACCGAAGGTGTGATCACAAAGTGGAGCGTGAGTCAGAGCTCCCTGGATGATGTGTTCCTGCGACTCTGTAAGGAACATGAACGCAATTAGAGTTGTGTTTGTTAAAAGAGCGCCTGTTCTTATCCCGATAGGTTTCAGAGATGGTTTCATTCATGAAGGGTCCGATTTGTTTCCATTTTCGTTTCTCAAGAGGAGAGGTCGAGTTGATGAGTGATTACAAGGATAGAACTGAGACGTTCGGATTCCCATTCTCGGTAGAAGCAGGAGTAGTTCGAGTGAATCTTCTTGTTTGCAACAAGCACAATTATCAACTCAAGCGTACAATAGTAGCATTCACATCACCCCGACGCAGCCGGGGTAAATACTCCAGGAAGTACCGCGTCTTCCCTGTTTGCCGGAGCGGAAGCTCAACCGAAATATACGGCGAAGGAAAGGCTTCCAATCCGACTTCTCCTCGCAACTTTCCGAAGACAAGGACGTAAAGAAGATCGTCAGCGGAACCGAGGACGTGAAGTGGCTTCTGTTTCAGTTCACCGCTTCACTGGATGAGGTCTCGGCTTTCGCAAACTCAACAGACAGTAATTTGGTCTATATGCCTTCGCTGCTTTCAGAGAACATGGCGCGACGGCATATGGTGCGAGGGCTGGACGCGTTTTTCCTCTTCATCTTCTCCTGCAATCCAAGCAAGACGACGACAGAACGAAAGAAGGACACAACCTCCGACAAGGTAAATGATCTTCAGTCCAATAAGAGGGACTGTATTAACCCCAAGTTGAAGGTAAAGGACGACTTGTCCCTGATCCACATCGAGCCAAAGGATTCGAGTTCCGGGAACAAGATGGCGAATCAAGATTTCCATCACATGTTGGCTACGGTTCTTCAGTACATGAAGGAGAGAGGCAGGGAGGGCTTCGCCGTCAGGAAAGGGCGGATACTCTACTATATCCAGTATGCCATCACGGGTGTACGCGCGGATATGCCTGCTGGCAACTTCTTCTTGGGATTCCCAGGCAGACACAGCTCCAATCAGCCGTGTCCGCACTGCAAGCTGGTGAAGAGAGCCTACGACCCCTGGATGTATATCCATCAAAACAATACATGCGTTCACGAGACAGCGGATGGCACAAGAACCCTAATGTCATCCTCGATCTGTCTCCGTCCGGACAACATCCTACGTCCTTTGTTTATCGTTTTTGTGAATGATCCAATGGTGCGGAAATCGGCGCGATTCTTCGTTGTTTCCCCGTTTCCCCTTTTCGAGCCAAGCAAATCCTGAGTTCCCATGGTCACGTAGTGCTTCTTTTGCTACGGTGAAGAATGTGGATGCTTCTCCTTGGATATGGAGTGGGTGTGCTTCGGATTCACATGGTTCACCCGTTCTTCGCTTCTATATGGTCTATCAACTCTTCTTCGTCAATGTGTGATTCAGTTTGGTGAACAGCAGTTTCACGTGATGATCGCTCAGTCTGTTCCTTGCGGGATAGGAAATGAATTGCGAGTGGAAAGGAGTCTCCCCGATGAAGCAGACGATGCAGACTGCGAACTGAAGAATTGGTAGATGTTGAAGTGATCTACATATCGTTATGAAGACGGTAATGAAATACATCGAAAGGGAACCGAGTTCCTTCGTATACCGGAATTGCTCAGTGGTAGTTGAAAACGATACCCAGTCTGCGCAGAATACATCGTGGAAGAGTCCACGTAAGCCGTTCAGCAAGCTGGTGATTCGTTTCGTGAATGGAGGGATTGTCTCCAACTTCTCTCAGAGCACGTGTAGAATGAGATCCGCAGGAGCTTCTTGTCAATACTATGCTAGTCTATTGAAACAGCAACGCTTTCCCCATAAGATGGGATATACGAAGACCCTGCTGATCTAGATTGATCGTATTCCTTGTTTCTTGCACATACAACGGTGTTGAGGCTGGTTTCAGAGGAACGCACATCTTGAGTATGGATATACGGGAAACGGTGGGAGTTGGTCTGCACAAGCTAACCTATAGATTTCTGAGGAATCGAGTTGTCCATGGAGACGCACTGGTAATCACTAGGCGAGGATTCCTTCAATGAGTTTTCGGATCCAGATTCGATGTAGGGTGCATACGCGAATGCCTTATCGTATAGAGGGGACTTTAGCGTGAGATTGCATGTATAGTCAGATATCAGCTCGTTACAGACGTAGGAGAGTGTCTCAGAGCAGGATGCAATTGAGGTCAAAACAGTAAAGAAGACGTGGAGCGAACTGGGCAATCTGCACCTCTGTCAGGAGCTGCGAGGTCACCAGTATGCTTGCTGTGTGAATTGAATGTAGAAACTCGATTTGGACAATGCTCTTCAGTCTTGATCGCAAGTACTTGGCTACTGGAGGAGAGGACGGCATTATCAACATCTGGAAAGTTCGGAAGGTCACAAAGGACGAGTGGCAGGAGAAGAAGGACAGTCGCATCTTTGAGGATCAGCCCATTCGCACATTCAAGGGCCACACCGTGGAGTTCGGACAAACGCGTAATGGGTAGTCGCACATCGTGGACTTCGCGTGGTCGAAGAACGGATTCCTTCTCTCCGCCTCTCTCGATTGCACGGTTCGCTTGTGGCACATGGACTACGAGAGCTGTCTCTGCGTCTTCCAGCACAAGTCAGAGCGCACGCGCTCTCTCACCCGTAGAGACATGGTGACCTCGGTGGACTTCTACCCCGAGGAGGAGGCGTACTTCATATCGGGCAGCATGGACTGCAAGCTGCGCGTGTGGTCGATCCCGCAGGGCTGCGTGCTGAAGTGGGTGCAGGCTCCCGCCGTCATCACCACCGTCACGTTCTGTCCGGGAGGGAGGCTGTGCGCCGCGGGGCTGAACGACGGGCAGGTGATCTTCTACTACAGCGACGGCTTGCGGTACTTCACGCAGGTGTGTGAGAGGCGTGCTGGTGAGGCGTAGACGGAGTGCCGCAACCGCCACGGGAAGGACAAGAAGGGTCGCAAGGTGACGGGGATCTCGTTCCTGACGAAGGAGAAGCGGCAGTACATGCTGGTGACAACGAACGACAGCCGCCTGCGCCTGATGTCGATGGATACCTTCGGGACGGTGAAGAAGTTTAAGGGACACATCAACCGGAAGATGCAGCTGAAGGCGTCGCTGAGCTCGGACCGCAAGTACATCGCGTGCGGCTCCGACAACGGGAGAGTGTACGGCTGGTGGGCGGAGTGTGACGTAGATACTTCTGGAGAGCGAACTGCGACCTGGCGAAGAAGGAGGTGGCGTCCGACAAGGTTCCGCACTTCGATTCCTTCGAGAGCTTTCCCTGCTGTCTGGAGAACGAGTCCGTGTCGACGGTGATTCTGGCGCCCGACGCGGTGATCGAGAGCTGCAGACCGGGCGAGCTGAACCGCGTGAACCAGTCGGTCGACAACGAGAGGATGAAGGAGGGCGTGGCGGAGGACTTGAATGCGGGCTTTGTGTTCATCGTGGGAACGACGGACGGCTACGTGCATGTGTTCTCCAGCTTCTCCATGCCGAAGCGAGTCTAATTGTATAATAGAAACAGTCCAAAAGAACTAGTTCACTAATGAATCTAACTGGTGTTTCTTCAACTCCCTCACTTCCTCGTCCGTCAACAGCTTCGCCACCTTTCGGTACTCCACAGAGCGCGTCTCAGGGTCCTGCATGAGCTCCCAGCTCACCGGAACCATCACCGTTCCCGACGCGCTCGTCGCCAGAACCACTCCCAGCTCGTTCTTGTCGGTGGAGAGGTAGTACGAGCGACGATCGCCTCGAGAAATCACGCGCGCTCGCACGATGTCTCCGATGCGGAACGATTTGTACATAACGACTCTGTCAATTTCAAAGGCACGAACGTGCTCCTTCTTAATGGTGCCTCGGAAGGTGTCCGACACCGCTTTGTTGTTTACGCACAGGATTCTCAGATAGGCCATGCTACCGCATTACACAACGTTCCAACACCAACCGAAGTGTGACCGAGATGACTCTCGCCAGAACGATATCTCCTACCTCGGGAACGATTTGACTCTTAATGGGATCCACACACACTGTAATATCTCCATCTATTCCTCAACCGAAACCAAAAAAAGCACTCTCCGACTTCACCTCTCTCTTTACGCCATCAATGGACGAATATATGACTCCTTTATCAACGAATGTGCCCTCTCCGGCTTGAAATGAAGAGAGAGTGCCAATGTAGTCTAAAGATAACCGTATGAACGCACAGCGCACCTCCCGGGATGACGCGTTGCTCCATCGAACTCATTTCAAATGAGAGGAAGTGGAATGCCTCTTTTGTTGCCCAATTGCGATTCCAAAAAGAGGAGGCATTTTCGTCGCTTCGAGGACGAAGGATAGAGCCTATTTGACGAATTCCTCTTTCATGGTTCATTTCCCGATGAGGAATCGCTTCGATTTCGGGATGACTGTTGTGTGTTTGTCACAGAGAATTGATTTGGGTTTGTGCAAGTGTGTACTGAATAAGGACGGAGTCATACGCGCATTGAAGCTGATGGCTGATTTCATGCCTCTGGAACTGCATGAGAATAGACAATTGCTCGTAGCGTCACACAGCAAAGAAATGGACTTGTGTCTTCATCAGACCGTTGAAGTGCACTATCATCATTGACGTGTTTCCGTAAAGGCAAATCACCAGAGAAATGCAACGGCACCGCGCAAATGAAGAGGAGAGAATGAACACTCCACTCTCGGTCACGCAATCTTGCATCCGTTCAAAAGAGGAATGGGCGCACAACCCGTCGTTCACTTCTCGAGGACAACCCTTGGCCATTACTCTATTACCTGTCGTTCTGGAGATGGAAAACACCATCTGTATCGATTTTGGTACGTCAAACTCGTCTGTGTTTTACGTCAAAAACGGGGAGATCAAACAGATCGAGAGTCCGTACCAGGGAAGCTATCTGTTCCCCTCTTTCGTCATGTACCAGAGGGGCAAGGCCGTTGTAGGAGAAGTGGCCAGGAAACAGCTGGGAGTGAACAACTACTTCGTTGTGGCGGCTGTGAAGCGATTGATCGGTCTTGGGTATGACGACTACCTGAGCTTTGGCGATACGCACGTGTTCGGATGCGACGTGGTGAGAGGTGATGATGGTTTACCTTATTTCGTTATTGACGCGCAAGGGACCCGGAAGAGTGCAGTTGAGGTTGCGGGTGAGTTATTCAAGGCAATAAAGAAGGCGGCAGATTTGATGATGGAGCCAATTAAGGCGGAGTTTGCGTTTGTGACTGTACCGGTGGACTACACGATGAGCAGACTTCAGGCGATCAAGGAGGCGGCTGCGCTGGCTGGACTGAAGGTCACCAAGTTCATTCACGAGTCTACGGCTGCGGCTCTTTCCTGGTGCTTACCCAACGAGGAGCACATCAAGATGGGAGAGAAGTTCCTCATCTACGACTTCGGTGGAGGTACGTTTAACGTGAGTTGCATTAAGTGTACTGGCGAGCGCCAGTTCACTGTGAATGGAACGGATGGCGACAAGATGCTGGGTGGTAACAAGGTTGATAGCGATCTCGTGGATAGCGTGATTCAGTACATGCAGGATAACGACATACCGATTCTGAATCGTTTGGATCATTCTGCAGCGTTCGATAGAGGGGCACTGAGATTGCGTAAAGCTTGTGAAGAGAGTAAGAGACACTTGATTGACAGCACGACGTATGCTGAAGACATGAGAGAGTACGATGAGGAGAATCAGAGCGTTGTGATGGGGATTAGCTTCTCTGAAATGAAGCCGTTGGATGCAGATGAAGAAGAAGAAGACACGTACCATTTGACTCTGTCGGCCTTCGATAGCACTGTCAAGCCATTGATCAGCCGTTCTATCGATTGTGTGGAGCGACTGCTAAGATCTCTCCGTCTGCAACCGAATGATATCAAATGCGTTCTGTTGGTGGGTGGTACTTCCAAGATTCACCAGATCAAGCGACGCCTGGTGGACATGTTCCCCAATAGCGTGTTCCCCGACGTGGAGAAGAAGGAATGCGTGGCGAATGGTGCGGCACAGCGACTTCTATGCGACCATGATTCAAACGCAAAGGTGAGTGTGAGGGATCTGCTGCGTTGTTCCTACGGCACAAGCTATCCCGGTGGTGTTTTGTTGATGGTGTTGAAGGGCGAGTCCATTCCGACGACATCCGCCCCGTTGCGTGTGGGACTGAGGAGTGGTGAAGAGTACATTCTCACAACCATCTTCAAGTACGACGGAGACGTTGAGCAGTTCGGAAACATCAAGCATCCCTTGGTGAATAAGGTGGATTGCAAGAAGGTGCACATTGTCAAGATTCGCAATCCCAGACCCGTTTCGAGCGGTATCCAGAAGTTCGAGTTCAAGCTGATTGTTCATGAGGATGGCACGTTGGAGTTGACGTGCATGGATTTGGATACGGGAGAGATGCTTGAGTCCTCCATCTATGACGCGCCGATGATTGTGTACTCTTGTTTGTTATTCCAATAGTATTGCTATTCATTCATTTGGTGAACAACAAACCGCAATTCACGACACACAGGTAAAAAGCGGAAACACCGGCAAAATACTGTGTGGAATTATAAGGACATTAGTCAGACGACAGGTATGAATAATCAGGAGCGCTGCTACTGACATCACTATTGACCTTGTTCAAATCATTGTCATTGAAAATCTGAATGTCAACATCCTGCTGTGGGTCTATTTATAAGCTATCTCATTCGACTCAATACCTGAATTCCCTACAGTGCCGAAACCAGTGTTTTCATTCTCGTTCTGAAGGGGTGAGAACCCTTGCAAGGAAAGCAAGCTATCTTGAGAATGATTAGTAGCAAATGAGGCAAGAGGAAACGGCAGTGTTTCATCGTAAATCGGAGAAGCGCTCTCGTTCTTGGCGCTCTGTAGAAGCTTTTGGGAATCGTAACGGTTGCTAGGAAGTGCAATGCGCGGATGAAGTGGATTAGGTGACTCCGGATAACCATAGAAAACTCCAGTCTGGGTTGCTTCCTTATTGAAATCGAAGTAGTCAAACACTTCATTACGGGAATGGAAAGGTGTATTTGATCCGGGGCGATTGAGGATGACATTGCTCTGCTTCCCCTCCTTGTCGTTGTCGTTCTTATTCTTCCTGTTTGAGGGATTGTTCTCGTGATGCTGGCGAAAACGCAGCGGTTCCACTCCATACTTCGGATACCCAATGGCCGTCATGATCTTGTTCGCGTAAGTCTCATTCTTTTGAGAGAACTTCGTATTACACAGTTCTTCGAGTTCCTTGCATAGTAGAGACTCGGTATCTCCAAAAATCAAACGCGTTCTCGAATTCTCTGTTTGTTTCTTCTTTGATGCTTTCTTCGACGCATTACTCTTCAGTCCCCGTAATAGCTCTTCTGCCTCTTTTCTAGCATCCTGAAACACTTTCAAAAAGAAGTCCTTAGCATCGTCCACGAGGTGAGTCGTCTTGTTCTCCTTTGCCAATGCATCCAATAGACTTATAATGTAGTCATTGTCTTCACTCATATCATAACATAGAGAATAAAAAAGAGTAATGGAACATAATGAAGCATTCTCCGATCCACAACATTTACCGCGGGAGTGTCCGTAACGGAGAGGATTCAAGCAACGAATACTCAGCGAATACGCATCCTCTTTCATTTGAAATACCTGAATTGACTGCTACGAATTACAACGAATCACAATGCATACAATACTCGCCCACATACTCAACCATGGATCATCACATTAAACGCACCAAAAAGCACTCAACATTCAAATCCAATCCACCTCGTTGATATATCCATACCACATGCGAGAAACACAATCCCATTCTGATTCTCAAAACCACCTTCCAAACAGCATTCCATAACCATTACAAATAATATCCACATCATCTCATAGGGAATCAATCCATTTCCCCATGTCAAGTCAAACTCCACTGCAACTCACCCGACATTGATGAATAACATACAAGAAACACTCATCCAAGCCCTTTCCCCGATTCCATCCCAATTCACACCCATCCATTCCACACTTCTACCCTCTTCTCCTTCCTTCCACAAATCCGCTCCTTCCTTCGTACTCCTCGTTTTCGATTCCGATTCCAATACGGACACTCTTCATCAATTGCACCCATTAATTGGGTAAGATTCTTCAAAGACGATTCCTGACTCCAAACTTTGATTCCATGGAGAAGAAGATTGTCGGAATTGACTGCGATGAGGTTCTTTGTCTGTTGATGAAGGACTTCATTCCATACATGAGCAAGAAGGAGGGCATTGACATGAAGTACGAGGATATGAAGGAGTACGATTTGAACAAGTACTTCCATTTCGAAAAGAAAGAGGTTCCATGTGCCAAATCCTCTTTATGCGTAGAATTGGGAACTGCTTCTTGAGTACTGCAAGGAGGCGCCAAAACATGTTTGCACTTCAGTGTGAGGAATCAGTGGATTAGCTTGAAATCGTTCCCGGAGCCAGAGAAGCGTTGCTTGCTCTCAGTGAGAAGTATCGCTTAGTATTGATCACGGGACGTGTTGAAGTGTTATTTGTGTTCAAACCCTTATGGATAGGCCATCTGGAAGGACGCTACGGAATACTGGATCAATCACAACCTCCAAGGTATTCCGATCGAGAAGCTGATTTACGCCAACGACCGCTATTGCGACAACAAGATTTCGTGCGAGATCCATGAGCTGCGTGATCTGTAGGAAGGATCGTCCCGTGAAGAGTCTGTTGTGCAAGGAAGAGAACATATCCATTTTCATTGACGACCGCGAGCGGTACGTGCTCGAAGTTCGTGTAGGGTTGCGTCGTGATTCGTAGTGTCTTCCCGTGTGTGAGAAGTGCATTCTCTTTGGAGAGTATCCCTGGACGTTCCATGGAATCAAGGACGAGAAGGTGCAGTACTGCAAGAACTGGGAGGAAGTCTGTAAGCTTTTACTTTAGCATCGGTTTGATCCCAACAAACACGCTTAGTGCTGCTCTGCCTTGAACTCGCGGAGAGTCTTCTCCCACTTCTGTCCAATGCCGCGCAACTCGTCCACCTTCAGCGTCGTCAGCTCGCGCTCCTTCAGCAGCTGCTTTCCGTTCACCCACACATCCGTCACCCTACACGTCACTCCCTCTCCCCACCCTCACTGGTCTCTTCCGCAGGCGTACACGAGGTGAGAGATGATGTTCGACAGCGGCCACACCTCCACACGATCCATGTCCACCGCAATGAGATCCGCCTTCATGCCCGACTTGATCGCGCCCAGCTTGTCCTCCATGCCCAGCGCCTTCGCGGCGTTCACGGTCGCCATCGTCAGGACGGTGGAGGCGCTGCACGCCAGCGGGTTGTTGTCGTAGACCTTCCCCAAGAGAGCGGCGTGGCGCATCTCCATGAACATGTCCAGGTTGTTGTTCGAGCACGCCGAGTCCGTGCCCAGGCACACGTTCACGCCCGAGTCCAGCATCTTCTGCACAGGGCAGATGCCGGAGGCGAGCTTCATGTTGGAGGAGGGGTTGTGCACCACGGAGGTGTGCGACTGCGCCAGCAGCTCGATGTCGTGGTCCGTCACGTGCACGCAGTGGGCGAGAATCGAGTGGTCCAGCACGTCCTTGTTGAACAGGTTCTACGCGTGACGCCGCGCGACGAAGCCGACCTCGATGGGAGAGCAGCGCGCGTCGGAGAGGTGGCAGCTGGCGCTGCGCACGCCGTTGATCGAGTCCATCAGCTCCGCCTTGCACTCCTGCACGTGCATGTGGAACAGCACGTTGTACTCTCTCGCCAGGCGCTTGGCCTCCACGAGGTACTTCTCGGGAACGGTGTAGGGCGCGTGGGGAGCGATGGACCACATGACCATGTCGTTGTCGCGGGGATGGCTCTCGTAGAAGGCGCGGTTCTTCTCCAGACACGCCTCGGGACCCGCGGCCCAGCTCGTGGGGAAACCGAACACGCCGCATCCGTGGACGGCACGCATGCCGATGGCGGAGGAGGTGGCGGCCGCATCGTCGATGGCGAAGTACATGTCGTTGTAGCACGTGGTTCCGCCGCGAATCATCTCCGCGCAAGCGAGCTTCGTTCCCTAGAGTCACAGCAAACGAAGAGACGTACGTCGACGCAGAACTCGGGTCCCACGAACTTCGCCTCCGCAGGCCAGATGTCCTTCTCTGTACATCAATTTCGGACGGCAGGATTACGCAACCAGTCAATGAGCACCTTGTCATCGCTGAAACCCTTGAACAGAGACATGGCAGCGTGCGCGTGCATGTTGATCAGGCCGGGCATGACCACGTGGTTCAGTTTGTCCACCACATTGTCTGACTCGTACTTGCCGGCAACGTCCTATAGCGTAAAGGGATGTACTCAGCATGACCTTGGTGGGCAAGCAGTCAATAATCTCGTTGCCGTCCACAATCACGGAATAGAAGTCATATACGGTATCCTTGGGGATAATGGGCACCACCCATCTGGCGTTAATAATCAAACTCACGGATCTCATCACAGATGGCTTTGTCTGTTTGGATTGGGTGCGAAGGGGGTCATCTTTGATAACAGGTAGTTCTTGTATCGTGTTTGAACCAAGGGGCGTTTCAACCCTTCCTGCGACTGGAGGAAGGAGGGAGGGATTGTGTACTGGTATTGACATCTGAAGGGAGGAGACAACCCTACAGTGGAGCAGGGAAGGGATGCAGATGACAGAAGTCCTTCTCGTTTCTGCGCGTGTCAAACAAATAGTGAATGATGTAGAGAACACACGTGGATTTTGAAGAGCGATTGGTGTAGTATGTGGGATACAACGCTCTTTCATGATTACAAAACGGAAAATGGACTGCACTGAACGATCCCCGCTAGTAGGGAAGCTTCATGATCGCCAACCGGTTCTTGGCAATCTCGACACTGTCTTCGTACACGATTCCGTGCTCCAACAGCATGCGCTTCAGCTCCTCATCGGTCACGTGCAACAATCCCTACTCATCATCCTCTTCCTTCGCAACAACAGCCAAGCAAGAAACGGGTATGGAGGGCAGCGTTGCACTCAAATACAGTTTCAGCAACCGCTTGTGAATCACTGGAAACAGGAACCACATCAAGTCCTTCGTTTTCTTCGGAGCCGCTTCATACAGCACCATGAAGTATGGATAGTTGGATGTGCGCAGTGCTTCCACAACCTACGCGTGACTTGCAAGCCAGAAGACGACAAGAAGAGCGTGATGAATGCAGGGGTCCGACAGATGCTGCTGTGCTCGCTGAATGTGACGATGCATGTCGAGCGTTTGATTCTATTGTTGGAGTGGGAGAACGGGACTACGGTGATCAAGTCGTACAGGATGTGATAGGCCAGAAACTGAACCTTCTTCCTGCTGTCGACGGTAGTATATAGAGATGACAACATGGACTGACACTACGCTATCACTTCAGACAGGCATCACGCACTTGATTGAACTCGTTCAGGTTGTGCGCCTTCAGCGCGACCTTTGCGTTATACTCATACACCTGCACAGTGAACGCGTTTGCAATCCCCTGCACGACCAGATCCTGGCGAATCGCCTTCAACTGGTCCAGCACATATCTGCACATGACTACCACAACAGGTGCACACTCTGCATCCCTCGTCTCCTTCCAAATGCCCTTCAATCGCTCCAGTGCCCGCTTCAGTACTTCTTCCGGACGAATTTCGTTCTCATTTGGTTCGGTCGTGAGTCTAAAGTACGCCTTTTCCAGTTTGGTGCAGCGACCGACGATGGGCTCACTGGGCTTGTGATGGGTCGGAAGAGGAGAGGGAGTGGACGGAGCTGCAAAGCGCATTCTCCGTTTCCGTATCTCCTCTTCTGTCGGCTGTATGGCGGCTCCAAGCACGGTTTGTTGGCCGTTCTATGCGATGATGACTGAACAATTCGGTTCAAACGAGCGATTGCGACGGCACGCTCTCCTTCCTCAAGTCAGTACCTCGCGTCTTTTCAACCCCTCTTCCTATTTGGCTCTTTGCTACTCCATCTACGCGTCACATCCACTCACTGAATATGGCAAACCGTGTTTCACTGCCTTTCGCTGCTTTGGCTTGATGAATGCTGCGTCCTTCTTTCCGTTCATTGCTTTCCGTAGGAGAAGGACTCTTTTCTGGAGCGGATGATGGATGATCACAGAAATCGGTCTAAATGGTTCTTCAATTCACCCCCTTTGAATTGAAACCAAACGCGTCTCCGTAGCAAGCGTTGTTTCGTTCCCCCTGCTCCGCGTGCAGTGATTCCTTGATAAGGATGGGAGAGAAAGGCATCTCATTTTTGTGCGATGCAGCGAATCGATCGAGTTTGCAACAGCGTGTTTCGGTATGACTCGATATACAACCTCATCGGCGTAGCTACACTTCCATTTTGTTGAACACCGTGTGCAAGGAGGACGCGAGAGTGTCGGAGAGTGTGACTTGCTTTGTGAAGGACGTTCAGAGGTGCGTTTCTGTGAAGGGAGAGTGAAGACGTAGCGTCATTCGTCCCTCTGTCGAGAGAGTGCTTGCAAGCGCAAGTAGCGCTGAGTCGGACGCGTACAGAGCGTTCTGCAGCGCGGAGGGCCCGAAAGAAGTGAGCGAGGATTATGGCTTTCAGGTTCTCTACGACAAATGCAAGGAGAAGCAGTTCCTCCTCCTCTTTCTCTGCAACTTCTTCGACTTGGTCCAGTCGTTTCCCCACGACTTCATTCCAGAGTGGATAAACCATCCCAAGGTACGCCATTGCGAATGCGGTGACAGACAGGAAATCCGCCAGCTTCGCGACGCCAACAAGAGCCAGAGCGTGGATGACTCCAAGAACTACCTGCGCATTCTGCTTCAGTACGCTCTCTACCCCTCGATCTCTCCCTATTTGATGCAGGAGGAGCGTACCGTGTTCCTCGACTTCGATGGCACCTTGACCACGAGAGACACCTGCGTTGTCGTCACGACTCCCATTCAAGCGTAGGACGTGGGGTTGCGCGGAAACGAGCTCTTCTTCAAGGACTTACTGGACCGCCAGGCTCTCTACCAGAGTCTCCTCAAGGCGTACAAATCCACGTACCAGGCCCAGTTCGACTCCCTGCTGCAGTGCGACACGCTCGAGGAGTTCTTGAAGGGCTACGACGCCATCGACTACGACTGCCTCAAGCCCTGCGAGGACAGCGGACTCTTCAAGGGACTGAAGCGCTACGCCGTGGGGCTCACGGGGCGGCTGGTGGAGCTGGTGGAGAACGCGAACTACTTCCTCCAGCACCAGCCGCCGTGCTCGCTGTACGTGGTCTCGCAGTCGTGGTACAACGAGATGGTGGTGAACTGCCTGTGCGACAACGTGTGGCAGGGACCCTTCACCGTCTTCCCCTCGCACGTCTTCTCGTCGTCGCTGGAGTACGACGCGCAGGGCGTGGCGACGGGCAAGCTGGTCAAGCTGTGCGGTGGCTGCGAACACAAGAAGGCGGTGATGAACGGGATTGCGAGTCGCGGGCTGCGCGTCATGATCGGCGACTCGCTCGGCGACCTGAGCTGCCTGCTGGAGGCGGACGTCGGCATCATCATGAACCCGTCCGAGTCCTTCAAGAGAGTGTGCGCGCGCTACCACATCGAGCTGAGGGACCTGATGCTCTGCGGAGCGAGGGAGAAGAACGTGCTGTACACGTGCCGCGACTGGAGCGAAATCTGCGCTGTGCTGTGCTGGTCGCGGATGATGTGCGACCCGTGGACGGAGGAGGAGAACGTCGAGCCCGACAGGTGTTCGGAGAAGGAGTGTCGGCTGATGGCGCTGACCAACGAGCACCTGAACCAGGTCGGTGGCGAGGAGATGGAGGAGGCCATCTGCGAAGCCATCGCGGGGGGTGCCACCATGATTCAGATCCGCGACAAGACGGAGGACTTCGGTAGGCTCGCTTCCCTCTCTCAACCGCAGACCGCATGGTGGCGCACGCCAACGAGCTGAAGAAGACGCTGAACGACTACGACGTGCCACTGATCATCAACGACCGCGTGGACGTGGCGATGGTGGTACGGACCGAAACTCCCGCTCATCTCTAGTCCGACGCAGACGGCGTCCACATCGGCCAGAACGACATGGACGTGCGTACCTGCCGCCGACTGCTGGGGCCTCACAAGATCGTCGGCGTGTCGGCGCAGACGGCGGAGCAGGCGGTCTTCGCGGAGAAGAACGGCGCGAGCTACCTTGGCTCTGGAGCCGTGTTCCCTACGATGTGGGCGCGGCGAGGGGGTGTGACGATTAGTTCCAAGGACGACGCGGACGTGATCGGCGTGGACGGCTTCGCGAAGGTGTGCGAGGCGGTGAAGATTCCCGTGGTGTCGATTGGGGGCGTGAACGGCAAGAACGCGTCGTCGACGATTGATGCCGGCGCCTCGGGCATTGCCGTCATCAGCGCCATTTTCAACCACTCCAATATCCGCGCTGCGACAAGAGAATTACGAGCAGTGGTGGATGATGCATGCGCTAGACGCTGCACTGAGAAGCATTGTGCTTAGTCACATGAGTGTGTTTGTCACAAACAAGAGAACTGTTGCCCTTCCTCTCCCAGCGCTCTTTCCGGTTGAATCTACGGTGAAGGCGAATGAACGCACCAACCTCCAGTTCAGCATGGGACTCGACTTCTGACTCTTCTATGGCGTGATTGGAGCGAGAGAAGCAAACCTCCTTTCTCATCTCATACTGCGTCTTCTTCTCCGCCACCTTCAACACCTGGTTGAGGTGAATGTCGCTCAGCTGCTTATTGATTCTGTCGGCTTGATGGAAGTCGCCCCTGGAAATGGCTTGCGTCATTTCCTTCTCCAACTGGACCTAGTCGTAAGACGGACGGGAATCCGATGCTTCGAGCGTTGTTGTGGGGAAGTGCTCATTCATGTTGATGTGCTTTGCAAATACGCGCAACCTCTTTTGTTTGTCGTCAGTCTAGCGATTATCACATCGGAGGATGACTACATGAGACGACTCTTCATCTTTCTCCGTTTCCTGGTCAGGCGTTGGATCTTCGTCTACTCTATCAGTAACAGAACAGAAACGAACGCGACTCTTCAATCGCCTGTTGGACCTTCTTCTCGATCGCTCTTTTCAGCTTGTTGATTCTCTTCCCGCTCATCGCTTTCACATTTTGATTATGCCTTGCCTTCATCTGCTGTAGCCACTGAAGATCCTTCTCCTTCTTTCCTTCCTTCTCCTTTTCCTCTCCCGTCATCGGGCATATACCAACAATCACGCAAAATGAAAATGAACAACACACTAATTCTTTTCTTCCTTGTTGACGATTCTCCAACTTCCATCGATCATCTCCTTCCAGAGGTCCACCTGGTCCACTCCGTGGCTCACAGCAAGAAGGTTTCCGGTGATGCTCCAGTTCACGCGCCACACGGGTTCCGAATAGTCGTGGTGGAGACACTCGGCCCACACGTCTCCGTTCTTTTGGTTCCAAACGCGCAATTCGCAGTTCTACCTCATTACCCCCTCCACTCTCTCCAACGCGGCTGCACGACGCAATCATATTCACTGGGAAGCCGATGAAGGGGCACCAGCTCACGTCGCGCACACGATCTCCGTGACCTCGCAGTTTGGACTCAATCTCCCACGCGTTGGAGGGCGAGTTCGTGCATCTACGCTTCACACGGTATGAATGGGCGCACTTCAGGACGTATACACATTTGTCGCCAGCGCCTATGGCGAGATGCATCACATTCACTCCATCCCCGCCAGTGGGACGGTATGGGCACCACGAGACCGAGGAGCATCCCGCGTTGCAGACGGCCACCTGCTGACTCTTCCACTCGTTCTCGTCTACCGTGTCACCCGAACACTTCACATACTCGTAGTGTAGTGGATCGACATGTATCCGTCATTTGAAACGGCCGCCAAGCACAGCCCATACTCGTACGGAGCCCACGCGACACAATTCACTGCAAATCAGGAACACACAACAGAACAGACCAGACGCTTTGTGGCCGGCATACACATACACGACGCTATATGATTTGTCTTTCGCAATGCTGTATATCTGCACCCTTCCGTCGTAGCTGCAAGACGCTAGCAGAGAGCCGAACTTGGGGTGACTCCACGCCACTCTCCACACGGGCGCCGAGTGTCTGCAACTGAAATGGGAGAACTAGTCGTACTCTGCAATCTCACAGACCAGTTCCGAGCCGCCATTCTCAATAGTATATATGCGAACGATATTATCCGACGAGCACGTGGCCAGCAGCTTTCCGTAGTAGTCGAGTTGCACATCATGCTACGAGTAAATCCGGGCTGTGACGCTTGTACTATCATGTCTCCATGCTTTGTATCGATGGTGATCGTATTCTTACTCATGGTGGTGAAAAGATGAACAGAGTTTATCTTGTGACGGGTGAACGGGAAAGAGAGGGGAATCACTCTTTTGGATTGGGAGTGCGATTAGGATTGGGATGAATGGAGAGGTGGGACATGGATCAGAAGCAAGGAGCAGTATTGCTTCGATTCAAAGTCGAGGAATGCAGACTCTTTACAGGAAAGGAGGATTCATGGAAGCATCGATGGGAGTTTCATTGAACAATGACAATTGTTGTTCTCTTAACGGAGACGGATCTCCACCTCTTTTCATTCATAGTTAATCTCTCACTTGAGGATGAACAGTCAATCCCCTCTCAACTATGAGATGAAAAGCGTGATTGGTGCAGGGTATGGGCTGGAGTGTGGGTTCATCAGGTAGAGGATTCGGTAAAGTGCATCTTGCACTCGACAGAATGCGAAACCACTATGTTGCCATAAAGGAAGTGAAGATGGCGAGGGATGAAACAGTCAATGAGAATGAAGTGAATCTGTTGAGGGGATGCCAGTCAAGTTGCATTGTGAAGTACTATAACATGATCCGCACGGATGACGCGTTGTGGGTGAGGATTCGTTAGCAATGTGAGGAGTAGATCGTGATGGAGTACTGCCGTTGTGGTTCCGTGGGCAACTACATCAAGAGTGGGGTACCGTTCACTGAAGAAGAGTTGAAGGAGATTGTGAGCTGCTGCTTGCTGGGTCTGCATCACCTTCATTCCAAGAAGATAATCCATCGAGTAATTGATTCGTGGAAATGAATGACGAATAGGACATCAAACCAGAGAACATGTTCCTTTCTGAGGCTGGAGTGGTGAAATTGGGTGATTTCGGATTGGCTGTTCAGTTGGAACATAGTCTTTCGAAAAGAGCAACAACATGTGGTACTTCGTTGTATATGGCACCTGAAGTCTACAAAGAGAATGGAGTGTTGAAGAGCGACGTGTGGTCCTTGGGAATGAGTGTGATTGAGATGGCAGAGGGCAAGCAACCATATGACGGGTTATCTCCATATGAAGTAATGCACCATATCTTCAATATGTCCCCACCAACCCTCTCTTCTCCGGGCTGGTCGAGTGATTTGGTGGACTTCGTGGGCAAGTGTTTGGTGAGAGAGCCGGAGAAGAGAGCGTCGGTGAATGAGTTGATGGAGGTGAGCGTTCTATCAGAGGGTAACGAATAGCACCCCTTCGTGAAGGACTCGATTGAGAGAATCAAGGAGGAGGGAAACTCTCCGGTGCTGCTTCAGCTGGTAGAGAAGATTCGCAACTCGAATCCGACTTCCGAAGAAGTGGTGGAGGAGCAGGGCATTCCGCTTGTTTACGAGGATTCCTTTATGAATGACTCCACTGTGAACACGAATGTCCTCGTGGTGAAGGAAAGCGAGGATATGTATTACGCTGATTCCACCACGCAGAAGATTCAGATGAATGCAGGCATGTCCAACCAAGAGGAGATTGAGACCTGGAATTTGAGTGTGTGCACGTCATTGATTGAACTCTTCATTGGCAGTGACTGTCTGGCCTATCTGAAAGAACTGAAGCTGGTTGGACTGGAGAACTTGGAGAAGGTGATGATTGGATCGAGGTCGTTCACAATGGCCGAAGGGCGTTTGGAAGTGAGCAACTGCCCCAAGCTGAAGAAGCTGAGAATTGACACTGAGAGCTGTCTGCTGTGGAAATCGTTTGAGTTGAAGAACTGCGAGGCGATTGGTGAAGTGAACATCAACGACAGGTGTTTCATTCATTGCGAATTGATGGTGTTTGAAGGTACGCTTGAGAGGAGAGAATGAGGACTAGATTTGCCTGGACTGACTTCGTTGCGCCTGGGAAGAAATGTGTTCGAGGGAGAGGAAGAGAAGGAGAGTGTGCTGATAATGAAGAGTGAGTGGAATGGAGTGGATTTGATGACTAGATCTGTCCTCGCTGTGCATGCTTGAAGGACGACTCAATGCTCTTTGCAATGTGACGGTGGTTGAGCTGGTGAACATTCATCGCCTATCAAGGTGCGTGTTTGCCAGTGCATTCAAGCGCGTTGCGAAGCTGACGATGGAAGGCGCTTCAGAGCTTGCGGAGGAGCCGGAATTGAGAGAAGTGAAAGCCAGACAGGACAGAGAGGAGGCGGAGAGGAGAGCGGCTGAAGAAGCGTCAAAACACCAGTTCGTGCTCACGTGCAACAATTCCTTGACTCTTCCCAATAACACGGTTGGAGTCCTTGTGGTGAGCAATGGGTGTAAGAGTTGGGGTTTGGGCTCGTTCGATTTGAGTGGAGTGACGTATTTGAAGGAGCTGAGAATCGGAGACGAGTGTTTCTGTTCTGTGAATGAATTCAAACTGATCGGATTGAAGTATTTGGAGACTGTGGTGATCGGTAAGAAGAGTTTCTCGATTAGCGAAACAGGCAAGGACTACAGTCGTCGATTCTATGCGAAGAACTGTCCGAGGTTAAAGACACTGAACATTGGTTACCGATCTTTCTCTGATTACAAAGTGTGTGAGATTGAGAATGTGGATGCTTTGGAGTCACTCCGAATTGGTGATGATAGCAGGAGCAGTAGCAACTTCTACTGGGCTTCACTGGAGTTACGAAGTGTGTTTGATGTTATGAAATGACGAATAGACATGCCTTCACTAAAGACTGTGTACTATGGTGGTTGTGCTTTCCATCGTTGTGATCGTGTTGTGTATGAGAGTGGTTTCGTTTGACTCGTATGATTGGTTAGATTTACCTGAGTTGGTATCGATTTACATGGAGTATGATGCATTCCGTTTCAGTAAGAATTCTTGGGACACACTGATAATGCGAAGTGATGAAAGGAGAATGGATTGATGAAGTAGACTTACCGAAGTTGACGACTCTGATTGGCAGAGCACGCAAGAGTTATACATTCAAGTATCCTCGTCATCTTGTTCTTGAGAGTGATTCATTGTTGTGGGAGTGAAGACTAGACATGCCCAATTTGACTCGTATTGAAATGCCTGGCTATGAGTTTGACTACAAGAGTGATGTTACGATTGTTGGAGGTGGATAATTCGTGGTGTGTTGATGAGTAGACATTTGTGCTCTTCGTTGTTTCTTCAATTGATTGTTGTGTGGAATTGAAGTGGCGTTGTTCTTTGTTGTGTTTGTTTTATTGATTCTATGATTCGCTTTCATTCTCATTCAAGCGCTACCCATCACACCCACACCATCACTTACCACCGAATATCCGCAAACTCACAACCTATTTCTGTTTTCATCAACTAACCCGAATGAAACTCCCTGAGTGCCCCACAGATTTCACTTCACACCCTTTTGCACAATCGAAATCACTTCTCTTTTCGTGACCGTCAATACTCACTATCCGCAATGCAATTCAGTCTGGATGGATTGGAAGTGCTGTTCCCGTACCCTAATACCCGGTTTGCTTCATTGTAGTTACAATAGCATCTATCCAGAGCAATATGAGTACATGCTCGAATTGAAGCAGCTATTTGAAACAAACGAGCATAAGGGACATGCACTGATCGAAATGCCAACGGGTACGGGCAAAACGGTGTGCATCTTCTCTGTCTACCTAGCTTCGAGGTTTGCAAATCCTCGAATGGGTCGTGCACATCATCGTATGTATAATGAAATAGGTAAACTCGTGTACTGCACTCGAACCATTGCGGAACTGAACCAATGCATGCAAGAACTGAAGCGGGTTGCTGCCTACCGTCGTGCTGTCCTGGGCAACAAGTACATTCCCACGAACGGCGTGTGCTTGAGCAGTCGACGAAACCTCTGCATCCACAGCAGTATTGACGTGAAGAACGCGGACGTGACAGTCGATATATCCACTTCCATCCCGCATTCTGTTCCTTCATTCTTCAGGATGTGTGCCACTGCAAGATTCGCAATACCGAGAAGAAACTGAGCGGAAGCACGAACAACTCGTTCGATATCGAGGACATTTGCTCGTTCTATGAGGGATACAAAGCCAAGACGAAGGATCTTCAATTCCCGTTCGAGATGTTCACACTACACTCCGCAATCACGCGTAGATACACACTCGAAGACCTGTGCCAGTATGGAAAACACAACACGATTTGTCCCTACTATCTTGCTCGAGAGAGTCTCGCTGCTGCTGACATCATCGTCTTCAACTATCAGGCACTGCACCTTGTCCTGCGTCACGCCTAGTACGTCTTGGATCCGCACATCAGCAATTACATCCTCCCCTATCTCAACAACAGCAACAACATCATCCTTTTCGATGAGGGACACAACATCGACAACATTCTCTGCGAGAACCACAGCATCACGATCACCATGAACGAGCTCGAAGAATCCGACCGCAAACTCACCAAGTGGTTTCTCTCCCATTCCATTACTCCCAGGATGTCGGAGAAGCTCCAGTCCTGCCAGGATGCCCAGCGTCAGCAGATCGAGAACGTCTTCCTCACACTGCAACAAGGCGTCTCTCGCACCGACCTCCGTCGTCTCTTCCGTGCGTGTTGATGGGTAGTAAGCGAAGAGAACAGCCCGCCCGTGCTCGCCAGCATCGATTCCGGGATGATCCAGCGCGTCGTAGGTCCTTCTCCGTGCGTGTTCTCGTAGATCGAGGGACCCTTCGTGAAGGCGGGGAGTTTCATTCCGTTATTGAAGCTGGTGGTGAGGAAGATGAAGGAGTGGATTCGGACCAAGGCGTCCGAGGGGTATTCCATGAACGAAAAACGGCTCGATTTCTACAATGTCGCTTTTCGTATCGGTTTTGAGAGTGTAGGATTGCGTGGTGGACGCTGATACACTGCGGATGTTTTACGCACGATTCAAGTCACTGATCGGGGTTTTCCAACAACTCGATACGTCCTTCACCTTCGAGAAGTCGCGGTGTGCGCGTTCAGTGATCCATAGTCTGTCATCCTTATCAAAGGTGGTCGATTACTGCACACTGGTGGGACTGTACGACCGCGGGTTCTACACCCTGATCGAGCCGCCATTCCTCGCCAACAACGCGCAGAACACGGGGTTCGTCGCCTCTCAGTACGTGCTGAAGCTGCTGTGCTGCGACCCCGGGCTGGTGATGAAGCCGCTGTTCGACCTGTTCAAGCACGTGATCATCACGAGCGGTAGGGAACTGTGCGCTGGCTGACTGTCAGGCACGCTGTCGCCGATGGACTACTACCCGAAGCTCTTCAAGTACCCGTTCCTGGTGAAGCGCGCGATCTGCATCGAGCCGAACCGACACCTCTGTCCCGTGGTGATCAGTCGCGGCAACGACCAGGTGAGGCGTGTGGGTGCGGCGTGAGGCGCAGGGAAGGATGATGATCGAGAACGCGAAGGAGGTGAAGCAGCCGGCACAGCCGCACAAGGTGCAGAACCGGAAGGAGGTGGCGCTGTCGAGTCGGTACACGCTGCGAAGCAATCGCGTGGTCGCTGTGACCTACGGTAGTGGAACCGGCGAGGGGTGAGGGGTAGGGAACATGTTGGTGGAGTTGGCCCGAATCGTGCCCGACGGCATCATCTGCTTCTTCACCAGCTACTCGCACTTGGAGCTGTTCCTGTGCGAGTGGGACGAACACGGCGTGCTGCGCGACCTGTTCAACTACAAGCTGCTGTTTATCGAGAGTCGGGATGTCAACGAGAGCAACCTGGCGGTGTACAACTACAAGAAGGCGTGTGACGAGGGAAAGGGGGCCGTGTTACTGTGCGTCGTTCGGGGCCATATTTCGGAAGGCGTCCATTTCAACGATCATTACGGACGTTGCTGCGTTCTCATGGGCGTTCCCTTCTTGTAGGTGCATTGTGTTTGTGTTATTTGTAGGAACTCCCAGTCCAAAGAATTGAAGATAAAGCTCGAGTACTTGCGAAATGAATACGACATCGACGAAAACGAGTATTACGTGTACGACGCCATTCGACAGGTTGTGTGTGTTTGGATGGAGATGATTTACAGAGCGCGCAGTGCGTGGGAAGAACGATTCGAAACAAGAACGATTATTCCTTCGTCGTGTTCGCGGATCAACGGTACGACCGCTCTGACAATAGTGGCAAGCTGCCGCTGTGGATCGAACAAGTGGGAATGGAATGAGGGAGTGATGGGTAGCAACTGCAGCCGGCGCATCACAATTTGTCTGTAGAAATGGCAGTGACCACGGGAAAGCTGTTCTTTAAGAGAATGGCGCAACACACTCCCGAGAACGAACCGAGAGTTCTAACCGCGGATTCGATCCCAGAGTATGAGTATAATCGCGGAACGTATTGTGTTTGTTGGCGAGCTGTCGATTCGGTGAAAGGAACCATGATGTGGTTTAGCGAAGCAGTTCGTTCCTCTCCGTATAATCAGAAAGGGTTTGAGCTGTGAGCCTGTCATTCTCGTGCACTATCCAAATCACTCTTGAAGAATACACCCATCTAGGAGAGAATGACAATCGCACACACATCAAAACTGAACCCGCCAATCCCTTAGAAACAAACACCCCACTAAATCACTATTTCTTAAACGCACCCTTCTTCTTCAGGTAC
>ERZ1106948.32-NODE-32-length-65475-cov-34.617349_pt1 | contig 65475 bp, 99 predicted proteins | sample MGYA00403673_ERZ1106948 | MGnify/ENA primary metagenome ERZ1106948 (study PRJEB35170, sample SAMEA104062409) | human gut metagenome | biome: human gut; feature: human-associated habitat; material: faeces | place: Denmark | collected 2012-05-07 ...
AGACCGTGAAGTGGGTCCGTTATATGACTCGCTCTGGAGATTACCAGATTCGTCTTTAAGCGTGTTGCCTCTTGGGTGTTTGTTTGTGAGGTGTTGCTTCAAGAAGTGCTTTGGGATGACTCTTTGATAACTATTTCACAAGAACAACTCAAGGAAATAATGCCCCACTCAACAAAAGCATCTCCACAAACGAAAGCACTCAAAACCCTCAACGGATGGCGAAATCGAAAGCACTTCCCCCATCCTCAAAACCCACCCGTGCCAGCCCCGATTTCCACCCATTCCCCCACATGCGCGCGCTTCCCACTCCATTCCATCGCTTTGCCACCAAATCCGAGAAGTGGACAAAATCGGGCGAGAATGGGGAATGGCACAATTCACCGGTCTCACTTCCGCGGGAATCCAAACCCAATTCGCAACAGAGGCGGGCGTTTCACCCGTCTTATCTCTTTTGAATTGGTCATTCTGAGTTGAGGAGGATACTCAAATTCTGCGAAGAAGGTACCTTAAGTAAGTGCCATTTGTTTTTGTACCTTTTTCCCTGATCGAAAGGATGGAAACGAGAGAAGTTTCCATTCAAGTGTTACAGGGTGGGACGACTTCTTTTCTCCGCGAGGGATTGTGCGTGAATTGGGGAGTGTTTTTCTCACCCCGTGTAGCTCGTTGTTCACTCAATTCTGTTTTTAAGCGCAGCCAGAGTATATTCCCATTTCGAAGGTATTGTTCGCCTATAGTGCCAGTACAATGAATGATCCTGTATACGATATCGTGTTTCGACTCACCGTTGTAGTCTATGATGCAAACAAACGCGTACGGCATGCAGTATGGATCGGTGCAACAGCAACAGGCGGCTATGACTCCGCAGCAACAGAACGGGTATGGAGCGCTCAATCCTGGAAATGCGTACGCCGGAATGCCTCAGCAGCAGTACGTAAATCAGAACGCAATGGCAACACAACAGCAGTACGTAAATCAGAACGCGATGGCGCCACAGCAGCAGGCGGATCCATACAACGCCGCGAGGGAACAGCCCCAGTATACCAACTACGAGAAGAACGCTGCAACTGCGTTAATGGGCTTTCCGAACAGCATTCGGTCGGTCACGAATCCTCGCACGGGACAAGTGGAGTACTACCAGACGCGGCTCATCGTGACCGATCTCCAAAAGAACGAGTGGGGCTTCGGCATCAACCTCGGCGACAGCGACGGCGTGGTGCGCATCCAGGGCTGTCGCCCCAACCCCGACGGCACGCAGTCTCCCGGACAGCTGAACCCCGATATCAAGGTGAACGACGTGCTGTACAAGGTGCAGAACATCCTGCTGACGGGGAAGAACCCGCTGAACGTGGTAGGGGGCGCGGCGAGGGGTTGAGCGTAGGCTGTGGAGACGATGAAGCACTGTTCGACGGTTCACTTGAGTCTTCTGCGGCACGTGCCCATCTCCGCTGCGGCGGCGATGAGTCAGCTTCCAGCGAAGCCCGCGCCCGCGCCGCAGGTGCCTCAGGAGATCCAGGTGTTCTCGGAGATGCGCAGCGACCAGCTGCACCAGCTGCAGTACCAGATCATGGTGCTGCGCTACCTGCAGGGACGACGTATGCCCGACCAGAATGTGGGTGCGAGGCGGGAACGTGACGAGTAGATCATCACCAACGCGCTGGGCATCCGGCCGAGCTACACGCAGAAGTCGAGGCCCGTGGGGGAGCGAGAGGGGCGTGAGGCGTAGAAGATGCTGCAGGCGAAGAAGACCTACAAGCGGAAACGCAACCACTCGGACAGCGACAGCGACGAGGACGAGGACTACCGCATCTACGTGTCGCCGGTGGACGTGGGCGCGGCGAGGGAGCGTGAGGACTAGACGCCGCGACGGTCGCTGCGCGAGCACTCCAAGAAGAAGATCTACTACCAGGAGGAGGAGCTGGAGCGCGAGGACGAAAAGTACCAGAACGAGGTGAAGGAGATGAACGAGGAGCGGAAGGACGAGAACGAGGTGCTGGGCAAAATCGAACTGATCACGGGAGCGCGGTATCGACCTGTGGGCCTGTGTGGCGGCAGTGACGCATAGAGACCCGACTCGAACGTGGAGGAGCTGGAGCTGCTGATCAAGTGGTCGAACCAGTCGTACTTCCACCTCGACTGGATCTTCAAGAGCGACTTCGAGATCCTGGGACAGGGCGTGGGCGCTGGCGCTGGGTCTGACGCGTAGGCGGTGTTCCGGTGTCGCCACTACATCAACAAGCACCCGACCATCGAGCACTACGCGGCGAACGAGACGATGCCGCCGGAGAGCGAGTACTTCGACCCGGACCTGGCGTGCATCGACCGCGTGCTGTGGATGCGCGACGTGAAGAACACGGAGGGCCACGCCTCGAGCGACTTCACCGAGGACATGTCACTGTACGACAAGGTGAAGCTGGTGCTGGAGTCGCCGCTGATGCAGTACTTCTACACGCCGTACAAGATCTACCTGTTCAAGCAGTACATCAAAGCCGTCGACGACCTGAACGCGAAGCGCAGGCAGGTGAAGGAGGCGGGCACGTACACGGAGGAGGAGCTGGACGCGGAGCTGAAGCAGTACGACGCGCTGGAGGAACAGTACGCCTCATACGTCCCCGAGCTGGTGAACATCCCGCAGTCGCAACACCTGGTGTTGGTGAAGTGGAACAACCAGACCTACGACCAGGTGACGTGGGAGCTGGAGGAGGACGTGAAGCACGAGCAGAGCAAGATCGTCGCCTTCCACCGCAACAACCGCGTGCCCGACATCCGCACGCTCGTGTCCCCGTTCAGGTAGGCATGATGATCATGGCTGAGCGTGCAGTGATCAGCGACCGCCGCCCGAGTCGTACAAGCAGTACAAGACAAGCATGCCGCTGAAGAACGGCGTGGTGCTGCGCGAGTACCAGATCGAGGGCGTGAACTGGCTGCTGTTCTCGTGGTACCAGCGCCGCAACTGCATTCTTGCAGACGAGATGGGACTGGGCAAGACGCTGCAGGTGAGGCATCGCGTCGCGACTGACGGGTAGTCCATCGCGCTGCTGAACCACTTCTTCACCACGGAGCACATTCGGGGCCCCTTCCTGATATTAGCCCCCTTGTCCACACTGGGTCATTGGAAGCGCGAGATCGAGAACGCGACCGATCTCAACGTCGTATTGTGGATTCCGGAAATCGGGGTGATTTGTAGTTACCACTCGCCACACGGAGGCATGGAGAGTCGCGAGCGCATCCGCAGCTACGAGTTCCACTACCCCGGAAACGAGACGAACGGTCTGTACAAGTTCAACGTGTTGCTGACGACGTACAACATCCTGATGGCGGACCTGGAGGTGCTGCAAGACATCCACTGGAAGTACATGATCGTGGACGAGGCGCAGCGCGCGAAGAGCCAGAACACCAAGCTGTTCTCCGCGCTGAAGCAGATCAAGACGGACGCGAAGCTGCTGCTGACGGGCACGCCTCTCCAGGTGAGGGAGCGTGGGGCGCGTGAGGCGTAGAACAACATGAACGAGTTGTGGTCGCTGCTGAACTTCATCGAGCCCGCCACCTTCTCCTCCGAGGCCGACTTCATCAACCGCTTCGGAAACCTGACCGACGCGAACCAGGTGGCGTCGCTGCACAGCCTGCTGCGTCCATTCTTCCTGCGTCGCGTGAAGTCCGACGTGGAGAAGAACATCCCTCCGAAGGTGGGCGTGGAGCGCTGCGCTGACGCGTAGGTGGAGACGATCGTGGACGTGGAGCTGACCATCCTGCAGAAGAAGTACTACCGTGCCATCTACGACCGAAATCGGGCCTATTTGGAGTATGAGGGAAGCAGCATGGCGCAGCTGGTGAGCATCGTGGTACGAGGCGCGGACGCGGGCTGACGCCGTAGACGGAGCTGCGCAAGTGCTGCAACCACCCGTTCATGATCCGCGGCGTGGTGGAGAAGGAGACGCACAACGACCGTCTGCTGTACAACAAGCTGCTGGTGCAGTCGAGCGGCAAGTTCATGCTGCTGAGCAAGCTGCTGCCGTCGCTGCAGAGCGAGGGCCACCAGGTCCTCATTTTCTCGCAGTTCATCAACACGCTGAACCTGCTGGAGGACCTCCTCGCGCTCCTCGGCTTCACCTTCGACCGGCTCGACGGCAGCGTGCGCGGCGACCTGCGCCAGCAGAAGATCGACCGCTTCAACGCGGGCAAGGCGTTCGCGTTCCTGCTGTCGACGAAGGCGGGCGGTCTGGGTCTGAACCTGACGGCGGCGGACACGGTGATCATTTTCGACAACGACTGGAACCCGCAGAACGACGTTCAGGCGGAGGCGCGCGCGCATCGCATCGGTCAGCAGAAGTCGGTGCACGTATACCGACTGGTGACGAAGGGCACGTACGAGGAGGAGCTGTTCTCGCGCGCGAACCGCAAGCTGGGTCTGAGCCAGGCGGTGTTCGACAGCTCGGGCATCCAGAACCACTTCCGAGGCCCGACGGTGGAGAACACGAGCGCGCTGCTGGACATGGACGTGAAGAAGATCGAGCAGTTGCTGAAGTACGGCGCGTACGCGTTCAGCGACACGTCGGACGGCAAGAACACGATCGAGACGCTGGACTTCAACGAATTCATGAAGCAGAACAGTCGCACGTTCGTGATCAAGGACACGGGCGAGGGCGGCGAGCAGGTGGCGAGCAAGGAGCAGGAGGGCAAGGAGAAGGAGAGCGAGGAGAACCACCTGCGCTTCAACCAGGCGGCGTTCGTCTCGCGCGGCGACAACCACGACGTGGACTTCACGGATCCGCAGTTCTGGGACAAGATCCTGGGGCCTCGGATGGGCGAGAAGCTGCTGCGGAACCTGGACGTGGGTGTGAGGAGCGGGGATAAGGCGTAGCACATTCTGGAGAGCAAGGACAACGACGAGATCGCGGAGTACGTGCAGGACCTGTGCACGCTGGTGACGGAGGTGGTGAAGGAGAAGATGAACGGGAACATCCACCGCGACTACAACAACGTGCTGGACATCCTGCACACGCTGTCAATGAGCAACTTCAACCTGGGCGCGCTGGACGTGGGCGAGATGGCAGGTCGGTGGAAGGAGGTGCTGGAGCTGAAGGGCCGCCAGCTGCGCCGCAAGAAGATGATCAAGAAGGAGGTGATGGAGGCGGGGCACACGCTGCAGCTGATCGATTTCATGGACCTGGAGCAGGGGATGTTCAAGGACAACTGGAATGAGAGCGAGAGCGACGCGCCGAACAAGCGGACGAAGCGCCCGCGTGCGAAGAAGGAGGGCGACGCGGAGAAGCCGCGGAAGCGGAAGAAGGCGCTGCCCGCGGAGCCGGAGGGCTCGAACCTGCGCGTGCGTCTGATCCCGAGGCAGGAGGGCGAGAAGACGGTGTACGTGCTGGACGAGATCGTGAAGGTGGACGAGAAGCCGGCGAAGAGACGCGGACGCCGCCCACGCGTGGTGGAGGACGAGGAGGAAGGCAAGAAGGAGCGCGTGCGGCGTGTGAAGAAGAACCGTCAGGAGATCTACTTCGACCTGTGCAGCGAGATCGCGAAGGCGAGCTTCGAGAACTACTGCGCGACGTGTCTGTCGTGGAAGAAGGAGGACTGGTACTGTTCGGTGTGCTACGGCGACGAGAGCCACCCGGAGAACCCGCTCATTCAGTGCGTGAAGTGCGGGTGCATCGTGCATCGGTACTGCTACGGCGTGGACCACGTGCCTGCCGAGGGCGAGGCGTGGCTCTGCGACTACTGCCAGTACGTCCAGGACAAGGGGCTGCCGTGGAAGCGAAATGAGCTTGTTGGCGTGCGGGGGTCGTGTGACGTGTAGGTGTGTCCGCTGTGCTACTACACGGGCGGCTCGTACAAGCAGACGGTGGGCGGACGGTGGATTCACACGCTGTGTGCCGTGTGGGCGAACGAGATCCGGTTTGGAGACGAGGCCCACATGCGGAACATTTCGGGAGTGGAGTCCATTCCGGAGAACATGTTCCGGTACAAATGCTGTGCGTGTCACAAGACAGGCAGTTACTGCATCAAGGTGGGGCTGTTATTCGTTTCTAACGCGTAGTGTATGAACCCCGCGTGCTCGAAGCACTTCCACCCCATCTGCGGACGGAGGAACAATTATCGCATGGAGTGGGTCGGGAACGAAGGGCTGCAGTCCTTCTGCGATAAGCACGGGAAGAAGAAGAAGCAGCGGGCGCCTCGGGAATCGAAGAACGCTCGGGACTCCGATCATGAGGATAGCTACCAGGAAGAGGATTAGAATTGTGTAAAGTCATTGTGTCCGATGGTGTGTTTGTTGGACGCGGAAATCCGGCTTGGTGTTTGAATCGGATCGAGGATTCTGATCTGCACGTCCAGTGATTTCCCCACCGTGGAAGGATGATCATCAAGCAGTAGTAAGAGAAGCCATTTATTCCCGCATTTCACACAAATCCTTAGGTTAGAATGCGTTCGATTGTCTATATCGCTCTTATTGCGTCTGTCCTCGCCAACATCTGTCAGACAACCATAAATAACGCCGTGTTCGATCTTACGCCTCTCAGAAACGAGGAGCAGGATTACCAAACGGTGTTGTACGCTCCGAATAAGGAGCTGAACAGAACGTGCGTCTTTGGCCCAAATCTCATTCCTTAGCATCGTTTACAACTTCTGCGGCAATACGCTCAATGTTCCTCTCGATATGGAGGGCGGAGAGAAGTGCAAGTCCACCGGACACAAGGTCGTGAACGGAAAGACCGTGATGACCGATGAGCCTTCTCCCATCTTCTTGATTCAGAAGAACGGTGCGGCGGACTCTACCTGCAACAGACTCGCCCTCGATTTCACCAACTCGCAGCACTCCTCCATTTCCCTCTACGACAGAGAGGATCCCGCCATGGGTGTGAGCCTCAAGCTGCTGGAGGGAGACTACTGCTGCCCCACCGGCGTGAGCTGCGCCGACGGCGAGTGGAAGCAGAGAACCTTCACCTTCGAGCTCCGCTGCGCTGATGCCGTGAACACCTTCCCCGACACGGTCTCCGTCGACACGATCAACAACGGCTGCGACTACACTGTGACCCTCCGCACCATCCACGCTTGCCCTGCCAGTAGGGAAGGAGAGGGCGCATGAGGAGTAGGCTGTCCTCGTATCAACAACAACGTCTGCGGTATGCACGGCGTGTGCGGCTACGACGAGGTCGCCAGAACGGCTCGCTGCTACTGCGGTTCCAAGTACACGGGCACGGATTGCCAGAAGTTCCACTACAAGAGCCTGTTGAGTGCCGATGCGCTCGTCATTGCGTTGACTGTCATCCTCACTGCTGTGGTGATCTGCACCATCTTCTTCGTGTGGAACAAGCTTCGAAAGATTAGCGTGAATCCTGATGCCTTCGATAACTTGGAAAGTAAGTTCAACGAGCTTGGTCAGATGACGTACTAAGTTTTGTTCTGTTGCAATATGCTGCTCTGTTTCTTTCAGAAATGAGAAGGGGTCATGGCTATCAACGACCACTGTCCGTGCACATGGAGAATGGATCAGAAAACCTAGACTAGTGAAGAGTGGTAGGATATGAAATTGGATTTCGGCTTGAGTGCTCACGCTCTGTAGAACCAAACATGTCAATTTGGGATTGCGATGTGTTCCAGGATGATGAAGGGTGATCCTTTGGGTGGAGTGTGATCTCGTAGCACGATCGACGACCTTCTGAATCGCGAGGATGTGACCCTCAGCGAAGTCCTCCGCAACGAGGAGCTCATTCAGGAAGTGAACGGACTGAACGACACGCTGATCTCTTACCTGAAGAAGCCCGAAATCGCGAAGCAGCTGATCCACGTCGTGGAGGAGCAGGCTCAGGATGCGGACGACTTTGACCGCTACAAGGCTCCTTACCAGGCTGCCGAGTGTCTGTGCGATCTGCCCAAGAACGCGCTGATGGATCTGCTCGAGTCGGAAGAGGTCATTGAGACGCTCTTCAGCCTCATCAACGACAAGACGCTCAAGAAGACGTAGTCTTTCTTCTACATGATGAGGAATAGAGAAGCGGGCTACATGGCGAAGATCGTCTCCGCCTTCGTTTCCGCCAGTCCCAGCAAGGTCTACAAGTACCTCGCTGCGAACGCGTCGAAGATCATTGCCGATCTTGCCAAGAACATGATGCACTGCGGCACGCTCGATGTGATCCGCTTCTTGCTGGATGTTCCTCTGGAGAGTAGGCTGCTTCGCTGTCGAATCACGTGCAGATGGAAAGCCGTGGTGGGGCGAGAGCAGCACGCTGATCGATCCCTTCGTCAACTGTCTGGCGGACCCGGATATGGCGTACTACGCGTACTACTTCTTCGTCTCCGTGATCCAGCGCGCCACGGTCTATGTGTACGGGATCATCATCATGTCGATCGTAGTCAGGCCGAGCCCGAGCGCGCGACGGTCCAGCTGCTCCCCTACCTCCTGAGCACGTCGGTGGTGGAGAAGCTCCTCCAGATCGCCTTCAACGCCGAAGACCAGTACGTCGCCTACAACGTCTTCGCCATTCTTTCCCGTGTGTTCTGGACGAAGCTGCCCAGCGGTGCGAAATAGGGGGGGCCCTCACGCGTAGAGAAGTTCGGTCTGGGCGGCGAGGACAACGCGCTGAACACGGAGGGCGTGGACGACCGCGACCGTTCGGTGATGGGCACGTTCAAGGACACGACGAAGACGCAGGCGGTGCGCGAGTGCATCATGAAGCACATCGAGGACTTCAACAGCTACATGGAGAAGTGCGAGGCGTACGACAAGACCATCCAGTGCGTGGACGGCAAGGAGCGCCGAGTGTGTCCGCAGAGCGTGATGATGCTGACCGAGCTCTTCCACCACTTCTTCGACTACTGCGACGAGGCGCTCTTCGTGGAGGCGGTGAAGAAGAACCTGGTGGCGCACCTGCTGCACCTGATGCTGGCGTTCCCGTTCAACTCGTACCTGCACTGTCACGTGCTGGAGACGCTGCGCCGACAGATCAGTCGCAAGATCGAGAGCGTGACTCGTCTGGTGTTCGACGCGACGGAGCTGCTGAAGATGATGGGCGAGGGTGTGGTCATGGTACGCGAGGGAGAGATGTGTGAGGCGTAGGAGCGCGTGCCCCTGCGAGGCCAGTTCAACCACATGGTGGTGTTCCTGCGCGACGAGATGAAGACCGACGAGGAGCTGAAGAAGATTCTGGAGAGCTACACGGAGTGGGAGACGATCACCAAGAGTATCCAGATCGACGACCTCGAGCGCATTCTGTTTGATGTGGGTCCGGACGCGAACACGACGATTCCGGTGGACATCACGAACGTGAAGATGGAGGAGGACTCCGAGTGGGGCGAGACGAACGTCGCCGTGCCGCCGCCTCCAGAGGAGCACCACGGCTTCGACGATTTCGCGGAGCCGAAGGAGGACGATTTCGACTTTGATGAGCCGAGCGAGAAGAAGGAGGAGAAGGAGGAGAAGAAGAAGGTGAAGAAGGTAAAGAAGGTGAAGAAAGTGAAGAAGGTAAAGAAGGAGAAGAAGGAGAAGAAGGAAGAGGTCGCCGACGAGGACTTCGGCGATGACGACTTTGGCGACTTTGAAGAGGCTCCTGCCGAGAAGCCGAAGAAGACGACGAAGGCTGCCAAGAAGCCCGTCAAGGACGACGACTTCGATGACGAGGATTTCGACTTTGAGTAGTGAGGGGTTTGTTGGATATGCTTGAGTGGGAATGCTTGATTCGCGTTCAACACTTGAATGATATTCAGCTGAGCATGACTTGCGTTCCACTAAACCAGAACAATGCTGTGTTCAACAAACACGCAATAGAACATAACCCAGATCATACTCCCTATCGGCTGTACCACATGCTAATGAACTGGAAGAGGGCTACACATAAAACGCGGGAGAGACACGCTACTAGAACCGACAATCACAAAAGCGAGGAAAGCCATCGCCCAGGGACCCACGGGGTACTTCGTATCCTCCTTCTAGACATCACCGTTCCGATTCAAACCGACCTTCTCAATGTTCTCGTGCTTAATGGCCTTCTCGGTGAACTTGTTTCCTCTCTTAGTCAGAAGTCTCGACTCCTAGGCACATGAATGCAACCACGCGTTTCTACGGGCATGATATGAAGTGTAGCTTACGAAAAATGGGAAATGGCACCCGTTCATCGTCACTGTGGCAGAAACAGGTTCCCCACTAGGGGACGACATACACTCCGTCGAAATCGGTTTAGGCAACAAACCCTCTCAAATCAACCCTTAATCACGGCGATCGGACGAAGCTTCAGCACCTTCTTCGATATGCCCGCCTCATGACCTACATCGTGACAACCACGACAAGCGCGTACAAGTATTGCACACGTCCTCCACGTCTTTATAGCTCTCCGGAGCCTCCTCCATGACCAACTTGGGCGAAGCCATTCGGATCGTGATGTGCTTCTCCCTCAGTCTCTCGATCACCTCCTCATAGGTCAACTCGCGTCTACCCCTCACGCCACTCCCGAATCATCACCTTGCCTTTGCCCGGCTCAGCGCACGTCCCGCACCGTGGCAGGTGCTTCCCCACGTCTCCTTGAATCCCTTGTCCGTTCCCACCAGCACATAGGAACATGTGCCCATGGATCCTCCAACCAGCACCGGCTGTCCCGTGAACTATGCGTGACTCCCCTTCTTCTGACAAACCTGGTAGTCCACAGGAATGAGCGGGTGATGCGGAGGGAATGCGCGCGTGGCCCCCTTTCTGTGCACCAGCAACGTCATGGGCTTGTCGTTCACGATGTGCTGCTCCACCTTGGCGATGTTGTGCGAAACATCGTAGATCACTTGCATGTCAAGATCGTCCGGCGACATGTTGAACACCTTGCTGAACGCCTGTCTCGTGAGGAACGTCAGCACGGACCGGTTCACCCACGCGAAGTTCGCGGCCGCCGCCATGCCCCGCAGGTAGTTCTGCCCTTCAGGCGAGTGGATGGGCGCGCACGCCAGCTGGCGGTCGTTCACCTCGATGCCGTACTGCTGCATCACGCGCTCCATGTCCACCAGACAGTCCGACGCCACCTGGTGTCCCAGTCCGCGACTCCCGCTGTGGATCATCACCACGACCTGTCCCGTGTGGTCGATGCCCATCTTCTTCGCCGCCACCGCGTCGAAGATCTCGTCCACCACCTGGATCTCCGCGTAGTGGTTGCCCGCGCCGAGGGTGCCGAGCTGGGGCAGTCCGCGCTGCTGGGCGCGCGCAGACACCTTGGTGGCGTCGGCGTTCAGCATGCGACCGTACTCCTCGCAGTGCTCCTTGTCCTCGCTCCAGGAGTAGCCTTCGCGGAGACACCAGTCCATTCCCAGTGACTAGAGGTGAGGAGGAGGTGTGGAACGCACCATCGCGTCGACGAGGCGCTGGTTGGTGATGGGGATGATGCCCTTCGATCCCACGCCGACCGGAATGTGGTCGTACATGGCCTGCGCGAGCTCTTCCTTCACAGGCTCGACGTCCTTCTCGTCAAGGTTCGTGCGAATCAGGCGAACACCGCAGTTGATGTCGTATCCGACACCACCTATGCGATAAGTCAAAGCCTCCAGCGCTACCGGGAGAAACGACGGCTTTAGGATCGTCCATATCAAAAGCAGCGATGTTTCCTATGGCAAAACCGTAGCCGCTGTGTGTATCGGGAGCAGCGCACACGTGCTAGTTCGTGAGTCACTTCTCGTTCACTCTACATCAACAACTCCGGGAAGAGCAGCCACATTTGCGAGTTGCTTCACAGCAGGGATGAAACCACCGCTGTTGTCCTTTCTATCCGTATATTGTCTCAATTCGGCGAAGAGAAGCGATTTCAGGTTGTCGTTCACATACACATATCCAGGTACCTGAATTCGAGTTTCGTTCGCACGATCCTACCTTCTGGTTCTTCACAAACCCGGTGTCAATACGATAGCGGCAAGTTCCGTCGGGATGAATGAACTTCATTTCCTAACCCTGACAACTCTCAATCTGCCATGTACTTCATCGAAAGTGCGCACCACCCTCTTTGCATCGGTAACAAAGTCTTGCATAGCGATTCTTTAACCAATACTTCTCAATGTCTGGAATGATGGTGACTGTGATGGCTGTGGCTGTGGCGATGACGGTCGGAATCGCGGCTGCGGCTGCGGCTGCGGCTGTGACTCCGGCTGTGATGACGGTAATTGCGATAGTCACGTCTCTGCTCGTTTCCATTCTTGTCCCAACTGAACGGGCTTCGAGTGTGATCTCTATGTGTGAGCAGTGGGAGAGAAACGCACAGATGACCTCGTCCCTTGAGAGTCGTTCCATCTTCTGCAACCTACGAATAAAGTGAGAGAGGAGGGATCACGTAGTGGTATGGAACGGGTTGTTTCTCTTCCTTCTTCTCTTCTTCTTTCTTCTCTTCCTCAACCTCTTTCTTCTCTTCCTCAGTCTCCTTCTTCTCCTCCTCCACCTTCTTCTCCCTGTGAGAATGGTGATGGCGGTGGTGATGGCTGTGATGACGCGATTCCGATCGCTTCGCCTCCTTGATTTCTCCGCAGCCGATGATCACGCAGTCACTCTTGGGTTTGTCACCCGCACCCACTGGCTGGTTCTCGATCTCCCGGACCACATCCATGCCATCGACCACTTCGCCAAAAACGACGTGCTTTCCGTCGAGATGCGGGCACGGAACCGTAGTGATAAAGAATTGGGACCCGTTCGTATTCGGTCCCGCGTTCGCCATGCTCAAAAGACCCGGTTTTGTGTGTTTGTGCGCAAAGGACTCGTCGGCAAATCTCCTGCCATATATACTTTCACCTCCAGTTCCGTTCTACGTCAGAGAGACAACCCAATGCCTACGAACTTGGTGAAATCACCACCCTGGATCATAAAGTCCTTGATCACGCGATGAAACATCGAACCGCGGTAATGGAGTGGCTTTCCACTCTCCCCATTTCCCTTCTCTCCCGTACAGAGTGCTCTAGGGAATGAGACCAGTTAGACGCAGCCCACCTAAAGTTCTCGGCAGTCTTTGGGACATCCTACACATTACCAAAATGGAAATGAGAAACGGAATAGAGCTGGAAGACAATCCGCCCCGCTACGCATTACCAACTCAAACAAGAAGCACCCTCCTTACCGCCGATGGAAATGTCGAAAAAGCACTTCGGTCCGCTCATACACAATTCAAATGCAGATCGAGTCCACATATCCCAATCCGCCGCAGTACTACAAGGACTTTGGTAATGAAATGAAGCTATTGTTATCGAAAGGGACACCCGGATTCCATCTGGAGCCGCCTCCACCCATGAACGAGGTGTATTGGAGCAACGGAGTGCTCCGCAATCCAACCGTATGGTGAGTTTGTTGTATTTCCCCCTGTAGATACCGATTGTCGATTACGTGAATCCGGTGTACGGCTACCAGTACAACGAAAAGGAGTTGGATGCTACGAGCGATAAGAAGGCAGAGATCATCAAAAGGTGTGCGTTTCGGCGTTTTGGTGATTTCTAGTCTATTGCACCATCTCATGAGAACGTTCGTGCGGATACTCAAAACCACGGACCAGCTGAATGCAGATCGCGTGAAGTGGATAATGAAGAGGGCTCCTTATCCTTAGCGAGTTTACGAACGAGGTGGAACGGACCTCCATGAATATAGTCAGACTGCTGAACACGATGCGGGAATACCAGCTGCGCGAGAACCTGATTCGGAGTCTGAAGACGCAGATCGAGGAGAAGAAGCAACTCAACGCGGAGGTTCAGTCCATGATAGAGAAGGTGAAGACAACGGTCCAAGCCAGTCTCCAGAGTCTGCAGGAGATCCCTCATGAGGTTATGGAATCCTCGTCTCTGTCGGAAGAGGTCCAAAAGCAATCGAGTGGAGGTGTGTGCGCGTTATGACTCGTAGAAGCGATCGATGGGTTGCTGCAGGGTCTTTCCACGATGAGTCACGGTGACTACAGTGTGGAGGAGGCAGACATGGAAGTGGAAGACTCGTCTCTCCCTGCGAACAACGCACAAACACCCTCTTTGTAGTATGACGTGTTTCCTTGAACAAACAGCGCTACAAACCACGACTCGTGTTGATCGTATTGAAAATGTCCTTGATGATCTCCAGCTTCTTCGGGTCGAACTCCTCCATGATGTTCCTCAAGTGGATGCTCCAAATCTTGAGCAGCACCTGATCGTGGACGATCTTCTGCAGCAGCTGCAGGTTCTCCATCGAGAAGAACACGTCTACGCCTCACTCATCCACAACATCCCAACCCTCAAAGTTCAGATCCTGAATGTTGTCCAGGTGGTGGTTGAGGATCGCCGTCAGAATCACCTTCAACTGCTCGTCATTCAGCTTCGACTCTACGCCTCACTCCCACAGCCCTCTCTCACTCATGAAGCTCAACACTTCGATGTTCCGCAAGTTGCTGCATTCCATGAACTCCTTCAGCACGTCGCAGTGCACCCCGTTGAAGTCCACCTCTATCGCGTCACTCCACCGCCTCTCGCATACGACACAAACACAGCGTGTTGATGTTGGAGCAGTTGGACACCACGAACGTCCTCATGAACAACTCCATCGCGTCCGGCAGGATGTTGCGGTCTTCTCCTCACTCCCCTCCACAGCGCCTACTCACACGGATACTCAGCAGCTGCGACTGGTCGCTCTTCAGGTCCTCGATCAGCTGCACGAAGTCCGGCAACTCGCCCTGACGCACGTTGTTGCGGTTGATGTTGCGGTGGTGTCTCGTGCTGGGCAGGCGCGTCATCTGCGCGTGGCGCGTCGCGTCCGTCTCGTTGGGGTTCTTCATCGTCTCGGAGATCGAGTACCGGCGCGTGAAGTTCACATAGCGATAGTCCTTCTTCCAGTCGATGTCCTCGTCGCGCACCAGCGCCGCGTCCACCGTACCCAGCTTGTCGAACGTTCGGCGCCTCGCCTCCTCCACCATGCCATCGCGGCGATAGCGCTGACCCGCCTGGTTCTGCTTGTCGCTTCGCACGCGGCGAGGAATTCTTCTCTGCTGTCTTCGCTTGGGTCTTAAGGTGGCTGGTTCGGGGTTGGTGTTGGGAGCGGCGGGCTGAGGAGGGTTTGTAGTCTTCGGCTTTCGGTTTGATCGTCTGGTCTTCTTCACAGGAGCCTGCTCGGGCTTGCTTTCCGCCTCTTCTTGCTTCGGCTCGGCAGGGTTGGATTCCTTTTGCTCTTCAGGGTTCTCCGTCTTCTGTTCCTGGGGCTTCGCCTTCTTGTTGTTCCGTCTCCTCGGCTTCTTGGACTTCGTTGCAGTCTCTCCAGGCTTCTCTTCCGTTTTCTGGTCTGGGATTTGCTCAGGCTTCACGTCAGGCTTGTCCTCTGCCGTCTCTTCAGGTTTGTCTTGAGGTTTGTCTTCAGGTTTAGCCTTGGGTGCCTTCTTGTTGTTCTTTCTCTTCTGCTTCCTTGGCTTCTGCTCAGCCTTCTGTTCAACCTTCTGCTCTTCCGGTTTGACCTCTTCACCCTTCTCTTTCTTCGGAGACTTCTTCTCCTTCTTGGGGCCATTCACGCGTCTACAGGGAGAGGACTCCCTCTCTTTGTGGACTACTCATTATGTTTCTCTTCTTCTCGTACACTTTATCGTTATCGTCTCCAACTTGGGCATCAATGAAGATGCGACAAACCGTCTTAAGGATGCGTCACTAATGGTTTCTTCACCTATACTTAAACTATTAACGAAACAGCTACAGTCTATCTCCAAATGAACAAGCTCAGGAAGAGCAGTCGTAGAGAATGAGCCCAACACATCCCGTATTCTTCCCCGAGAACAGTCACCTACTCCTAATCACAACCAATACAACTCTACCGAAGTTTAGCGTCAACTTCGTGTGATTCATGAAAGCACCAGATCGAAGGAGATCTCGCACTTTAACACGGATACTCTTATCCACGTTGATTACATCTGATTCAGCAGGCTTGCACTCAACTTCCTTTGTGAGAACGGGAATGATGTAACCATCAGGAATGGAAAACTTGTATCCTCTCTTCCCATCCTCCTTGACATAGTGACTCGCTTGCACTTCTATGGAAGGAATGGAAACATAACGTCCATTCTTGAATAACTCCTAACCGTGAAAATGACATTGTGCATCATACGCGGACAATGAAATAGGTAAGATTCGGAGATTGAAGCCTTCTAGGAATCGACACAGAGTAGTCCACTCCTTGATAGCAGAAAAAGGCGTTTGGCTTCCTCTCCTTTTGCACATCTCTCTCGATCTACTGAATTACAGCACACTGAAAGCCATCACCTTTGTTGCATCAAAATCTATAGTGAAATCTTTCCTTGCTTCTGTTTCCTTTTCCTGGCTCACTGGAGCGGGCGTGCTTGCCTCCACTGCCGGATTAGTCTCCTTATCCAACGTATTCGGTTTAGTAGCAGGGTTTCCTTCCTCTACTTTATTTGTATTCTCCATGATCCAATGCTCTTGTCGTCGCTGTATCTTTTAGTGCTTCCATTTCAGGACCCGCAATAACCGCGGTTATGTCACAGAACAGTATTCACAAGAATTGTGTCTTACTGCTTCGTTGAAGTGGCAAAGAAACAATACTATAATATGTCACACAACAGATTACAACAGGACATAGTATTAGCTTGTCAATTCATGCTCAGCCAGTCATAATACGCAGACAACTGGTACAGATTTGCGCTTACAGCGTAATTGCGTCGTATGCGAGGGTTTCCCAGGCCCGAAGGACCCACTCCCCTGTCAGTTCTTTCAATGCGCGTTGACACACCAAACGTTTCAGGGAACGCAGATATAATGCGGTGTTCATCCAATTTCTTCAGGCTGTTAGCAAATGAAGTGAATTTTGAAGACGATACGAATTGTGGCGATTGCGCAGACGGAGAGAGGAGGTACCACAACTCAATAATAGTACATTGAATGCCGTGGCGGTTCAAGTATTCCTTGAACGTAGATACTGACATGACTCCTGATTCCGAACGAAGTTCAGAGAAAATAGCTACAACCATGACTTCCATAATACTGCTCTACTCTCAGTATCCCAAAAACGGCTAGTGAAATGCAGTGAAATGGACTCCTTCAGCGCCACGATACTATCCCTTGGAATCGATGGCGCTTGTCGCTTCACTGAGCAAAGACTATACATAAGGGGCACTGTGCATAACCAACCGTGAAGTGTCAAACGAAGGATCCGAAGCAGATTGCCTACGCAGTGCGGAAGTTTTTGGTTCCATCAGCTCATTCGACGAACCCATCGATGCAAAATCGTTAGGAATATTACTAGGGATGACAAGGAAGCGCATTTCCCACTTGCCAATCATAGAATGAGCTTCGTCTTCGGATCCTTCCGTACGACGGTTTTCTAACATTTCCTTGAACGCATCCGTGGAGCCACTCCCACGATGGTCCATGTTGTTATCATAGGAGTTTTGAATAGCGCGATGGTTGGGATCTGTATCTGACGAATCGATCCAAACGGCTCCACGGCCTACAGCATAACAATGCAACCATACAGATCACTACTCTCATCTGACTCTGTTTCTATCATATTATGGCCAGTTACGTTCTACACTATCAACCAATGTCACCATTCGCAATACGGAGTTGTCGTGAAATGAACTCATGATTCCTTGAATAGGAGAGTACCAAAAGCGCGATGAAACGATACTACGAGAGAGTGAAAGATAGAGACTAGCTTTTAAAGAAAAGAATGGATTCTAATCCTTTCTTGAACAAGATCGTGGAAACCTCATTAACAAATCCGTTATGCAAAAGACATTACTCTCGGATATCATTCGTTTTGCACATGCGATTTCGAGTCAGATTGCTAGTCATACACGTTCTAGCCACAAAAAAAGAGTGTAAGAGGGGTACTCTTGCGAGTGATCAACATCACAACTCAAACACATTTGCAAGAAAAAGGACAATAAAGAGACGATATGGATGCAACTAAGATGACAATAATGGATAGAGGAAGGGTGATTAGTGCTTCTCGCTCTTCTTCTCCTTCTTCTCCTTCTTCTTGTCTTTCTTGCCTTTCTTGTCTTTCTTGTCTTTCTTCTTGTCCTTATCCTTGTCTTTCTTCTCTTTCTTGTCCTTCTTGTCCTTCTTATCCTTCTTCTCTTTCTTGTCCTTCTCCTCCTTCTTCTCAGCCTCTTCTACTATAAAACAATCGCAAAAAGCTAACCCTTTGGCTTTGAATCCTCATCCTCAAAGACGGTGAGGTTCTTAATCACTCTCTTGTATCCTGGCTTCACGAAGTGCTTATACAGCTCTATCGCTAAGGGGTTTTGTGCAGCTCATACCATACTTGGGATCCTTCTTCATTTCCTCATCCTCAACGACTTCTTCCTCTCCAAATGTCGCCGTTCCCAGTCCACCCTACGCGTTAGGCACAATCCAAACGCGGATAACGTACAATACCTCCATGGGCGCCCAGTCGCTGGATGGAATCGATATACTCGTTCAGCTTTGACTCTTCCATTTCTCTCTGTGTGGGTGTTCGCGAAAATGGAGTTGGTGGCTGGTGGTCCCCAAAGACACACAATCCAGTCATCGACAATTGTTGGGATCCCACACGCCTTCTTTTAATGAAATGAAGCACTCTCGACCTCCTTTCAGCCATCAAAACAAACGACGCTTTTCAGCAAACAGGACAGGTCAAGAAAACAATAATAACCAATAAAAAGCTTGCTAATTGTACACAGTTGGAGCAGGTCCGCCTCTCTTCAGTCGCTTGATGATCTCCGCAAAGGACGGGCGCGCGTCGGGATCCTGGTCCCAACAATCCTTGATCAGAGTGGCATACCACTCAGGACACGTATCTGGAATGGGCAGTCTCTTCTTGTGCGTGTGGACCATCATTGCCACCTATTCATCACCATCCATCCCTTCTCCCCACCTGCATGGGCTGCATTCCGTCGTACGGTATCTTTCGCGTTAGAAGCTCCCACAAGTTCACTCCGAAGGAATACACGTCCGCCTTCTCCGTATAAATGTGACCCCCAATCACTTCGGGCGCCATCCACTGGTATGTGCCACACTGACCGGTCATCATTCCGTGCGCCGCCGCCGACTTGAACCGCGACAGCCCGAAGTCGCTCACCTTCGCCGTCCACTTCTCATCCACTAGAATGTTCAGTGATCTATTGATCATCATGCACCACTGTACGCACTTCAGATCGCGGTGAATGATGACGGGCGTGGAGGTGTGGAGGAAGTTCATGCCTCGCGCCACGTCCAGCGCGATTCGCACGCGTCTCTGCCACGGGATCTTCACAGCGTAGTTCTCGCTGTTGTCGTCGTCGTCCACCGTGTCGTGCAGCAAGTCGAACAGGTTGCCGTTGTGGCAGTACTCAGTCACGAGACACACGGGATCCATCACCAGACCCATGAAGATCACGATGTTGGGGTGGCGGAGCGCGCGCATCAACACCACCTCCGAGTGGAAGTCGCGGATCGCCTTCGCCGACATGCGTGACACGCGCAGCTTCTTCACCGCCACTTCACAGCCCCTACAGGTCACCCTCGCCACGCTCGCTCACCGATACAGCCCGTGATACACGATGGCGAAGCCGCCGACGCCGATGCGGCGATCCACCTCGATGTCCGACCACTTGATCTGGATGCCCGTCAGCTGGAGGTCGCTCAGCGCCGACTGCAGCGCGTTCATCACCTTTCGCTTCACGTTCTCGTCCGTCTTGCGCTCGTTCTTCTCGATCTGCGACTCGTAGTCGTCCTCGTCCTCCGTTGAATCATCCTCCACGAGTCCCGTGTTGTGCACCACGGATGAGAGGCCACGCTGGTGGTGAATCTGAGGGGGCGGGGGCACGTCGCGCGCAGGGTTCATCAGAGGAATGATGGTCGTCTTCGAGCTGTCCTTGTGAACGATGGCGGTGGGCGACTCCACCTTGGTCTGACCCAGCACGGACGGAGGCTGCGATGGTTGAATCGCCGTGAGTGCTGGAGAGAGGGGTACGAATGGCTGCTGTATTGGTTGTTGTATTGCCTGTTGCGGTAGTCCTTGTTGAGGCATGGGCTGTATGGGTTGTTGCGGTAGTCCTTGGGGTATGGGTTGTTGAGGCAGTCCCTGTTGAGGCAGTCCCTGCTGAGGCAGTCCCTGTTGTGGCATGGGTTGTTGAGGTAAGGATTGTTGCGGCATGGGCTGTTGAGGCATGGGCTGCTGCGGCATGCCCTGCGGGAGAAGAGAAGGATTCAGGAACCCCTGCTGCATGTAGTTCGGCGGCATGTTCATAAAAGCGTCCTGCGGCGGCAAAGGACCACGATGAAGATCGGAGGGGTTCGACGACAGCATGTAGTCCACAGAGATCGTCTGCGACTGCTGCGGGTACGGCGGGTACGGGGGGTACGAGTAGTCCATAGGCGGGTACGACGGCACGCCGCCGAACATCATCGCGTCCGCGCGCGGGGGCAGCGACGGCAGCGGCTGGTTGAACGGCTGCGCCACCTGGTTGAATGGCTGCGGCTGGTTGAATGGCTGCGGCTGGAAGGGCGGGTTGGCGGGACGCGGCTGCTGCTGGAAGAGGGGCAGCGGACGGTTCATGCGCTCCTCCATCTTCTTCTCTCTCTTGCGCTCGCCGATCATCGCGTCGTTCGGCGTGTTCCACCCGTCGTCCATGCGCACCTTCTCCGGACCGAAGCCCGAGAAGTCCAGGTCCAGCAGGTCGTCCATCACGTTCGCCTGCTTCGTCTGCTTCACCTTCTCTCTACGCGTCACACGCCCATTCCTCTCCCACTTCGCGACCGCGATCCACTGTCGCTGGATGTACTTCTGCTTTAGGAACGACGCCCACACTACCGGTCACACACGCTCTTCACACCCACCGCTCGGCGACGCGTCCAGCGAGGGACGCTCCTTCTCCGTCAGCTTCGCCTCCCAGAACGCCTTGGCCTTCTTGTTGCCGATCTCCGCCACAGTCACGATCCACTCGGATCGCAGCACCTTCGCGTGGATGCTATGCAGCTCCGATATGTTCTCCTACGCCTCACGCGCTATCACCTCCCCCACTCCCAGCTGCTGGTGGATCTTCTGGCAGAAGGCGCACAGGAACACGCCCAGGTTCACACTCATGTACTTCACCGGACTGCGCCCGCACTCCTCGCACACCTTGTTCTCCTTCGCCGCCATCACCTTCTTCAGCGCCACGTGCGAGTTCTCCTCCGAGTAGGCGTTCGTCACGCTGCCCACCAGCGGCACGATCGCTCCCTTCGTCGTGAGCTTGTAGTACGGTCCCAGCAGGTGGACGTTCTCGTCGTTGTCGCTCGACTCGCTCTCCTCCTCGTCCATGTCCACCTCCGCCAGCATGTCGCTGTCTCCCACCGACATGAAACTGTCCAGCAGCTTCCGCGCCGCCGCGCGAGCCTGCCGCGGGTGCTGCTCCAGCGGCGAGCGCGCAGGCACTTCCGGAATCTAGTCCTCACACGCTCGCTCCACGCGTACGTCGTCGAAGAGGTTGAGGTCCTGCTTCTCCTTCGCGCGAAGAATGATCTCGCGCAGCGCCAGACGCTCCTCCTCGTACCGCGCAATGGTCGACTGCACGATGTCCGGCTCGTCGTTCTTGTTGATCAGGTCCGCCATCACCACCGTCAGCGACAGGTACAGCGAATGCGCCTCCTCGATCATCGGGCGGATCACGCCGTTGATCACCGGGTCCGTGTTCGCCAGCGCCCAGCGCAGCGCCATGTTGAGATTCGCCAGCAGCGTGGAGAGACGCGCGGGAACGTTCACCTGGTCCTCCGTGTCCAGCTCCGCGCCCTCGACGAGCGCGTAGTTCATCGAGAACTCCGTGTACTTGTTCAGGAAGTACACCTTGTTGGTGAGAATGTTGGCGAGACGCGAGATGAACGGCGCCCAGTTCATGTCCTTGCCCTTCTCCTCGCTCTCCTACGCATCACGCGCACGCACCGCCTCCACCTCCACGATCTTCCACTTGGTCGAGATCTCCTTGAGAAGACTCACGTGCTTGAACGACTGGTACACGACCTCCTGCGTGCTCATCTGGAAGATGCACAGCGTCGTCGTCAGTGCCTTCACCGCCACGATCTCGCTCGTGAACAGCGGCCGTCTACGCCTCACACACGCACCACGCACCCACTTCGCCAGCAGCGCGAAGAAGAAGTCGATCGACTTGTTCTCGTACGCCGCGATGGCAATCTTCTTGATCGACCGGTGCGGCGGCGGCTCGGGCACGCGCGACGTGCACTTCATCACCCAGCGCGTGTGGTTCTTCTTCCCGCCGAAGTACTGCAGCATGCTGGTGCGGATGCGGTCCGTGATCTCGCCCGCCTCGCGCTTCTGCTGCACGATCTCCTCCGCGTCGCTGCTCGACGACACGTCACTGTCGCTCAGGTGCGGAGGCGCCTGGTTGCGGCTGGAGAAGGAGCGCGAGGAGTAGCTCGGCGCCGAGGGCTGCAGCGAGGAGTGGTGCGACGGGGAGCGCTCGCGTGCGGCGGACTTGGATTTGGCGGAGGTCTTCTTGGCGGGAGCCTTCTTCTTCACCGTCTTGCGGTCGCGCTGTTGCACGATGTCCAGCACCTCCTTCACCTCGTCCGTCATGCGCCAGCGCGTCATGGAGCAGGCGCTCACAATTACCTTGTCGATCGAGGGACGTCTGCGCATCATGCATCATGACCACACCCACTTGCTCACATCGGCGGTCAGCATCCACGAGATCATGTCCAAAAACTCCTTGGAGTATTTCTTGTCGTCGTTCATCGGGAACGAGAATCGTCCCGCCGCCAATGCCGCCGTGTCGATCTTGCCGTCGACGGACTCGAACGGAGTGGAGTAGAACGCGAGATAGTACATCAGGATCCCCAGCTCCCAGACGTCCACCTTCTCGGTGATCTTGCGATGCTTCGCGTTCGTCGTCCTACCCGTGAAAGAGTCGGCAGTCCGCTACAGATCACAGAACTCTGGAGGGAAATAGGCGGGGTCCGCGACGAGCTCCAGCTGCTGCTGCACCACCTGCGATTCTTCCAGCGTGTGGGGCGTCTGCAACGTAACGCTGAAGCACAAACACAAACGATGATATTCGAGGTCATGGACCTCGCCGCTTCCAATTTACAACGACCACTTGAGTGCACGTAGATGTAATTGGGCTACACACAGTCATGCGAAAGAGGAGTGCGCTACATTGATGTTTCGGTGGGAAACGGGCGGATCCAGGGAATGAAGGGCGAAGAGCGCGCAGGACAGATCTCTGAGGATTCCAAGTATCATCTTCTCGGACAGCGTCTGCGGGTACGTCTGCGTCACGACATCGGAGAGCAACCCACCATCACAGTGTTCCGTGATGATGACACCCGTAATCACTCCCTCCTCGTTGAATATCTCGGAGTCATAGTATTGCATGAGGTTTGGATGCACCGGCATGTGCTTCTGCGTGTAAGCCCTATTTCCAGACAACGTACCCATTGAGATATTTCCTGCTTGAGTCTGCTCAAACTCTTCATATCGCCCTGGTCGAACGTCGCCACTCGAACGTCATACTCCTGACCCGTTTCGATATCTTGAGAAAGGTATATCTTCCAATAGGTGTCTATACGATGATTCGGATAGAAACACACAATCCACCTTCATAGAAAAGATCCTTAATCCGAACAGCCATATGGCTCGTTCGAATTTCCTTTCCTTGGGAATTACCCATTACAACTTATGTAGGCTCCAATAAGTGTAAAAGAGGTTCGTAGGGAGGAGATATGGCGATTGCCGTTTTCATTCCTCTTCTTTTTGGGACATGTCCCGATTATTGCTCATTACTCCACAAGTGCATGATTCTTCCATTTGACTGGATTAGCGAAGTTGCGGCACCAAGGTCGTCACATCCAAGCTGACATGGAGAGCATGATTCGGAATTGTGTCTCCCGCTGCAGACCGCTTCTTTCGTCAAACCATTGCATCGCAAACAAAGAGGCCAATGTACAGAAAAACTAAGAGTACAACTGAACACGGACAATGCCTTGTCTGTCCTTTCTACACGCCTGAATGAACTGATCCACACAAGGAGCATCTACGCGTCATCACAGCACTGCAGCTCCACTCTCCACACACATCGTCTTCACGAACTCGAAGCAGTGTCCCTGGGATTGAATCAAGGAGACGCTCGGAAGATCTAGGATGAGTCCGTGCAACAACTCTCACTGCGCACCACTAATGAGCAATCCTCCTCCTCTCTTCCTTGCAGCGCCATTTCTCCCAATTCGATCGTTTCCAACGCAGGCAAGTCTATTCATTGCACGAAACGCTCATTCCCACTTTCAAGTCGGGTATGGAGTGATTGCTGAAACGCCAGTCCTCCCAAAACAAGACGGCGCAACGCAGGCAACTCTACGAGATCACTCTTCGTCCAATCTCACACCCTGCAGCACGAAGGAGACCCTGAAGAAGTTGGCAGAGCGCGCGAGTTCCTTTCCGATCTCCAGCACCTCCAGCGAGGGCAAATCTGTCCATCACACCTCCACTCCTCTCTCACTCTTCATTTCAAACAGCGTGTAGTGCGCAAAACACCCCTTGTCGATGTGCACCTCTCTCAGCTTCGCGCAGTCCCTCACGCTGAATCGCCGCTCCTCCGCCAGCTCGCTCATCGTCGCCACGCGTCGGAAGCACCCTTCGTAGAAGTCCACTTGACTCAACTCCGGCTGGTCGCGCAGCGTCATCTCCGTCGCGTTCGCGAAGCAGGCCTTGTCCACGACCAGTCGTTCCATCGAGGAGGGCGGGAGCGAGAACACCGTCAGCGAATTCTCAGCGTCGCCGTGCACGATCTTCACGAAGGGAGTCGAGGGTGAGAACGAGAGATCGGTCTCAGGAACCACCGTCGGGAACAGGCGCTGCATTCCGGGCGCGTCTGCGATGAAGCGGGGAAGAATGACTCACTTGTGAGGGTCGACGTCTTCAGGTCGCAGGGGTCGCAGCGCTGGTTGCAGTCGACGGGCTGGGGGACATCTACTGCTGAGTGGCCCCACACTGTCCCACCGGCAACGCAGCACTGAACGAGGTGAGGGAACAACACGGACTTGGCCTGAAGCACGCGGAAGGCAGGCAGATCTACGGAGTGAACGTACTCCTCAGCCCACACTCTTCAGCGTGACGGAGACGCAGTCCTGGAACGCGCTCTCGCCGAGCGTGAGCGTGGTCAGCGCGGACGCGTCTATAACTCACGCCACGCGCCCTCGCACACTCTCGATCAGCAGCTGCGACGCGATGGAGAAGCAGTCGTTCCCCACCTCGACACGGAGCAGAGAGGACAGCTCTACACATGAAGAGAACTCAACGCACGACTCCATTCAACACCAGCGTCGCCGCCTTGAACGACCACCCTGACTCTCCTTCCACTCCTACTCGCAGAATCGCCAGCGACGGACTGTCTACGCCTCACACGCGGATGCGTGACCCACCCGACACCGACAGAAGGGAGTACTGCGGGAAGGAGCCCTTCTCGAGCGTGATGGCGGACAGGCGCTCGCACTGCTCAATACAAAACACGCTGCCCTTCTCGCAGGCGAAGGACCGCGCCGCGATCCGGACGTCCAGAAGCAGAGGAGCGTACTTCACGACGAACGACGCCGCCGCGTTGAAGCAGTCCGTGCCGACGACGATTCGCTTCAACCGCATATAGAAGCTGAGATCGAGCGCCGTGATGTCGGCGCTGTTCGCGCTCCCCTTCGAGACGTACAGCTCCTCGATCATGCTGTGGAGGTCGTACACGGACTTGATGAGGGAAACGAGGTTCTTCTCGTTGTTCAGCCACACGCCTTGGTACACCAGGTTGCCCTCCTTGTCGTAGTAGGAGCCCTCGCCCCACTGAAGGCCGAAGTAGTAGGAGCCCTGATAGCGAATGCGCAGCGTGTCCGGGTAGTAGCTCGTGCCGTAGCACAGGTTGATGCTGTCGATTCGGAAGCCCTCGTACAGCAGCTTCTTGTTCTTGTTGTACAGACAGCCCCAGCCGTAAGGACGCGTGTCGTACACGTCTCCCTCCCAGTAATGACCACTCTCCTTGAAGGTCACGACGCAGTTGTGCCGGATCGAGACGCTAATTCGCTCGGATATCTTGTTTTCCTCAATGTCGTACACAACAAGGGTGTGGTTCGCGAAGTTGCCCTCGAAGGCGTACCCGTTGAAGGGCTCGTCGAAAACGTACTGCACCGCACACTCCTTGTTCAAAATGATTCCGTGATCGACGGAACAGTACCGCATGTAGCCAAAGCGGTACACACTTCCCCTTTTCTCCAACACATATCTACAAGCGGTGACTACAAGACAAGCAGTCTGTACTGGTCAAACGACTTCGGTTGAAGAGCCACTTCCTTTGAGGGAGGTGTTTCAGGCGTACTTGCATCCATTTGCGCTTCGTATCCGCAGTACAGCAACTTGCCGCAAAGAAAGCGATGGACGCTCGGATGAGGATTCTATCTGACTCGAGAACGCTTTTCTCAACAAGAGAATCAAAAACGCAACAGGTAAGTTAACGAGAAGGACTCCGCGAACGACTCCGTAGGGACTTCTTCGTTTGCTGGTTCTGGAGCAGATTCATGCACCCCGGCGCCATGCTCGTCCGCTTCGTCTTGATCGCCAGCTTCTTCATCTTCTTTGCTCCCGACTTCAGTGCCTTGATCAACAGGGTGTCGGAGGACTTCGTAATGTAGCAGTCGGACAGGGCGAGAAGCTCCAACGCCGGCAAGCATCCCTTCTGCACGACCTCCGCCAGTCTCATGATCACCGCGTCACCGATGCCGCAGTTCACTACACATGACTCTGGCGCCTCTCTCCCACCTCCACTGAACAGCAAGCTCAACTGCTTGAGTCCGCCACACACCGTGTTGTCGAAGCTGCTCACCAGATCGAGCACGCCGCTCTCGTCCTCGCTCCCGCTCTGCGACACGGACAAGGACCGCAGGCACTGCAAGGCGCCCGATCTGACGACTTGAGCGAAGTGGCGGAGATCCGTCGTGTCGATGTCCTCGAGAATCAGCTGCCGCTGCTGGCGGTACACCGCCTCCAGCACCAGGTCCGCCGTGTTCTCCGCGAACGACTTCACGCCCGCCGAAGGGTCCGTCACTACGCCTCACTCCACACGCCCACGTCCACCTCTGAAGAGCAGACGCGCCACGGCGAACCACGTGTCCGGCTTGGAGATCGGATTACCTACGAGTGAGAGGCGTGTGGCGCTCCGACCCGAGAGAAGCACGTCGAGCGGCTCCTTGTGGAGGTAGAGACAGTCGCAGAGCGCGCGGACGGAGGCGTCGCTCAGGTGGGAGTTCTGCAGGTCCAGCACCGCGAGGTCCGGGAACACGCCCGTCTGGAGAACGCTGACGAGCGACGAGACGCAGGCGTCGGTCAGCTCGGTGCCGCGGAGCGTGGTCTCCATGAAGCGGATGGACGTGGAGTAGTAGCCGGAGTGGATGAAGTGGCTGAGCAGCACCAGCACGTCGTCTGTCACGTCCACGCAACCGTCTATGCGTCACCACACACCACCACACGCACTCGCGCCGATCACGAGCGTCTGCAGCCCGCTCATCATGCCGTTGCTCACACATTGCAGCAGCGTGCACACACCGTCACTGTCGAGGGCACTCGCGTCGATCATGCGGATCTGCGGCAGGCGCAGCACCTCGCTCTTCTTGTCCAGCGCCGTGAGCGCGGAGACGAGGGCGTTGTTGGCCACGACCGACGACGGGCCCTGCGTCCACTGGATCAGCAGGAGCGCCGACAGCAGACTGCTGGGCACGAGCGTGAGCAGCTCGACGATCTGTTCGGTGGTGATCTCTGTGACTACACGTCAGTGGGATGAACGGTGCCCACAGGACAGCGAGGTGAGCGGGAGCGGGAGCCGAGGCGCGGCGCGGTGGATGGCGACGAGGAGATCGCAGGACAGAGGGAGAGACGACGAGAGCGCCGGCGTCCACTCCGTGTACTCGAGAGCGGGGAAGCACCCGGCAGCAATAAGGGAGCAGAAGCGAGAGACCACGTCCTGCGACTCCTCGTTGTCCGAGAACGCGAAGGACTTCAAGGAGGGCAGCGTGTGGTGGTCGAGCGTGGCGAAGAGCGCGTCCAGGCCCTCGCTCTTCAGCCGGTTCTGCTTGATGTTCACCACCTCCAGGCGACTGCAGGAGAGGAGCACCTCGCCCAGCAGCGCGCCCACCGTGGAGCCGATGCGGTTGTCGTGGAGGATGAGCGTCTGCAGCGGACACACGCCGGCGCGCAGACAGTTCATCAGCTCCACGGTGATGGCGGTGCCCAGGTCGTTGTCGGCGATGTTGAGGAAGGTGAGTTGAGGGAACGCTCTCTTGCTGATCGCGGCTACCAGGTGTTCCGCCGTCTCCTTCCCGATCCCTTCCGCTACACATCAGCGAAGACGAGCGGCGCAACCGATGATCGAGGTGTTGGTGAAGGCGACGCTGGGCGAGGCGGACCACTGATTGAGCATGGAGAGAAGGTCCGACTTGGAGCACACCACGTCTACGCCTCACGCTCTGCTCCCACTCCCACCCGCTCTGGACGCGATGGCTCGCTGCTGCGCGGGAATGCCAGGCTTCTTCACCGCTCTCGGCGCGCCGCTCACACGCGGCACACGACCCGTGTGACTCGCCTGAGCACCCACATCCGCCTCCTGGTCCAGCACGAATGGGATTTCGCCGTGTGCGATGGTGCTGCCGCCGTGGAGCCCCTCGCACAGCACGTGGATGAAGAGCGTCGTCGAGCTCACGTCATACAAGGGTATGGTGATGGCTGAAGGAACGCTGGCTAAAAGGAAGTTCTTCTGACCCATGCTCTTGATCTGACTCTCCGTCACCTCGTTCAGGGAGGAGGTGCAGAGCGACCAGATGTAGCTCTCCTGGGTGCACTCGCACTGAAGTCGAAGATAGTAAGGAGCGTAGGGGGAGGAGGCGTCGCTCAGAATGATGGGGGCAGGGTTCGGATTCTCGTGCACCATGGGTGAAAAAATGGAGAGCGAGATGCCTAAAGTGACACGAGGAAAGCAAAGCATACGAGAACGGGAGATGGCGGAAGACGCGATGCTGCGGAGTTGCTGCGCCTCGAACTGTGCTCTGTTCTCCTCTCGTAGTGCGAGAAGGTACTTCATCTGCTCCGCCAGGTCCGTTATGTTGAAGTAGGCGATTTCCATAAACAGCTCCTACCCTTCATCCTCGTTCATCGAGCCCACATGAATGTCACTGTCCGTTTTCGGAAGACTCATATAGCCCGTGTAGAAGTAGTCCACGATCCTGGAAAAGAACTTGCACTCCCGGTTGATGTGGATTCGCATCCTCTCTTTCGACGCATCCTGCTTGCAACGGACAATGTCGCAAAGGCGAGAAGAGTGGAGCAAAACACTAGGGGTGAGGTTTGAATATCAGCGGACGCACATGTGCTTCGGAACGATGAACGTCTTCTCTTTGAAACAAATCTCCACTTGGTCTTCCTCCTCCCCATCAAAGAACACTAGAGAGTGAACCGGAAGAATCGGAGCGCTGTACACTCAATTGGCATGACTCTGTATGAGAAGAGCGGGAACGAAATGAGGAAATGAATGAAAAAGACCCGTTTCATCTCACTCTGTTTCTCTGTGGACCCTGCTCTGTAGTCCGATGGAAGAAGATCCAGCTCGCAAAGAGGCCGCGGAACTCAACTTGGCCGGAAACTGCGCATTCAAGGATAAAGACTACGACAAAGCAATTCGCTTCTACAATTACGTATTTCCATAACTATGCGATGTCAAGTGTAGGCTATTCAAAAGTGCCCCGATGAGGCTTCATACTACTCAAATCGCTCGGCGGCGTATCTCGGCAGCGGAGATCGTTCGAGAGCACTTCAGGACGCCGAGAAGGTCGTCGAGATGCGTCCAACGTGGTACAAGGGATACTCCAGAAAGGCTTCCGTGTACTTGCGATTAAAGAAATACAAGGACTGCATAGAAACGTGTAAAATCGGTAATGGAGAGCAATAAATGTGTTACGACTAGCCCTGTCGCTTGATCCGAGCAATGAGGCTGTTTTGCGCGTCCTCAGCGATGCAGATAAGGCCACGTCTGCGAGAGCACACTCTTTGTCTCTATTTCACGTATAGAGAGCGGACGACTTTTCTGCGCTGGAAGAGGCCGAAGCGATGTCTGACGACGGAGAAGACACGCAGGAGAGTCTGTCTCGACTGAAGGCCATTCGTGAGCAGAAGAAGCTCGAGCATTTCCTCACAACCATTGATTCGAATCTGAAGCCCGTCGTCGACACGACGAAGAACCGCAACGTGACGGACGACGTGCTCTTCAACATGTCAGCGATCCAGCACATCGAGCGCCTCACGGGCAAGAATGCATTCGTCGCATCGCGTCTTCCTCCTCACCCATAGTGGAAGAACCTGAACCCGTTCCGCGTTCTCATGCTGCCCGAGACCGCCTCGGACGAGGACATCCGCCAGCGCTATTTGAAGCTGACGAACATGATTCACCCCGACAAGTGTTCCCACCCCGGCGCCCGCGAAGCGTTCGAGGCGGTCCGCAGTGCGAACGAGCTGCTGAAGGTGGGTGTTGTGAGCGGCGATGAGACGTAGGACCCCGAGAAGAAGGAGGAGTGCATTCGGCTGATCAAGGGCGCGACGAAGAGCGTGATCAAAAACCACCAACACCTGATAGAGAAGGGAATGAACCCCAACGCGCTGCCCGAGGTAGTCGTGAGGGTGTAGAATGAGGAGTAGGAGGAGGCGGCGATCGAGGAGGAGATCATGCGTGTGTTTGCGCAAAACGAGCAGCGAAAGCGAAAGGCGAAGCAGTACCTTGCGCTGTATGATCGACGCGGGAAGGAGAGAGTGGGCGTGGTGGAGAGGGGTTATGGATAGGAAGAACAGAAGAGACAGAAGATTGTGGACGAGGTGAAGCAGCACCGAGAGTGGATGAATGGAATGGAGGACAGAGTGAACACATGGCGAGAGCACCAGAAGAAGCAGAAGAACCGGAGGAAGGAAGTGACGCTCGACGACATGTCGGGAGAGACCGATCACGACAAGGTGGGGGAAGAGTGGCGATCTGATGCGTAGAGACGACGCGTGGAGGAGAAGGCGTACTACACAGCAATGGGCGAGGAATACAAAATCAATTGGCGATAGCGGGTGTTTGTTTGACAAAAGGGATCCATCTCGCTTCCTAGCGGATCCCCGGCGGGATGAACATGGAGGAGGGCATAATCATGTTTGCCAGAGCACTACCCACCTCATTAAGTCCGAAACTATGTCAAGTAATGAAGAGTGCGTGATCTCCCCTCTGGAACAAGCGATATGTGGAGCAACGACAACGACGTCGATTGGCCGTGTTGAAAAGGGAGCGGGAAATGGAAACGCTTCTCCAAACCCTAACGACGACTCCAAAGGAAAGACGCATGCTTCTGCACTCATGGCTAGAGACTGTGGAGTGCAATCAAGCACGACGAGAAGCCAAAGAAGACGCTTCGTCGCCATGAGCCAACTCAAATGCACATTTGCGCCATATGTGGCAGCTCTACGGACTATTCTCCACTGCTGCACTGCACGAAGTGCAACAACTACTCTATCTGTTTGTCCTGCGCCGCCACGACCACGCACTCGAAAGAGCACACGTTCGTGATCCTGCCCCAGGAAAAGAATCCTCATGTGTCCTCCACCTCCTCGGATTCCAACCACTCCCGTGACATCAACCTGGAGTATCTCCCGCTCTTATCCTATCCCGTGTATCCATATTCGGAAACAAGCACCGTTGAAGAGGAATCGCTTCCTCCCTCCATCGACATCTCTGTGGAGTACTAATGAGTAGTGTTTGTTATGAGAAAAGAGTGGAGGTTGACTCCAGAAAGAGTGAGTTGAAAAGACGAAAAGAGAATGCAATAGCCGGGAATCGAACCCGGGCCTGATCCGTGGCAGGGACCTATCTTACCACTTGACTACTATTGCTCTGTTTTGCCTCCTCACTCACCTCTTTTCAGAGGGTCATTCCCATTCTCCCTACAGATTATCAATTCCCATGCATCCAGTGCAGAAGAGAAGCACACTGCTCGTGCTCCTTCTCACTCTCTTCGTCATCGGCTTCACCACGTCTTCCATGTGCGTTATCCTTCACAACTAGGTTCTTCATTGCCAAATTGGTGCAGTACACACCGCCCAAAGTACACACAGCTTCGCTCATCCTCAGATATAGAATCCCATTCTCTCCTCTCAGCTAGCATCGAATTCTGTAGTGAAACAGGAGCGGACTTCCTCCGAGAGTGTAGTGAAGCGGATACGAGAAGGCATGGTGGCGAGTCAGTACGAGATCGATAGACAAATGAGTCGTTTTAACAACCAATATGGTTACAAGATGAAATGAGCTGTTTCCTGAAACCACTCGATCACTATGAGCATAGCGTATTTCCCCTGTCTTTCCGTCGTCAAAGAGGTACGATGGTCCGAATCCATTCTAAGTCGCTAGAACAGGGTTGTCTTGAGTGTGTGCACAATCGCGTCGTTGGCGCCCATGTTTGAAGCACGCGTTTTCCAGTACATGCAGGAAACAGATCGCCGTAAGATAGAGTTGAACACAGTCTCATTGATCGTAGCACCCAACCCGAGCGAGGATGAGCAACAACCGGAGCAGATCAAGAAGATTATGGAGTTTCAGATCTTCAGCATGTAGCAATGAAGCGATTCATGAAGAGTGTAGATACGTCTTCCAGGCGGATGCCTCCACGCGACTCTTCCTCCTCACTTCCATTACGATAGGAAGAAACGCGCTGAATGACGTAAGCACAAGCACGCCTCTCCACTGTAGTTGTTCCATGCGCTGTACGATTCGTACACGCACCACCTCTTCAATTTGTTGAACCAGAGCGACGATCTGAACACAAGTCGCGATGGCATTCTCTATCGTGATGTACGCGTTTGTTTTATCGTCTCAACTAGATGTATAATGTCCTATCGTCTTTCGAGAAGGAGATGGACTTTTGACGCTGTTGTATTCTCTTGTACATTGACCGTCTGTGTGTTGAATACGCTCCCATCTGAAATGAAAACCCTCGAATCGCTTCCACTTTGTGTTTGAACATGCGTCCTTGGGAAAAGAAGAAGAAGCCTGAAGTAGTGAACTGCTTCCTCGTTGTAATGGAGTAGGGTTGGGAAGTCATCGAGCCCACGCTGAATGATCTCCTCGCCAAGATGCGAGAAGGTGCCATTGTGTATTTCAATGTAATTTGTAGCGGAGAGCGAACCTGCGGACGGGAAGCGAAGAGTGGAGGCGATTTGGCCCATCTTTCAAATTCATCATCAAATTTCGTAGGCGATGGTTGCCATGGATGACGAAAAGACGATACATTTGGGAAACATACAAGAAGGGTGAGATTTCAAAGGACGTGTACAACTTTTGCATAAAATGGAAGATCGCTGACAAGGACCTGATCGCCATGTGGAAGAAGAAGGGCTACGAGAAACTGTGCTGCATTGCGTGCGCTCAGAATGGAGAGCACGTTCAGGGAACGACGTGTATCTGCAGAGTTGTCGCTACTCCAACACATCACTCGTAGGTTCCGAAGGCTAACCTGCCTCCTGGCAAGATTGTCGAGTGCTGCCACTGCGGCTGCCGTGGATGCGCGAGTGGAGACGGAAGCAAGAGAGTGCATTTCACGACCAAATATCACTCGTAGTCAAAGAAACGAGCGCATGAGGATGAGGGAGACGAGATCAGCAAGCGCATCGAGGAGCTGCGCAACAGCGCAATGCAATCGGAGGAGAAGGAGCCATCCGCTTGCTGTGTTTGTTAAAGAATCCCTTTGGAGATAGAGAAGATGGCTTCAGTTGAGAACAAACAGGATGTACATGTAGTGCTGTGAATTGGGGATGAACACCAGCTCCCGAACGCGACATCGTCTTCCCAGTATCTTCCGCCCATTCTGCCCACATCGAAGGTAGTTACATCTTGCTACCAATTCACACAATAGTTACTGCAGGCAAAGCGAGAGGAATCGGCGCTGAACAGACAGCGTTACGCTCAACAGAAGAACGAAATGAACGTTGACACGTCCGACGTGATGCGAATGTCCTCATCCATAGAATGTCCAGAAGGAACTCGTCCGTGCGTTATCGCAAGAACTCCCTTCCTCCGACCGTATTCGACACCCTATCCGACTGTGAACCGTAGAGCAATACATATGACCCCGACACATACTCGCTCCACCGTGATGACCCCTTCCCGAAGGGAAATGCGAGCACGATGGGCCGATCCGTCGCGGAGAACGACATGCGAACGATGGGGAAGACGGACAGTTTGTACTACCCCGAGTACATCGCCGACTCGAAGACCATCAGCTTCCACGAGGACGACAACGAGGATACGACCTGGGTATGGATGAGGGAGTGGTGTGATGAGTAGGTACGTGTCTTTGGCTACTATCCCGAGGACGTGAGCACTCTAATGGAAGAGCTGCAGCGTTGCGGGTACATCGCCAACATCCGTTCGACTGCGAGCAACTACATGTTCGTTCAGTACTATACACAGCTGGAGGTTGAGAAGGCGATGGCCCTCAACGGAACCCGCGTCTGCGGTCACTACATTGGCGTTGTGCGCTGCAACAGGGAGGATGTGGGAGAGGCTCCTGAATCGGAGCTGAATCAGAACCGCAGCTCCTATATGGACCGCCGGTAGTGCAGTGGTCGTGGAATCAGCTGTAGGGACTACACGCTGAAAGAGAACGAGATCTATAAGAAGGCGCCCGTCCGAAGACTATCCGTTTGTTCCATGATTTCAAGTTGGCTGTTTGGTGTTTGTCGTGTTTGCTGGAAACAAGAAACGCGAGGCACTGTTACAAGTAGGATGGCTACACGTCATTGCAACGCAGCACGGATACAGGATTAGGCAGCTGGGACATCGTCATTCCCGGAGCCGGATTCATCGGGTACATTGCACTTGTCAGTTCTCTCCCTTTCCGGTTATCGATACCCGTATCGAGACTCCCCTGCATTGTCATTCTCATATACGCATTCCAACTTCACGATACTTGGTAAGGAACAAACGAAGTGGCTCTGTGTACTTGTCAAAACCGAGCGCGTTCATCGCGTACAACAAATCGTCTCCGTTGATCGTTTTGCGTTTTTCTTGTTTGCACTTGTCACTCGCTCTAATCACGCTGAAACGCACAACGATCGAACTACTCGCTCGTGATGAATGCGATAAACTCGGAAACGCACTCCTGCACGCACTCCTTCGCGTCCTTCGACACCTTCGCTGTTGGCGGGATCGACCGCTTCATGATCCGGCTGATATTCGCGATCGGGAGATACCGGTCCTGCTCGTGCACTTCCATTCAGATGCCGTTGGGAGCCAGTGTCTATCTGAAGAAGCGTATCAAAGGGCTGGGGTGTGCAGCGACGCGTTAGGAAGTCGAGTTATGCAGTAAGCATGGTAATGAGTGGATTCGCACAGCGAATGTGTTAATGAGTTCATTCGCGCCACGAGCATGTGAAGGAGTTTACTCACATCAACGCATTCGTACGCGTAACAAAGCAAGGAGTTAACTCACACATCAACGAATTCACTCACAACAAACACCAGAGCAACGATACAAGGAAGCAAAAACACGATGCCCATCGTGGAACTTACTCTTCTCGCTCTAAATCTCCAGAAGCCTGCATGAAATTGATCTTGTCAATCGCCTCGTCCAAGTACACAATCGCCTGCTGCGTCTCCTCCCTCTTCTTCGTGATCGCCGGATCCTCCGCCAGCATCTCCACCACCGACGCGTCGTTGAACAACTCCTGGATCACCGTCGCGTTGATGCTCTCCTTCACCTTGTTCACCAGCATGTACATGATCGCCTTCGGAATCTCGTCGACCAGCTTCGCTTTCACGATGCCGTAGTACGACGACAGGATGCGCTTCACGATCTCGATCGACACGCGCTTCTCCAGCGCCACCGGGTCGTTCAGAACCAGCTCCGCGTCCTCGTCGGTGTCCTCGGGGTGGATGAACTGCTTCAGCGTGTCCTGGTAACGCTTCTCGTTGCTGCAGGCGATCACCCAGTTCACCCAGTTCTCCGCCACCGCCTCCTGGTTCGTCTTGAACTGCAGGATGCGACCCTGCGTCTCGATCTCGAACACGAACTCGCCCGCCGAAACGTTCTTCTCGATGATGCGCGCCGTCGCTCCCTCCAGGTCGAACGAGTGCGGCTCCGCTTCGGGATCGTTCACCGCGCTGTTGTGCGCGTACGTCCTACTCATCACCTCGCCCTCCGTCCCGTACAGAACGCGGTTCTGGATCTGCGCGTAGCGGCGCTGGTACTTATGGAACTTGTTTCTCTTGTCGCTACGCCTCAGCCAGCATGCCCACTCCTACAGCCAGTTCTCGCACACGGGCAGCGTGTAGGAGGGCGTCTGCTTCGCCTTCTTCGTCATCAGCGCCTTCTTCACCTCCGCCGTCGCCTCCACGCGCACCTTCTCGATGTGCGTGCCGATGAAGTCGGGGTGGTGGATGTTGATGAAGTTCAGCTCCATCGACAACAGCTGGCGGATCAGGTCGATCGTCTTCTGCGCCTGTCTACGCCTCACGCGTCCCCCGCGCCGCTACGTGTGGACGATGCCCTCCACGCAGTCCTGCAGACGCTTCTTGAACAGCGGGCACGAGGTGAAGATCGGCAGGTCGATCTTCTTCTCGTCCCAGCACAGCTCGTCCTCCACCAGCTTCACACACTCCTCGCTAGGGGTCACGCGCCGCCGCCGCGCCTACCAGTACGGGTAGAAGGTCAGAATGCCCTTCTTGGTCAAGTTGATGAACGACTGGTCGGGCGTGAAGAGGCCGCCGCTGACGCCCTGCTGGTTCGCGATGTCGTTCAGGATCTCTACCCCTCAGAAGACGCAGTGACTCTCACCCTCCTCAGGAACCTCGCTGGCGTACTCCAGCTCCTCCATCTTCTCGCGGAAGATCTCTACGCCTCACACACTGCGCGCGCACCCACTGTGGAAGATGTAGCGAATGCGACCGCCGCCCTCGACCTCCTTCATCGCCGCCGACCCGTTGCCGTCCAGCAGCAGACAGAACTGGTTCGTGTACTGGTTCAGACCCTCGAAGAACGCGATCTGCATCTGCGAGAGCGTGCTCAGACCCACCGACATCGCCTCCAGGTCCTTCCTACTCCTGACGCCGTCGCCGCACCACCCACACCTTCTCCGCCTTGAACTCGTTCACCTTCGTGATGATATTCGGCAGACACGTCTTGATGTGCTGCAGCAGCAGCCCGTTCAGCTTCTCGCGCAGGTACCGCGTGCCGTTCACGTCCGCGATGCTCGCGTAGTGCGCGCGCATGAACGCGTCCTCGTCGCGCCACTGCTTCTGCATGTCCTTGCGCGTCTCGATGTCGCGCTGCCCGCGGTTGATCACGCCCACGTACCCCAGGCGCAGCGGGATCAGCTTGTTCGTCAGGATCTCGTACGCGTCCGTGCCCTGGTCCATCAGGTCCAGCTTCGTGATCACGCCCACCGTGCGCAGACCGTCCGGGTCCACCTCGCGCGCCATCTGGATGGCGTCGCTGTTCGCCAGGTCGGTGTTGGCGGCGGTCACGGCCATGATGATGCAGTTGGGCTGGCGGATGAACTTCAGCACCATGCGTCGGATGATCACCTCGATGTCCTTCGGCTGGTCGCCCACCGGCACGCGCGTGATGCCCGGCAGGTCGATCAGTGTGAGGTTGATCACGTTGCGGCTGTATACCTTCAGGATGATGGGACGCTCCGACACGCAGATGCCCGTGCCCGTCTCGCGGATCGTCTCCGCCTCGATCTCGTCGCGAATCTCGTCGAAGTCGAAGTACTGCTTGCCCTGCTGGTGGAGGAAAACGCCGTAGTCTACGGGTCAGGGAAAAGGGGGGATCCCACCGTTCGGCACGTTGTCGTCGTAGATGAGTTGGAGAATCAGCGGACGGCGAGTCACGATGCCGCTTCCACGAGGGAGGAAGTCCTTGCCAACGATGTTCTCCAGAACGCTGCTCTTTCCGCTCGACTGACCACCCACGACAGCGATCTGCGGCATGTCGAGCACGTTGTTGCCGACGATGGCAAACACTTCCTGGATCTTATTCACGATTCCGATCAGTCCCTGCAAGCCTCCCTTACGAGGCTCGCGCGGCTTTGGAGCCGCCTGCGGCGGAGGCGGCATGGCTTCCGAGTGCGTTTCATATAGATGGCCTTCGTTGTCGTACACCACGTTCTCCTCGTCGCTGTAGCTCGGCTCCTGGTAGCGAGGCGCATCGGACTGACGACGGCCTCTCAAAACGACGGAATCCGACGAATAGTCATTACGTGGAGGAGTATTCTCCTGAACGTAGGGCGGCAGGCTGCGCTGCGCATTGGGACGCGGAGCAGGACGCCGGGGAGCTCCCGACGGTGGCGCATCTCTCCGCGAGCCACTGTCGTAATCGTTTCGGCGCCTGGAAGACGCGTCGTCGCCGTACCCGCGATAACCGTCGGTGCGACGACTTGACGCGTCATACGAACCGTCGTACCGTCTGTCGTACCGTCTGTCGTCCGAGTAATCGTTCGATGGGCGCGAACTCCTCGAGAAATCGCTCGGCGGTCGGGGGATGTTCATCCGGCTCGAATTCGATCGATCATAGGATCTGTTTGCGTTTCTTGTATCTCTAGAATCGTAAGATCCATCCATGCTGTTGGATTTGGGGAATAATGTTCAAGTTCTGATCTTTGAAACGCCCGTCATCCTCCAGAGAGTGGAAATGGATGGCTGGAGTGGAGTGTAGGAGGGACGAGAAAAGGATCGAGCAAGGATGAGGGACATGCGGGCGATCCGTTTCCGTCTGAGGAAGAGCGATGTTTATCAGCAGCGTATTCAAATGGCGTTCCATCGTCCAAACCTCACCTCAGTTTTCTGGTGTGAAATGGAGTGGATTCGCAACTTCTACTGCTCGCTTGAGCCTATCATGCTGTACTGCATGGAAGACTTGCTGGGAGGTCCGAAGCCCTTCAAGGTGCGATCAGCCGTGAATCTTCAGGTAATCCTCTGAGACGAGTGTAACCCATCTGACGGTGCTGTAGAAGGGAGGAACGTTCGTGTACGTCCTCGTGCTGATGATTCTCTTCCACAACTACTCCCTGCAGCTTTTGCTGTACATATCCTGAGTGCGACACTCCCCTGCATCTCCTTCATCCCCTACTGGGCGCTTCACGGCTCGTACGGACTGATTTGGTTGCTGAAGAGCTACGTCATGCCCGATTTGGCCTTTGAAAAGGACTGCACGATCGGCTCGAGTGTGGCTGCATGTAATGGCAGGAGTGTGGCGTGTCTTGTAGTCGTGCTCATCCTCATTCCCTACTGGGTCGCTCCCTACCTCATCGCGGCGGGCTACACGACCGCTCCCTCCTATGTGACCATGGCGATTTGCGTGCTGATGCACACGCTTGGCGTTGCTGTGATGATGGTGTCCGGTGTGCACTATTCTCTGCTATTCACGTAGACGCGCAGAAGTACTACACGCTCCAGAACAAGAAGCAGCTCATCACTGACGGCATGTTCAGGTACATCCGCAGTCCCAACTACCTTGGGGAAGTGATGATCTATTCGTCGTACGCGCTGTTGGCAAACGTAGAGCTGTGTTTTGTCTGCGAGCGTAGCATTGGCTTCCCTGGCTCATTCTCCTCTACGTGTGGTCGAGTGTGTTCGCAACGCGCATCATCACCAAGGAGAAGCGCATGGAGCGGTGGGGGACACGCTGCTTCCTCACGCCTAGATACCCGGAGTGGAAGCAGTACAAGGAGCGGACGAATTGTATTCTTCCCATCAAGTTCTTTATGCATTTCTTCCGAAAGGAGAAGGCGGAGTGAGTTTTATCGTGTTTTATCGTTGTTTTCTTTGCAAATACGATGGAGTGGGGCGTGTTGCAGCGCAGGCACGCGCGATTCTTCGAAGACTGTGCGGAGTCGAGTTCCATTTTCTTCGATTCTAGAATGTTCCATTTCTGCATTTTCAGTGTTTGTGCGCACGTGTTCTGTCTTCCACTTCCTCCCTCTCCCCTTCTCACTTTTTTCTTTCTGAAGCGATTTGATTATGTGTTTCATGCTATTTCCCTTTGGGATTTTTGCCGCTCCCCTCTTTATTGGGATCATGGCGACGCTCTTTGACAACATCATCTACTACCTCCCCTTCATTCTCCTCATATTGATCACCTACCACATCGTCTCATGCCTTATGGGCGATGAGGGAAGAGAATTCAGAGAGGAGTGCTGCAGACGACGTGAGGAGGTCCACAAGCAGCTGAAGAAGAGAATGGAGGAGTGCCGCGAGGAGTGCCACAAGGAGTGTCGCAAGGAGTGCCGCGCGAATTCGAATATAACGGAGACCAAGAAGGCCTTCCACATTGAGGTGGAAATGCCGGGCGTCAAGAAGGAGGACATCAAGGTGGAGACGGACGACAACGAGCTGACCGTTACCGCTGTCCGCAACGCTCGCGTGGTGGAGGAGGAGGAAGAGAAGAAGGAAGAGGCGCCAAAGCCCGTGATGGAGTACAAGAAGAAGTATATCTTGCCCGAGAGCGCCGATATGTCCTCGGTGATGGCCAAATACGAAGATGGTATCCTCATTCTATACATCGAGAAGAAGGGAGAATTCGTGAAGGAGAAGAAGAATATAGTGATTGAGTAAATACGATTTCTTTGTTCTGATACGCAATCCGAAATGAGCGCAGAACTCCCTGCTTTCACGAACATTGGGGTGCAACACGGCAGCGCAACAGTTTCGTAGATACGGATTTGGAATCATCGAAGAACTCATGGAAAGAGCGAGTCTGTACAGTGGTCTAATGAACAGATTGATTACCAAGACCGTCGATCACTGCACAGAGAGAACTCTTTCACTTTTCGATTTCGAGTCCAACCCAACCATGAATTCATCAGACGGTTGCAGTCAGTCGTTCCCATTCACTCCGTTCAGCGTTCCACCCCAATGGCCCGGTCCGAGTTTTTCGGACTTTCTGAGTCATACGATTACGGAGACGAGCAACCTCACGAAGAAGTGCTTCAACTACTTCCTCCCTCAGCCGTTGCAACCGAAGGAGAGCGAGAGGGAGTACCACTTCGATATTGATATGCCTGGCGTGAAGAAGTCGGATATATCGGTGGACACCATCGGAAACGAGTTGTCGATTACGGCGAAGCGTTTCCAGCCGTCCTACGAAGTGCAGAACGGCGTACCCGTCAAGGAGTACTCTCATAAGGTGACGCTTCCGGATAACGCCGATATGAACGGAATCAAGGCGAAGTGCGAGGATGGCGTCCTCTACGTCACAGTGCCCAAGAAGGAAGAATATATACAGGAGCGGAAGCCCGTTCCCATCAGTTAGAGTTGCGTTTGTTTCAAACGCGTTGTCAGTTTGAGCTATGCTTGTTATGTGTTTTCAGTTCGAATTGTATTTGTATTAAACGCGTTTTCAGTTCGAATTACGCTCGCTTCAAACACTCAAGTCGCATTTCCCACAAACACACATTCAGCTATGTTGCGACGAAAACCACTCCGGCACCAGCTCGGAAACCCAGTTCGCTTCGATCGCGGTAACGCCTCTAAAGTAATCCTTGGTCGTGTAGATGAGCTCCTTCGCGTTAAGAGTCCTCCCTCCAAGTCAAAGGATATCGTGTAGACGATGGCTTCGGGATAGGGCTTCTTCTGGAACAGGACCGACGCGGGGTGAATTGCCGCCGTCTTGTTCCCGATCATCGTCTTGTACTCGCTCCGCGAGTTCTTCACCACCTCGCCCACCTTCTTCGCAATTTGCACGAACATGCCCGCCGTGAGACACTTCCTCACGTCGTCCAACTCGCCCTCACAGCTCTACGCTCACACTCCGCGTCCTCACCCACCACCTCGGGGATCTCCAGCTTCTCGCAGTACTCCACCAGCTGCTTGCGGATGTCCAGCGCCGTGCGCATCGACCGCGAGTTGATGTAGTTGTCGTTGCACCACTCGCTGCTCCCGCGCGCCTCGCGGTACGCGTGGAAGACGTTCAGGTACGTCAGGTGGTCGCCGTAAATCGACGCGAAGCGCTTGTGCGACACCGCCGCCTTCTCCTTCTCGTCGCGCGGGAAGTAGAACACATTCTCGACGGAGAGGATCGACACGATGTCCAGAATCTACAGCTCACGCGCGGGAAGAAGAGAAACCTCCGACGTGCAGTGGTAGTCCTTGCTCACGATGAGAAGGCGCGCGAAGATCGGGTCGAGAGGCAGCATCGCCATTTGGTGGCCCAGCTTCGTCAACGTGCCCTGTCGGTGAGCCCACAGAAGAACTCCTACCGTCTTGCGATCGAGCGCTCCTAGCATGAGGAGCTGTTGCAGCGAGCGCTTCAGCGAGGCGCGCGAGGGGGCCTGCAGGTACTTGAAGTTGAGGATGTCCTGAATCCCGATCGTCTTCAGCTGCAGAATGATGCTCGCCAGGTTGCAGCGCTGGATCTCGGGCACCGAGTCCTCCGCCAGCTTCAGGAACTCGCTCTCGGGGAAGAGTCGGAAGCACTTCGCCTCACCTCACACAACCACCACTACCTTGCCCGGACTCTCTCGACCCGCTCGGCCAGTGCGCTGCCACGCGTGCGACTTGGAGATGGGCACGACGAGGAGCGACTCGAGTCCGGTGGCGGTCTGCGAGACGCGGATCTTCACCATGCCCGTGTCCACCACGTACTTGATGCCGCGGATGGTGACGGACGACTCGGCGATGTTGGTGGAGAGAATGACCTTGCGCGTGTGCGGCGGCGCGGGCGTGAACACGATGAGCTGCTGGTCAGGCGGCAGTGCGGCATATAGCGGGTAGATCTACCTCTGACGCGAGAGCGCGGGGAGTACGAGCAGTGGGTCTGCGTCCTTGGGAAGCAGCTTCACCTTCTCCTGGAGAAGAAGCGAGAGCGACTCGATCTCCTCCTGGCCCGTGAGGAACACGAGGATGTCGCCCGGAGGCATGTCCAGGTGCAGCTGCAGCACGGTGATCAGCGCCGCCTCGATGTAGTCCGGCTCGGGAGTGGGTGTGTAGCTAAGCGATGAGGGGGACGAGGCAAGACGACTAGACTTCCACGGGGAAGGTTCTGCCGTGAATCTGAATGAGATGGTTGGGGTAGTCCTTGCCCGTTCCGTCGGGGTAGTAGTAGTGCTCGAACAGGTCGGACTGGAGTGTGGCGCTCATCACGATGAGACGGATGTCGCGACGCTCTTGGATGGAGCGCACGAAGGAGCAGAGGATGTCCGTTTGGAGGGAACGCTCGTGCGCCTCATCGATGATGATCACGCTGTACCTACGATGGAGAGACGAGAGGGGGAGTACTGGGACAGCGCGTTGTCCAGCATGGCCTCACGCAGAAGCATGCCGTCGGTGATGAACTTGATGTAGGTGTTGGGACTCGTGCAATCGTCGAAACGCACACAGTAGCCGACTTCCTCTCCCAGGACGGCGCCGCGCTCTTCTGCAACACGCTTGGCAACGGTTATGGCGGCGACACGACGCGGCTGCGTGATTCCAATGACCCCCTTGCTAAAGAGGATTACTCTGTCCCGCAACGTACCTGAACAATCCCGACTCGTGGAGGTACTGGGCGATCTGCGTAGTCTTGCCACTACCCGTTTCACCCACAATGATCGTCGTTGGGTTGTTCTTTACAGACTCGATGATCTGTTTGCGATACTTGTACACGGGCAGACTCTTTCGCTCCTCCTGTAACTACCCATAACCGAAAGCGCCAGCCACGCACCTCACTAAACCCCTTTTGTGCCCGTTGCTTTCGAAATGACTTCACGCCCTGATTCTCTCCCTCGTCGAACACAATCTCTTTCACCTCTCGCTTAGGCATTCTGCTCAAACAAATCGAACGCGGGCTTCTACGCGTCAAGCGAAAGAAAAGCAGCGGTTACGGACAAGAGGAATAAGCGGCTTTGAACAGCGGCCGAAATGGGGCCGAATTCGGGCAGAGTTGTCTTTTGCACAACTCCGTAATCAGTGAGCTAGTTGGCGTTTTATCGAGCAGGTTCGCATCAAACCGTCTCGCATTGATCCTACTTTGAATTGGAATCCTATTTGTCAAATGGCGACCCCTATTCCCGTAAGAAGAGTTGCTTTTGCTCACCGAGTAGGATAGAAGTGACAACGCTATGAGGAGCGACAGCGAGAAGAGTTGTTGTGCGCTCGTTGTCACTCACCCGTAGATTTGCAGACTGATCTCAACGCCGAGTTTTCCGCGATATACGACGTGATGAAGAACGACGCCGCAGAGAGAAACCAGTCCTATGCTCTTCCGTCCTCTATTCGCCAGATGACGACACAAGAAATGGCGGATTGGAAGACCTACAAGTACGTCTTCGGCGGAACGCGCTAACCGGTAGAATCAATTCGCAGATTACCGTCGAAGAGGAATGGGACTACGTGAAAACCGTGATTGCAAACAAGGTAACGGACTCTTTCTCGTTCCCTATCCGTAGATGGTGGAGGAGCTGCATGTGTATTGCGGGAGAGAGCAGCAAAAGCGAGGCACCGTCCTTGCCAGCGTGCAGCAGTTCGTGTTCGGAGAAACCCTGCCTCGCGGTCATGGACATCGCGGCCGCATCTCGACTCTCATGTCGAGTCTCTTCGACGAGATTACGGGACGCACGCCGCGCAAACGACGCGCTACCGTCACACCCACGAGTCGTCGTTGCTCGAGTGCGTTGACATGTAGTTCGTCCCTTGAAGGTGCCGCGTGTCCTCGTTCCTCACTCGATGTTTGTAGTCCTGCATTACATTCGTGAGTCGTAGGTGGGAGTGATTGGTGAATCGCCTCTCGTCAAAGTGCTAATCCGTCGTCTTCTCGTGTGCAACTACCACGTGATCACGACGAGTCAGAGCATTCACGATCAAGTCGTTTTGCTCGCCGTGGCGTCATCATCAGATCTACAACGACCCGCCGCCCACACAGCACCCCGAAAACCCTCTCGCCCTGGACATCACAGCGTCGATCAGATCGCTAGTCGATAGTTGTGTCGTCATCATCGTCGCTGTACCCTCCTCCGCATGCTCTGATGCTCAGGTGCCCTCCTTAGCCGCGGCGGAAACATTGTACTTTCACACTGAAGGCTTCCTCGACGCCGTGAAGCCCTCCAAGGTCATCTACGACATGACGATTGAAGACTACAACACGTCTTCAAGAATTCACATAGTGGGCGTCAGCGAGCGGCATCATCGCTAGGAATGTGACAAGCGCTCGATTCGTTTTTATGATTGTCCCATGTTCCCTGTTCCCAATTCCCTGCTCTCCTACGACCTCGCGCCTCCGTCGCTCTTTCTTGGAGGGAAGACATTGCCTGAAGACTTTTCCATGAATGTTCTCTACTCGCTCGGCGCTGCTATCTATCCCTGTAGGCCCAACTACGGCATCGTGTACAAGAGACTCGTATCCGTAGAGGTGGACGGCGATTGTGAGGCGTAGCACTATTATTGTCTGCAAACGCAGGTCATGAACGAGATGAGCATTGTCGCTCAGTCGTTCGGCGTAACGGATGACAAGACTCTGGCCCACATGCTGGCGATGAACGCGAATCCGCAGCTGATTATCATACGAGATAAAACCTATTCCACGAGGGGTTTGTCTGTTGAAGAGCTGTCATGCGTAGACGTGAAGGAGCAGAAGGCTCTGAAGATCCCGATCGAGTCGCTCATCTCGCCGCTGAAACAGCTGTAGTACGCGCTGGTTGCGCGGTTTACGAGTAGCTCCTTGCCGTCCAATCAACTTCCCTTTACTTCCGTTCTTTGCAATATGGTCGATGGCTATAGCGATGTAGTCAGACCCGACGATAAAGACATTTCGTCTTTGTGGAAGGGTCTCCCGAAAGAAACCTACAGTTCCATGAATGACATGTCGGGCCTATAACAATTTCCATTCTGACTGTTTGTTTATCTCGCAACCGTTCTCTGTTCGCAGGGATTGCCTTGTTTGCATCCCAAGTGGGGAAAAGAAGGGTATTTCTCAGACCACAAATGATTGGACGCACGAATCGAATCCGTTCTTGTGCAAAAATGAATCTTCTCTCGCGTTTCTTCCTTCCCCCACTTATTCTTTTCGAGAACTGCCATGTCCATCCTTAATTTCGCTAGCAACAAGTTCTTTGATGACGACGATTACGCCCTCAGTGCCGTTGCCAAAGCCAGACTTGCTTAGTGAGTTGTTCTTTCTCCCTCTAATCCGCAGCGATTCCGTGAACCCCAATCTCTTCCCCCTGAATGTGGACCTGATTGAGGTTGCTTTTCTCCCTTTCGGTGACGGAATAGGCCCCGAACATGTACGTCGTCATCGCCGATGTGCCGGGAGTGTCGAAGGACCGTATCACCGTCTCAGTGAAGGAGGACAAGATCCTTATTGAGGGAAAGAGAAAGAAGAAGGTGATTTCGAGCGAGGACAACTACCTGGTGGAGGAGAGAAGAAACGGACCCTTCAAGAAGATGCTCCAGATGCCGCTCGACGCCGATACGCAGAAGATGACGGCCAAGATGGAAGACGGCCTCCTCGTGCTCACCATCCCCCGTGTCAGCTCCATCGAAGGAGCCAAGACCATCAACATCGCCTAACTGCTTGCAGTCTGTACTCTCTTTGTTCAAAGAAACACCCCGTCTCACGCGACTGATAGTACAATTACTTCTTCTTTCCGAGCTTTTCTCTCATCGCCTTGAGGGCAGCCTGCTCCTCCTTCTGCTTGGCCTTGAACGCCTTGTCTTCCTACGCTCTCACCACTCCGCCCAACCAATACATCAAACTCGGGTCCCTTGTCCGTCTTCTTTTGCTTAAGGGGTTTCTTCTTGCCACCTACGTCTAACCACCCTCTACGCTCTCCCCACCGTCCTTGCCGGCCATCTTGCTCTGTCTACTTGGTTTTGTGGAGAATCCGCGCTCCCTCGGGGAAGAGGAATGGCGAAACGGGAGGCTATTTTGGTGTCAGACAGAAAGTCGCAACGCCCATGAATTCCATCGTTTGCAAGTTGAAATGCGGCTTGGCGAGCGGCTGCAGAGCTTGGCTTGCCGTCGGCAGAATGCACTTCTCCGCCGCCCCGGTTTTCGCCGGCGTTGCGTGGTTATTCGTAGACGCGAGGTCGCGCGAACAAAATCGGAGACATGCACACCACCGTGGTCATCGACGAGCTCAAGATGGACGATTTCCTCAACCCCGAGAAGGACACGATCGCCAAGAACGTCAAGAAGTGGTTCTACAACTGGAATTCGGAGTTCAACATCAAGAAGAAAGTCGCATTGGCGTCCTTCCCTCACTCGTAGATGAAAACCTACAAACAGCAGGATGTGATCGACCTCATTCCAGACATGATGAGAAGGCTCCAGGAGTTTTACGCCAGGAATGAACTCTCCAACGCCACCTCCCTGGTGATTCCCTCCTTCATCAAGGAGCACAGCGGCGATCGGGTACCCCTCTTTTCTCCCAGTCAACTGAGCTCGCTCCACAAGGACTTGCGCTACGTGGGTTACTCCCTGTCCTACTTGGACGACATTCCCAAGATTCTTCAGACGCGCATTATCAAGACGAAGGACGTGCTGTACGCCCAGATGTCCGTGGGGGTGAGAGCGATTGAAGTTGGAGTCGTTTCTCCTCCTCACAAATAGGACGTGTACGGATGGACAAACCGGAATAAGCGGGTCCAGCTCAACGACGAGTTTCCTTTGGTGGGTGTGGTCGGAGGGTGTGACGTGTAGGAGCTGCCTTCCTTCGGGGGGAAGGAACTGCCGATGGACGCGAAGTTGTCGGAGTGGAAGGAGATTGAGGATTCCAAGCATCAGAAGTACGTGTACAATACGAAGACCAAGGCCTCCTCCTGGACGAATCCGGACGCGTACACGAATCGTCGCAAGTACAAGGCCTATCTCTTCGTGATCGAGAGACCGCTGCTCACCACCATGGGCAATTGGCGCTTCCACAAGATATGAGTGTTCCTTTATTGCTCCTATTTGTTTCGCAGACCCGTCCACTTGCAGTCCCGAAGCCGGAATTCCATTTCTGCGCCAATTCGTGTTTGCTGTCCCCATTTCCTATATCCGCAGCGGAATCAGTCCTGCATTCTATTCGTTTCGCTTCCGCGTTAGCGTTACCGATTAAATATCTTTGAGCAGAGTAAGTTGGAAACCTGGAGAATTGCGGCTTGTCTTGCTTCACCGCTTTTCGCCGACCCCTCCACTCCATAGTGTTGCACGTGTAATTCCGTTGTAGTTAGCTACGGTTTTGAGCGTTGTTTCGTTGCAGGAGAGAATGGACAGTCGAGAATCGCGATTTCCTGGAGATGAGGATGACAGCAACTGCTACAAAAGAAGAAAGGTAGATGATAGTCGTAATGGGATGGACGGAGTCGATTTCGGTACGTGCGCAACTGAGGAATCATCCGTTAGACGACGACGACGACTTCAATCGAGCGCTCGAGATCATCAAGAAGAAGAAAGAGGACAGTCTGGCGTTAATCCGCACCCATCTCAAACTCAAAATGGAAGCGGCCGAATCCCTGGCAAAAGCCGAAGAACGGAGTATCCACAAATTCTACACGGTGGGAAGCGCGTTGGTGGTCATGATCCCTAGCAACAAGAAAGCGAGATCCAAAAGCTCCTTAACGAAGAGCACCAGATGAAGACGAGGAGAATGGCGGCGGAAGGTATTTGTGTTACAGTGTTCTCATCCCCAGAAACAAAGCAAGGCGCCGCTCCCTCGCTTCAGTTCGACTACAACGCATTCGTAGCGCAGACTCCCGTGTCAAAGAGCTCGACGTCTTGTCCTGGATTGACGTGTAGAGGAGCAATGCGTGTTCACGGTCCCTCTCGACGAAGAATCCATCGTGAAAGACTTACTGTTCATGGCGCACGACACGATGGAAGTCTATCGCAGAGAGGAGGCGGACATGCCGACCATCACCGCTCCCGTTTCGTACAACCGTCTCCTGCTGAACGACCACGTGATCTGTCCCAACACGCAAGTGACGCTGTACAGCAATGGGTCGAAGTTCGACTGCGTCTTCCTCTCCACGATTGTGAAGGAGAAGGAGACGAAGGAGAAGCGGAAGGAGCCCGAGTTCGTGGTGAAGGTGAGCGCCACGCGCAAGAGACGCTTCCCCATCGAGTCGCTGCGCAACGGGGAGATGCAGCTGGAAATCGACGAGAAGAACGTAATCAGCCACTCCCTGCGGCACCACCGCAACCACGACTCGCAGGATAGTATCGATTCGGAACAATCCTATGACTGCCTTTCTTGTTGAAGAAACAACGGGAACTAGAGTACATAGAACACACTATTCGACATCCTTCCCGAGAACGCCGTGAAGCAAGTGCACCAGCTGAGTGTAATACCCCTCTTCCTCCTCCTCCATCACCTCTAACGATCATCCTCCCCTCACACTCCTCACCTTTGCGAGCCAACTCCACCAGCGCAGCGTATTTCTGCCTCATTTCCTTCATGAAGCCCTCGCTCTCCTTCAGCTCCTCCACGCAGCTCGTCTCGCCATGCTCCTTCGCCGTTCTACGCCTCACTCGTCCTCGCTTCGCCTACGCCAACAACTGCATGTACGCCTCCACCAACTCGTACTCGCCCTCCTTCACGTGTGTCACGTCCTGAAGCATCTTGGAGCACACGTTGATCGTCGACAGCTCGGGGCGCGAAGGGAAGTACCGCAACAGTCCACGGTACAACTGTAGCGCCTTCTTCTTCCCGTCCGCGTCGCCACTCATCGCGTCCTCCAGCACGCGCACGCCGCCGCTCTCCACGAAGAACTCCGCCATCGCCGCGTACTTGCTCACAATCACGTTCACCGCGTAGAACGCCTTCCGTCTCAGCAGCGCCTCCTCCGCGTGCGTGTACGGCAGGATCATCGACAGCGCCGTCTGACAGCTCGTCAGGTTCGTGATCGACACCGTGTTCTTGTAGAGCGTCGCTACCGCCACGATCGCGTCGGCAGTAGCCTCGGCGGGGAGAGTCGGCAACGAAGTGAGTGTGGACAGGGTGGACAGGAGAAGGGGTTCGCCCCCCATCTTGATGAAATCCTCAACGTTGTCCACATCCTAGGAATGATGAGTGTCAGTCTCTCCTACGAGAATCAGCCACTGAATATCGTTTATATTTTGTCTCAACGACTCCACGAACGTAGCGTTGGACTCCTGCTCCGCGACGACTGCCAATTCCTCGCGCAGGTCGTGAATGCGCTCCGCCATGATTTCCGCATCGCCGCGAACGCTCTTCATCGCATCCTCAATATCCTTCTGGCGGCGCTCCCACACCGTGTTGATGATCTTCTTCTTCTCCTCCTCCGACAGTGTGTTGTAGTGTTTCAGCTCTGGAAGAGGCTCCGGAAGAGACTACGGATGAGGAAAGAGAAGCAAGACCCACCAGCAACACACGCTCCTTCATCTGGTCTGGCGTCTCGTGGGGATGGCCTTCCTCTCTATGGCTAACGCATACACCGTGTTTCTCACTTGTGAAGAAGGGCATCCGAAATGACCTTTGCCAACTTGTCCTCTTCAGATAACTCCTTCTGCTGCTTTATGTCAGGAGTCGAATCTGACACGACCACGCCCTTGTTGGCGGTGTCATCCACTCCATCGTCCAGCTTGGCGAATTTCTTGTGCGTATTGAAGTCCATTCTCACCTTCAGCCCCTAATTCTTGATTCGCTATCCTCATTCCTACCTTGGGAATGGCTTGACCCGGAAGCACTTCCTTCCATTCGTTCGTGGGTTCAAACACAGGAATCGACTCCGATCCCTTGGGTTTCGATTGCATCATCGACCAGCACAGGGCCGTGATTGCTACCGCTACAGATAGAATGATCGTCGCTTGGATTATATTCCTTTGCATGTTGATGAATAAATGTGTGAAAGACGGAAAGAAAGCGTTCTAGAAGTTTCTCTTTTCCATTATGCATTGCATGAAGTGCTCTTCGGAAGGAATGCGATGCGTTCGATGGGAGGGGTTGCTTCTCTGGGAGGGAAAGCGCTTTCTCTTGCAATTGCTTCTCTGTGCTGTGTATTCACTCGTTTTGTGTTGCATGATCCTGTATTTCAAAAATTGAGCATGATGGGATGAATTGGGAACTCTCATTGCATGGAATTGGGAAGCACTGCCGGATTGGGCCTCACAATCCATACGATCACTGCTTTCAACAAACACACAACACAGGGGAAAGAACAACATGCTCCTTGCTGCCGCGATGAATGCAACAGTTCAATTCCGATCGATTGGACATGACACGCTCCTTTTCCGAAGAGCTCATTCGATTCATACGGAATCGGAATTGCGCAACGTTGCCCACAACCACATAGTCCACGACGGGAAAGAACTCAATGAGGATGCTTCGGACAAAGCACAGATACGTTGTTGCACCATTTTCCGTTTCCAAGCAGTACTGGCGATACTCCTCATACACGTCATCTGCACAACGCATTTCCGAACTCTTTTCTTTCGCCAAGTACCACAAAACGAACAGAATGGGTGATTCCACGAACGACTCCACCAACACGCCAAAGAGTTTCGTATCCATCGTCATTCTCCAGTCCCACGTCGCAATATCCGTCTCCATGAGCGAGCGGAGCAAGAGAGACGGGAACCAGGGGCGTCGTCGCAGCGCCGAGAAGACGATCAGGTCCGCTCGACTCAGTGCCGAAGAGTCAGTTTGAAAGAACTCATAGAGAGCATGGTCGCGAATGCAGGAGAAGGGCACGCACTGCGGAGACGCGGCCGTGACGAACACGCGACAGTAGGAAGGGCGCACGCAGACGTCGCTCTCGCTCGTGAAGTCAACACGCCGCTTCATGTGCGCCAGCTCACTCAACCACTCCATCGTTTCAGGCTGCATGGCGCGATCGCTGTGATAGTGGACGAGCAGCGCGCGGCTGACGAAGTCGCGCTGGCGCTGGCGTCTTCGGGCGTCGTAGTCCAGGCACACTGCGCTGCTGCAGGCGAAGAGCGACTGAACCGACTTCAGCCACTCCTCCGCGTAGACCTGGTGCTCGTCCATGAGAACCACTCCTCGCGTCGGCTTCTGCGAGGGGTGAAGGAGCATGTGCGCCACCGTCTGCTTCAGCCATAGCGCGTGTGTGTCGTTGTTCTCAGCCACAGCAGCTGTGAGGCGGTGGAATAAGTGTAGTGCTAGTTCTCTCTCGTCTTTGTCGCCGTCTCTGTCGCCATCACCATCTCCATCTTTGTCTCCATCTTTGTCTCCATCTCTGTCACGAAAACAACACGGATTCAACCCAAAGAAGGTGTTCATCACGCCTTCGCGAACGGCGCGCTGGAGCAAGAACTCGCCTACGAACGGAAGACTCACAACGTTGTGGACCACGTGCGTCGTGGCATGGCGCCACTCCTCGACGAGTTGGAGATGATCGAAGCTGAGGAAGTCCAACAGGTCCTTCTCATCGACCAAGCGTCGGACGCACTGGTGCATGTAGTCCACGAAGAGCAGATGGGTCGTCTCCTCCACCGCAAAGAAGTACGCATCCAAGTAGCGGAACGCCTCCTTCCGATCTCGCTTCCAGCACGCATTCAACTTCTCGAGGGAAAAGGCGATGCCTTCCCCTGTCCAATTCTCGATCTGCAGAATCGGGGGCAAGTTCATGACAGCGGACACTCGCATGCCCGACAGATACGCGTTCGCGTTCAGGTACTCCGCGAGATATGCCATCACCACACTCTTGTCAGCCATCGGGACGAGAAGACCGTACTCGTAGGGGAGCACCGGCGAGTCGCACTGCTGCTGGACGCAGCTCGCGATGTGGATGATCAGACTCCGCGTTCCGTAGTAGATCGCTCGTCGCACGGCTGTTGTTTGGGTTCGTTCTCCAACTCTGGCGAGCAGCGCCTCAATCTCCGTATTCAGTGCCGCCAAACGGACATCCGTGACCGGCCACTCTTCCAGAACCGCCTCGCCATTCACGAGGCGAGTGACCATGCTGCTCGCCGTCATCTCACTGATGTGGTAGGAATGCACCAAGTGACGGATGATTGAATGCGAACTGCACGAAAGCACGCTCTCCACTTCCGGATAATCAGAGGCAGAGGCATTTGCTTCGGACAGCAGGTAGCGAAGGGAACAAAACGGAAACTCCACAGTGTAGTACACATCGTAGGACAGGAACTCCCGCACCTCGTCAGGAAAGAGACACATTCCCACGCATTCGTCGTGCTTGATCACGTCATAGCCATCTTCCAGCCAACACCGCACATACCGGGCACTCTTGTCGCCACTCTTCAGTTTTGAACGAAACTCGAGCAAGAGGTACAACAGGGAGTCCAACTCCTCATTGTCACACCGGGCACGATACTGCTCGGCGTAGCACGTGAGATACACGTTGCGGTTGCGCACCTGGTCGATGAGACTATTCAGCAAGTAGTAGTTGCATGATTCAGTGAACACGAACAGATCCTCTCGTTTCCTATTTCGTTACTCTTAGTCAGAGCGCGTACATCAATTATTGAAATGCCTTATAGGAAGGGTTCGTCTTGGCCGTTTTGACAGGAGGTGAAACGAAGCGTGCTCTCCCCTTTTCCATGTGCATCCCTTCCTCGTTTCTATTTGAGCCATGCTTATTTTGGACGGAATCCCTTTTCCGGAAGCAATACTTGTTGTTACAAACAACACTATGCAGTGCAGTGCTTTTTAGAAGACTCGTTCTTCTCCTTCCCTTCTCGCTTTCTGTCACTCAAGGAGTTGTGTTGCGAGATGAGCTTCTCGGAAAGGACATGAACGTTGTGGAGGTACACTTCATCTGCCTCCTTTCCGGTAATGACCTGTGCGTCACGCGAAATGCCTACGCTCACACTCCACAGACAAAGCCCACCATCAAACAAATCATCGAACAACCGCAGACCCACGACTTCCTTCTCGAAGAACAGCACTTTCGACGACGGTTCGGCGAACACTTCCACGCAGGGCAGTCGCTTTCGCATCGCCCTCAGCTCGCTCCAAAAATCCATCTCCGCGGCTTCGTACTCACGAATCGGCAGCGATTTGAGAAGCAGTGAGGGCTGGAGGTCGTAGTTCTACGCTGAAACTTTCAGTCAACGCCTACACTCGGTCGAAAGTGTTCGTCCTTCCGAAGATATAGCCACTTGAGAAAGAGAGACAGCGTGGGGAGGTGGCGCAGCGTGAGTTGGTCTACACCATCACTTTGGGAGAAGGCAACTACGCGGCTTCGAGGGAAGAGAAGGAATCGCCGTGAATCGAATGAGGGTGGTGATGAAGGAGAGGAGCAGAATCCATCCGATGAGGCAGGAGGGAGTGAGGTAACACGACGGAGATAGGTCTATGCGTGATCCTCCAGCGACTCCACGCACTCGGATCCCGCAGGTACCGCCAGCAGTCCGAAGCGGCGAACACCTGGATGATGAGCATGCGGAAGAGAAGCGGTGTTGTAAGGTAGTCGTGCTCCAAACACCACTGCAACGAGTCCTGAAAGCGCGATAGTGTGGACTTGAACTCCGCTGAAACGGCATTGCAGGAGAGCAGGTAGTGGAGATGGATAAAGTGACAGGTGAGGAAGGTGATGGACTGCTTGCGAGGCAGCGAGAAGGAGAGGGACTGGATTCGCGTCAGCTCCTCTTTGTTTCGTTCAAAGTGGAAGGTTATGTTCGTGTACGCGGTGATAAACGGAGCGTTGCACGAGATCGCCCGAATGCAGTAGTACAGGGCTAGGCATGTTGCTTTGTGCTGGCTAGGGTTCAGGGAGTGAGGAATAACGGTACGTTGCCACAATCGCCAGCTGGTGGAATGCGTTGCCATTGTTCGGGTTCAGGAGGATAGCCTCCTTGTAGCACCACTCGCACTTCTCCCAGACGCTCTTTTCGTTCTTGTCCACCAAGCCCGCTTTGTATCTGTATATGTCGCCCAGGTGGATGAACAGGGGATAGAGACAGTCCTCCTTGAGAGGGTCCATGGAGTCGGAGATCACCCTGATCAGATACTCGTAGTACTCGATTCCCTCGTCGATGGATTTGAGAAAAGACTCAATGGATTCGCCGCTCGCATCCTTGAGATGTGCTCTCTTCTCGCTATACAAACGGTAGAAGCAATAGGTCCACAGGTCCAGGTCGATTCCATTTTCCAGGAACGCTTCAGAGCTCCCTTGGAGGATATCGAAGGCGAGAGATGCGATTCTGCAACGTTACCCAATACATAATTACCCACTCCTTTCTATATCGCTGCAGCTTCTCCTCATCCCGATTCGGTGCCGACCAACGATCATCGATACGCTGAATCCGTTCCTTGAACCGACTATGTTATTAACGATTATCAAGGAGTACTATAGCAGCGTATCCACAGGATCCGTCATAACACCAAATGGATACCTCGATTCTGGAAATGAATGGGGCAATTTCGCGATGCTGTCGACGTGTCACTCCCGCATTAGGGTAGGGTTAGGGTAGGGTTCCAAGTAGCTCCTTTTCGAAAACAAAGCATATGAATTGTTTTCCTCTAGTGCAAAGATGCGAAATCGACCAATACTATGCTGATTTCCCTCCATACAACGCATTCTGCAGTTCTGTCGGGGATACATCCGGATTGCCACTCCATTTCCATTCTCATCATCCATATCATAGGATCGCACTTCTGACTACGCGAATGGATTTGGTACTCGTTCCAAAAGTAGGGCCGTTTTCCCTTTTCTGTTCCTTTGCGGGCAATTGTCCTTCCGTCAAGGTTCCTTTTCACTCCCATGTTTACCAGACTTGCCTCTGTTGCCAGAAAGAGTACTTCTTCCGTAAGGTATCGCGTCCTTGAGGAGAAATCACTCCATAGTCTCCTTTCCAATTATGCACATTGCTCCTCGATGCAACTCGCTCGTTTCTTCGCGTCCGCATTCCCGGAGCATATCACAGTCTCCATGCCAGCATTATCGCCCGTTCTTGACTGGCTGTGACGAGTGAGGAGTAGACGATGACCCAGGGTGGAATTGCGTCGTGGAATGTGAAGGAGGGCGACGCTGTCCAGCCCGGAGACGTTCTTGCTCAGGTATGGATTCTTCGTGATATTGCTCATGCGTAGATTTCCACGGATAAGAGTACTCTGGATTTCACTACCCAGGAGGAAGTGGGCTCTCTTCTTGTCAATGAGGGTTAGGGATATGTGGCTAAGATCTTGATGCCCGAGGGCTCGGAGAACATCAATATCGGCGAGCCGATTGCCGTGGTTGTGGAGAAGAAGGAGGACATTCCCGCTTTTGCAAACGCTACGAAGGAAACGATTGACGGTGACGCCTCTGCCGCCCCTGCTCCCGCTCCTCCCACCTCCGCTGCTCAGCCGGCTCAGTCTCAACCTGCTCAACCTGTTCAACCCACTCAACCTGCTCAACCTGCTCAACCTGCTCAACCCACTCAACCCACGCAAACGCAACCCACTCAGGAAAGCCGCGTGTTCATCAGCCCGCTGGCGAAGAGCATCCTGAAGAACAGCAAGAGCACGCTGGACGTCAGCTCGATCAAGGGCTCCGGTCCGAAGGGACGCGTGATCGCTGCCGACGTGGTGGCGGCGCTGGCTGGATCGAGCGCTCCTGTTGCTGCAGCCTCCACAGCAGCGGCGAGGGCGGGCCCGTCGTACGAGGACATCCCGGTGTCGAACATGCGCAAGGTGATCAGCACGCGCCTCAGCGAGTCGAAGCAGACCATCCCCCACTACTACCTGAACCAGAACTGCTACATCGACGACCTGCTGAAGCTCCGCTCGCGCCTCAACGCCAACCTCGCGCAGACCAACCCGAACCCTGACGCCAAGCCCGCCAAGATCACGATCAACGACTTCATCGTGAAGTCGTGCGCCATGGCGCTCCGCGACGTGAGAGCGGCGGTGGCGAGTGAGGCGTAGATGCCGGAGGCGAACTGCAGCTACATCAACCACGTGATGCGCCACTACAAGACGATCGACATCAACGTGGCGGTGTCCATCGCCGACGGGCTGATCACGCCGCTGCTCCGCGACGTGGACAAGCGCGGTCTGGTGAGTCTGAACGGACAGATGAAGGAGCTGATCGTGAAGAGCAAGGAGGGCAAGCTGCTCCCCGAGGAGTACGCTGTGGGTGCTGGGCGCTGGCGTGACGTGTAGTCCGGAAGCATGACGGTGAGCAACCTCGGCATGTACAAGATCCCCTCCTTCTCTGCCATCATCAACCCTCCGCAGGTGGACGTGGCTCGGCTGTCTCACGCATAGTCGTGCATTCTCGCAGTAGGCGGTGTGGCGAAGACGGTGGTGCCCGATGAGAGTGCGAGAGAGGGGAGGAGGTGATGTGTAGAGGACGAGACCAAGTTCTTGGTGAAGAACATGATGCAGATCACGCTCAGCTGTGATCACCGCGTGATGGACGGCGTGATGGGAGCCAACTTCCTGAACACGATTAAGAAGTGAGAGTGGTCGGCGGGTGTGAGCGGTAGATACCTTGAGAACCCTGAACTCCTCTTGCTCTAAACTCTTTTCTTCCCTGTTTGTTTTGCCACAATTGATTCCGGGATATGTGCAAGCACGTGCTGAATGCGCAAGTGGGGTCAGGCAGCGATGCTCATCTCGTAGGTGTCTATACGCGCCCCTTGCTGCGGGAAGTGGTTTGATTGCGCGAAGTGTCACGAAGAGCAGTCCGATCATCCCTTGAAGCGTTCCACTGTTCTCGTAGCGTATTGGAGACTCGTTCTAATGAGAAGGTATTCGGCTGCAAGAAATGCAAGCACGTTTTCAGAAAGAACATATTGTATTCGCTGTTATCTGTATTCACGAGTAGAGATTTCGACGAGGCAGATGAGTACTGTCCGAATTGCGACAATCACTTCGTGATCGACGCGGAAACGAAGAAGTCAAAAGCCATAAATGAGGGGAAGGCGGGAGTGGTCGTGGGAGTGCAGGGCAATAGCGAGAGAGAAGTTCTGGAGCTGCGTGAGATGATGATGAAGAAAATGATGGAAGAAGGCGTGGACGAGGATCTGCTAAGTGATTCGTGACACTCTGTTTGTTCGACTCCGAGTCGCAGAGAGAAAAAGAAATCTCCGAAGCGGGGAATCGAACCCCGGTCGTCCGCGTGACAGGCGGAAATACTAAACCACTATACTACTTCGGATCTGTAAACCCTCCAAAACTGGACTATACGAAACAGCTACTACTCTCTCTCGATAATGCAATGAACAAACCACGACAATCGCACTTGTCGATAGGTATTCTCACTCGGAAGAGAGCACAATCTTTCTCACCATGAGCGATGTCGTGTGCCACTTGTGCGGGAATCCGGTAACCAAGTACATAAGGTGCACAAATGTTGTAGGATACTCATGATTCGCTTTGAGTGTAGACGAATGGAGTTCACTGCAACGAAGTGTTCTGCGGAGACTGTATCGCCAAAGAGTTCAACGAGAATCTGTACGAGCTCGTATCTCTTCCATTCTCACGTCATCCCGTAGAGACACCTGAAGAGCACGTGGAAGTGTTACTGTTGCAGGGACCAGTGTCACTGTGCAAAGTGTGACGCGAAAGAAGAGAAGAGCGCTTCTCCTGCGTCTGGCGCGGAATCAGCCTCCATTGTTACCAAATCGGAACAAAAACCAGAGGAAGAAATGAAAGATAACGAGAATCCAAGAAAGAGGGAGAATCAGCCCAGAGAAGAGAACGAGGACGCAAAACGGTCCGAGGTCTCGGAGACTCCAGACACACCACCCTTGCCTGCAATTCGAGCCTCGAACCAAATCGGCTTACCCTCCTTTGAAGACGTCTCCAGCATTTACAAAATGGAACTCTCAAAGTATCCACGTATCGATGTTCTTCCTAATAGGAGTCCTGCCAACCAGGACAAGAAGGCTTCAAACGGAGCGAAGGGAAGCACCGCTGACGAATACAGCAGCCGTCGTTGTCTCGTATATCTCTTATCTGTAGACTTTGTGTTTCATACGGCAATCTACAGATCCCTGAGTCCCTCCGAAGGCGTCACTATAAACTGCGTATCAACGAATAGGGATATTGAATATCTAAAGGAGAATGGCATTCTTCCGTCTTATCGTTATTGTTGACCTCTTCTTGTTCAACTCGATTGTCATGGGTGTGTTGAGTCTTATTGTTAACGCTCACAGTAGTCGTATCAACAGTATCCTCTAGTGAGTGGTTCGACCAAATCCATTTCCACATCCCACAAGTGTGCTTCAGTAAACACAAAAGGGAGAGAAGGGACTATAGTTGTTGTTGTTATTGTCGTATGAATTGGGAAAAGTACACTCTAAAGGAGTAATGTACCTCAACTCATTCCTTTCTGAGACGGGTTTACATCTTTCAGGACTGAACGGAGTGCTATCGTCGGGCACATCAGACACTTTCTCTCTAGTCATCACACACAAGCCCGAAGACTACGTGGCGTCTATGGATGCCCTTGGAAGAGACGAAGTATCGGAATTCATTCGCTCCTGAATATGAGTGGAAATGCGAGCAGCCACCATTCTCATTTTGAACTTCTGCATGTGCGACCGCACCTGCGAAACCGTCTTCGTTCTGACATACGCGCTAATTGCACTCTTGTTCTTCTCGTCAAACCTAGTCCTCACGCTCGCAACCACTCCACTACAGCTTCAGCGCCTCCAGAAACCGCTTGTGCTCGTCAGCAGTCCAGTAACGCTTTGAGCCGTCGCCTTCGCTTTCGTCCGCCTCTTTCCTGCTCTTCTCTAGCAGACGAATATCGTTCTTGAGTCGTTCATTCTGACTCGTCAAACGTAATGGTCACTCAAACCTCCAGAAACAGTGCCTTCACCTTCTCTTGGAGCATCGTGATCACCTTCTTCGATTCCACCTACGATTAAAGACGCAAAATACGATTACAAGCTCTTTCTTTAACTCCTGCTCACGTCGAGAGGACTCCAACACGCCTCGTTGTGGCAAATCAGGACTAAGAGCCTCGCTGAACCCGGGCACACTGATTCCCTGGTAAAGGGTACTGAAGCCTGCTCGTTACATTGAAATGAAACGCAAACTCTTTGCATCTGACGAATACGACAACCCCAACGTATTGCCCTCCAATGTTCCTGGAAAGTCCCTTGCCGACGAGTCTATATCTACGTGGAATCGAGTGGAAGAAAGAGGACCATGAAAGCTGACAAAGCCCCCTGTCTCCTGGAAACTCTTGTCAGACTCGTTCATACTGCCAATCCAGCAAAGAACCAGTCACGAGTCAATGGTACTTAAGGATTAAGTGTAACAGGGTAAACAGATGTGGATAGGCTGAAATGCGGCGTAAGCTGTTGTTGTGGCAGTTCTATTGGCCTCAATGGGGTGGCAATCTGATTACGGAATTGGTCACCCGTTTGCAACTATATGTATTGTTACCATAATATGATTCTCTTGGGAAGGAGGAATACGATAACGAAGAACAGGTGGGTTCCAAGTGATCGATCGCCTATGATAATCAAAGAGAGATCACTGTACGTTTTTGTTAACGAACCATGAAGTTCTAACGAATCCGCGTTTAACGATTAATGAGTAGCGAGTTATTGTTTCTCGTGAAATCTGCTGATGAATGTATAAATCATGATAGTATTTTGTGTAATAACTCAAAGGCATGTCATTCCTCCTCTAGTAGTGGTTCTTTGTTTTTTTGTTCATAATTAGTATTGGGTGATAGGAACCTTTCTAATAGTGACCTTTCATCCAGCGGTAGTTTCTTCTCTGATAATGTAGTATCCTCACACTCAAGTGAGTTGTCGCCATTTCCTTTTTCTTACTCAAGTATTTCTCCATCAAATACAGGTCTAAGTGCTAATGATATCCAAACTGCGCGTTGTGAATTGGAAACGAAACCTGTCAATACATCTTCGGATAGTAATTGCAGCGATATTCGTTACGCTCAAAGTGCCTTTCAAGAGGATGGGATGTCCAGCTCCTCTTCATCGTCCCTTACGTCTTGCGACAGTACGACGAGCTATACTCCAAATACTGTTCTTGTACACGTGGGCTGTAATGTATTTACTGTCATATCTGTGAAAACTCCTGATGACTATCCGCTTTGCTCTAATTCAAGTGTGCCATTGCTTCCTTCTTTTCAGAGACTTGGTCCATTTGCCGACGTTTCAACGAAGGCTTATCACAAGAAGCCTATTAAGAAGCTTCCTCGTCAACGCAAGAACTTTGATACGGGAGTCAAAACTCGCATACTGGAACAATACAGTAGGTTAATTCACTCTCCGAAGCACTACTCAATTCGAATGATCGCTCAGAGCATTTACGAAGAAATGAGAAAGGAAGAGTAGGCATCGTCTCAGACGATAATAAGTAGTGACTGCTTTGAGTACGGCTTTAAGAACATCCTCACACTCCTCTATAACCACCGACAGATGCGCCAATAACCATTCTATGTACTCTCATGTTTTCCGTTTTCTCTAAAAGTCTTGTCCCCTGTTTGTAACCATCACGCCTTGGGATCCCAATCCTTTGTGTGCACGCAAGTGGCTGTTCAAATCCACAACTGCGAATTGTTCATGGCTCCTGGAATAGACGTTTGTTCCGTCCACTTGGGGTTAGCACTAGAACAAGGACAGGGAACCTCCTTTTTCCCTGAATACGGTCGTCGCTAGGGATTCTCGCATCACGAATGAGATTTTCGTGAAGTCGTTCGATAGAGACGTGGTGGAAGACGAAGAAGCGTTGCCAGTGCGAAGGAGCGCGTTATGTGTAGAAAGAAAGCAAGGATTGCGGCGAAGCTGCTCAGCGAATATGAGAATTGCCAGGAGTACGTTCCGCGAAAGAAGGAGAGAGGAGCCAAGGATACCGAGCAGCCAAAGTCGATAGAAGAGGAAATGAAGGTGGAGACGATTACGGAGGAGGAGGCGACAAAGGTGGTTGTATCCGGAACGCATCCCTTCCCCTCCGCTCCCGGTATTGGACATGGATGTGTTTTCTTACCTTATTAGGCGTTCCTCTGTCTGAGGCGACGACAACGAGAGCAGAACCGAACAAAAGCGCTATTGATCTGGCTGTGAAGGCACTAAGAGATAAGGAGCGCCAGCACAAGTGGGTGTACTCCTTTTCTGTAATCCGTAGACCCGAGAGTTCGAGCATCGTTGCATATAAGCCCAAAGAGGAGCACAAGAAGATTCACGATGTGGTCGTCGCTGGATGGGGTGATGCGTAGGCGTCGACTGCCCTCGTGTTGAGCACACGTGACCAGCGAGTGCCCATCCCCGAGTGGCATGCGCCGTGGAAGATGTCCCGCGTGATCGCAGGTCACTTGGGCTGGGTGCGATGTGTGGCGATGGACATCAGCAACGAGTGGTTCGCCACGGGCAGCGCGGACCGAACCATCAAGGTGACTTCCGTCGTCCTCGCTGACCGGTAGATCTGGGACCTGGCATCGGGGAATCTGAAGCTCACTCTAACGGGCCACTCCCACACGGTTCGCGGCGTGGCGATCTCGGCGCGCTCCCCCTACCTGTTCTCGTGCGGTGAAGACAAGTCGGTGAAGTGCTGGGACCTGGAGTGCAACAAGGTGGTCCGCTCGTACCACGGGCATCTCAGCGGCGTGTACTGCATCGCCACGCACCCCACTCTGGACCTCATTCTCACGGGAGGCAGAGACAGCGTCTGTCGCGTGTGGGACATCCGAACGAAGGCGGAAGCGATGGTGCTGGGCGGGCACCGCGGCACTGTCCACTGCGTGGCGACGCAGGCGGGAGAGCCGCAGGTGGTGACGGGCAGCGCGGACGCCACGGTGCGAACGTGGGACTTGCTGACGGGTGAAGCCACCTCGATTCTGACGCACCACAAGAAGGGCGTTCGAGCCGCGCTGTTCCATCCTGAGTAGGAGCGGTGCTGTGTGCCCATGTGTAGGGAGTATGTGTTTGCGACGGCGTCGGCGGACAACATCAAGAAGTGGAAGTGTCCTTCGGTAGTGGCGGAGTGACGGAGTGACCAGTAGACGGAGTTCATGATGAACATCAGCGGGCACAACTACATCCTCAACACCATGAGCGTGAACAAGCAGGGCATTCTGTTCGCTGGCGGCGACAACGGCATGCTGCGCTTCTGCGACTGGAAGTCGGGCTACTGCTTCCAGGAGCAGAGAACGATCGTGCAGCCGGGCTCGCTGGAGAGCGAGGCGGGTATCTTCGCGAGTACCTTCGACCTCACGGGAACGCGCCTGATCACGTGCGAGGCGGACAAGACCATAAAGATCTGGCGAGAGGACGAAGACGCAACGCCTGAGACCGACCCGGTTGACATGGAGAAGTGGAAGAAGGAATGGAGGTCTAGACGTCGTTTCTTTTAGTGCGTGTTTTCTTGATAAGTGTATTCTCATAATGAGTGTACGTTCTCTCGACGAGTGTATTCTCTCAATGAGAGTGTATTGCTTAACAAGCGCGTTTCAAAGCAAGCACATTTCTCAACAATCGCGGTAGAATACAGGCTAAAAGAACAAATCCTCCGTCTTCACACCCTCCCCTTCAAGCACGTCTGGAGACGAATCCACCTCGCTCTCTTTCGCTTCCGGGATTGCTGGTTTCTACACCGTCACTCTCTCTCTGTAACCCCACAGCCATGATGTCCGCTTCACCGACTCCCGTCTCTGGAACCATGAGACTGGGGAGGTTCTCGAACGACTTCTCTTCCTGGTCTTCCTTCTCATCCTTGAGCATCGCTCTGGCTACCTCCACGGGCATCGTCTATTCGTTAGCAAGTCCCTTCTCACGTACCGATTGCTTCTCCAGCTCGACTTCTTCGTATATGCTCTTCAGACTGGCTAGCTGCTCCTCGGTCAACGGATCGTGGCTGAACCGACAGTTCTCTCCCCTCGTGCAGTTGTGGGTAATGTGGTAAAACATGCAGCCCACCTTCTTCGTATCGTGACTGTAGATGCAGCTCGCTACTCGTTATGGAGAAGAAGCGGCAATACGGTTTGTGCACACACCGTTCTTCAACAACGCGTAGCAGAGAGGAGGCGGTCCCTCGTGAAGGTACTCGCAGTGATCGTTGGTGCACCTTCCCTTCTTGTAGAACTTGCACGGTGTTTGCCTCATCGTCTTCTTTTTCATTTCAGCCTTCAAATGAGTCCGTTCGCGCCAACACCAACTGATTCCTTTTGGCGCTTCGATCCCGGCGAAATCTTATCGGCCTTCCTCTTACTTAGGAATTCCTTCTTGTTCTTCTGCGGTTCGGACAGTACTTGCGGATGGTACTCCAGACCGTTTTCTGTTTCGACAATTCCGAGCTTTTCCAACTCGTTTGTGCCTATGTGCTGAGTAGGCGTGTAAATCTCTACGCTCAGTGGGAATGACGGCTGGCTTGCTCGCTTTTGAATTCAGAGTCTTCGATTTCCTCCTCTTTGCTACGGTAACACAAACAGCGCATTTCCTACGAGGAGTCTTTCCTTGACTCCATTGGAGTCTCGGTGGGCTCAGTTTCTTCGAATGAAGAAGATCCTGGAAGAGCGCTAGCATGACTGTGAGAATCAGTGACTCAACCGAATGCGCGAATTGGGGGGTATTTTGGTGTCTCTGTTAAGAAGAGAGTGGTCTTGCACAACTGTGAAGAGAGGACGTGACAGAAACCCTGCCAGCACTTCCGTGTTCGGAATCGGGTGAGGATCGATTTCACGGTGTGGAACGAAACACTCCAGGAATCGAAACTTGAAAACTAGACAGCAGCTGTCTTTGATCCTCCACGAAGAGGACGAAGACTCTGTGCCAAGGACAGAAGACTGTCCAACTGATGCATGATAGAAGAGTACCGGGCCTCTGCCCTCCTCCTCTCGCACCTCTCCTTCTCCATACGCAGTTCTTCGGAGGTCTTTGCGCGAATCTCGATGTTACAGACTGACAGACTAATCCTTCCGTCTGCGTCTCCCTTCTTTGTCTGGATCGCGTTGATCACCACGTTGCAGTTCTGAAGGACTATTCTGCCCTGATCATCTCTGCCCAAACACTCGCTAGGGATGGAAACGACCGACGTGCCTTCTCTGGGCTCCACTTCCTTTGGCCGAGGCTTCTCTTTGGGGAACGAAACGTGAATGCGTTTTGGAGGGGGTCCCATGGTTCCCTGCGTACTCGCGATCTTCCTCCTTGGGTCGCTCTCCCTCCCGCTATTGCTATTTGGATTCGTTTTGGAATCATCTGGAGGATGGAGAAGAGTCTGAGATGCAGAGGCCCTGGTTTCGTACACTCTCCTCGTTCCCTTCTTCTCCTCTTTGGTTTCACTCGCTACAAATCAAACACAATTCAATGGAACACAATGACCAGACAGGGCTCTTTTCATGCTCAAATAGAGAGAATTCGTTCTTTACCCCGGGAATAATCCAATGCTTTTGATCCTGTGACAAAGAGGGAGCATGTCGTCACACACCAGAGTAGCGAGTTGCTGCCACCACCGCTTTGTCACCTCAAAGACATACCGCTTTCATTGAAATGGGTCGTGTTATTAGAGGTAGGGAATTGTCCGTGTGTTCTGGGAGAAGAGGGGAGGAGGACGACCGCAATTCCTTCTCATTCCCAATCCTCGTAGCGCGCGTGCTCACCGCGGTGTATAGGTCAGAGAAAGGGTGCTAAGGGAGCTGTGTTCACAGCCCACACCCATCTTCG
>ERZ1106948.39-NODE-39-length-58840-cov-32.822251_pt1 | contig 58840 bp, 113 predicted proteins | sample MGYA00403673_ERZ1106948 | MGnify/ENA primary metagenome ERZ1106948 (study PRJEB35170, sample SAMEA104062409) | human gut metagenome | biome: human gut; feature: human-associated habitat; material: faeces | place: Denmark | collected 2012-05-07 ...
CACTCCCAAAACCAGCCCTTCTCTTCCCCCAAAATACCTCCCGTTTCCGCCATCTCTTCTTCACAAACACGTTCTTTCGTACAGACAATGCATATGTCCGTCAAGTTGTTTATTCTTCTCCTTTCTGTTGTTGCATGCTATGAGAAGGCGAGTGGGTGTTCGCACGAATTGTGTCATGCGTAGAGTGTGGTGAGTATAGCATGGAATACGACACCTGCTTCTCCTTCACCTGTCCGGATGGTCTCAGCGGGACTTGCTTGCCCATCCCAGAGAACTATCTTCCTTCCTATTTTGAGAGTATTATTCTTCTCCCCTCATTCATTTCTAGCCTTTACTGCATCGGTTACGTTTATGGAGGATTACACGTTCCGTCTTCGCATTCACATTTTCGCGTATCAGAACTGCGAAATGCCCATCTTCGATGTCGACCTTTAGTAGTCCCGTTTTGATGGAATCATCGTGTAGTTCTTACAAGCCGCTCGTTCGAGACTCGGTTATGTACGATTCGGGCACGTATGTCGACTCCGCCTTCTACAAGATGGATATGACTCCGCTCCGTGATGATCTGGAGTACGATCTGAGCTGGGACTGCAAGGCCCCGCTGTACGCGAACCACACATTCGAGGTGATGGACATGGACCCGGAAGTCCAGATGTGCATGTACGAGATGACCGCAGGCGCGCCTATCGACCTGTTCAATATTATGCGCATGATCGCTCGCTACTCTCTGTCCTTCGACGTCCAGTGGCAGGACGACGTCCACTTCGAACTCACGAACGAGAATCTCGACCTTCTCTCGAACATTCTTCCCCAGTCTGCGCTTAACTTCACTCGCATCACGGACGGCACCTGCAGAGAGCTGAAGTACGGCAGCGTGCGGGGGTCGCATGCGGCCGGCGCCACGTTCCTGGAGCACAAGCTGAGCTCCCAGTACGTGTAATCGCTTTCTTTTCTCAGTGGTTCCTATTGTTACTTTATTGGACTTGTTCCGCCTGTTTGTTGCATTATCTCATTTTTTGTTAGAACGACCAAGCAACAATGACAGTCGAGGTCGAAAGTCTGCAGAGGATTGCGAGATTCAACTATTTCAAGCACTCGCTCGACTTGGTAGTGGTGGGGGGTCAGAAGTGCACCGGAGGAGTAACGTCTAGGCAACGGGTTTATCGGAAGCCGCGTATGTAAATTAGCTGCACTGTCGGGTTTGGTGCCCGCTAGCATGGCTCCTGACGTGAGTCCCCCAGTGTACGGGGAATACGATCCGCTCCAGTCCTCCTGGGTGAACAAGGTGATTTCTAATCGTTCTGTGGTAACGAACAGGTCCAGTGGCGGAGGTGTAATTCGTTCCTGCCTTCGACCTGGGACAACCAGATTGTGGACACAGGTTGCACGGTGGGTTGCTGTGTGGAGTTGTTTCACCGAAAGGCCATGATCTACTCCGTCAAAGCCCCTCAGCGAGATGAAGAGAGCATTTGGAAGTGCAACTACGAAGGCGCGTTGCAGAGCATCGAGATGGCACGCGTAGTTGCACTGAAGTCGCTTTCCCTCTAGAAGATGCACGCCACGCGATTTGTGTACATTTCTACAAACCTGACGACGCCTATCATCAGCGAGGCAGAGTATCGCTCCAAGCAGTACGCGGAAAGAGCGCTGGTGGAGTATTGTCGTGTTCGTTCTTCCGTTTCGCGTAATGAATAGTTGTCCCGACAGTCGGATACGCCCATCGGGCTGTCCATCTTGAGGCCCGGATGGGTGTATGGCAGCGATCGTCCCTTTAGTTCCCTGATTGGGTTTACGTCTCACCTTCTGTTTGACCGTGATTCGAAGCATCATGTAAGCGAGCACGCAGAGCGTCACAGGTAGCCCTCCCAGAATCACAGCTCCGTTCCCGTGGATACGGTGGCAATGGCGGCGATATGTCAGGCTCTTGACTCCGGTCTTTCGTAGTGCTGAATGGTGGCGATGAGGAACAGAAGTGTATCATTACTCCACAACCGTGATTTACTCCTGTACAATGATCCCAAAGCAGAGGAGTGGCTGCGCTCCACTGCGAAGTGTCTCGTAGGCGAGCTGGGCTGCGTGAACATGTAGTTTAACAAGAAGGAAGCGTCGACACCTTCCTACGATTATGAAGCGTTCTGACTCCAGTTGCGATCGTGATCTGAAATGAAATGACAGTCGCAATCGTGATTTGAAGTGAACTCCAAATCACGACTCATCTGTTTGTTCACTCAAACACATCATGCTGTTTTCTCACTTCCTCCCTGTCTCTCGTTCCCCTGAGCCGGACTCTCGCTGCGCTCGCGATGGCGACTCTGACGATGGCGACTCGCCTCGCGCTCGCGGTGGCTGCTGCGGTCTCTCTCCCTCCTGCTGTGGCTGCGGCGACTGTAGCTGCGACGGCCGTGGCTGCGACTTCGCGAGTAGCTGCGTCGACTGCGTCGATGACCGCTGCGGCTTCGGCTTCGGCTTCGGCTGCGACTGGGACTGTAGCTGCGGCTGCTCGAGCTGCTCCGCGAAGAGTAACTGTAATCGCTGTCGGAGTCCGCGGGCGGGATGTAGCGTGGAGGCGGCGGGTTGCGGCGTCCGTCCCCGCGGGGACCCATGTCGCGCTCTCGCTCTTCGCGCGTGTATCCCCATCTACGCCATCATGCAGTGACACCGCGAGTACCTTCCCTTGGGGAAGCAGCGATAGAACACGGGCTGGGACGGCGTCATGAGATGCATGAAGTTGCAGTACCCGCCACGCGTGCACTGACCGTCCTCGTGCTGTCTGCATCTACGCGTGAGAGGTGCCGACCAAAACTACCGAGCCTCGCGGAAATCGGTGACGGGAGAGTACTCCACAGCCAAAGGGCGTCCAGCGAAGTAGCGTCCCGAGAGGCCCTTCAGCGCCTTCTCGGCATCCTCCTCATCCTCGAACTTCACGTAGACGTTGCCCAGCATATGCTCGCAGATATTGTCGCACACGTGGAGCTCCTCGATCGGTCCATAGGAGGAGGAGAGTTCGTCGAAGACTTCCTCGTAGAACTTGTCGAACTCGCTTTGCTACGCTCAAGCACGCAAACCAAGCTGTACGATCATCTGCTGGTTGCGGACGGGATCTCCGGACATCGGAGCCACCTTCGGGTTGTGGTACATTTGCTTGATCAGAATAGTTTGACTAAAGGAGGGTCTGTTGTGCTTTCTCGTGCAGCGGTCGCCGTGTCTGCACGCTCCGATCTTAAAGTAGAACGGACAGTTCACTCTACACGGGAACAACCCTGCAAGACCTCAAACCTATCATCTTCTGTTCCATACACACGGACTAAATGATCAGCCATTTCGGATGTGTGTTTCTAAAGAATGATTTCCTTTGGACCATTTTCAAAGGGAAAGCGCTCTCATGCGAGTGGGCTAAAAGACGCCAATAACCGTTGTCGCCGCTATTCCACAGAACGCGTCCGTTCTTCACTCAATCCGTCGATTTCGGGACTTGGTGCCGTCTGCTCGCCTAGAGGAAGGGATTCACTTGCTATCGAATGGTACGGCGCATCATCGCTGTTTCACGACGCAGAACAAGCCCGCGCAAGGAAAGAAGCAGAAGAACAAAAAGAAGGGGCCGGGAAAGCCGTCTCCGGCACAGTGAACATGGAGGTGCCGCGTGATCCGTAGGAAGAAGAACAATGCGAAGGAGAAGCAGAACGATTCAACGGTGAAACTGAAGAACGGAAAGAGCGTTCCCGCCGCGCTTATGAAGAAACTGAAGACACAGATATCCCGTAACGAGCAAAGGAAGTAGTGGATAGCGATGCATGTCATAGGAAGGAAAGAAAGGATGATGAAAGAAAAGGGACCGAAACTCACGGCCAAGAAGCTGTATTGGAACGTGCAGTGCGTGAGGGTTAGAACAAAGATGCTGAACCAGACACAGTCCGAGAAGGAGAAGAAGCCCGAAGCGAAGAGCGAGAAGACGCCTCCCGTGAACGGAGTCGTGTACGCGTCGTTGAAGGAAGCCATCCAGAAGAGACTGTTCGACATCGTCCTGAATTGGGATCTCTTCTACCCGGCGTTTGTCTGCGAGTGCGTTTTAATCCCCAGCTCCACGCTGCCCCTTCTTCCAACGTCGTTTCAGAACGTGGAGGAGTACATCCAGTTCTACGCATCGTTTGTCCTGCAGGAGGTGCAGGCGCAGGCGTTGAAGATGCTGAACAGGTAGTTGCTTCTCCTCCAGCGTAATGTCCAGCAAGAGACGCCTGCGCTGCAACATCATCCAGTGCAAGTACGACGGCACGGAAAACGACTGCGTGCTGTATTTGGGTTTGTGCCGTGAGCTGTTGTCACGACTAGACACGACGGAGAACTGCCCGCTCTTCATCCACACCTACTGCATTGTCATTCCGTACGACGAGTCCAACCCGAGCGAGGAGAAGCGGGAACTGGGATGGGAGGAGAGCCAGCCCAAGTTCTTCATCCCGTTCTTCTACGGCATCATGGACTCGCAGGTAATGATGATTCATCCCTGTGATCGCCAGACGGGTCCCAACCAGGCGCCGCTTCGCATGCGGGTGGATCTGTTCGACCTCCTCGACCGCTTTCCGTTCATCTTCAAGCAGCTCGAAGCCAACAACTCCATGTAGGGGCTGCCCCCACAATTCCCATCTCACGTCCCTGTAGTCTTTGTGCCGTCTACCCCACCGTGCAGCTCAGCACGTCCCTCCGCGAGTGGACCTCGCTTCTTCTCCTCCACTACTGCGTGTACCCTCCCGAGGACACGCGCTCCCTCCATTATTCGCCCTCCTCCCTCGCAATGCCGTCATTCAATTCCAAAGAGCCGTCTCCGCTGAGCGTCGTCCAGGAGTTCTCGCAGCCGAAGTGGTCCAACCCCAACGAGAGTCTGAGAGGCAAGAATGTGAACAACGCCATTTCGCCGTCTATGTACCCGTCTTCGTTTGCCGCCTTCAAACTCCCGCTCAACCCGCTGCTGCAGGAAATCATCACGACACGGCCCCATTATTACCGGTCCATATACGCGGGGGAGGACCCGATTCTTCTTCAGAACTCCGTCACGAACCCCGAGTCCACGCTGGTGTCGCAAGCCACGCCGCAGTCGCCGCTCCTCCAGCAGTACCCGTGGAGTGGGATATCCCCCGTTTTCATCACCCACCTCCGCAACGAGTTCAACCGCAGCCAGCTGTTCGCCGCCGAGGCGTGCCTGTACGACACGTTCCACCAGCCGCCGTCGCCACATCCGGTGAGTCACTTCACGCTGATTCAGGGTCCGCCGGGCACGGGCAAGACGAAGAGTCTGGTGATGATTCTGAACGTGATGCAGAACCAGCAGTTCGACGCGTACTACGAGCGCATCCGCGGGTTCGTGAACCAGGTGGTGTTTGGAACAAAGTGGCGGTGGTGTGACCATATGACGCAAAGGAACGTCTTCTTCTCGTCGCTGGAGGAGCTGAACGACGCGCGCGTGCAGATGAAGGAGAAGCTGACGCGCCCGCGCATCCTGGTGTGCGCGCCCTCCAACGCCGCCGTCAACACCATCATCGACTCCATCATCTCCAACGGCTTCACCGACAACGCGGGCAAGAAGTGGGGAAGGAGGGGCGAAGTGAGGGGTAGGTACAATCCCGCGCTGCTGCGACTAGGCTCGGGTACGTCGCCGGACCACTGGTCGGTGTCGCTGGAGTACATGGTGGAGGTGTGCGAGGGGGCGACGCGTGAGGCGTAGGACCTGCGGAACCTGGACTCGAAGCGGAAGAAGAAGGAGGACGTGGAGGTGGCGCTGCGCGACATCAACGTTCACATCGATCGAGTGTTCATATCGGTGGGTGCTGGTGGTGGAGTTGACGCGCAGCTGAAGCGCCTGGCGCTGCAGTACACGCCGGAGGAGCTGCAGCGCAGCCAGGAGTACCTCAACGAGATTTCATTGTTGATTATGCTGTTTGAAGAGAAAGATCGATTGCTGTCCTTCCAGTTCATTTACACCTCTCACATCAACGTGAAGGACCTGCAGGGCTATTTGATCAACAACTACGACATCATCTTCACCACCCTCTCCAGCAGCGGGCTGTCGGCTTTCGACTCGGATTACGTGAATCGGCAGTAGTTGTGTTTTCGTGTTTTCAGCGTAGTTTCTCGACGCTCATCATCGATGAGGCGTGTCAGGCGACGGAGGTTTCCACGCTGATTCCGCTCCTGCTGAACCCCGAGAAGTGCGTGTTGATCGGCGATCCGCGCCAGCTGCCGGCGACGGTGCTGAGCGGGAACACGCAGAACAACTATAACCTTTCCCTGTTTGAACGCCTAACAAACAACTTCCACTACTCGTATCTGCTGAACACGCAATATCGGTATCGAAGGAATTGTGTTCCTGAATCGTAGGTGCCACCCGAAGATTGCCGCCTTCCCGAACCTCTGCTTCTACGAGGGCAAGCTGCAGAACGGGGAGAACGTGCAGGGAGACCGGTACAACCACATCTTCTACGAGACGGACTTCTTCTACGTGGAGGTGGTGATGGGCGATTACCCCTAGCCCGTCGTGTTTTACAACCTGAGCGACGAGTGCGTCTCGGAGCGGAAGGACGAGCTGTCGAAGTCGTACAGCAACGAGTACGAGGTGCGATTCGTGCTGAATCTCTACAACACGCTCGTCACCGTGTTCCCTTCCTCTTCGTACCTGTCTGTGGTCATCCTTACCCCGTACAACGAGCAGAAGTCGCTCGTCGGCGATTGCGTGTTCATGTCACGCGTAGTTCCAAAAGCTGATTGCGGAGCACCCGAGCGAGGTGGTGCGGAAGCTCCAGGTGTTCACCGTCGACGCGTTCCAGGGAAAGGAGGTGGATCTGGTGTTTTACTCAACCGTGCGAACGGGCACCGCATACGGAGTGGGATTCGTCTCGGACGTTCGTCGTATGAACGTGAGCTTCACGCGCCCTCGCTTCGGGTTGTTCGTGGTGGGCAATGAGGCGAAGTTGCGGACGAGCAATTACTGGAACCAATTCATCGACTATTCATAGTAGGCTCTTCGATCCGCATTCAGTGTAGCAAAAACAACCGGGTCATCACGATCTCCGACGTGAGCTGTGATTTGGAGAAGCTCGTGCGCGAGGACATCCAGAAGCACGTGGGCAACAACCTGTACTATGAGTATCAACAGAAGCACAAGGGCGTCACCCTGTCATTGCACCAGTCCGTGGAGGAGGAATACCAGCAAAACGAAGGTCGCTACTCCCCCGAGGTGCTGCTGCCGTCCGCCTGCAAGTGGTCTGTTTGTTCCAACCAACAAGAGCAGTAAAACAAATAAACACACCGCTTTAGAACTTACGACCTCCAAACGAGCCGCCACGATTGCCTCCGAAGGAACCTCCGCGACCTCCGAACGAACCACCTCTGCCGCCTCTGCCTCCGAAGGAACCTCCGCGACCTCCGAACGAACCACCTCTGCCGCCTCTACCGCCGAACGAGCCTCCTCTGCCACCTCTGCCACCGAATGAGCCGCCTCTGCCGCCTCTAGCACCACCGCCAGGCTTCGGGGTCCTAATCGATTACGGGCGGGCGTCCGGTGAATACTCGGTGAATCGAGAAAGCGGAAGGAGCTTCATGGGGTTAATGTACACCTTGTCTCCCTTCTTGAAGGAGGAAGCCTTCACGCCTACGCACCATCACGGAGACAGACAACACGCGTACCTTCGTCGCACTTCATGGAGAAATGAACATCAGAGATAGCCCCGAGGATTTCATCCACCTTTCCGATTTTCGTTTTGTTTTCGAGATACACGGGAGCGTTGAAGTAAGGAATCTAGCGCCATAACCCCCTCGCAACGATTATCACCATTTCATTCGTGGACTTGCACAAAACGTCGCCCTCGGCTTCGTGAATCACGTATCCAAGCTCTGGAAATTACGGAAGGGCGATCGCGCTTACCAACAACACGCTCTGGAGGACCCTCCTCAATATCTCTTCTGCCTCCAAAGTGGCCTCCACGGCCACCACGATTACCTCCACGGCCACCTCTAAAACTCATATTGGTGTCGGATTGATAGATATTGGTCTTTGAGTGGTTCTGGTCGATGATGCGAAATCGTTGGGGCATGGGGGATGTTCAAAACAAGCAAACTACGGTGAATGGGAACGGATTCCTGCAAGAAACAGCCGAAAATCAAAATCCCAGTCCAAAGGCGTTTCCGACGGCGCCCATGTGGCTTCTCGTCTCGCTCGCTCTCCGCTTCACCGCCTCCTCGTACTGCGCCATCGGTGGCACAGTGACCGTCTTCTTTTCCCGGATGCAGTTGGACACCCATGCTCGCTCTGCGATTTCGCAGCTGTCGCGGATGTCGCGTCCGCTCATTCCCTCGCTTAGTTCCGCGAGCTTGTGCAACTGGTCGGCATTCAGCTGTTTCGCGTATCTCCCAAAGATCTGGGCTCTGGCCTCCACGTCGGGAAGTCCGAAGTGCAGCTGCAAATCGAACCGACTCAAGAGAGCCTAGAAGATCACGAACCACACCCAATCCGAACAGCGTCCAAGTCCTGCTTGCGGTTCGTGGCGCAAATCAGAATGCTTCGCTTTGTGTTCACCTCGTCCTTGTTCATGTTGGAATTGTCGAATCCCTCGAGGAAGCGGAGGAGCGTGGATAGGAGTCGTCGCGTGACTTCGTTCATGTTGTCGTTGTCGCGACTGGTCACGAGACTGTCGATCTGGAGAGGGTGAGTAGATGTTCAAGAAGTGTCATTCAAAGTGAGTGTTGGGTAAGGGGGTAGGGGAACATCAATAAAGGGGAGTCAGGACACACAACACTCACCTCATCGATGAAGATGATGCAATTGTCAAGCTCGTTGCACAGCTTCAGAATGTTGTTCAGCCTCCTCTCGCTCTCTCCGTAGTACTTGTTCACGATGCTCTCCAGCGGAATGTGTCTATGCCTGACTCGCCAGCACAACACCCACACCAGAATCACATTACTCTCTTGTGCGATGATGCGGGCGATGGACGTCTTTCCGGTACCTGGAGGACCCTCAAACAGCAGCGAACGCGGCAGCGGACAAGAATAACTGAACGTGAAGCCCATTCCGGAATCGCACTTCTTTCTCGTCTTTCTAGCAATTTCACGATACTTCTCCGGATACTTGATGGAGAGAATGATCGTGTTCTTGATGTCCTGACGATGATTGCGACGAACAACACCCACCTGCTTAATCTGGTCATACCCGGCAATTTGGTCCCAAACGTCCTCATTCTCGTCCACCTGAGAAGACGGGACCTTCTGCGGCGTGTACACGGCAACGCCCATGCTCTCCAGTCGTGAGATGATGTTCTGAGAATGAAGAGGGAAATGCTGCGATTACCGCCGTCTTCGAGTTGTCCGCCTCAATGGACGTCGCCTTGCTACGTGTGAAACACCGGATGAGACAATACAAATGGCACTGGAGACAGTACTCGTAGATGTGGACGATCACATCTTCGTCGTGAGAGGAGAATGCGTTGTCAGCGAAACTAGGATAAAGCACGAGTGATTGAGGTACAAGGAAATGCGACCCTCCTTCCCTTCCAGCAGAATCTCAACAGAACGCTTCCCATCGCCGTAACTAGGGTTCACGCACACTCACGAGAATACATCAACGAAATGGACGTCACGCCCTCCTCCTCCTTCACTTCCTGAAGAGAGACGTCGCCCTCCGACTACACATCACGAATCACGCAAAGCCGTATCTGAAGGGACGACACCAATTCCGACAGCAGAGAGAAGACGTCGACGTAGGAAGAGAAGGTGAAGGAAGCCAGCGCCACGTTGTTCTCGTTCATCACGGAAACCTACGCGTCAAGTATAATAAATGCACGGACAGGGAAGTTACGGATGTTGGGATAGTTCTTCCGGACACTCTCGATGCGGCTCTTCAATCGAGCGTTCTGTCTGCCATCACCGGAATCGTTCACGTAGCCAAAGAAGCCGGCGCCCAACAAGCCTCCGCATGTGATTGCAGTTCCTGTCGTGAAAGCACGCACGCTTCGGTTATACAGGAATCGGGTCAGAAACTCCTTGAACCTGGAGTTGTGGGATGCAGAAGAGAGGGAGCGGACGGCGATAAGGGGAGATCGACGAAGGACACTTCGAGAAACCGTCAGAACGGACGGGATTCTCCTCTCTGCCACAGAAAGGGGTGCGATTCTTCGCGCGATTGTCGAAAGCATTGCGACTCGAAAAGAATGAAGACGCCAGCTCGACGTGTTTTCAACAAGGCCCCACTCAAAAAGATCAGCAATACCATACACAAGAGAATAGCACAAGCACAGGCGAACGCAGCAACTTCGCCGCGATCACGTCATTTCGTTCCCGATGCGCATCTTTTCCTCGCACCCCTTCCATACCTCCATCAAATAGTCCATGTCGTCGCTGTAGCGGTGGATGGACTACGTCTGAGCGAGCGAGGATTCTACGTACCTCCATCTGGCGTGTTAGGTCAGACAATGCAGAGGAAAGCCGATCCACCGAGTTGATCACGCGCTTGATAAGAACCTCTTGGCGCTGCTCCTGCGGATCTACACCGTGATTTGAACAACAAGGGAATACTCTGCATCGCAAAGAGAGTCGAGGAATTCAAATGAATGAGTGACACAACAAACAGGAGGAAGTAAAATTACGAGTATGATGTATATAAAGGGAACAATTACTTGGCGTACGCGTCCACGTAAATGACGTTGCCATTCTTATCCACGCGCGTCTTCTTGATCTGCTTCAGCTGCTTCTTGCTCATCTTCTTCAGCTTGTTGGCGTCGGATATCTGCGGATGAAAACCAGTCAGCGGCACTCACCACTTGGACCTTCGCCGACTTCAGCTCGTTCTGCGCCTTCCGCTCCTTTCTCTCCTCAATGGCCTTGCGCTTCGCCTACACGTAAGAGGAGGAGTACACACAGTACTCGTTTTGCCTCAATTCGGGCCTCCGTGATGCTCTTTTCGAGCTCCTTCATTCTCTTCTCCTTCATTCTCTTCTCCTGCTTCAGTTCCCAGGACGTCCGAAGCGGATTGGCTCCGTCCGAGGCGTAGAGGGAAGACCTACGAGTAACGCGCTTCTCACGGAGTTCCACTTTTGTTTCTGATTCTCCTTCCACACTCTGCCGCTCTTCGCCATTCCCTGAGGAATAGCGCTGGTCTTCTTTGCAGTATCTTCCTGTGGTTGACTCTGCTCCTTCTCTTGGACCACTTTGGCTGCACTGTCACTCATATCACTGGTCGTTTTTGCGAGTTCCTTTTGAACCGAAATACCCCCGATTCCTGGAATGCTTTGAGGCGAGTCTTTGAATGGAACGCGCCATCCTTCAAGAATTATCTTTGGAAATGAGCGACTATTCTATCTGCGTGAAGAGTACGGTTGATTCCTCCGCGTAAGGACGCTATAGATCTGCCTGTATCCTGCGACAGAGACGCGCTGAGAGACGAGTTTTCGAGGTGCGGAGAGATTAAGGATGCCTATGTAGGTGCGATTGCGCTGCTCGTAAGGGTCAGATCATCAACGATCCTGAAACGCGCAGATCGCGTGGTTTCGGCTTCGTTTTTTTCACATCCGAGGATGCCTTGAACAGAGCTTTGCAAATGAATGGCGTAGATATGGGTGGAAAGCCAATGATGGTCGAACGAAGAACCGGTTCAAATGGAAGCGACGGCAGCAGGTACGGCGGCAGCAATCGCGGTGGATATGACGATCGCTCTCAGAACCGCTATGAGGGCAGCATGAGACGTGAGCGCAGTCGTAGCAACGAGTACCGTGGTCGTGGCAACGACAGCTACGGGGATCGCCGTGACAACCAGTATGACAACCGTCGTGATGACCGCCGCGATGACAGTCGCTACAATGACAGACGCGACAACCAGTACGACGATCGCCGTAACGACAATCGTTATGACAACCGCCGTGACAACCAGTACGATAACCGTCGTGATGACAGACGCGATGACAGTCGCTACAACGACAGACGTGACAATCAGTACGACAACCGTCGCGACGACAACCGCTATGACGACAGACGCGACAACCGTTACGATGATCGTCGTGACAACCAGTATGACAACCGTCGTGATGATCGCCGTGATGATCGTCGTGACGATCGCCGTGATGACAGTCGCTATGACGACAGACGCGATAGCAGACGCGACGATAACCGCTACGACAGCCGCCGCGACAATCAGTATGATGATCGTCGTAATGACAACCGCCGCGACGACAGTCGCTACAACGACAGACGCGACAGCCAGTATGATGATCGCCGTAACGACAACCGCTACAACGACCGTCATGACAATCAGTATGACAACCGTCGTGATGATCGCCGCGACGACAGTCGCTACAACGACAGACGCGACGACAACCGTTACGACAACCGCCGTGACGACAACCAGTACGATAGCCGCTATGACGACCGCCGCCGCGACAACCAGTACGATAACCGTCGTGACAACCAGTACGACAGCAGACGCGACGATCGCCGGGATGACAATCATCGTGAAGATCGCCGTGACGACAACCGCTACGATGACAGACGCGACTACCGCGACAGCCGCCGCGACGACAGCCGCTACAACGACCGTCACTACGACAACCGCCGCGATGACGGTCGCTACAACGACAGACGCGAGGAAAAGAAGAACCTGGCGAACCAGGACGTGAGACGCGACATCCGCGACAGCCAGGGCGCCAGCCGCGACTCGTACGCGCGTCCGGTGAGCGACTCGCGCTCGACCTGGGGCAATCAGGACATTCGCATGCAGGAGCCGATGATCGAGGGCGGCGAGGACTCGAACAAGATCGAGATTCTCGGTAGGCGTTGTCGCCGTGGTTAACCGCAGATCTTCCTTGGCCTACGACAGACAGTGATTTGCGAATCATGTTCGACCGATACGGCATGATTCAGCAGTGCAGTGTGGGTGCTGGGAGGTGGCATGAGGCGTAGACGGTGAGGAACAACGGAGAGACGAAGGGAAGAGGTTTGGTGCAGTTTGCCACGTCGGAGGCGTCGGACAGAGCGGCGCAGGAGATGAACGGATATGTATACAGGGAATCCACGATTACGGTTCGTAAGATAGATCCTTCCATTGCTTAGTGCTGTTTGTTGTGAATTCGTTTGTATCAGAGTTGCTTAAAGTGGAAAGCGTAACAAGATGAAGGTTCCACTTATCTTCACCAATCTGCCGAGGCAGCTAGGAAAACCAAAACTCATCATACAGAATAAAACCTATTCTGGAAGGATCGAACTCACTCTCCGACGCCCATCCGATACCCCCCTGAATAACCCATAATCGATAATCGCTGTATATTCATGGTCGATGCTCGTTGATTTCGCCTCCGATTCCGTTTGCAACAAACAGCGCTATTCAAAAACGGAGTTGTGGATCGTTTTGGCACACGCCGAGGATACAGAAATGGAGACATCGCGATTCGCACCGCCAGAGAGACCAGAGGCCAGATAGGAGGGCACTGTGATTGTCGACACGCAGCTGCCTTCGCTCCTGCCCTCCTCCGCCAATCGTCGCTGATGCAGACGAATCACGCCCGCCACCTGCTTTGCGAAGGCGATCGACTTCTACGAATAACACAGAGAGAAAACGCCAACTTCGCAGTCCTTCCGAACGGAGGGGTACAGCATCGAGACGTCAATCGCGCTCACGTTCACAGCCTGCAGCAGGAGAGAAGGCTTTATCGACACGAGACTCGCTCTCTCGTACTCGCGCTCGCCTCGCTCTGAAATCGACTTCAGCTCGGGAATCGCGTTCAGCACGCTCTCGACCTGCCTGACCGCCACGCGCTGCATCGTCCTATTCCGTCACAGAACCCCTCCGCTCCCACCTCCGCATGATGCGACTCCGCTCCGACGAGACATCCTCGTGAATGCGCTGCTCCGGCCGATTTTTCCACTCGCTCAACTCCTTCTTCAGCTGCGAGTTCTCCTTCATCAGCACCTTCATTTCGCCTCGCTTGCGCTCCAGCGCCTGCTGCAATCGCGCCTCCTCCTACGAATCAGCCGTCGCACGAGCGAGTACGTCGCCGCTGGTCGCAACACGCAGTTCGAACACCTCCTTCTTCTTCTGAAGCTGCTCGGAAAGCACCTTGCGCGATGTCGTCAGGTCCAGGATCTCGCGCTCCAACTCCTGCACTTTCGTGTTGCTCTCGTCCACCTTTCGCTCGAGCGCGAGAATCTGGTCCTGCGTCGCCTGATTCGTCAATCCCTGCAACGCGCTCTTCAACTGCCTGCCCTCGTCGCGAAGCACCTGGGAAGCTCCTTCCGGCTGCTCTCCGGCGGGATTCACCACACCCGAAACGAAGATGTCGCGCGAAGCGACGGTTTTGATATTGACGAAGAGATGGTGGATTCGGAACAGGACCGTCTTGTTCTTCCCCTGTGGGGGAGAGCACTCCGTGATCAGCTGATTCACGGAATCATCATCATGATGAAGCAGCACGGTGGCGAGAATGGACTTGGTGGGTCGCAACGCACCGTTCACGTGCTTCAACACATCCGTGCACTCCTCTACTCATGAGTCACGCAATGCGGCACGCACGCTTCAGCTGCTCCACTGACTGCCACAGAATGGAATTGTCGACGCAGTTCAGATGACTCAGGTGCTTCGAAGCCACATTTTCTCCCTCCACATTCACATACGGCACGCCGCAAAACCCGTCGCTCTCGATCCGCTTCTTCAGCTCTGTGACCTTCTCGATGAGCAGCTGCGACACCTTGCTCGTTTCCTGCAGCGCATTCAAAACAGCCAAAACGCCGTTTTCGATCGACGCGTTGGAGTCGAAGGACTCTTCCTGCGTTCTGATGACGGCGAGTTGGCCCCTCGTCAAAAACATCATGAGCTGCAGTTGCAGCTGAATCTCGTGCGCGATGCGGAATGTCGACAGAATGCCGTGGTTCCGCTTCCATATCGCGTCTCCCTTCCCGCCCTCGTGGCCCAAGAACTTCCCCAGAACCACGATCGAGCTCACGGCTTCCTTGGAAATCTCCCACATGCCCACCGAATCCGTCTCCTTCTCCCACTTCAGCACGTTCTCGCAAAAAGACAGAAGCGTCTGCACGGGCGGGTTCGAGTCGTTGACCAACTGAACGAATGTCTGCGATGACAGGTGCGGGTTGGAAACAAGCTGGATATACTGGCTCGTGAAGTCGGCGATCTGGTTGAGGTACAGGAGACAGCGCGAGAAGGAGGAATACAGCGGAAGCGGGAGAGACACATTTCCCTCCAACAGACGAGTGGAGTAGAATTCCGTCAGATGGAGGGAGAGGTCGTGGAGGTACTGCAGCGACGCGTAGAAGCCGATCTGGTTGGTGAACTCGAAGGTTTGCTCGGGGAGAATGGATGCGATTTGGGAAAAGCGCCACTCGAAGCAATCACGCTAATGATCACATGTTCGGGGAGAACCCACGGAGAGGGTGACGACGGAGAGCTCGTTCTTCAGTTTATCCACCTCCTTCTTCAGTTCTTCGTATTCGACGGAATCACCCTTCATCCCATAATCCTCGCCCAACTTGCCTTCGTACTCGTGAATCTGTGCATAACCATGCTGCAGAAACCATACCCTGTTCATACAGTACTGCAGGCGTTTCTCCTGCTGTTCCCTCTCTTTCGTCACCGAATCCAGTGAAACTGCCAGCTCGTGAAGCAGCTCCTCCTTCTTCTGGGTGGAGTCGAGGTCCTCCGCGAGCAGCGATTCGTACTCCGCAATCAGATCGTGGTCCAGTCGAAGAAGCTCCTTGCTGTGAGAGAATCAGCGACAATCACACCTCTTGTCGTTCGTTTGTTTCCTGCAGCTCCTTCACGGTTCTCCGGTCTGCTGAGAATGTCTTCGCATTGCTGGAGTCGAAGGCGGCGAGCTTCTCCTAGCAATGACTCCATCCAGAACACACACTCACTTTCAATTCACCAATTTCGTTCTGATACTGACCGCACAACGCGCTCAACTCCGATCGACTGTTGTTACTCGCATCGCGGAGAGAAGACTCAGCAACGACGGCCTATGAGTAACGATCAATGCACAGAAGCGACCCTCGAGAGCAGGCGCTTCTTCTCCTCCGAAAAGGAAGTGTACAGCTTCAAAACGGCCTCCTTCAGCTCTTTGTTCTCCGACTCCAGCTCGATCATTTCCGCCTCGTTCTTCTTGCCGGATTCTTGTGAATTGAACGTTTCGTACAGCTTTCTAGACTCACACGCTCACCTTGCCGAATTACATGTTCTCATTTATGGAATCTTCGAGTTCGTGTTCGAGCTCGCCGATATGGTTTTCATACTGCGTGATCGTGGCTTTCAGCTCATCCATCTGCTTCAGGAGGTGGTTTCGTTCCTCCTTCATCTAGGCATCAATCAGAAAGCAGCTTCCGAATACGACGTCCACCTTCTGGTTCAAGATCTCATTCTCCCTCTGAAGGAGTCCGTAGCCGCTAGACATTGTTGCTTTCCGCTGTGCGTTAACACCCAGTCAACCTCGCCTCAGATGGAGAAGAATGAATGACAACAAACAACGACCAGAAACACTAAAGCAAACGGAAAATGAGGGCCTACTTCGACGGAATCTCGCTTCCGATCACGGCGTAGCGAGGGACTCCGTTGCCGCCCATGGGATTCGGCATAATCCACTACAATGAAAGAAGACAAGCACGCGTACCTGCTCCCAATTCGTCTTCGGACGGACAGTCATGCGGCTCATGTCCACTTCCGCCAACGGACAGTCAGCGAGAATCTCGGCAAGAGCGTCCACATCGACGCCGAACTGCTGAATCGCGGGAATAAAAAGAAGCAGGTAGATGGGGAAATAGCCCTCCACGTCCATATAGGGGCGGAGGAACTTGTCCGCAGCGAAGTACTTGTCGGAGAAGATAAACTCCCTACGGTCAACGCGGTGAGCATGACCTACAGCTTGGGCATGATGCTCGTCTTCACCATGCTCTTTCCCATTTCAGAATCGAAGTCTGTGTAACTACGCCTCAACAGGAGCGAAAGCGGGTACAAGAAACCGTTGATGATATATCCGCCTTCAACGATCTTGGCGCCGTGAGGAATTCTCCTGCCTACCTCCATCAGCAACAAACCAGAAGTCTACCTCTCTCTCTATTTCTTCTGGATGTAGATCTACGCGTGAGTCCATGAGAAGCACCCAGTGGCCTACTCGCTCTCATCTTCAATAATGGTTGCAGGCACGAGAACGTAATTCGTTCTTTGCTTCTAGTCGATGAATGGTAGTTCCACAGGCACTACGTTTGCACTCTCTTGATCACTCATTCGATACTACAGCGGGGTTAGTCAGCACACCCGATAAATCGCATGGCGACGCAGCGAAGAAGAACCACGCCAACTTACAATAGACAATGTAACGAATAATGACCAACAGAACTCTGGCGATGGCACAGAATCGTTGGGATTGGGGGGTGCTCATACGGGATGGAACTGCGGTGGCAGGCCTCTGAAGAAGGATAGAATGAGATGGGATCGGAAGAAAGCGTGTTCTCTTGTGAGGGCGGGAATGGGGGCAATGCGCAATTGAGGATTCTGGATGGTAATAGAAAATGTAGTGATGGCAAAGAGCCGTTCCCCACTTTCTACAGACAATCCCATCCCTCACTCCATTTCGTGCCCTCTCCCTCTCCTAAACCTCTATTTTCGTGTACACTGGCCCGATTTGAAATCCCTCTCATTCCTCTCACTGAAGCCAATTCGCCGTTTTGCATGATTCCAAACCATTTTCCCCTAGTTACTCTGGACAGAGCCATCCCCTCGTTCACGCTATGGGGACGGATTACTATGGAATACTCAAGGTGCGTTCTGATGCGACTCCTGAGGAACTCAAAAAGGCGTAGATATCCTCGCGAAATCTTTCATGATTTAGGTACAGAAAGCTTGCCCTGAAATGGCACCCCGACAAGAACAAAGATAACAGAGAGCAGGCCGAATTCATGTTCAAGGAGATCAATGTGGCCTACGATGTGAGTATCCTCGTTCGGTTTCATTGGTAGGTGCTATCCGATCCTAGAAGGCGCGGTATCTATGACCAGTATGGAGAGGAGGGTTTGTATGGAGATGTCCCTCCGGAGGACAGCGACTTCTTTGACGATAATGCGGAGAATGGATCGGTGGACAATCCGAGCTCCTCTTATCAAGATGACTATCAGAGTGATTACCAGGATCCTTACCATCCTCCACCCCCTCCTACATCCGCTCCTGTTCCCCCGACAGCGAGTGCTCCCGTTCCTCCAGCAGGGAGTGCTCCGTCCCCCAAACCCCAACCACCATCATCCTCCATTCCGCAACCACCGCCGAATGCTTCATCCTCCATTCCGCAACCTCCACCTGGAATGGCTCCGAGACCTCCAGTATCAAGAGAGAGCAGTTACAACAGTTATCACTCCCCGCCGCAATCGAATCGCTCGTCCATCAACTACTCCGAGTCGCGCCCGGCATCGACCTCCTACCACTCGTACTCGAATGAGGAGGCGTATCCCGACATGCGTCCCAAGTCCACCACGCTGCCGGCGCGCGACTTCACGCCGTCATCGCATCACGCTCACCACCCCGCCTCCAACGAGCCGGATCCGTTCGAGATCTTCAAGCGCTTCTTCGGCACGCAAGATTTCCGCCAGGCCTCCATGAGGTGACTCCAATCGCGAATCGTCATTCGTAGTGAAGGTGGCTTGTCCTTTCTGGACAGCGACAAAAACCCGAACGCATCCTCGAGCGACAAAAACCCGAACCCGACCTCGGGACCGGACGTCAGCGAGGATAGCGACCCCGTTGTGGATCCCCCCATATTTCGAGACCTGTACTGCAGCCTGGAGGACCTGTACAACGGCGTGCACAAGAAGATGCGCGTGACGCGGAAGACGATGACTGAAAACGGTGGGATCACAACGCGCGAGAAGGTGATCGAGTTCGACGTGAAGCGCGGGTGGAAGGCGGGAATGAAGGTGACGTTCAAGCAGTTGGAGTGGAGAGAGGGAGTGAAGTGTAGTTTGGGCGACGAGCGACCTGGGCACATTCCCGCGGATATCGTATTCGTGGTGAAGGAGAAGCCGCATGCGGTGTATCAGCGTGAAGGGAACGACTTGGTGTTTGTGAAGGAGGTGTCGTTGCGAGAGGCGCTGTGTGGGGTGCGCTTCGAGTATCAGCACATTAACGGGAGAGTGATGAATGTGCTGGTTCCCGCGGTGATCAGTCCCGACACGGAGCAAGTGTACCATGGGTTAGGAATGCCGATTTCAAGGTCAGAGAGTGACTTTGGCAATCTGGTGATTCGGTTCCACGTCCGATTCCCGAAGAGTATTTCGCCCAAGAATAAGGATCTTGTTCGTTCTTTGACGTTTCTTGACGATGAATGAGGTGTTTTCTTTGCTCACTTCGTTGTTTGTGTGGTGGTGTTTGTGGGAAAGGTGTGTGCTTTAGCGAGGAGTGTTTCTTGTGAAGGGAGTGTTTCTGATGAAGAGAGCGCTTCTCACAAAGAGAAGGGAACAACTATCAAAAGGAAAAACACATGAACAACAAACACCCAAGATAGAAACGGATTTGGATTCACTCGCGATCAACACAGGGTCCTTCATCTTCAGGCTCTGCTGGTAGTACTTCACCTGCCGCGAAAAGTCGTGAGTGAACGCAGGCAGCGCGTGGTGCGCGCACAGACCCAGCGCCTTCTCGTTGGTGAAGAACGCGTCCACGCCGCTTCGCCAGTCCACCTTGCAGTGATGCATCACACACCAGCAGTGCACGCACGGGAACATCAATTCCTGCCAGTAACAACAACTGCACGTGCCCTTCTCCAAATCCACGTCAAACCGCGACGCCGCCGTTGCGTTGTCCACCACGCAGTACAACTTCGGATTCACACACTCCACAGTGAAACGCCCCATGTCCGCAGCGTACCCTGCGACCAGTTGTTGGTAAAACGGAGTCAGTGCGGTTTTCTCCTGACTCGCGTACATCGCCTCTCGCTGCTGCGCGCGTCGGTGTATGGCGAGAATCAGACCCTCCACCACATCATCCAACATCAGGTACGCAATCGAGTCCTGCTCCAACGCCACCTCGAACTCCGACAGCACGTAGTCGATGTACATCATGTGATAACGACTGGCGTGACCGCGGCTCCACTGCGGGTGCTTCGACAGCTCGCTCACCACCTCGGGAGCCAGCGACGTCAGGTGGGTGATGTAGTTTGAGATGCGCGAGGACCCGCAGAACAGCGCGCGGAAGAACAGAGAACGCAGCCGCGCGTGCTCGAACGGCTGACCCGTCTTCTTTCGCCGCGTGTTCCCGTTCAGGTACCACGGCGACGCCTCCACTCCCAGGTCCTGGTGCAGCAGTGTCAGTGCAGGCAAGCACGCATCCACCACCACACACACTTCACTCACGATCGCGAACTCCGAATTGGAGCGGTCGCCCAGCCCGTGCGTCTGCAGCGCGCTCAGAAACTCCCGCCATGTGTTCTGGTTCTCCTCGCCAGCCACCATGAATGCCAGCAGAATCGGCTCGCGCCCGCCGTCGAGAGTGGAGGCGTGGAACAAAACGCCGCCCAACTCGCTCTTCAGCGGCGAACAGTCCAGCGCCAGCAGCTTTTTCGACTGCTCGTAGAGCGATTTGGCCTCGGCGTAGGTGTAGAAGACGCTCGAAAGAAGGGCCTTTTGGTTCTCGGTGGTTGTGGAGATCACGAGATCATCTTCGGGGTTACACTGGGCGATCTGGTTTTCTGCGGGTGAGTGAGGAAACACGAGCGTACTCATCTCGAAGAAGGCGGGGATGATGTTCTTCATGGATGTGATGAATCGAGACCGCTCGTCCGTTCTCGCTTTGGCCACGGTGGATTCCTTGCAGTCCACCTGTTTTGAGTTCAGCACCTGCAGAATGGAGCGCAGACTGATGTAGGGATTGAGTTCGACCATCTTCTGCACGAGGAAGTGCATGTAGGCGTTTCTGCAGTACATGGCTCGCTTCGATTGCTTATCGTTCATGCCCGCACGACTTCGCTTCGATGGAGGCGTGATGTCCACCGACGAGGCTAACAGGAGTGGGTGTTGTTGCATATCACTTGTCGGAGGCGGCTCGATTGAAATCTTTGTCGGTTCTGGGGAGGAAAAGAGGTCCACGCCATCCACGTGAAGCAGTGTGGGATCGGGAGGCGGGATGGCGGGATGCATTTCCTGGTGGTGCCACATAGAAGAGTCTGAGAATAACGACAACGACGCAGTCCCCACTCCTCTTCTTGTAGGAAGGACGATAGGTAGTGATTCGCTGGTCCCTCGGAACCTACGCAGAATCAACGGAACAAACGAAATACGGTTTCCCAGTTGCAGGAGTGATTCAGACAAATGGACTGCAGCGACAGGATTCCTACACTCAACGCGATACACCACGCTACACCTTTCTTTCCGGACAGTTTCGACCGAGAAATACCCCCCTTGATGCAAAACGAGCAGCTCTTGGTGAACGGACAGCGGTACCGGACGCAGGACCCGGTGGACTCGCTCGCGTAGGGAATGTTGTGCTTGCACAGATACACGTCGGTAATCCGCCTAAACAGCCGGACATTATCAATTCCGTTCGTGTCCCGGATCATCGAGTCTATGGTGAATCTCCACAAGCGGCAGGTACTGAACTGGAGATCGATGGCTTCATCCTCCTTGTCGATATCCATTCTGACAGGTGGAGAACCGCTGCTCTCTGTTAACAATCTAAAACGAGCAACGATTTGAAACCAAATGCGGGGTTTCACCGAAGTCGAGAATTGTGGTCGATTTGTGGATTTTGTTATTGCATGAACACCCCTAGAATTGGTTGTTGGGCGTCTTTGCGTTGTACAGAGTCCCTACTCGCTGCGTTTTCCGTGATGATTAGGATGTATTCGCCAAGGCTACCAAGAAATGCACTCTTGGCCTGGATAAACGATTTCCTGTGCACGTCGTACACTAGACTAGAGGATGCTTCCAACGGTAGCTTTTTGTTCCCGCTTGTCTCACCGGCTAGGTGCGGTAGCTTGCCAACTCCTCGACGCCATCTATCCACGTACAATCGCGCTGCAACTCCGTTTTACGCGTAGAAACCGTTCCGATGAAACAGCTGGATTTCTCGGCATCGACTCCGTATGACTGCCAGAAGAATTACAAAGTGCTACGGTACGTGATCAACAAGAAGAGATTACCTATCGTACGTTTCTTACGGACGGGATTAACGAGAAGGACTTCGATATGGCGAGTCTGTCAAAACAGAGTTCGAAGGAGAGCTACGATTTCTTATCTACAATGAAGGAGTTCTTTGACAACAACTATCCCGGAGGCTTCTATGATGCCATTGGACGGAGACGAGAGTCAAAGGGCACTGCGAGTACTGCATATTAGATGTGGATTCCGTGTAGAAATCAACAGAAACGACTCTCTTTCCCCAGAAGTGCGAAGGCGGAGCATCGCGAGCCATTCCGAAAGAGCAAACCCACAGCCCGTTCCTTCGCTCCATCTGAAAGACAGCTCGCTTCCCTTCCGAGTGACCAATTCGCCGCTTTCGCCGCTATCGCCGACAAGTGCGAACAACGCCGAAGAAGCGACGGAGGGCTTCGACACGTACCGTCCCATGTCGCTAGCCGCAGTACACATGCCGAGTAGGGATGATTCGAATTGATCACGAAAGATCTTTCTTCCAGCGCGGATCGAGTACGGGACATAAAGGGCACCACTTCAAATGAGCTGCAACTGAGACAACTCTACGATATGGTGGAAACGCTGAATCATGACAAGAGTAGGCGTAGCTCGATTCATTCATGTTCCAGACGTGCTAATGGAGGAGAATAGAGAGCTGGTCGATCACTATGGCGAAATGGACGATCTTCGTAAAGAACGCGTACATATCGGGTTTGGGTATAAGAAATAGGAGAACCTCCTGGTTTCCGAGCGGAACTTCTATTACCAGAAACTGAGACAGATCGAGATTCTCCTTCAGGTGGGAGTGGTTGGGGATATTGACGTACAGAACACGAGCAATGAAAGAGATTTGACAGAGAACGAGGAAGTGATATTGGGCATCCTGTCGGGGAAGATTGTGGCGATGATGGTGTAGATACTCCACGAGCGGGATGGATGAAAGTCTAGTTGAAAATGAGACAGGCGCCGATTCATTGAATAGCGATGAGAAGGCGAGTGTGGGTGATGCGAGGTCATAAAGGAGTGTCATTCAAACCTGTCGTCATTTTTCCTTTTTTAGACTTTCACGTAGTTACGGCGCCTTGTTGGAACAAACGCAGGAAAGGATGGCAGTTAATGAGCAAAAGGGATATTGAAACCACTAACTGCGATGATCTTGTCGCGGTACTCGTCTATATTGTCTTCCGTTAGTTTTACAAGAGCACGACGCGTCAAGTGCTACGGATCACAATTCTCCGCCACGCTCCACCTTCTTCGTGAACGGACATGTGTTCTTCGGCTCCTTGTTCAGAATGCGGACCCACGAGTCATAACTAGGCATCACCCACACGCATTGCGAATCACCCCATCACATGTCCGTACGGACTGATGGCAGGCTTCACGACGGGCATCATCGTCATCGGATCGATGTAGTCCTACGTCTCACGCCGTTCCCCCACCCCTCACGGGAAGCACGTTCACTTCGGGAATGACCGGAACCGTGGGTCTTTTCGGCTCCTTTTCAATCACCACCTTCTTCGCGCGCTTGCGAGGACTGGAGGTGCCGTCCGCGTTCCGCTTCTGTCGGATGAGCGTGCTCTTTCCCTCCTTGTCGCGGAATCGGAACACCAACTTGCCGTTCTTGTCGAAGGTGTAATTCTCGTCCTTGATCTCGCCCTCCTTGATCAGCTGCCGGTAGTAGTTGCTGCACTGGTAGCCCACACGTCCGGGAATTTGCATCGAAAAAATGCCCCACTACCGCGTGAATCGCGCATTCCGCTCCCACCTGGTAGTCCACGCCCTTCTCGTTGATCAGCTTCAAGAACAGCGCCTTGTCCTTCGCGCTCCACTTGCCCGTCGCCTGCGGCTCGCCGGGATCATTAAAGCGGTAGTAGTACTGGTTCGGGTTCTTTTCGCGGTTTTTGAACGCCTTGATGCGCGCGTCGCTCCACCCCAGCTGGCGCAGCGCGTCGTCCGACAGCTTGTTCGCCTTCTTTCCAGAGAGCGCGGCGAAGAGCTCCTTCTCCTCTATTCGTCAACACACGCACTGAGGGAAACTCGCCAGCGTTTCCTTGGAGTCGCTTCGCTTCAGCGGAGAATGAACGGGTATCTCCAGCGAGTCACTCTCCTTATCGCTGCACGTCTTTCTGTCGCTCACGCTCGTCGTTTCGGACACCGATTCCTGCTCCTCCGAGTGGGATGGAGTTGGCTCCGTCTCATCTCCGCTCTGCTTGCGATCCTTCACGGGCGACTGAAGACTCGCGAGCTGCTGATTAGAAACAAGGACAGCAGGTACCATGATGAGAGCGTCGTCGAGATTGAGACGAGGACCACGCCGCTCGCTTCGCGCTTTTGACCTGTCACTTTCACAATCGCTCGAATCTTGGTCCGATTCGTGGTGATGATGCTTTCTGCGCTTCTTTCCCCACTCATCTTCTTCCGCATCAGAGTCGTTATCGGATACATCGGCCAGTGCTTCGCGGATTTCCTGATTCTTGTCACGGTACTACACGTCACGCGTTTCCGTAGTCCACAACCAGAATCGCATCCATATCCATCTCCTTCTCCCCCTTTGCCATGCCCACCACATCGCTCTTGTACTCCGAGTCATCGAGAAGACGCTTTATCGCCAACAGCTACCCCTCAGGACCCCACGGGACAGATACTTCGTTTCCGTGACAGGAATCGATGGCCAGTTCCGCCGCTTTCTCGTCAATGTCTTTTATATGGGATAGAACATCATGGATCTGAACGTCATTCGGCAGTTCCTACAACCCACCTTTTGGCTTCTCTGATTTGAGTTAAATAGTTTGAACTGCTTTTGAATTGCGTCGAGCCGCGCTTGAATTATCTTCTACAGGATTCGTTAGTTTGGCTCTTCGCTCCAGCAACACGATCTCAACGAAACCAGCATACACACCTTTTGTTCCTCATCCATTCCGGCGAGATAGTCATTCATCTCCTCCTCAGAGTACTCTTCCGACTCCATTGCCTCCGAATCTACTCTGTCATCGCCCCGTATCGCGTTCATACGTGTTGCCCAATCAAATTGTGGTGGCTGAAAAGAGCGGGAGTTACCTTTCCCGCCAGAAACCAAGTGATCCACAAACACGCCATTACAATATGAATACTATTGAAACATGACCACTAACCGAAAAAAGCAAATGCATAAAAAGACAAAGAATGACAATTCTCTGTTATTCCTTCTCTTCCTCATCACTCTCCTTTTCCTCCGCAGGAATAATGGGCGTATTCAACTCTTCCTGTCCATCCCCCGACGGCACGCGCATCAGCGGAATCTCCTCCACATCCTCACTCTTCGTCGGCACAATCGGCGTCACCCCCGCCTCCTTCGCTTCCGTCACGTGGCTCTCCGCTGTTGCGTTGCTCGAAGCGTCCATCACCGGATTGTTTGTAGTCTCCACCGGATTGCTCGAAGCGTTGGTGGCTGTGTTGATCGCTGCGTCAGCTGCATCGGTTGAAGCGTTCATCGCTGCGTCGGCAGAAGCGTTCGCCTCTCCGCTGGGTGAAGCACTCGTCGCCGGACCGGCTGAAACGCCCTTCACGGCACTCGCTGAAACCCCCACAACACTCGCTGAAACCCCCACAACACTCTCTGAAACCCCCACAACACTCTCTGAAACGCCCACAGCACTGGGCGCAACGCCCGCGCTCTCCGGCACCGACGCCTCCGCCGGCGCCACGACGGGCTCCTGCGGCTTCTCGCGAATCTGGATGTGGCGACGCGACAGCATCAGCTGCTCGGGGTTCAGCGGCGGGATGATCACGGGGTTGGTCTCGACGGGCTTCACGCCCTCCTCCTTCACGGGGTGCGTGTTGCACACCATCGTCTTCAGCGTCGTCGCGATCACGGACGGCGGCGGCGAGGGGATCGGCGGGACGCCCCCGCTGCGGTTCACGTTGATCGGCGTCTTCAGCGACGGCACCACGGAGAGCTGCGCGCCCGCACTCTCCCCCGCTGGCGCCACCTCGCTCGGCTGCGGCTGTGGCTGCGAGAGCAGCGACGCCTGCGCCGTGGTCATCTGCGGTACCAGCATCGGCGCCGGCTCCGGCTTCGGCATAGCGGGCTGAGCGGGCTGGAAGGGCTGCACAGGCTGTACAGGCTGCATTGACGGCATCGGTTGCATCGGTTGCATTGGCTGGACGGGTTGCACAGGCTGCACAGGCTGCATCGACGGCATCGACGAAGCGGTTGACGTCGGTTGGACGGACTGCACGGCGCCTCCCTTCATGGAACACAGAATGGAAGCGACGGTGCGCTCAATCTCCGTGATGGCCGGCTTCTTCTCCACCGGCTTCGGGTCCGTAGCTTTGGACATAGCTGGCTCCGTCTTCTGCACGAGCGACTGATACGACGGAAGATGCTGCGGCGGGCGCAGCGGCTCCTTCGGCATGGGGGCGGACTGCGGCTGGATGTACTGCGCGGTGGCCGCCTGGTACTGCGGCATTCCGGGGTACATCGGGTTGGTCATGCGGTTGATCACGAAGGGAGGGGAGTTCACGGCCACCTTCTTCCCGTTCTTGTCCGGTTGACTCGCGAGGGGGTTCGAAGGCGCCTCTCTCTTCAGCGACTGCGGATTCACTCCATACGGCCTGTATCCTTGCTGTTGCATCATCAGCGCGTTGGCCTGATACTGCTGCGCCGCCATCACGGGGGCATACATTTGGATTTGCGGTTGGGCGGAATACTGCTGAATGTAGTTCATATGACTCATTCCTTGGTCCTGGGCGACATATCGCTTCATGTCGAAGGCCTGGTTCGGATTCATAGCGCTACGGGGGGGATTGACCTGGTTCTCGGGTCCACCTTGAGGAAGATAGCTCGCTTGCATTTGCGAATACATTCTCCGTCCATCGTACATGGGCGGGAATGCATAACTCGGAGGGTAATAGCCGAATGCGGCAGCGCCGGCCATGGCATCTGGAATGCCTCCGTAAGGCATCCCCGGCGCTACCTGCTGCATCATTGACACGTACTCGGGGTAGCGACCTCCCTTCTTTTCGGAATTCATTCCTTTGTCGGTCGGGTCCGACGAACCCTGAGAGTAGTCACGTGTTTGAATCGGGGGATTTCCTTGATTCTGTTGGCCGAACATGATGTCCCAAGCGTCACGATCGAATAATAGAAGAAATGAAGCCAAATAGCACAAGCCAATCAAATACAGAGGTATGGCTAGTCCCAGTTCTATAAAGGGCCTTATTACACCTCTTGTTCTTTGAAATGTGTTCAGTGTCTGCTCTCGTCACGCTCCTTTCGCTGCAGACGGAGTTCGGGTCCGAAACGCCATCCCTCTTGTCGGATTCGCGTTTCTCGACCGCGTTCCGTCCGCTTGGGTACTGATTCGTAATCGGAGACACGTGCGCGGAAACAAACACACACGAGTGCCTGCGCGAAATGACAAGCAGGGATCACGGGTTTGAGCGTGTTTCGCTCCAGTGTCTATTCTCCAGGAAGCCCGGATTCCCATCCACCGAAGTGGCTACGTCCAGAATTCGCTGGGATAGCGCGAACGAGTGCGTATTCGCGAAGCAAATGGTCGACGCATCCTATTGAGTGCACGAGATTTGGTGCATGGAGGGAATCGAGCGTCGACGTCTCACCCTCCATTCTTTCCTAGGAATGGACCTACAGCGCACAATCAACGACATCATCGACTTTGTGAAGCAGGAAGGAGTCGTCAGTGATACACTCGTGAACTGTAACGGGCGACGGAAATGAATGACCCACAGCGTTTTTGAGCACCTGCAACGAGGATATCCGTGACAAGGGGCATCTCCTCGATCTTCAGCAGTCGTCCTCGGAGCTGTACAACGCGTGCCGTGCGGCCATGAAGAAGCGCGAGAACAACCCTGAAGACCCGTCGTTGAGGCAGCTCGCGATTCTCCGCTACTGCGCCTGCCTAGTCCTCCACGGCAGTATTCTGACCTCCGTCAAAGAAGCGGGCGACAAGACCGTCCAATCGCAGCAAGTGATTCAGTTAATACCTGACGTGCTTCGCGCCTATCTGCACACGGCGAAGTGGCTAAGCAAGCTCCATCTCGACGACTACTACAAGGACTGTTTCACGAAGGGCCTCTCGATTCTGGATGACGTGGAGCCAGCCCTGAAGGTGATAGACACGGGAGCGAGTTTGTGTCGTTCGCTCCATTAACGGTAGGCTTCTACACGTACAAGGAGGCGGAGTACGAGCTCCTGATGGGTTGGATCGACATCCTTCTGCGCTCCCCCGAAACGCTTCCCAGCGGCATCGACACGGTGAAGCGGGTGCGAGACGAATGCATCCCCTTCCTCCCCGATCTCAAGCAGTCCTTCCTCGCGCAGTGCTACAACTACGGAGGGTATCTGCACGAAGAGCGGAAGTGGGAGGAGGTGGTGAAGTGGTGCTCGCTCATCATCGAGTCCTGCGAGAAGGAGAGTCACGAGGGCTTTCGTAAGGTGCGAGAAAAGAGTCTCTATTTGTTGTGTGACGCGTACATTGCTCTCCACGACGAATCGAAGAGTCTACTGTGTCTCCAGCTCTGCACGCAGCCCGAGTGCTGCCCCATCCAGTTCCTCTACCTCAAGTACTACATCGAGATCAAGGACAACGAGAAGGCCATCGAGGCGATGCAGAAACTGACCGCGCTGGCGGGAGACGACGACCAATCCATGGTGCTGGACGCCGCTCGCCTGCTGTGCGACGCCTGCTCCCTCAGCAGCGCAGCGCAAGCCACGTTGCTCTCGCCCTCGTCGGTAACACGTAGTGTGATGCGCGTGGCAGAGAAACACCCCCAGTGGAAGGCCGCCGTTCGCGCGACGGTGGTCTGCTGCTATCTCCACAGCCCCGCGCTGTGCGACCAGTGCACCTCGTTGTTGGACCAGTGCATCGAGGGTGGTGTGAAGATGGAGCGATGAGGAATAGAACACCGCAAGGGCGAGTGCGTGCTGCCGGACGCCGCCCTGCGCCAACTCCAGTCCGCGCTGACGCAGTGCTGCTCCGACTGCTACGTGAACGCCAACTACCAGGCGTGCGCCATCGTGCGACTCACGCGTCTCCATCACCCGTAGTGGTGCCGATACGTGGTGGAGAGCGGGGTGAGTGGCGACGTGGAGAGCGGAGTGAGCGACGCGCTGGGCGACGTGCTGGTGCTGTGGGGCTACTGTCAGATGATGAACCACGACTGGGTGGGTGCTGCGCCGCGCGTTAACTCTAGACATCCGCGCTGCAGCACGTCGACGAGGCGCTGCGGAAGACGCCGAGCGAGAAAGCGCTGTTCCTGAAGTACCGCATCCTGCTCAGCGACCCCTCCGTCCCCGACGACGTACGTTCTGTGCTCGCGGCATCACGCGCAGAGGATCCTCGGCGAGACCGACTCGCTCTTCGCCCGCGTGAACGACGACGTGCTGCTCCTCATCGCCGACGAGGCCATTCAACACCACCGCAACGAGCCGGGTACGTCTCCGGTCCTTCCCTGACCCGCAGCCCGAGCGCTGCTGGAGCGGTACGTGTACCACCGCGACTGGCTGAAGGAGGGCGCGCAGCTCCACCTGTCGGTGCTGCTCCGCACGCTGCTGCAACTCACCGTCGACATCACGAACCTCGGCTTCATCGTGGAGGGCGACCGCGCGCAGAAGTGCCACGACTACTTCTGCTGTATCCTCAACGCGATGGAGGTGGATCGACGCGTCTCCAGTGATCGCTAGAACGCCTCGGCGGAGTTCGTCTGCAAGACGCTGTTCGAGTCGGCGAACGAGATCAAGTGGTTCATGACGATGAGCTGGAACCTCGCGCTGTTCTTCTGCAGCATCCAGGACTTGACGCGCGTAGGAGTGTCGCATCGCATCCATGTCAGGGCAGCTTCTACTGGCGGTGCGTGTACAGCTTCGGCAAGTACCTCTCTCCCACCACGGAGCTTCTCAGCACGCTCCAGCAGGCACTGATTCTCTCCGTCTCCAGCTCGCTGCAGCAGCTGCCGAAGGAGGAGGAATCGACGATTCTGAAGCAGTGCTTGAAGATGATCGCCACGTGCAGAGAAGTCACGAAAGAGCTGGACAAGAAGAGTCCGGGAGAGCACAGCACGCAGACGACGCTGCTTCTGCACCAGCTCGAATTCTACGCACTCGTCCACTCCCACTGCACCACACTCGAAGCCAAGCTCAGAGACATTGCACAGACCACCGCAGCGCCATACACGTTCTATCTCGACCTCTTCTATCTCCTGCAGCAGGAATCCTGTCCTGAGCACGCCGTTATGAAGGAGTGTCTCCGTCTCGCGCTGCAGACGCTGCTCAAGGAGCCCTCCTTCGCAATGACCGCCGTTCTTGAGGTGATTCGCTGCATGATGGAGGTGTGCGACACGAAGGCGGAGGAGTACCACTGGGCGGAGCAGCTCGTCCAGATCACCAAGTCCCAGGGCGAGCAGCCCTCTCTCTCCAATGCGTAGCCAGTGCGACACGCAGTGACGCGTAGAGACCGCGACGAGTACTGCTACTTCACGGTGCTGATGTGGAATTGCGGCGTGTACTACCAGCGGATCGGCGACCTCGGCGAGGCGGAGAAGGCGATGTCCCTGTCACTGCAGCTGCTGGTGTACTGCAGCGGCTCCATCCAAGTAGTCCATGCCTCTCCTAAGTCACCCACTAGCCGTACGTGGAGGAGATGAACGAGAACTACGCGGCGCTGCTGCAGAAGATGAAGGAAGGGAAGGATTGTCTTGTTTGTTGGATGAAACTCCCGCGCCTTTCTCCCGTCACACCAACAGCAGTTCGAGTGTTCTCTGACTTTGCGTCGTGTGACAAGACCGGTGTAGAGCGAATTCTGCTTCTCTAAGAACAGGTGGGTTTTGTGTCGGCGATTCCTTCCGTGCTCACCCGTGCGCTAGTGCAATGCAATCATCTGATAGTTATTCGTACGATTCGTACTCCGATATGGATTCCGAGTGAGTCTCCGCCGTTCTTTTTCACGTTTCAGGGAAGCGACATGGATCGATCGCTTCTGCAACAACCCCGACAACTGCTATATGTGCGAAGTGGACGAGGACTACATCCGCGACTCCTTCAACCTTTACGGTCTGGACAGCGGCTGCGCCCTCTACAAGCCAGCGATCAACCTGATTTTGGATAGCGAGTCGTCCAGCGACGATAGCAGCAGCGGTAGTGCGAGAGGTGGTGGATTCACGCGCTAGAAGACTACGATATGCAGGAGTTGAACGACACAGCGGTCTATCTCTACGGAATGATTCACGCGCGCTACATTATCACCCAGGATGGATTGGAAGCCATGGTCGCGCTCTCCGCCTCCCGTCACGTGTAGCTGGAGAAGTTCAAGGCGCACCACTTCGGCTGCTGCTCCCGCGTGTACTGCCACAACCAGGACCTCCTTCCCGTGGGCTTGAGCGACAAGCCGAACGTGGACTCCGTAAAACTGTACTGTCCGTGCTGCAAGGAGATTTACAACCCGCCCAAGGTGTTCGAGAGTAGGTGAGCGATTCGTCCCTAATGGCAAGGTGTGGACGGGGCCTTCTTCGGTACGACCTTCCCTCACATGTTTTTGTTGCAGTATCCGCGCTACCTCGCGTCTCCGTCGAAATCGTACGAACCTACCATTTTCGGCTACAAGATTCACGAATCGAGGTGGGGCGTGTGGAGAGTGCGTGACGTCGTAGTCCCTATTACGAAGAGTCCGAGAAGAGAAAGAAGAAGGAGAAGAAGGTCGATTCGGTGTAACAGTGCTCTGTGTTGTTTGCAGGGTTGTGACTTATACGGTAATGTTGTTTGAACGAGAAGCTGTTTCTGACAAACACTCCATCCCCACACGCGAATCGAATGGTCGTACGAACACGTGAACAGCAGCGGTCGCAGTCCCGCCGCGTAGTACATGTTCCGCACCGTGCTCGTGTGACCCTTCACGCACGTCACCTCCTTCCCCGTGTACAGGCTGAACACATGCACGGAGTGATCGCAGCCCATCGTCAACACGAACCGCTCGCTGCTGTCCACCGCCACACACCCGTTGTAGTACAAGTCGCTCAGCATCGACCCTCCGTACACGGTCTGCACGTGCTCGTTGCGCCCGTACTCGTACACAATGGCGTTTCCCTTGTCCGTCAGCGCCACCACGTAGTCGTCGTCGCGGAAGAGCGCGATGTCCGTCACGCAGAAGGAGACGTGCGCGTCCCAGTCGTGCTGGTTGATGCTCACCTCCTTCTTCTCCTGCGTTTCCAACGATATGTAGTTGATGAAGGGCATGTTGCGTTCCGCGATTAGAATGCTGTTGTGCTTCGGAGAGAACGCGATTCCGTCGCATGTGTATTTGAAGTAGTAGCGCGAAATGACGGAAATGGAACCGTTTTCCGCGACAGAGGAGAGACTCACCGTATTGTCGTAGCTCGTGCCCAGCAGAAGATTCTTCTCCGTTTCCGTCTTCAGGCGGAGGATTGCCTTTTCGTGCAGTTTGAATTCGCCGCATTTCTACGGATGACGCCAACAACCGATGCGAACCGTGAGTCCGGTCACGCGGTAGTTCGCGCTCTCCACCTTGAACGTGTACGCAACTCCATCCATGCAGCCGGCAACAAGGACGCTGCCCTTGTGCAGAAGCGACAGGCTGCAGCACGGAGCGGAGAGAGACACCTTGGACACGACAGACGCCTCCATTTCTTCGTCCCACTCGATGCAGTAGAGAGTCTTCGTGACGTCCGTGGAGAACAGCACATGATCGTTCTTCTCCCACGGAATCACGCTCAGCACGTTGCTCTTATGGACAGACGCGATGCAGCACTTCTCCTGGAGTGAAGGACCTTGGATGGAAGGCGTGTACACGAAGGCCTTAAATCGCTCGAGTGATTCGGAAGCCCCTTCCCCTTCTTCTTCCTTTTCGCACGCGATCTCATCTCCCATGGTCCTCAGTTGCTCCTTTAGGGAATCGTTGTAGTCCTTCAGCTGCTTCAACTACGGTTTGAATGATAATGAGTAGTGCTACTTGGAAACGTGACGACTCTTTGAACTTCTCCAGCGTCGTTTTCAGTTGTTGGATCTCCTTCTTCAGCTCCTCATTCTCCTTCCTCAACGCCTCGTTCTCTGTCTGCGGATCGACACTCATCCTCGTTCGTCGAATTGGGGTGAGGCGCGTGATTCCAGAAATAGAGCTGTTTTTGCTCCTGTTTTGGGTTTGGAAGGAGGAGGGGGATGGTAGCCTTTTCATATGCGTTTTGTTCTATTCATCTGTGTGATGCGATGGGTCGTGCAGGGTTAGGGTCATTCTCATCTGGGTGTAAACTGTTCTGTGTATTGGATGCTCAATGTCCTTCTCCGTGCGCATGCATAGGTTGCGTGGAAGTGAGTCCCTAGTGTATTTCCGTGGAAGGGATATAGTTGGAAGGATATGGGTGAATCCTCCACCTAGTGCTTGCTGCACCACTTAATCACTTCTTTCGCATGTATTCGTACCCATACCCTCCGGGCTACTACCAACAGGCTCCGTACCCACCGAATTCGTACGTCCCATGCGTGTTTTGTCATTCTACAATACCGGCGAATGCAATGAGCAGTCATCTGGCGCAGTGTCCTTCCGCAAGGGCCGCGATGCCTCCTACAGTGATGCAGACTCCGTTTGGGTCAACGCAGTCCGTTCAGTATCGTCGCGTCGTTCGCGTGGAGAAGAGAACCGTCGATCAGCAGAATGTGCGGTCCGTTCCTGTAAACGAACGGGTGCAGCCGGTGCAGGTGGATCCACCGCTGCTGTCGTTCGACAATCAGGGATTTGAAGGAAGTGGTCGTTTGATTGCGAACGCGGTAGTGAAGGTGGGCTGTTTTGATGTCGTAGGATCCGAATGGGTATTACCAGCGTCAACTGCCACCCGTTCCCGTTCAGCAGTCGTGCGTGTTGCAGTCGTCGCAGTCGTCGCAATCGCCTCAAAGGGGGAGTGTAGCGACCTCGCAGCAACGACAGCCTGGTCGTGCTCAGCAGTCTGTTCAGCGTTCCGGATATGTTCAGTCCGTGCAGCAGTCGTCCGTGTCTCAGCAATCGAGATCTGTTCAACAATCTGCGAGACCTCAACCACAGCAACCAGTTCAACCCCAGCAGCAATCGAGACCAGTTCAGCAGCCCATGAGACCTCAGTCACAGCAGCCCTCAAGATCTGTTCAACCCCAACAATCACGACCCATTCAGCGATCGAGTCCTGTTCAACCTCAGCAACAGTCGAGACCCGTTCAACCACCACGATCTGCCCAGCCACAGCCATCAAGAGCTCAGCCACAGCCATCGAGATTTCAGCCACAGCTGCCCTCAAGACCTGCTCAGCCACAGCAGCAAGTGAGACTGCAACAACCCTCACGACCTTCTCAACAGCCTCAACAGCCCTCAAGACCAATTCAACCCCAGCAATCCATGAAACCTCAACAGCCATCAAAGCCATCACAACCGCTTCCACGTGCAGCGCAAGAGCCCTCCTTCGGCGAAGTGGAGGAGCTGAACCCCGGCTCGCTGTCTGACCGCATCAAGATGTTCGAGTCCAAGTCCAAGACGCTTCCGTCGCCACCGCGTCCTCAACGAACCGAGAGAGACGCGTTCCAAACCACAACACTGAACGAGCGGAAGTCAGTTGCAAGTGCTGTGGACCCAACAGCGCAAGTGAAGGTTGAGTCGGCTCCAGTGAAGGTTGAGTCGGCTCCAGTGAAGGTTGAGTCGGCTCCAGCGAAGGTGGAATCGGCTCCAGCGAAGGTGGAGCACTTCGAGAAGCCCGCTCCAACGCAGCCGCACAAGCTGGTTGTGCCGAAGACGGTTGAGGGCCAAATGTCGCTCTCGGAAATGCTGGAGAAGCGAGCGGCGACTGCAAACAGCCAGCCACCCGCTCAGCCCGTTCAACCGACTCAACCAACTCAACCAACTCAACCACTACAACCACCTCAACACCCACCCCCAACTATCCTCCACGAGGAACCGCACAAACTGACCATACCCCCAACCGTGGAGGGCCAGATGTCCCTCACGGAGATGCTGCAGAAGCGAACAGTGACGCAAGCAGGCACGGTCACCACACAGGAGGCACGCCACTTCAGCATCACACAACAACGAAACGATGCGCTTCCAAAGAAGCGGGAAGAGTCGCCACGCTCTCCGCAAGTGCTCATTGAGGACAACGCAGAAGAAACGCTGCCTGAACCCAGCGTGCAACCTCTCTTCACGGCGAACGGGGTGTTTTTGGTGGATATGGGGAAGGAGGACGTGAAGCTGGCCTTCAGCAGCGAGAACCCGCTGCCCTTCCATGGCTTGACCAATGTGGTGATGTGCGTCTACCCCGATCAGTTCTGCTTCTACTACTACGACGCGAACTATGAGCGGTACGACTTCATCGTAGTGCTGTCGATATGCTTTCACGCCTAGAAGAACATTTCGCGCGCATCGTGCGTGAACACGAGACTGGATCGCATTCTATCCATCACGAACACACTGTACTACGGCATCCTGATCATGGACAAGGCGCGCGAGTACCCTAAACGCTCCGTTGTCACTCCTAGGGAAATCACGAGTGTTTGGTTTGCGGCCTCGTCGGAGCGAGACAAGGCATTCCAAATCATGACCTATGCGTGTTTCCTAACAAACAGTCCACTTTAAACATGGTAGCTGGCATTAACCGTAAACAATATCCTTAAAGAAGCTCATTGGGTACATGATGAGGAATCTATGCGTAAGGAGGAGGAGACGCACATACGAATACCACACCTCCGTCCATTTCCTTTGTAACGTTAATCTGACACGCGAGACGAGATCTACGCGTCACAAAGCGCAGCGCGCCACAACCTTTCATTCTTGCCAATCGGGACCTTGTCGATGAAGGTCTGCTCCTCGGGACAAGGCTTCGGCACCACCTCGTAGAGCTCTCTCGACAGCACCACGTGGCAGAAGGAGCAGGAAGGACCTAGTGAATCACGCTACGCACGCAGCAACGCACCCTCTCCAAACGTCTCCTCGGTCCAGCCCTCCGTTCTCTTCACCGCTCTGGGAAGGCCGTTTCCGTGGCAGTCACCTACAAGAATTAGACCCCGAGCAACAGGCGCGATACCACAGAGGGGCAATTTATAAGCTTCAGCCGTTTCGAGCAGCGTGTCTCCAATTCTAGCCTTCACCGGCTTGGATTCTCCTTCCGGCGTGATGAAGGTGATGTCAATGCTACAGTCAAGCAGAAACGACGCCACTCACGTATTGTCGGCAGCCTTGCCAGTCCAGCTGATGAAACGAGCGGCAGCTAGGGAATCACACGCGCCCTCGCAACCCAATACCAGCACCCGTTGCTTTAGGAACACAAACGGCCAATTTTCTCAAAGCGAGCATTTCAACACTGTGAACTCAAAAGATGATGGAGCTTTAGGGGTTTTTCCTCCTGTCCGTCCATAATCGCGGCGATTTCGGGAGCATCTTGGGTCGGGTTTTCCCCTTTTCAAGGATTGTTCTGCTCCTTCCCGCGATTTGCTCCGTGCCACGGGCTGCGTCCATTTTCAGGAATAGCGGCATCGTCTTTCACTCCGTCGAGGGTGAATCGGAGGGGTGAGGTGAATGACGCTTTACACAGTCACATCCGTTTGTGAAGGCCTCCTCACTCCGGGGACGGAACGACTGGACAAGAATGACTCCCACATAACACTGCTTCAGAACAAACACGCGGCAAAGCTATATTACAGACAATAGACGTGGCAACCTTCTGCACGGTTTTGCGTCGAATCGCTACAAAGAGAAGAACTAAAGGAATCCGTCGAAGACTCGACAAACGAGGCGTATGAGCTTGAAGAACCCCGGATTGACGGGTCCGTTTGCGAACAGACATCCTCACAGGGTGGATTGCGAACCAGTTTGGCAATGTACACGTAACCGCCATTAGACTGAGTCGGATATGCGGTATAGACAGGATAGAGAAGAGGCGCTGGGATCCGACTCCCGCAGAGAAGCGACTGTGCATTCTTCTTAAGGCACTTGTTCTTGTGCATTTCCGATACCCTTCTCCTGTCCTTGTCCCATTCCATTGCCTTCTCTCTTTCTTCTACACTATGAGTAAATCCTAGAGAGCCAGTACTCTTCAGAATGAGGGCGCACATGGAGCAGATCGAGTTCAGGTTTCCGGTATCACTGTCCAGAAAGCACTTTTCGTTGAGCATGGTCTTGCACTGTTTGCAGTAGAACATCGTCGGATTGCTCGAATCCATGGCTTCACAAAAACAATATTGCAATAATCGTGAGAAACACAATACGTTGACAATAAGACAATGCGATTGGCTCGCGTTCTTGAATCAGAAAGTCGCCAGTACCGTGTGTTTTCCCGCGAGAACGGTCGTCTCTTCTGAAGCAGAATTCTAAGAAGGATTCTGTGTTTGACTCAATGGACTCTCCAAATCGCGTGCTGGAAGGCGTGCGATAGCAATTACACTCCAACTATTGACAAGAAGACCATATGACTGGGAACAAACACTTCCAGGCAAACAAGAGAGCTATCACCTTTTGGTAGTACGAGTACTTTCCCATCAAATAGGCGTTCGACGTAATCGCCCGCATCTACTCATCACTTCCCAACAGGATCGCCACTTTATTGTTACACGGAATCCGGTCTTCCACGGACAGGAGTTGCAGCTGCAGCGCTTCCACGAAGAGGACAAGATCGTCTCGGCTAAAGGACTGGAGCTCTTGGGGGGACGCGAGCCACGTGTTCTCGTCGAAATATGGAGAGTAATCCACCTCGGGCACGAATTCTTGCTTCCGCACATAGCACAGGAAACAGCACCGCGGCCTGCGAGGAAGACGCGAAATGCGATTGTTGATGTGTGTGAAGAACACGGATCGATACCGTTTCCTTCGGATGCACGCCTGCATCAGAATCGCCGCAACCTCCGTCTCCATTTCTCGCAGCTCACTCACAGTGTGGGCCACCGACTCGTTGTACGCGTCTGCCGTCGGATTCTCTGAAGCAATAACACTCTCCGTCGATTCGGCGGACAAGGAGAGCGCCGCGGACAGGATGTCTCCGACGGGCGTGGGCTGGTCACCGCCATCGGATATGGGTCTGGGGACAATTGGTTGGGCGTTGTAATCCATAAAGGAGGTGAGCGTGGCGATGCGCTGCTCAATGCTCTGCAGACGAGCGAGAGCGCTGCTGTATGTCTGAACGTGAGAGAGTCTAATAGATACTACGATTGTGCCGCGAAACGCAAAGGAGGAGGAATTCAGGACGATGGCGCGTTCGATGAAGTGAGAAACGCCCTTCCGATTCCAGAAGGATTGCGTGGAAGAATTATGGTGATCACGAATTGGCCTCGAACGAACTCCATTCCCGCGATCCTTCCATTCATTGCCCTGCTGTGGCGGCGTTGGAAGGAAATCCGACAGCTGCAACTATACGATGAATTGAACGAAACGGAAGCAACTTGGAAGAGACATCTCCGATTATCCAGCAGGAGAGTCAGCAGAGTGCCAATCTACGCCTGACGAACGAGTGAGAAGAGAACCTCGTCGAAGCCGCTTCTGTGATTGATTGACATGAACGCCGAAAAGGCAGGACGGCACATGGCAAATCCCACCGTGCTTATGATGTGCGGGAAGAAGGCACCACATTCCCCTTCTTCACGCTGCTGCTCTGCACTTCCATCACTCTCGTCCACAGCCGGCCGAAGATCTGGAAAGAGAATTATGTTTACCGTCTCCAAGAGAACGTGAAGCAATGCTTTGTCACTACGGAGTGAGCGCTCTGAAGAATAACAACGCCTCCGGCGCTTTGGAAACAATCAAACTCACCAATTCAAGATTCACGTTCATGTCTACTCGTCACCCACTTCAGCGAGCAAATCCATACTATGGACCCATTCAAACGCGATCAACGGCTTGGATAGAGTGCGCAAGCAGTAGAGAATTGCGTTCCAGAGGAGTACATTGTCTGCGCACTCCGAAATCACCGACGGATCCTCTAGAAGCGATAAGGCGAGAATCTCTGAGTCTACCGACAGACGCCGTCAGCAGCGGGATGTAGTGCACACATGGAACGACATCGACCACGCTGGATCCCAGCGGCTCTACACCATCAGCGGAGGGCAAAACAAGTGCGGTACTGAGGTCGTAGAGTCGCTCGCAACACGCTACGATGGCGCTCCGATAAAACGCGTCATTCATGATGGAAAACTGAAAGAGGTTATTCTTCGTTCCAGAGTGTTATTCGCATTCTCCTACCCACGGATCACACGGACATGAAGTGAATGACACGCAACAGATTGAATTGCCAGCTATTCTCGTATTGTCATATACATTGAGAGACCGATATCCCTCACTCATCCTTGCCTCTGGATAGTGGGGACAAACAAGAAGGCAATGGAATGAAACTCCTTTTCCTTTGTCAGTTTTCCTGCTTTCTGGAGCCGTATTCCATGTTTGGAATTGTGAAACGATTGAGTCTGAGTCGAGTGCCTTCGTTTGCGAGAGTGTCTTCGCCGTTCGCGGTGCGTTGCTGTGTGGGAGCGTGTTATCCTGTATAGAGAGTGCCGGCGTGCTACTTCTCGGGTCACTCGCACTGGGCGACGATCAAGCACGACAAGGCGAAGGAGGACATAAAGAGATCGAATCTCTTCGCGAAACTGTCGAAGAGCATTTCGGCCGCAGTGCAGGCGGGAGGTAGCGATCCGGGTAACAACTCTTTCCAGCGATTGACGCGTAGCGACGAACATCAGACTGGAGGCAGCGATTTCTGCCGCGCGTGCTGCGAGCATGCCCAAGAAGAACATTGAGCGCGCGCTGAACGGAAAGAGCGTGGGTAGAACTGGGCGTGGCGTGTGATCGTAGACGCGAATCAGCTGCAGTCGATAACGTACGAGGGCTTCGGTCCCGGCAGCTGCGCCATCATCGTGGAGTGCCTGACGGACAACAAGAAGCGAACGGTGTCCGAGATTCGCCACATCTTCTCGAAGGGCATGGGCAACCTGGGCTCCATGGGCTGCGCCTCGCGTCTCTTTAACTACATCGGCACGATCACTGTGCGCTCGTTTGAGCGAAGTAACTCATAGTTCCCGAAGGACGAGAATCAGGAGCGCATCTTCGACCTGGCGATCGAGCTTGGCGCGGACGACGTGACGGAGAACGAGGACAACAAGACGGTGGTGGTCGAGTGCCAGCCGAAGCAGCTGCACGCCATTCACGAGGGCTTCCAGAAGGAGCACCTGGAGGGGAAGATGGAGTTCACGTACAAGCCTCTTGTTGCTGTGCTGTGGGGGAGTGATGCGTAGGAGACCGTGGAGGTGGAGGACCCGAAGAAGCAGGAGAACATCACGTGGCTCCTTCAGCAGCTGGACGAGCACCCGGACGTGCTCAACGTTTACCACAACTTGGCATAGTAATTCTCTTTTAGTTGTTGTCTGTTTGTGGATTCACATTCCTCTTTACGGCGCACTCTCCTTTTCGTTGGAATGTAGGGCTCGATCCTAACTATCAGTTTAAGCTCTTCCGATGAGCATCCCACCTCCCCAGTCTGATGGAACCAAAACGGGGAATGCGACGACGTCTTCGGGGATTCGGATCGTGATCGATGACGGCGCGAACTGCTCTGTGAAGAAAATCATCAGCCCTGGCAACGTAGAGAACGAGAAGGCGTCGACGAGCGAGAACAACAGGATTCGTTTTTACGTCTCTCCTTCAAAGCAGGGCAGCGTACACTATCTGCTTTCTGTTGATGATTAGAGTACAGTCAGTCCTCTGCCAGCGAACGCGGGGAATGAAGGTACTCTCTTCGCACTTCCGATCACCGTGTAGCTACCAATCCTTCTGCTCCTGCTTCCGAAATGCCATTGAAGGGTGCTGAACGGTCTCTCCGTCACAGCGAGGTGAAGGTGACGATGGAGCAGCCGGAGGGGAGTATCCTCGCCAAAAGGGAGCAGGTGAGAAGAATGAAATCGGAATCGGACAATCCTTCCGACATTGCTTTCGAGAGCTCACTGGCAAATGAGCCAGGTAGTGTGCATGCGAAGCGAGCGAATTCAGCGACGGTTGGCGTAGAGATCCCGTTTTCTCTTCATCGTAGATGGAAGCTGAATCGCAGGAATCCAGGGACGCGAATCCAAACATCGTGCGTGAGGGCGAAGTCGTCATTCCGAGGGAGTTCTTCGCTATACTCTTTTCTACAATCGACCCGTTGAAGGCGTCCGCTTATTTGACGCCGCAACACGTCCGTTTTAACTACTCCACTGCAGACACGGAGGAGGCCACTCAGCCCAAGGATGAGAGGATTGTGCTGATTCCGTATTCGGAGGCTCCAGGGAGCATGCCTCCACCGCTGTCGCTTTACCCGCCAGTGCAGCCCGTGAACTATCAAGGGGTTAGTGGGATGAGTCCCGCTGTTCCCTCCGTGCGGCTGAATGCGCCTTTGCAGCCAGTATTGATGTCTCCCGTGAATCCGGTCTTTGTCCCTTTTGAGACGGTGCGGTCGCAAGACGTGATCAGGAAGCTGGAGTTCAATCCGGAGATCGTGCGAACGGAGAAGATGGGGACTTCGTTTTTGTCTAGGCTGCTTCCGCATTGGTGTGTTTGTTGTTCTTGTGTGTTGTGTGGGTGATTCAATTCAGTTGTATGGGTGATTTGGATTAGTTATGCGAGTGATTTGAATCAGTTGCATTTCATTGAGGGATTAGAGCCAGCTTCATACCAGTGCGTGATTGAAGTGAGTCTCATTCCAGCGAGCAACCCCCTTTCAGAGAATGAACAGAAACAACTCATGACCAAAATCAGCCCCATTTTCCCCACCCCTTCAAACGCAGTTTTATCCATGAATCGCATCGTTCGCACGATTCCCGTCATCTCCTCCTACTGCAGACCCTTCTACACATCCATACCCCATCGCCTCTTCTCAAGACGAAAGCGAGGTGGGACATGACTCGATGCTTTCGAACTAGATGTGCTTGAACACGAAGTATGGAACGAGGTGAACGCCATGCCCTCTTCCGCCATGTACAAGGAGCGAGTGAACGAGAAGCGCCGAGTTCTCATCCAGGAGGATGAGGATGAGGACACTGACGTGATATTCTGGGATGAAAACACGAAACCGGAGGACATCATGGACGGAAAGGATTTGGAGGACTACTACCTGGCAGAACGCTCCTTCCGCAAACATGACAATAGCAGCACCGATGCGGAGCAGAAGAAGCAGTTCCAGGAATTGTCGCGGATGTTCGGAGTGGATCCGAAGGAGGTGGAAGGGTACAAGGTGTTCTTCGAGGAGAAGCAGAGTCTGGACAGCGGAATGCCGAGCGACGTCTCCTCGGCGTTCATGTTCTTTGACTCGCTCCTTCAGACGCATCCCGAGTTGCAGGAGGACTTTGACCGCTGGCAAGCAGCACTGGAGAAGGTGTCCAGGATGGACGTAAAGAGGATGTCGAACAAGGAGTTCGAGCGCATTACCGCGTGTCCTCCCGCCATCCTCCAGTGCGTTGACAAGGACCATCTGCCTCTCTTCCAGGTGCATCGCAGCGACTTCCTTCATGCCAATTCCGCCCACAGAATGCCTAGCAACTCCTCCCACAAATCGTCTTCCAACTCCACTTCAACATACGAAGAGGCGAAGGCTGTAGCGAAAGAGAGTGAGCCGAAAGAGACTCCGGATCCAGTGCAGAAGGGAAACGTAGCGCTGTTGTTCCCTGTTCATCGTAGTTGCAGAGTCGCATCGCGAACACCATCGGAGTGATGTTCGATTCGCTGTGGAACGACAAGCCTCCCGTTTCCGTTGCGTACGTGTCGAACGGAAGCAAGCTGAGGGAGATCTTTGTGTACATCAAGCCGGAGGACGCACGAAGGAAGGAGGAGGTGCTGAGGGTGCTGAACGAGAATTGCGACAGTTTTTGTACCATGATTCAAGTTGCTTTTCGATTATCCGTGCGACTGCCGAGTGGGGCTCATCTGTAGGAAAAGCCGAAAATTCAATTCCGTTATGTGGAGAAACCGTGTCGTGTTTGTTTGGAATCGCGAGTGTGTTTTTGGCGGGAAGTGCGATGGCGCAAAGAAACCTATTCTCGATGGAGAACTCGGATGTCGTGTTCGAGCTGCAGAACCGTATCGCAGACTCTTCGTCCGATGTCACCGCTGCGGAGTACTGGTCCCTCTACGACACGTTGGCCGGTGCAGCTCACGACAATGCTGTAAAAGTGCTCTCTCTGCTGGATTTGCATTCCTCCCTTCTGAAACGGTTCCATCTTCCGAATCGGGTGCTCTTTGAAAGACCGGCGTGCACTATGGAGCAATCCGTTGTAGATGGATTGAAAACGGTGGTAACGAGCGTGGACATGGAGAAGTACGCTTCTGCGGTGATTTTCATGCTGGATTACTATTACCGAGTCTTTTGGATGCCATCGGGATTGTTGACGCGTGTATTTGAAATATATGCTATTCTCATTCGGTGGGGAACAACACAATGTCCAAGCATCGTTTCCGTTCCGTTTGTTGCGATGTCTCACGCCTAGAAGTGCCAGTCGTCGCTTCTCCAGCTCACACAAGCCGTTCAACAGATGCTCGCCGCCACCCCAACCATTCAATCACTTCTCACGGACTGCGATTCTTCTCTCTTCACGGACTGCGACTACTCCCCTTCCTCACTTCTCAACACGACCGTCACGCAACTCATGCACATCGATCCCATCGCGGGATCCACTATTCCTCTCCTCAACGTCGTGTGGAAGGGATCAGTGCGTATCCTGAACGCACAGGACGCTGCTCTCCTCGCTAGAGAGACGCAAGACGAGATGCTCACTCGCTTCGCCTCGCGCTTCCAGTTCTGCCAGCAGGAGATCGCGAAGGAGCTGCACTCCGCCTCCGACGCTCTGACCACGCCCACCCTGCTCAAGTTCTTCGTCGTGCTCTTCGTCACCTTCGCCAAGCACGCCACCGCCCTCTTTGCCTCCTCCTCCTTCTGCGCCGTCTGGAGAACCACGCTCGCCATCGTGGACGAGGTGGCGGCTGGCTGCTGGCGTGACCTGTAGTGCTGGACCGCGCGACACCCCGAGTGGTCGGAGGCGAAGAAGAAGGCTGTGGCGGCGATGCACGACGTGTGCGTTACGTGTCTGACCTCGCTGTGCGCCGTCGCTCAGACGTCAAGTCAGACATCGGGTCAGACGTCAAGTCAGGCGTCAGGTCAGACGTCAAGTCAGACGGACGCGTTGTACTCTGCATTGTTCCAAGCCCCCTCAACCATATCATTGTCTGCTCTGTCCAATACGCGTGTGGCTGCGCCGTACGGAACGCTTCGATCGCTCCTCATGTTCTCGGGCGTGTCAGACGCCTTTCTCTCCTATCACATACTGAACGCGGCGCGATGCTGTTCGGTGGCGCTGAGTCACTCTTCTCTCTATCCCACACTCCCACACACTCTATACACTCTCTTTCTCAACGCCTCACTCCCACAGCGCGCATCGCTCCTCCACCACTACCTTCTCTTCGCTCTCGTGGGCGACGCCGCGCTCCGCCGGCTCCTTTCTTCTCTCTTTGTTCTCATCCACTCGACCATCACCTTCCGCTATCGCTCCTCCTGGGCTGTCTGCAACGAAGACGGCTTGCTGGCGTTCCTGATCGACTGTGAGGCGCTCCTTCTGGCGGCGCAGTGCGGCAGAAGCATCGAGCCTTCGCGCATCGTCTCCATTGCGAGCATGATCGGGACCGTGTTGTCCTATTGCCCCATAGAGACCCAGAACACGCTGACGCACACGCTGTTGATGAAGTGGAAGAACGACGACAGTGTGCTGGGATCGTGCTGCGGCTTCATGCTCGCTGGGTTTCCGTGGTCGTGTCTGAAGTGCGTCTTCGTCCTCGCTCTCACGCATAGTGATTCCATGATCACCAAGAAGCTTCCCGCCATCTTCGCCACTCTTCAGGAGAAGGCGTGCAACCCGCGGTTATCGGACATGGACGCGTGGAGTGTTCTCCGTGTGTGCGAGGGCGTCGTGAGTCGCAACAGCGGGGATCTGAAGCCCTTCTTCACGTCCGTGCTGAAGCAACTGTCTTGCAAGCACGCCGCTTTCGCCGATCTCGCGCTCATGAAACTCTCGCAAGTGCTCGTTCCCGCGGGGATCCAGCCGAACCAGCTGCGGAGCTATTTGGAGGCGGTGGTGAAGAAGGTGGAGGGAAACGAGGGACAGGACGCGTACTGTGTAGTGGTGGCTCAGATCATGGAGACTGCGTGTTCAGTGATGTTCCCAAAGAGGGACTTGGATGCGATCTGCGCGTGTTATCGGAGCATGTTGAGGGTTCTGCTGAGGAGCCGAGCGCCTGTGCAGTCGTACTGTTTGAAGAGCGTCGTGCGATTCATGATGTGATGCGTGAAGAGATCAAATGACGCGTAGGGCGTTCCCGGGAGACTTCTCTTCTCTGATCAACGAGGAGGAGAAGGCGGTGCTTCAAGGACTGTTGCAGCAATTGAAGAGAGAGAAGGAGGTGAAGGAGATACGCGTGGATATGCAGCTGGCGCAGGACAAGGAGATGGAGCGAGAGAAGGAGAGGGGGAAGCAAGTGGAAGATGCGATTGGCGTGTTGGTGAAAACGACGAAGAAGAGCGAAAGCGATTCCATTCTACACATATTGGGCGAGTTGCGAGAGGGATTTGCGGCATTGCAATCTTACCAGAAGAGCAACCCAGTTCATGGAAACGACATCGAGGGGCTGGAGAGAGAGGTTTCGGAGTGGAAGAGGATCCTCGACAGTATTACTTGATTGGTTGTGTTTGTTTGGAGCATGGATGTGATGGAAGAAGCTGTTGTTGCAGAAGGCATTCCAGCTCCCGTATCGCAAGGCATGCGGGAGATCGCGTTTGGACCCGATCAGCGTGCAATTCGAATTCGGTCGAAGGAGAAGACGGACATCGCGCACGTCGGGGAGCAGTTGTGGAGGGGCGCGATTCGGGTCGGAGAGTACTTGACGAAACAGTGGTGCTGATCGATGTGTGTAATCGTGTAGTGCAGCACAGTTCGAGCACAAGCGCGTTTTGGAGATTGGCTGTGGTTGTGGTTTGCTCTCCATCCTCGTGTGCAAGTTGGGTGGAAGTGCAATCGCGACGGATTACCTGGACGAGGTTCTCGCCCTCGCTCATGTAGGGATGGACTGCTTGATGGAGAATAGGAAAACGCAGCACACAACCAGATTGGTGAAGACAATATACAGTTCTGCAAGCTGGATTTGCTTGAAGAGGACGCGATTGACACCATTCGCTCCTTGTCCTCTTCCGTCGATTGGATTATCGCATCGGACATGATTTACGACGAGATGTTGACGGAATCGCTGTGCTATGTGTTCCGTGTTGTTCTCGGTGACTGCTAGGTTCTGGCTTCGTCTCTGCGTTCCTTCGACTGCTACTGCATTCTGGGAGGAGAGCATCGCTACAACTTCGTCGTCTCCTCGCTGTCCACGACGGATTACGTATGTGTTTTCATTTCGGTGTTATGCATAGGAATTCGGTGTGCTTCAGCAGTTTGTCTGTTTTGAGGAGCGTTGCTGGGAGAAGTACAGCAGGGAGTCCTCTCGCTCGTCATCGCACCGCAAGTGCGATTGCGGTCGCATTCTCGTTGCAAAGTATCTGTTCAGTAGTGCGGAAGAGTACATTTTGCTTCTGTCGAGTGTGTATTGATGCGTGCGTTCTCCATTCACGTTGTCTTTCCACTCCCCTCACAGCGTACTCTCACGTGCACTTGAAGGACTCTTACGTGCGCTACTAAAGGACTCTCACATGCATTCCTAACGAATCCTGTCCAAACAAACACGCCATTGCGCTTTTCGTACCCATGAAGGCTCCACACCAACTCACCCCAAGGATATGCCCCAACTTCTCGTGCGCCGACACCAAATCGCCCGACACCTGCGCCGCCAACAGCGACAACTCGCCCGCCATCACCGTGGAAGCCACCAGCTGTGACAGCAACACCGAATTCATCGGCTGTTTGTTCTACCCCTCACAACCCCTCACAACCCCCACCTTCATCAATTCAATGCACGCGTGCTGAGGCGCCAGTCCCGTGCCGCCGCCGATCGTCCCCACCTCAATCGCGGGCAGCGTCACGGACATGTACAGCGCTCGCTCCTGCCCCTTCACACACTCCTCCATGAAATCGAGGCAGTGTGATGACTCCACCACCTGCGCCATGTCCTGACCCGTGGCGAGGAACACTGCCGCCACGATGTTGGCGGCGTGGGCGTTGTTCCCGCCAAGCGTTCCCGCCAAGCTCGAGCCAACGAGGTTCTTCACCGTGTTCAATTTGATGATGTCCGTGACGGAGCACTTCAAAATCTTGCGCAAAATACCCTCCGGAATGGTCACTTCGCATGTCACCGACTTGCCTCTTCCCAGGAGCCAGTTCACGGCCGACGGCTTCTTGTCCGAGCACCTTTGCGTGAGTCCACTTCATTTTCATCACATGTTGCCCGAGAGCGATTCCAACTGCAATTCGGGGAAGCGAGCGCAGAGCGCGTCGGCGACCTTCTGGGACCCCTTCGTCAGCATGTTCATGCCCATGGCATCGCCAGCGTTGGCCTTCAGCCGCATGTGGAGACGATTGCCAGAGACGAAGCAATGGATCGACTATGCGTTCACACGACACGCAGTGAGGAACTTCCATCTTGCCGTGCTTCGTCGTGGTGCTGAACGCCGTCTTGATGAGATCGAGCCCTTCCGGCGACTCCACAAACGCCTTCACCTCTGCAGCCTGGAACACGGAGACGCACTTGAACACTGGAGCACGCGTCATGCCGTCCGCGACCACCACGGAGGAAACACCGCCACTCGCCGTAATGGCTCGCGCTCCTCTATTCGTGCTGGCAATGAGCGCTCCTTCCGTGGTTGCCATCGGAACGAAGTGCTTCTCGCCGTTCACGAGAATGGGTCCCACCACACCTACGGGGACGGGAACGTAGCCAATGACGGATTCGCAGTTGTGGCCCTACAAATCACTCTTCGGTGTGATGATTACGGCCACCCTCGAGAAGAATGGCGCCGAGTCCCATCCGTTGGAAGGGATGTCACTGCATTTCGTATCTACATTCTCCTTGAACAGGAACTGACGACGGATTCGCAGCGCACGAACAGGATCAGACAAGAGTGACTCCAATTTGTGAACGGACACTTCCTTCTTTTCGATCTCTTCCAGAATAGCACTGTCCGACAGCGAATCGAGGGACTGGAGAGAAGAGAAACAGCGAACGCCACGGACTGCAAAACGGTGCAAAACGGCACTTCTACCTGAGAATACCCGATAGAGGGATAGCATCTTCGGAACGAAATCGAAGAGTGGAGCGTGGAATCCCCATTGTTTCTGTTTCTCTTTCGCGTTATGAGCAGTCTGTTCCTGAGAGCGGCGCCGACCGTCGTAAAGACTCCATCTCTCCTTGCGCGATGCTTCAGTGCTCACCCAAGACGTTTGATAACGAAGGGAGAGATTTCCCCCATGAACACGTATCCCAAGGGGATGATGGTGCCCGACTACATTCAGACCGGCATCGAAAAGCCGATGACGGGCAAGATCTCCGTCGTGAACGATTACGTCGCAGTGTGCATTGCGGATGATGTGTAGGAGATCGAGGGCATCCGCGAGGCCGGTCGCATCGCCAAGAAGGTAAGCGAGTTCGCTGGAACCCTCGTAAAGCCCGGAGTCACTTTAGATTACATTGACAAGACGGTTGCGAATGCGGTACGCGTTCATTTGTAGACGCACGAGTACGCGATGAGTTTGGGTTTCTATCCGAGCTGTCTGGGGTTCTCGGGCTTCCCTAAGAGCATATCGATTAGCGTGAACGAAGTAGTTTGTCACGCGATTCCCGATAGCACGGTGTTGGAGGACGGAGATATCGTGAAGGTGGACTTGGTGATGTTTGTCCGCGGTACAGTGTGTTGAGTCGTTCTGATGGGATAGGATGGCACGGAGACACCTGCCGGACCTTTTTGTGCGGCGACGTAGACGAGAAGGGAAAGAAGCTCGTGGAGTCGACGAAGCGCGCCATGGACGCTGCTATCGCCATTTGCAAGCCGGGGGTGAACTACTGGGAGATTGGTCGTACGATCGAGGCCGAGGCGAAGAAGGACGGGTTCAACGTGGTCCAGGATTACGCGGGTCACGGCATTGGACGTGACATGCACATGTTGCCGTACATTCTCCACTTCGCGAACAATTACGGAGGCAAGATGGTGCGCAGTGCGTGTTCCGTGCGGCGTTGATGTGTAGACCAGGTGTTCACCATCGAGCCGATGCTCGTGGAAGGCAGTCCGGAGGTGTTCACGTGGAAGGACGGATGGACGGTGGCGACGAAGGACAATGGACGTTGCGCGCAGTTTGAGCACACGATCCTTATCCATGATGAGGGTGCTGAGGTGTTGACATGGTGTGTTTGTTACAAAGAGAGGAGTGGTGATGATGATGATGATGGTGTTTCCTCTTTTCCGTTTCCTTCTTCTCGTCCTTTTCGTTCTTCTCATCCTCACTCGACGTGCAGCTTGCGATCGTCGGGAATAGCAGCATGTTGTTGCGATCCAGGTGCATCTCGTCGACCACCTCCTTGTCGCTCTTGTTTGCAAACTTCAACGCCTTCTCCACTCTCCAGTACTCCTTCTCGTCCTTGTATTTGTCGGTGACCTTCTTCGGACGTTTGCGTCTTCTACGCAATGAATCACTGAAATATTCGCCACTCTCTGTCTAGTTTATCGATGTTCTTCTTGATGGTCCAGCACTTCTCCTCTTCCTACCCATTACGATATGACCGGTCCAACTACCCATCGTTTGTTGTGGTTGTCCACTCTGAAAGATGAAATCGAAAAGGAAGCATTACCTTCGCAGATGACGATTCATGAAGTCGATGTCTGCTTTCGCGGGTGCAAATCGATTCTGATTGTGAGTTTATTAAAGAAGAGATACTGTATAGAAGGCTTCTGCCCCGAGCGTGTCCGAGAGCGCCTTTCGTTTATCCGCCTCATTCAGCAGACTCTAGTATTCACACAAAGCAGAATGGAATACTTCAATTGCTCTCTTCCGCAATTCGTCAGAGCTCATGATGTGCGCAACTCCTTTTACTCTATTCTTGAATGCGTGGAGGAGGGAAGAGAAAGGAGTGTGGCGAAAGAAAAATGTGATGGGATCTCGCAATTGCTTTCTGTCTCTGTTTTCAGTGATGTAACACACACTCCTTCTTAATGCAAAGATAACAACCTCTCCTTTCATCATCCCTGAATCCCAATCCCTCCCATTCGCACCACGCCCTCCTCCATCCTTCTACAATGCAAATCCACTCATAAAACCCTCCATCCCAACCCTAACACCTTCTCACACTACACCGCGCATAGAATGAAAGAACCGCGGCATTTCCCAGAACGCCCCCAAGAAGCGCAAGAATTCTGATTTGACGTCAGATAACCTTTCTCAAGAAAGAAGAGTGGCCATGTCACTTTGTCGTGTAGCAAATGTGACACGGAGTCGTTCTTCACTAATGGCGAATAGGGCTGTTGCGAATGCACTAGCGACTTCTAGTGTGTTGAAACGGTACTATTGGTGGAACAGGAAAGGGAACAAGGATGACGGCAAGAAGGACGAAACGAAGAAGAAGCCTTCCGTTGAGAAGAAGAATGAAGAGAAGACGGCTTTGAAGGAGGAAAACAAGGAAAACGTCGCGCCGAGTCTGTTCGACAACGCCAATATAAAGAAGTCGGTTGTCATCGAGCCGTTGAATCGAGGCTTCAATCCGAGTCGCTGGAGTCAATTGAGTGGCGTCGGTTCTGGCCTCGGGAAGATAGGTCCGAGTCTGGACGATGGCGCGGTTATCGACGATAGCACGATCGGCTCTCTTCCGAGTTACTTCGGTCCCCGTCCTGTGCGTTTGCACGACGAGATGGTCATTCCTGCAATTCCGCTTCCCGTGAGACCGCTTCTTCCCGGATTCATTCAGAACCTGACCATTTCGGACCGCGCCACGATCCAGAAGTTGAAGGAAGTGCAGAGCTCTCCGGACCGGTACGTTGGCCTGTTCCTGCGGAAGGAGCGTTCATCGAACGACTTGGCGGACAATCCGGACGTGATCCACAGTCTGGCGGACATTTTCGAAGTGGGAACGTGCGTGTTCAATGCGTGACTGATTGATAGATGTGCGGAGTTACAGGACGTGCGATTGGTGGGAACGAACGCGAGCATCATTCTACTGGGCCGGAGTCGCATCCGAATCAAGGAGTGCGTGCAGCTGGGTCCTCCCACACTGATCAAGGCGTCTCGCGTTCCTCCCCCGAAGAATGATCTTGATGATGTCACCATGAACGCTTTCTCAAACGAGATATTCAGCTACACGCAGATGATCGCGAGCGCCAATCCCGTGCTGAGTGAGTACCTCGCGCTCTTCATGCAGCGACGCGAGAACGACAACCCACTGTACTTCGCGGACTTTGCGGGCGGCCTCACAATGGAGAACCGCGACCTCCAGCAAAAGGTGGGGGTGTGGGGGATGAATGAGTCATAGCTGTTGGAGTCGCAGTCGTACCCGGAGCGTTTCGAGATCGCGATAAAGCTGTTCAACAAGGAGTTGTCGACGATTCGCGTGCAGCAGGAGCTGAAGAAGAAGGTGGAGGCGAACACGAAGGAGACGGAGCGGAAGTACGTGTTGCGCGAGCAGATGAAGGTGATTCAGCAGCAGCTGGGCGGCGACAAGGACCCGAAGCAGGCGTACATCGAGAAGATCAACAAGAAGGTGGAGGAGATGAAGAAGGACAAGGCAAGCGAGGCGGCGGTGGCGGTGGGCGACGAAGTGTGGTGTGAGGGTTAGGCGGTGGAGGAGGAGTTGAAGCGGCTGAGTTACACGGACATTCAGAGTGCGGAGTTCGGGATTATTCGGAATTACATTGATTGGGTGACGTGTCTGCCGTGGAACAAGCAGGGTCCGGATCAGATGAACCTGGCGTACGCGGAGAAGGTGTTGAATGAGGATCATTATGGGTTGAAGGTGAGTTTGTGGGGTGTGAATTGTGATGGGGTGTGAATTGTGATGTGAATGTGATTGTGGTGGGTTGTGATGTGAGTGTGAATGTGAGTTGTCATGAATGATTACTTGCCATTACGCGAACCACACATACTCACACACCGCCAGGACGTCAAGGACCGTATCCTCGAATTCATCGCCGTCGGCAAACTGCAAGGACACATTCCCGGCAAGGTGCTTTGCTTCGTCGGCCCTCCAGGCACCGGCAAAACCTCCATCGCCAAAAGCATCGCACGCGCACTCGGTCGCGAGTATTACCAATTCAGCGTCGGCGGCGCCAACGACGTGTCGCAAATCAAGGGACATCGTCGCACGTACGTGGGCTCGATGCCGGGCAAGTTGATTCACTGTCTGAAGACGACGAAGGTGAACAACCCCCTCATTCTCATCGACGAGGTGGACAAAATCGTGGCCTCCCACCAGGTCGAAATCGCCCCGATTTCTGACACATAGGGCGACCCCGCGAGTGCGTTGCTGGAAGTGCTGGACCCGAACCAGAACACGGCGTTCGTCGACAACTACATTGACGTTCCCGTGGATTTCTCGAAGGCGTTGTTCGTGTGCACCGCGAACGACATCAGTACAGTGCCGCAGCCGTTGCTGGATCGAATGGAGGTGATTCGCGTGAGTGGCTACGATTACAAGGAGAAGCTGGAAATTTCCCGGAATTATCTGGACCGCAAGGCGAGGAAGGCGACGGGTCTGGAGGAGTGAGTGCTTGTGTGGGGTGTGACGTCAGAGGGAAAGTGACGACGCCGAAGAGTCTCAAGATCGAAGACGACGCGTTCGAGTCGTTGATTCGGTGGTACTGTCGCGAGGCGGGCGTGCGTAACCTGGAGGTGTGTGATGTGTGGTTGTGTGAGGCGTAGAAGTACATCGAGAAGATCTACCGCAAGGTGGCAATGCGCATGGCGAAAATGACACCTGACGAGATCGCGCGCACCTCCTTCGCCATCCACGAATCGGACCTGGAGGGCTACATCGGCAAGAGAATCTTCCTGTCGGACCGGCTGTACGACCAGACGCCGCCGGGTGTGGTGATGGGTCTGGCGTGGACAAGCATGGGCGGCGCGACGCTGTATATTGAGTGTCAGACGGTGAAGCCACACCCGTTGGATGCCTCGATCGCGCAGATGATGGAGGGTGATGTGAGTGTGAGTGGGGAGGTGAAGGAAGAGAAGGAGGTGGAAGAAGAGAAGAAGGTGAGTGAGGAGAAGAAGGAGGAGAAGGAGAAGGAGAAAGACAAACCACTAAGTGTGGGACACTTAACCATGACGGGTCAGTTGGGCGACGTGATGAAGGAATCGATCCAGGTGGCGTACCTCAACGCCAGACACTGGATGCAGAAACTCTCCTACTCCAACACTCTCTACACAAACCTCATTGCGTCGTACAACGCACACAGAGCCGCTCACGCTCTGATTCCAGAAAAGGACGCGATTTTCAACATTCTTGAAACGAACGACGTGCACATGCATCTGCCCGAAGGCGCCACGCCGAAGGACGGACCGAGCGCGGGCTGTGCGATCACGACGTGTCTGCTGTCGACGGCGTTGAACCGCCCGATTAAACAGGGTCTGGCGATGACGGGCGAGATTAGCCTGAACGGGAAGGTGCTGCCGGTGGGCGGAATCAAGGAGAAGGTGATGGCGGCGCGGCGTGCGGGGATCAATGAGATTATCCTGCCCGCGGAGAACGTGCGTGATGTGAATGTGGGTGTGTGGGTGTGTTGCGTGAGGCGTAGGAGTTGCCGGAGTACGTGAAGGAGAACCTGACGATTCACTACGCGAAGACGTACGAGAATGTGCTGAAGTTCACGGGCTTGTGTCCCGAGGTGTTCAAAGAATGATTCCTTTTGCGGTGTTTGAGACAACAAACAGGAGAAGAAGCCCTTCAACTTCTCATTGGGTGAAGACTCTCAACATTGCATTAGATGAAGACTCTCAACATTTCATTTGAACTCCGATTCAAGACTTAACTCCTCATCGCCACATGCGCTATCCCTCACCTCACGCCTCCACTCCTACCCAACTGCGCGTTCTTCGATAAACCCTTCTGCAGCTGGTCGATAATCATGGCACACAGGTGCATAAACGAACACACGTTCCCGTCCAGCTTCTGGAAGTCCAGCAAATACGCGTGCTCCTGCACCTTGTACAACTGCAATCGCATCTCCGAAACCACCGCCTCCTTCTCCTTCTCCAGCTGTCGGCACCGCACGCGGTAGTCGTTCTCCAGAATCCACTCGCACTCCAACAACTCTAGCGTGTGACACACTTCGATCATGATGATCGCCGCGTCCTTGTGCGACTGTACCCCCAAAAACCACCGCCTCGCGCGCGACACTACATGTCAGACCACTCCCACTCTCTCACCCTCAAACACCTCCTTGCGCGTCACTACAACTCACCCCCACTCACCACAACTACTCTGATCCTCGCTCGACTCCTCCACCACCGCGTGGGCGTCCAAAATCTGCTTCTGCCGCTCCGCCTTCAGCGCCTCGTCCAGCTTCAGCTCGTACGCCACTTTGATGGGCGAGGTGGGCGCGGTGTCCGAAATCGCCGCTAAAACGGTTGATCGATCCAACTCCCGAAACGGACCCTCCATCAGCAATTCCAGAAATTCGGGCTTATTCACCTGCACCGTCCTAAACATAAACAACTCCTTCCGCAGCTACATGTTCTTCTTCTGGTACTCCTCCCACGGCACTTGGAGGTACGGCGGACAGTTCACCAAAAACCAGGGCTCTTTTCGGATTTCCGCAATGGTGATGCGTTTCACCGGATCGTTCATCAGCATCTCGGGAATGAGTGCGCGACTTCCCTTTGAAAGGAAACTAGGGAGGCGATAGACGCCGTCTAATCGTGAATCCCATCTCTCGACAACCACTCTTGATCTTTCGGAAAAGCGCCGGAATGTTCTCATCATCGAAGGGTAGGCGACCACAGAGCAGCGCGTACAAGATAACCCCGCAGGACCAGATATCCACTTCGGGACCCGCGTAAAGCCGCCCTGAAATCACCTCTGGTGCAGCGTAGTTCGGAGAACCACACGATGTGTCTAGGAAGTTGCCGTCTTCGAGGAGATTGGCTAAACCGAAATCAGCAATCTTGATGTTGTTGTATTCATCGAGAATGATGTTCTCCGGTTTGAGGTCGCGATGAACGACATTGTGCTTGTGGCAGTACTCAATTCCGCTGATGAGTTGTTGGAAGAAGTGTCTCGCCTCGTTCTCCGATAGCTGAACATGAGAATGAAATAAAACACGCACCCTCCCCTTCTTCACAATGTAGTCGAACAATTCTCCTCCGGACACGTATTCCATAACCAGAAAAACATGGGATGGCGTGTCTATCATTTCGTACCTATCGCTCAGGAGAAGGAGCCAGTACAGACAACCGTACAACATGCGGATGGTTGAATGAGCGCAGGATCCGGATTTCCCTCCTCACCTTTTCCATCATGTTCAGCTCCTTGATCTTATCCTTGCTCATGATCTTGATGGCGACTTTGATTCCAGTGATCATGTGCGTCGCCACTAGTTGTCATGTCAGATGGAAATATCCACGCTTCACCTTGCCAAAGGACCCACTGCCGATTGTCTGCTCCAAACGGTACGAACCAATGAATTCACAGTCCTCCGCCATGGTACATTGAGGAGACGACGGAAACGAGAAACGAAAAGCGCTAGTTGCAAGTGTTAGCTTGATTAGAAGCGGGCGTTTCGCCACCGAAAGCGAGGGGAATCGAGGAATTCCAAAGAGGGGAGGAGGGCACAAACAGAAAGACACACGGACTGTGATGCAATCCAATTGGCCCACAGCGCTAACACCGAGCCAGTCGTCGCGATCGCTGCATTCTTCGGAGAACACTCCCATGGAAGAAGAGAGGGAGGCAGGCGATAACGGAATGCACGAGTTTGTGCAGAATAAGACGATGAACATAGCGGAGAAGGTGGAGAAGCTGCAGCTCGCTTTTGGCGAGTACATTGAGGCGGAACAAGTGAGATTGTGTGGGTTTTGTTATGGACAGGTCGTGAAGAAATCGCTGGTTGAGCAGAAGCAGCTGGTGGACGATAATGGTTGTTTTGACCGTGTTAACGAGATTATGAACGAAATGACTGCATATTCTGTAAGAGGGTACTGGCTATTCGTGAGGGAGTAGAGGAAGTTGGATTCGCTGTTGAAGCGCATGGACAACATATTTGATCGCGTTGGTTACGAGGAATGGAGAGTCACACATAGGTGGAGAAGCTGCAGCAGCAAGCGGAGGAAACCCGCACAATTGTGAACACGGGTAGTTGCTTTCTATCCCTTTCACTGTAGTTCCTCCAGGCAAGCCGATTCCGCCCGTGACAAAGAAGATCCAGGGTTCGATGAACAGCATGATGGAGAAGGCGAAGAGTAGCATGGACGCAGCGAAGAGCGGGGACATGAAGGAAAAGATCGCGGACTCGATGTCTTCGCTGGGCGAGAAGATGAGCAACATGATGGATAAAGCAAAGAACACGGTACAGGGATTTCGGTCGTGATGTGTTTGTTGCAGTGGACGCTTCCAAACAAACACCTAACAGACGATCGCTCCAGCGAGGCGTGAATGAAACGGGCAGCAACCACTTGGCTCCAAGCGCTTTCCTTGCCTGCACAACGCAGGAGTGCTAGGGATGAGCGGGATGCGTCCATTCCGACCTCCCTTTTGGATTCCTGGCTCCTTTCGACGAGAGCAATGACGAAGAGCATCAGGCCCACTGTCGATCCCAGGAGGAGTTCAAAGACAATCATGTTGGTGACTTCGAGTTTCTGTGGGTGATTTGACTGCGATCACATGTACCTTGTAGCGAGACGAAAGAATCACATAACAAAGGGCGCAGAAAGCACAGACCAGGAAGTAGAGTCCGGCGTACAGGAGAAAGAGGATGAAGTACTGCACGTGAGAGGGGGAAGAGAGACGTACGCGTGCGTTTCGGAATCCAACGCAGTTCCCTATCCACACACAGTGATGATCATACTATCCATAAGTTCCTTCCCAGACGCATACTTCCAGAATGCATTCGCCGCAAATGGGGCAGTGCCGACTGCTCTTGTGGATGTAGGTGTTACACAGAGTGCAATGCCGCCTCCCCTCTTCCACGCCATCGGATGAGCCCTCTCCGACGAGACTTCGCTCATATCCCTGCATTCATATTCGAGTAGATAATGCTCACTGGACTTACGGTTGCCGTTTTCAGCAGGAAGAAGAGACTGCCGTATCCAAGATAGAGAATGCAGAGCAGAAAGAGGAACTTCTGCAAATGAAGGGATAATAGCAAAGGATACAAGGAGAAGCGGAATGCAGTCCAGCGAGGGGATCACGGCAACGCACACGTGGTATCCAATGTACAGCAGAGACACTATCCGATGAGTGTGCAGGAGGATGAAAAGATACAACCACAGAAGCAAGGCAGCAGGAAGGTCCCATTACTGATCTTATCGATGGTGTTTGAGATGGAGTCTACAGCTCGATCCACGTCTTCCGTGGACATGGGTAATTGTGAAATGAACAGCGGATATTGTTCATTCTGAAACAGTGGGTATGGCCAATTGTGAAACAAACAGCGAACATTGTTAAATGTGAAACAAGTAGCGCATATGCTCAATTCTGAAACAAACAACACACAGGACAATTACTTCTTCGACTTCTTCACGACAGCCTTCTTCCCCTTCTTACCCGTCGCAAAGAAGACGATCAAAAACACAATGAGAGCAATCACCACGATGATGCCAATAACGAGGAGGGTAATCGCCCACCACTCCCAGCATCCCAGGAAGCTGCTCTCCTTCTTGTAGGAGCCAACCATTTCCGCGCTGAAGTACAGCTGCTCGTTGTCAAAGCTCACGACGGAATCAAACGCGTCACCGTTCAGTCTCTTGCGGTAGTTGCTCCAGAAGTCGACCTTGAACATGGTGCAGGTGATGTCGCTCCACTTGTACGTCTTTCCCTGCTTGGCAGCGGGAGTGCAGACGATCTTGCGGTTGGCGAGGGCCTCCGTGTTGGAGCTCTTCATGGTGGCCTTCTTGAGAATAGTGCTGTACTTGGCGTTGTCTACGAGTCACCGCGCTTAGATGCACGCACTCTTGTCCGTGGCATCGCTGGCCTTGGTCAGCGCGTACACGTACTCGTTGCTCATGAAACTGCCGTCAGTGCAACCGTCGTTACTGTAGTTTTCGATGGACTTGGTGATCTTCTTGACGTAGCCACTGAAATCGCACGACACCTTGTACTTTGAGATGGTGCTCCACGAGAATCCGGTGATGCGCTCACACCCGTTCGAATACACACCACAATCTAGAATGAAGAAACAAAAAGGGTGCTCACTTCCTGCAAGACTGACGCTTAACAGTAAAACAGAGAGAAACACTGGAATCATTTCTCTTTCGGAATATGAAAACCGTTATGTGTATGTCGATTTAGATGGAGTGGATTTGTGTGTGGGGGAAGTGTATGAGTTTGATTTGGAGTGAAGAGAGAGAATAATGTGAGTGATGCTGATGAGAAAAGCATGTGAGAAGATGAGAGAAAGGAAACCACTCACAAAAACAAACACCCCCAATTACAGAATGCTTAAAGGTTCTTGTACTTCATCGTCTCAGTGTCGAAGCCAGGCATCGGGAACGAGGTAGCGAACGTCGCCACGTCGTGAGCCAGCACGGGGATGTCCTTGTTCGCGGGCAGCGCAGCCACGA
>ERZ1106948.40-NODE-40-length-58616-cov-35.306279_pt1 | contig 58616 bp, 94 predicted proteins | sample MGYA00403673_ERZ1106948 | MGnify/ENA primary metagenome ERZ1106948 (study PRJEB35170, sample SAMEA104062409) | human gut metagenome | biome: human gut; feature: human-associated habitat; material: faeces | place: Denmark | collected 2012-05-07 ...
TTCCGATGATGAGGGCACTTGAACTCGTCATCTTCTTCATTGCCTCCTCGCCAAGCACATAGAGCTGTCTGCTGTACAGAGACTCGTCGATTGTATTCACTTCGGCCATTCTTCTTGTGGTAATTGTTGAGAATGGAGGGATTGAGGGATGCCTTTCATTTCGATGTGTGGAGACTGGGAGACCGGGGGACCCCTCTCAACGCGTTCTCTTCAAATACGGGCTCCATTCACGCAACAAACACGAAATCAATTCATAGTCAATAACCGTCGTATGGACGAGAGAACCGTTTCATTTGTCATGACATGAATACTACACGTGACCGAACGAATCGTTTCCCACTTTGAAATCCCCTTCCAAACAACGCAGCAAACGGCATCCACTGCAGCCTCAAGAAGCGGCTGCTTCCCCTTCAGACAACGTCGTTCCTCCTCCTTGAGCACAAACACGCACGATCCTTCGCGCATCTCCTTCAACTCCTTCTACGGGTGAACGAAGGGATAAAGAATCACTTGCAACTCCTCGCTGTACGAGCCGATCGAAGCCGCCTTCTCCGTGACCAGATGCATCAAATCTGCAACAGACACGGGAACGACGCGCTTATGGAAATGGGACAGGAGGAGAGAGAGACTGTCGTGGGAGAGACGGTACCCGCACGGCCCACTGCGCGGGTTCAGCACGAAGCAGGGCAAGCCCGTCTGAATGAGATTCAGCTCGTCCACGCAGTTCGCCAGACACGCGTCGCGAAGACGAGGGTGGACGAGGTAGAGGGTCTAGGACTGACTCGGAAGGCGATGGCAAACGTGATTCGTCGACTCCTTCACGAACACGCAGTCCCACGGGAACGTCTCGTCGATTCCATAGAAATCAATCAGTTGTTGTTTGACCTGGTCGTCGCTCCACCTCACCAGACGCTCCCGCTTCGGACCCCGGTTCAACGCTCTATGCATCACGCCCTTCTCCCAGCAAGACTGTTGTTCACTTTTCACGATCCCGCACAGATCCTCCGCCGCCAGGTCCGTCGCCACCAGGTGGGGGTCGCTCGCGTCGGTCTCGAAACAGCCCGTCTTCTCGAGCACGCACAGGAAGAAGCCGCCCGTGTTCTGGTGGTGGGGCAGAACGCGCATGCAGCGATCGAGGTGGTTTGTCGCCGCCTCCTCCGGCGACGGGGGGAACATGGACGCGCGATATAGCGTGCGCTGACTCTCCGGGACTGACGCGAAGTCGGGCAACTCCTCGTTCGTCTCGCTCGCCACCTTCCACTGGAGCAGACCGTCCATGCGGCGCAGCTGCGGGTACATGGCGCGAACGTCGACGAGATAAACCTGTCCGCCGCAGCGTCGCAGCACCTCCATCACGACCGCCTCGTCCTCGATGGGGTTGAGCGAGCACGTGCTGTACACCATGCGGCCTCCGACGCGAAGCAGCTGCAGTCCGCGCAGCGCGATGGCGACCTGGAGAGGGTGCAGCGACAGCGAGTAGTGGACCGACCACTTGGTCCACAGCTCGGGGTACTTCCTCTACTCATGAAGCGGAGTCAGAATGCAGACAAGAGTGCCGTCGCCGCTGCACGGCACGTCGCATAGCACCTTGTCAAACAGCGAGTCGCCAAGCGAAGGGTAGTTCTGACCCAGGTGGGAGGTCACGGCGATGTGATTGCTGAGCATGCGGCTGGTTTGGTTGATCAGCATGCGCGCTCGACGCTCGTTGGCATCGTTCGCGATCACGGCGCCGGTGCCTGTGTGAACCTTCTCCAAGATCTGCATGGTCTTGGAGCCGGGAGCGGCGCACATGTCGAGAACGAGGTCGTCCTTCTCCGCCTGAAGGAACAGGGGAGGAAGCATGCTCACGTTCTCTTGGCGACACAACACGCCTTCCTGCGTTAGATCCACGATGAACGCGTGCAGCTCTCGGAAGGCTTCGATCTTCTTCAGCTTCCTACGATGGACGTCGATCTAGAGTGAATCGCACACTGCAACCCGACTTCCCACGCATCCTCGTCGGGCACCCATCGAATCGGATGGACACACGAAATTTGTCTTCCCTCAAACTCCACGGTCCCCGGAAACTGAAATCGCGTTTGGAGTTCTTTTCGAACAAAGGATCGAAGATTGCTCAACTCACTAATGCGAAACGTGATAGGGAGATCTGTTTTCTACGGAAAACGCAGCCAGTACCGATATACGAGAGTGGACATGAACTCGTCAAATTCTCCTTCTGGAACGATTCCCTGCATTCTGTAGTACTCCTGGAACAAGGCACTCTCGCGTATCAAATCGCCATCCGTCTGCCACACGTTCTTCTTTGGCTTCTTGTACGAATTCTTCGAGCGGTTCCCCTCGTCCGTGCGCTTCCCCATGTCGTCTTCCCAGCAGGACAATTCTAAACTGTCTGTTGGAGTCGAATCGCTGATATCGGTTGTGGCTGCAATTCACACTTCATACTATAGACAGTTTCACGATATGGAGGCTTTGGAGTTGATAAAGGCGGACAATAAGGCTGTGCGTCGGAATGGATTGAAACAGCTTCTAAAAGCAATTGAAGATGACAATTGGGCCAACGAAATGGAGGAGGAGCAAATCCTCTCCTGTCTCCCGTTCAACGATTCTTATGATACGTGCAGAGAGTTGTCGTACAAAATTGTAAATCCGTGAACTGCTGGTGCCATCGTAGGCGTCCATTCTACTTTCGCGCTCAAATGACTCTTCCTTTCACACCCGAATGAGTACGTTATATCCAGTGGTGAAAGAGCACGACATCTCTCTTCGTGTGAACTGTAGGAGCATTCTCAGCAAGGGGTTGACGGAAACGGAAGCTGTTCGAGTCAATGTAATGAATTCTGCTGGAGTATGATTCAGATTTCTTCCGTTCTGTCGTTAATGATGGAGAGAGCGGACGAGTCCTTTCTACGCAAGCACATTGACGTACTGAATGATAGCGATGTTGACCGTTAGGAGGTCGTTTCCATATTGCGCGTGTATCTGACCGATTCGTGTCCCGAAGTGACGCAAAACGTCCTGCGAGGACTAAACGGGATGATCGATCACTTCATGGATGGAGTGCACATGGTTGTGGAACAGTTACTTGCCGTACTGAAACCGTTGCTGAAGAATCGCCAGCGCGCAATTCGGTTCGAAGCAATTCGTCAGATTCGAAAGCTAATGGAGATTGACAGCGATAGAAACGGTATAATGATGGAAACGATGCAGGACGCGCTGATGCTCCTGCTGCGTGATTCATACCCGGATATTCGCATGGTTTGTCTCTGAATTGCGTGTAACGTGTAGCAAGTGTTACTGCTCTTCAAGCATTGTCTTTCGAGCAAGTACTACCAGGAGTGTCGTTTACAGATTCTGGATGCCCTCGCCGATTACTGCGACGAAGGAGAGAACCAGCGGATCGTGGAGGAGTTGCGCTCCACTCCACTTTCCTGATTGCCTTTTCCCGCGTTCCTGTTTTTTGTGACACAGTCGTTCCGCGCATGGATCCCACTCCCCCGAAGTGCTCCGGGTGGAGATTCAAAGGAAAGACGAGGTATGTCCTCCTCCTCGGCTGATAGTCAGGTATTATTTGTCACTGACGTGTCGCAAGTACTACGGCAAGGAAGCGGCGAAAGCGTATCAACGGGATAAGGCGATTCTCCAGAAGCCGGTCCTTCCTCTCCGTTCAGACGTTGTGTTTGAAGAGACCGTGCGTGGCGAGTGAAACGGATGAAGAATAGGTGCTCCCGCGCTTTCCCAGAACGGATCTGCGGTTTTACGGACTGCCCATGCCGGTGGTGAACACGTACTACAACCAATTTGGCATTCGCTCCGTTCTTCCCTGGCAAATCGATTTGATGAGCATGAACGACGACGAGGTTCTCCGTGGACGGAATCTAGTGTACTGCGCTCCCACAGGTATTGGAAAATCGTTGGTGTACGAGCTGTTGATGTTGCGGAGGATTCAGCACTGGAAGGGGCAGTGTCTGATTGTTCTCCCCTTCATCTCCCTCATCGAAGAAAAGAAGTCCTATCTGTCGTCTCTGTGTGAAAGAAACGGCATCTATGTGGATTGCTACTTTGGAGGGGGCTCGCAGCGTCTGGACCCGCGTATTGACGTACGCATGATTTGGAGGGGAATGACGCGTCAGATTGCCATCAGCACGGTCGAGAAGGCGAACCTCGTAATCAATCGCTGCATCATGGAAGGCACCGTAGCTCACTTCGTTATTTCTAACCCACAGACACCTGCGATCAACATGCTGATCGTGGACGAGGCGCAGACGCTGGAGGGCGAGCGCGGCTATCTCCTCGAACTCCTGGTGCTCAAACTGCGTTCCTTCAACCCTCGCATGCAGATCGTCTTCCTCTCCGCGACCCTCCCCAACCCCCACGCCATCGGTCGCTGGCTCGACGCGGCGGTGTACCTGTACGACGAGCACCGGTCGCAGTGTGACGAGAAGCGTGAGACGCTGGAGGAGTACGTGGTGATGGGTGGTGACGTGTGCTTGCTGGGTGGTGAGGTGCTGGGTGGTGATGGGTTCTCTCGAAGTGATGTGGTGGTGAGTGGTGATGGGAACTCTCGAGGTGATGAGGCAGTGAGTGGTGATGTGCCCTCGCCAACTACCACAACAATGTGTGATAACGTGAGCTCTCATAATCACACCACAATGAGTGATGATGCACCATCACCAAATCACCCTGTGGTTCGCTTCGGGAGCGTGGATCACAACACCTCCCTCGTGAAGCTGGTGCAGTGGCTCTTCGCCGAGAAGGCGGTTCACACCATCCTCGTCTTCGCTCCCACCAAGAACCGTTGCGAGAAGATCGTCCGTCTCCTCCTCCCGTTCATGGTCCTCGACCCTCTCCACCATGATTCATAGCCCCCGCTCTCTCAGAAGCAACAGCAGCAGATCTCCTTCCGCCTCCTCCTCTTCAACCACACTCACCCCACACCCATCGACTCCGCCCTCGCGCGCTATCTCACACACGGGCTGTGCTTCCACCACGCGGGCCTCATGGACGACGAACGACTCGTCGCCGAGGACCTGTTCCGATCCGGCTGTGTGCGCGTGCTGGTTGCGACCACCACGCTCTCTGCCGGCGTCAACCTCAACGTGGACGCGGTGGTCCTCGACTCCATTCGGCGGTGCAAGCAGTACTACTCCCGCACCGAGTTCAAGCAGATGATTGGACGCACGGGACGGATGGGACAGGCGAAAAGGGGGCTTGTTTTCGTCTTGCTCGACCCCTGCGACGTGCCCTCCTTCCAACGTCTCGCGCTGGAGACGGACTGCGAGATCTCGCAAGTGCAGGACGAAACGCTCGTTGCCGCGGAAATGCGAGGCTATCTGCGCTCCAGCGACTACTGGCGAAAGGCGGTGATCGAGACGGTGGCGTGCGGCATCGAGACCTCCGTGATGGGTGTGCTTCGTGTGCTGACCGCGCAGTCCTTCTACGGGCACTTGGCGCGAGAGGAGGTATGTGTGGACAGGTGGGTGGGAGTGAGTGTGCGCTGTGGTCCGCCCGAGGAGTACGTGGTCGTCGTGTCGAAGGAGCTGACGCCGCAGATCCAGCCGCTGTGGGAGATTGTCGAGGCGCTGCGGTTCCTGTTGAAGTTCCACTTCGTGATGCTGGTGATGCCCGTGGAGGAGGAGGTGATGCGCGTGATGACGGAGGGAGTGGCCGACAAGAAGATTGCGTTGGAGCTAACGGAGTTGGGGGATGCCGTGTTTCGCAGCGGGATGAATGTGAGCGACGTGCAGCAGCTGGCAGCGTCATTGTCCCGGTTGAACGAGAACGTGGACATCAGCAACAATTTCCAAATTCTCTTTCACTTGACGCCCTTTTCGCTCGGTGTTCACGTGGACATCTCGTCCGTCCTGCAATACACGGAGTGTCAGCTCTCCGAAGCCGAACTCCACTACATAAACCGCGACGTCATTCCTCTGGGAACGCTGTACTCACTGCGAAACGGACGCAGTATCGATGTGCGTGGAATTCGTTGCTCCTCACGAGTAGTCTCTCAGCGATGAGCAGCGAGCCTCGCTTCGACGATACGTAGCTTCTCTGGTGGTTCGCGACCTCATCCAGTTCAACAACCTAAACCGGACGCAAAGGCTGTTTGGACTGACGAAAGGAACGCTGCAGGGCATTCAGATGGCGTACAAGGTGTTCTTCCACATGAACCTGAAAGTGCTGAAGTGTTTGCACTACGACTCCCTGTACGAGGTCTTTAAGAGCTTTGAGACGGACGTGACTGCGGAGCTGTCCCCTGAGGCGTTGTTGCTGATCAATCAAGGAGTGGAGCCTAGAAGACGAGCCTGATGCGTAGGTTGAATTCCGCTTTGCTCAGATCCTCACGAGCAACGGGTACAAGACAATCGAGTCCATCGCGAAGGAGGATCCTGTGGTTCTCCTCAAGACCCTCGTGGACCATCTTCCATGGCAGTCTGCGTATTGCAAGGAAGACGAGGTCGTTGAAATCGAGAATGAGTGGGGTTCCTTCCCGTGGTTGATCTGTAGTTACTCCAAGTGCGTTCATTTCATCGACTGGGTGAAGAAGAGGTATTCTGTATCATAATTCTGTATTATGCCGTGTTTGTTGCCGTGTGTGCCGATCGAAACACAATTCGGGGAGTCGAAGAGAACCCTCTCTCCTCCTTGTACGAGTAGGAAAAGACTCAAAGTACTATAAAGGAAACAGAGAAGGACCGAGGTTCCGATTCCACTCTTTTCTTAAGATGAAGTTCGCTTTCTTTCTTACTCTAGCAATCGTCGCCCTGTGCGATCCGCTGCCGCATAAGTACATGGCGCTGCGTGGCTACAACATCAACGGTCACACAATCAAGGAGACCGGAATTACGAACGTGTGTATTGTGCGTGGTCTGTAAGCCCCAGGTTGACCAACTGAAGAAGCTGTGCGAGGATACCAAGGATTGTATTGCGTTCACGGAAGCGGGCGTTCTGAAGGACGCTACCATGCCTCTGGAAAGAGATGCGAGCAGCGTTACGTGGATTTGGACTGAGGGTTGAGGTCTCTGTTGATGCTCACGGGTAGCCTCCCATATCGGAAAGGAGCCGGAGATGGTGATCTGGCCGATGCCCAAGAAGTACACCAGGGGTGATGAGGAAGTGGTGGTGGATCGCTACTCCTTCCACTTCGTTCCCAACAAGGATCACAAGGATATCCTCGCCGCCATCGACCGCTACAGCAAGCTGTTCTTCGGAGACAACATTGCCGCTCCCGCTCGCGGAAAGGCTCTGGCCGAGGTCACGATCGACATCAAGGACTACGACGCTCCCCTGAACGTACTGCATGTTGTGGTTGCTTCACTCTAGTTCGGAATGGATGAAAGCTACACGCTGATAGTTCCTGCCGACGGCAGCCCCGCCTCCATCAGTGCGAATACGCTCTACGGCGCTTACCACGCGCTGGAGTCCCTCAGCCAGTTGATCCACTTCCACAGCGATCGCGAGGTCTTCACCATCCGAGGCGCGCCCTGGTACATCGAGGACGCTCCCCAGTACCCCCACCGCGGCCTGCTGATCGATTCGGTGCGTCACTTCCTGCCGATTGCGACGGTGAAGCGCATCATCGACTCCGTGACCTACAGCAAGTTCAACGCGATCCACTGGCACCTGTCCGACAACGAGGCGATGGTGCTGCAGTCGATGTCGGCGCCGCGCTTCTGGGACTCGAGCTACACGCAGTTCGAGCGCTACACGCAGAAGGAGATGCGCGACATCGTGGAGTACGCCCGCCAGCGCGGCATCCGCGTGATCCCCGAGATGGACATTCCCGGTCACATGAAGTCCTGGTGTACTGTGTGTTGGTCCCGCGCGCTGCGGTGACGCGTAGACCCTGAGGTGTGTCCGTCGGTGGAGTGCCCCGAGCCCATCGACCCGTCGACCAACAAGGCGTTCGACCTGATCGACAACTTCATCAGCGAGGTGACGGACAACGGCGACCGCAACGGCCTGTTCTACGACGACTTCTTCCACCTGGGCGGCGACGAGGTGGACACAAGCTGCTGGGAGAAGACGCCGCGCATCAAGCAGTGGATGGAGGAGCACCACATGACGACCACCGACACGTACAAGTACACGGTGGACCACGCGCACCAGACGGTGTTCGGCCTCAACCGCACGGCGGTGAACTGGGAGGAGGTGGTGACGCACATCGCGTCCCCGGTGGACAAGCGCGCGATCATCAACGTGTGGTTGTGCTCCACGGACGTGAACTCCATCATCGCGAAGGGCTACCGCGTGATCGTCTCGCGCAGATGGTACCTGGACGACCTCGACAACACGTGGGAGGTGTTCTACAACAACGACATCACGAGCGGTGTGGATCCCTCGAATGTCGGCAAGATTCTCGGCGGCGAGGCGTGCATGTGGGGCGAGAGCGTGGACACGTCGGACTGGTTCAACACGGTGTGGCCTCGCGCCGCTGCCGTGGGCGAGCACCTCTGGACGCCGCGCGAGAAGCACAACATGGACACGGCGCTGAACCGTCTGATCTGGTTCCGCTGTCTCCTGAATCGTCGTGGCATCGACGCTGCTCCTGTTTTGAACCTGAAGGGACGTGCCGCGCCCAACGGACAGGGAGGCTGCTACTGGCAATAGTGCTGTTTGTTTCACACGGTTTGCGCGTTTTCGCCTGCGACGTATGGGGCGTTTCATCTTTCGTTTTCCCCTTTCATTCCGTTGGTCTAAGAGATGTCCCAGATCGATAACCTGCTCAACTTTGTGGCAGGGAACTCGGAGAACCGAAAGGTGATGTCGTCTGTGGATGACGGTGGGTGTCCTCGGATGGGCGTAACGAGTAGACGTTTTCTCCTGGCTGTTGATAAACTGCGATCTCTTCACGCTGGATAACGAAAGACCCCACGATTCACAGAATGCCGTTTCTCCTCCCCTTGTTTCTTCCTCCAAAGTCGTCAGTGACGCGTCCCATCCGTCCGTAGTTGGCAGTGACGTGGCGTTGACGGAATAGACTCCCACCCCCGTATCAGACGAGTATCACGACGCTGGTGCAGAGCCAGCAGTGCAATCCACAGTGCCTAGAAATTACGAGGGTCGGCGTTTGAGTTGGGGACTCACTGCTAGCACTCACAGAAGAGGACAAGAAGAAGCACCGACTGGAGAGAAATCGCGAGATTGCGAGGAATTGCCGGAAACGACAGCGAGAGAAGATGGAGCAAATGGAGGAAGAAGTGAAGCGTTTGCGCGAAGAGCACGAGGAGCTCGTGTTTCTTCTTCGGAAGGGGGTGGATAGTGAGAACCGCGAGAATGAGCGTCGCCATCAGCTGAAGATGATGCGCGAGATGAAGGACACAGCGAGCGAGGACGAGGTTAGCGTGGTCGCGGAGTCTGACGCGTAGTTGCGGAAGATGATGGAGAACTACATCCTCAGTTGGCAGGACTACGGCCAGGAGCGTCGTCGCACTGTAAAATACCACCTGGACAGGCTGAAGTCGTTGCTGTTGCCAACAAACGTACGACAGTGAATTCGTGTTCAGGACGTAGCTAACGAAGGCGCTGATCATGAGTTGGAAGGAGGACAAGGAGGGCAATGTGTCGACGCTGGAGTCCGTGCGGAACTACATTAGCGAATTGAAGGACTTGCCGGAAGGCGAGGCCTTTCCTAATCCGATTATGAAGGACAAGGGTATTTGGTCTCTGATTTGCCGAGAGATGGACGTATGGGAGTGGAAAGGACGTGATTGCTAGTTTACGCCAGAGCAGCAGAAGTCGATTCTTGGAGCGAAGGGACTGATTCACGACCAGCGCCGGAACCTGCAGGAGACACTGTCGTTGTTGAACGAGCTCCAGACACGAGTAGGTGTTGATGCTGCGATGCACGAGTAGATTGACGACAACATGAAGACGATGAAGGAGATGGTGGACCGCTACATGAACATTCTGAAGCCGTCGCAGCAGATTGCCTTTTTGACCTGGATCGAGGACAACCAGGCGTGCATGTACATGTTGAACTCGATTTGGATGAATCGCTTGCCCCAGAGTCCGCACAAAGAATAGTCGTGTTTGTTGGAACAAGGAGTGCTCAGTGGTACAATTGCCCTTTGGGAAGACACGCCGAACTCAGTCGTGTCTTCGGTTGTCGTAGCGGTCGTTTCTCCGATCGTCGTAGCGGTCGTTCCGGTTGTCGTTCCGATAGTCGTTTCGTCGGTCATCACGGTAGTCGCTTCTCCGATCGTCATGATAGTCGTTCCGTCGGTTATCGTTGCGGCTGTCTCTTCGGTCGTCGTAACGGTCGTTTCTTCTATCCTCCTCGCGACGATCGTTTCGTCGGTCGCTGTCATAGCGGTCGTTTCGTCTGTCCTCTTCACGCCGGTCATTCCTTCTGTCATCGTAGCGATCGTTCCGTCGATCATCTTCACGACGATCATTCCTTCTGTCATCGTAACGGTCATTTCTCCTGTCCTCCTCGCGACGGTCATTCCTTCTCTCATCCTCGCGACGATCGTTCCGTCGATCATCGTAACGATCGTTTCTTCTGTCTTCATAACGATCATTTCTTCTCTCATCCTCGTGCCGATCGTTCCTTCTCTCATCCTCGCGCCGGTAATCCCCTCTGTGGTACTCGGAACGATTGTAGTGGTCTCGCGAACGCGACCTCGACCTCCGCACGTTCATTCGCCGAAGCACGTCCGTCGTCACCTTCATCAGATACGAACTAGAAGAGGTTAGACATCATGGTGTTCGGTCAGTGATCCTTGATTATCAATGTTGCTTCGCACAACTCAAATAAGATCAAGTATTCAAAAACACAATGTGCGGCAATGACAGAAATCGGCACTATTCTTAGCAGTACCGATCCCGCTCGCCAGTCCCTTTCGGCACAATTCGTTCGTTCTGAACCCACTTCGCTTCAGAAGAGGCTATGTGTGCCATTCCAACAATTGTCACCACTCTTACCTAGGGTTCTTTACGTCGGGTTTGCACGTCCTTGAGTAGTCCTCAATAATCCTGTCGGCAATCTCGGGATCCTGCTGACTCACTTTCAACATGGCAGAGAAATCCAAGTACTCAATCAAACCAAGTCTATTGCCTCATCCGGAAGGAGAGCAGAATACTTCGCACACACTCTGTCCAGTTCGTGAAGATTGCGGACCACGCAGCACGCCAATTTGTAACTCTCCGAGTTCTGCTCCGGAACTCCTGGGTAATGCAGCCGGGATGGAGGAAGAGCATGGACGATAGACCGCTGAGGCTGCTCCGTCTGGTCACCGTAGCTCTGGTGATTTGCATTGTCCTCTCTGCGATCGCGACTGCGCGACCTTGCATCCCTTCCATTATCGTTGCTTGAACCATAGGAAGTACTACTCTGGGGAGGCGCGCTGGTCATGTCGTTGTTCTCCGCAGGCAACTCCTTCGTCACTCCCTCTTCTCCAACGACTTCCATAATCGCTGGCTGCTCTTCATCCGCAGAAGATCCCTCATAGTCAACATTGATGTCGGTCTTTGAAACGTTGATGTCAGTGGATGCTTCCATCTCATTGGCCATGCCTTCCTCGCACGTACCGTTTGGCGCGGATTCCATACTCTCCGTTTGTTTCTCTTCAGGTTTTGTCTCTTCCTCTACTGCTGCGGATTCTGCGTCGACAGCAGCGTCATTTATAGTCGTTTCCTCCACTGGAGGAATGACTTGGTTCTCGGCGTTTTCTCCGTCCTTAAGTCCAGTGTCCATATCCATCTATCCGATCACACCAAAGACGATAGGCACACCGTTTCCGTATCCATTCCGGTATGAGAAATGACTTCTGCTGAGAATTCCTCCTCCCTAACGACTCGCAGAAACGGTTATTTTCAATTCCTGACGCTCTTGGCGATCCCCTCCCAAATCGTTAGATTCGCATTTTTTCTGTAGCTACATAGTACTATTCGCAATGTCGTTTTTCGGCAGCTCGACAACGTATCACTTTGGGTGTGGTTATTCCCGTGAAGGTATCACAAGGATGAGAACGATACGACCGAATGGGAGGACATTCTCGCGGAGAGGGGCATCATTCCTCGCAAGAAGGTACGCGATCTCTGTCCGTGGTGAGATTGCAGGATGTGGAGAAGGCGCTTGACGAGGTGCTCGAGGAGCGAAAGGAGAAGGTGAATCCGTACGAGGGACGCGATTTGGATGAGCTGGATGATGATATGGACGTTTGTCCTGAACCAAATCGATGACACATAGGAGGAGTTGATGAGCGACGATGATCTCGCTGCCTTGAACGAGTACAGGTGGGCATAGGAGGACTCTTCATGATAGTAGACAGAAGCGCCTGGCGGAGCTCCAGAAGGCGGCCGTGAAAAACAAATTCGGCTATCTGATCACGATTACGAGAAGCGAGTTCATTCGCCAGGTCACGGAGGCGAGCCAGGAGTATCCCGTCGTGGTGTTCCTGTACAAGGACGAATATCCTACGAATAGCACTGGAATGCAATCCCTAACCAACACGATTGAGGATTGCAAGATTCTGAAGGAGGTCCTGGATCAAGTGAGCGCGCGTCAGCCCATGGTGAAGTTCGTTCAGATGATCAGCACCGACTGCATCAAGGACTATCCGGACAAGTGCGGCATGGCCTTCTGCGTAATGGCGTAGAAACCTTCCCGCGCTGTTCGTGTACAACAAGGGATCTATCGTGAAGCAGATCACAACCCTTCGTGAGTTGGGAGGAAGAAAGGTGAATGTGGACATCATGGAGTGGGTTTTGCAGGAATGCGGAGTGGTGGAAACGGATTTGGAAGAGGACCCCCGCAAGACAATTCGCACCAACGTTCTTCGTTTATAGTGTATCCTATGGGTTGTTGTGTTTGTTGTGGCGAATTGCATTTGGAGTGAGTGACTTGCTGCTTCCACCCGGATTGTCCTTGTCGTAGGATTGCTATATGATGCTCCGATTTCGATCCTGATGCTCCTGTACAGTAATCCATAAATAGGGACAATAATTGCTGGTTTAGCGGACCAGAATTGCGTTAAGGGAATGAGCGTTAAGGCTGGTCTGTTTTTTTGTACTGTGTGATACACTATGGGGTGATGATTAGTTTTGCTTTTGCTTGTGGTGGTGAGCAGCATCTCTACGAAAGGGGTTTTCTCCGTTTGCCTTGGATCATTGTGTAGAGCGACTCATCTGAATCTGATTCGATAAAGAAGAAGAGTCAGCCCTTGAGTGTGTGCCATTTTGAAGTGGTGAGCCATAGGTGAAAAGGTCAGCTCTGATAATCAATTCCAACTCAAAAAGACTAAGTCTGAAAAGTCTCATTCTTCAAAGAAGTCGCCGGTTCACTTTGTAATGTACCCCAAGAAGCTGTCCGAGTTGTTGAAGGATAGCGAGAAGAAGGAGGAGAAGGAGGAGCACCCGGCGAAGTCTAGAAGCGTTGCTTCCGTTCTTGAGTTTACTGCAGCGCCTGTGCCTGACAGTGAGTAGGAGTTTTGTGGCAGTGAGTCACATTGTAGATCAGCGGAAGACAGTGAGAGTGATTCAAAGAAAGAGGAGAAGGAATCGACCGAGCCGGCTCCTACGGAGGAAGTGAGCGAGAAGAAGACGGAGGAAGTGAGCGAGAAGAAGACGGAGGATGTGAGCGAGAAGAAGACGGAGGATGAAGATGGATTTGTGCTGAAGAAGAACGAGGAGCCCAAGAAGGAGAAGAAGGGAAAGAAGGTCGAAAAGGAAGAGAAGTCCAAGAAGGAAGGAGAAGAACAGGAAGAGGATAAGCCAAAGACGGTGAAGAAGACGAAGAAGACCCACAAGTCTGCAAAGAAGCCGACGACGAAGAAGTCATCGAACAAGTGGACGAAGAATACGTCGTTGAAGAAGACGAAATTGAGAAAGGGCACCAAGGATGTGGAGAAGGAAGTGACGAAGGAAGAGAAGGAGGTGAAGAGAGTAGAGAAGGAGGAGGTGAAGGGAGAAGAAAAGGAGGAAGTGAAGAAGAGTGTGAAGGAAGAGAAGGGAGAAGAAAAGGAGGAAGTGAAGAAGAGTGTGAAGGAAGAAAAGGAAGAGGAGAAGGAAGAGAAGGAGGAGAAGGAGGTGAAGAAGGAAGAGGACGAGAAGGAGGAAGTGAAGAAGAGTGTGAAGGAAGAAAAGGAAGAGGAGAAGGAGGAGAAGGAGGAGAAGGAGGTGAAGAAGGAAGAGGACGAGAAGGAGGACGAGAAGGAAGACGCTAAGGAGGATTCTAAGGATGATAAGGAAGAGACTGTTGACAAGAAGGACGAGAAGGACGAGAAGGAAGAAACTAACGAGAAGGATGACACTAAGGAAGAAAAGGAAGAAGAGAAGGAAGAGAAGGACGAGAAGGACGAGAAGGACGAGAAGGACGAGAAGGAAGATGCTGAGGAAAAGGAAGAGGAGAAGGACGCCAAGGATGAGAAGGAGGAAGAGAAGGAAAGCAAGGAAGAGAAGGAAGAGAAGGAAGACACTGAAGAGAAGGAGAGCAAGGAAGAGAGTAAAGAAGAAAGTGAAGAGAAGGAGGACGCCAAGGACAAGGAAGAGGAGGACAAGGAAGATAATGACGAGAAGAGCACAACCAAGGAAGATGAAGAGAAGGAAGAGAAGGAAGATGCTAAGGAAGACGAGAAGGACGAGAAGGAGGAAGAAGCGAAGGAGGACGCTAAAGAGAAGGAAGAGAGTTATGAGAAGGAAGAGGAGACAAAGGAAGAGACCAAGGAGGATGAGAAGGAGGACGAAACGGAAGAAAAGGACGAGACTAAGGAAGACGCTAAGGAGGACGAGAAGGACGAGAAGGAAGAGAAGGAAGATGAGAAGGACGAGACCAAGGAGGATAAGGAAGACACCAAGGAAGAGAAGGAAGAGGACGAGAAGGAGGACGCTAAAGAGGAGGATAAGAACGAGAAGGAAGAGAAGGAAGAAGCTACGGAAAAGCCCAAGGAAGACGAAAAGGAAGAAGAGAAGGACGAAAAGGAAGAAGCTACGGAAGAGGAGAAGGAAGACTCGAAGGAAGACTCGAAGGACTCGAAGGACGAAACCACTGAAGAGAAAGAGGACGACAAGGAGGACATGAAGATAACGGAAGACAAGGATGCTGAAGTGCCCTCCACGCCCGCCCCCACTACCTTAGCCATCACCGCCGAAATCGCCTCCGTGAAGCTCAACTCCGTGTCCGTCAACGTGGCCAGCACCATCCCCACCTCCGTCCGCTGCACCGCCGTCGCCGCTGGCAAGTACCGCAAGTACAACGCGCAGTCGCCGCTCACTGCTGTGAAGAAGTCCGTGACCGTGACGCTCGGAGGCCTCAAGCCCCACACCAGCTACAAGGTCATGTGCTTTGCCCAGGGCGTTCAGTCTAGCCCTCTTATTATTACCACAATCGCCCGTACGCGCCGCCGCGCCGTCTCACCTGTAGCCCTGCTGACGATCGAGGACATGAAGCTGACGCAGAACGGCGTGCTGTCGTTCGTCGTCGACTCCAACCTCCCCGGCGCGGTGCAGTGCAGTGTGAAGAACGCCACGAGCGTCCAGGGAACCACTCGCGTGCGTTTGGTGAAGGCGCGCAACGTCGTGAACAAGCGACGCATGATCTTCACGGACGTGAACCCGAAGGAGAGCGTGCTCGGCTGCTCGCTGCTGGACGCGCATAACAAGGGTACGGGTCGTGGGCGGCGTTGACTGTAGTGATGGCCAGCCGCGTGATCCGCAAGCTTCCGGAGCCCTTCTCTTTCTTCTCTCCGCTGCTGACCATCGGCTACGTGATCATTTTACTCCTCGTGGTGATTCTGTGCACTATTGTTTGCTCCTTCAAGTGGGGACTGGGGTGCTGCGTGAGGGGTAGGCGTTCGAACAGCGACGCGCAGTCCGACACGGAGATGGCTTCCTTGATTGATCGACATAACGATACTGTGGTGGTTATGGGTACGGGTCTTTGTGCTCTGCGTGACGAATAGATGGAGAAGCGGATTCTGCCCTTCTTTCCCATGAATAAGCAATCTGATGTGTGCCTGTGTTTGTTCAAAATTGGATCGATTTCTGCCACAGTTTCTCCAGAGCGCCATTCCACCCGTTACTCTAGGTTGAAGGAATATGAATTGGCTTGTGATCTGGTTTTTCTTACTCATCTTCGTCACGACAATGAACAAGACGTTGTTCAGTTCGTTGCATTGTCCATACCCTATCTCCATTACACTAGTGGGTTTTTGAAGTGGCGGTGGTCACTTTCAGATTCATATGATCTCATCAGCCGTGTATTCTGGGGTGCTCCGTCGTTGCTTGCCATCCTACTACAACGCTAGAGAGATTAAGAGAGAGGAGTACGTCCGTCTGGTTCTTGTGAGTCTGCTGTTCATTGTGAACATCGTCCTTGGTAACGTCAGTATCAAGTACTGCAGTCTGGCACTCGACCAGGTTCCGGATATCGCGTGGCGTTACGGAGTAGATTGTGCGATGTACTATGCCAGCGTGGACGGCTGTCGTTCAGTACGTTTTACTCGGAGAGAAGCTATCCGGGAGAGTGTATTTGACACTCGTTCCCATTATTGGAGGGGCTATGATGGTTTGCAAGGGAGAAGTGCGTCTTTTATCGCGGGTTTATGTTCAGATCAAGGCCACGCCGTTTGGTATCGTCGTTCTGCTGATCAGTTGTTTTGTTTCAACGATCAAGGGCATCGTGACCAAGCTGCTGTTGTCTTCTGGAAACAAGCTTTCTCCTCTGCAACTGTTGACTATTGTCGGTGCTCGCCTTTGCTGTGACGTCTAGAATAGCGGCTTAGGCGCTTTTGAACTTATTCCCATAACCCTTTTTGCCGAAACTCCGTTCTTTACCCGTTTTATTGGATCGTGAGGGCGAAGGGAGGGCTTCACGCGTAGTCAGCCGGTGTATGTGTATCTGTTACTCGCCTTCCACGGTTTTACGGCATTCGCGTTGAACGTATCGAACTTTGAAGCCACGAAGTCAACATCTCCGCTAGTCATCAACATTACCGGAAATGTGAAGCAAGTGTGCATGATCATCATCTCCGTCCTTGTTTTCAAGCAGCCCCTTTCGGGAAGCAGCATTGTCGGCTGCCTTCTGACCATTGGTGGATCCTTCTGGTACTCCGTCGGTAGTCCATGACCTGGTGGCTGTTACGCGTAGAGCGCTTCAAGTTCGACAATCGCGACAAGAAGCAGGAGGAAGCTGAGAAAACGGCGGATTTGAGCGAGGAAGCCACTCTGATCGAGAAGAGGGAGCTTGCGTGAGTGGGGATTCCCTCGCAGTGTTTGTTTCAATTACGGACTCGTTGGCAGAAATAGTCCCGGAACGTGGAATCATAGCCGTTCCGAACAGACAGTATTTCGCCGCTATCATGGGTATAAAGAAGGTAGTTGAAACAAAGATGCCGAAATGTCTCCACGAGAAGGATCTGAAGAACCTGGACATGTATGTTTACCATAGTGCGGACTACACCTTTCTCGAAAACGCGCTGAACCCGTTTTGGACGTGGTATGCGTCGTGGTTCCCGGATACAATGGCTCCGAACATGATTACGCTGCTGGGGTTCGTCATCAACATCATTGCCTCCTTTATCGTTCTCTACAACGACCCTCTGCTGTTGGGACAGGCGCCTAGGTGGTCGTACATTCTCGCCGGCTTCGCCTTGATAACGTACTTGAACTTTGACTCCGCCGACGGAAAACAGGCGCGCCGACTCCATGCCTCCTCGCCGCTGGGCCAGCTGTTTGACCACGGATGCGATGCGGTGAACGAGGTCTTTATCCTGCTGGTGTTGGCGTCTGCGTGCGGCACCGGATACACGTACCACACGTGTGTCGTTATGATTATCCAATGCCTTGCCTTCTCGTTGGCACAGATTCTCGAGTACCATATCGACATTCTTGTTGTTGGCAACAAGTTCTTCGGAACCACCGAGTCAATCATCATGCTGAGCTGCGTGTACATGCTGACGGGTGTGATTGGCATTGATCGCGTTCGCTCCAAGTTTTCCGACATTCTTCCCTTTAGCGTTCCTTTTGACATGCCGATCATCGAGTTCGTTTTGCTTCTGACCAACATCGGCATGATCCTTACCGTGTTGTACTTCATGATCACGGCCCTGGTGTCCGAGTGTCCCATTCCCGAGAATGAGCGAGGAGACAAGAATCTTTCTCGAGTGGACTTTTTGATCCAGCTGATTCCGTCATAGTCCATGTCGCTTCTGGGTCTCACGTTCTAGTGGCATGGGTCTTTGCTCCGTTCGACTGATGATATTCACGCCGCTGATGCAGGAACACCCTTTCCTGCTCTACTGTATGAATTACTCTCTCCTTTCAATGTAGTCCTCTGCGGCCTCTCCTTCTCCTTCCTCTCGACGCACGTGAACGTGTCGCACCTGTGCAGAAGAAGAATGGACTGGCGCTTTACGGGGCTGTACAATCTCGTCGTGCTGACGTTGAATTCGTTTGTCCATGTGGTGAACCAGGAGGTGCTGCTTCTTGTTTGCTGTGTCGTGCTGCTGTGCATGTACTCGTGGTTCGTGCTGTCGGTGATTGACGAGGTGAAAACTCACCTGGGCATCTATGCGCTTCATCTCACCCCCACTCCCAAGGAGGACTAGTGTGCTTGTAGAAGGACTGTTTGTTGAACCACGACGGGAATGCGATGAGGATGACCGTGGCGTTAGGAACAAAGAAGGCAAGAAACGCTGAAACGAGATCAGGAGCGACGCGACCAGGGCTTGATCAGAGTGTAAACGTAAATGATGAGGGGAATGAGAATGGCGATGAAGAGCTGCTTGTAGAAGGGGAGCGCGTTCGGGTCGTAGTGGAAGTACCTCAGTTTCGAGTGCTCCTCGTCCACAAGCAGTACGTGGTTCTTCCACTGCGAATCCAACTGTCTACGCGTAACAGCACCGCACAGAGCAAACGAAAGTGCACAGCCCGAGTTGCGGGAAAAGAGAAGCGTCTGGAAGCACACTCTGTAGCACACCTCCGCAATACACCGCCTCAACACGTCGATTGTCTCTCCCTCGAACAGAAACAGCTCAAGGGACACTTCCACTCTGCACAGCCCATCGTAGCCGAGCGTCTTCTGCTTCGGGAGGAGAAAACGCCAGGACTCTGTATTCCCGTCCACAGGAATACGGGAGTGGACTGCTATGAGTTCGCCCTCGTGCTGGATCAGAAGACGCTTTGCCGTCGACAGACAGAACTCGCCCAGAAAGGCTTGGGCCCTGTTCTCCTTTACCTCGTCATGTTTTAATGGAAACGGAAGGGAGAGAGAAAAGGAAAGAGGAACGGTTTGAATGCACTCCTTGTCGCTCACTGTTCTAATATCTACGACGCACAGCGGCTCCGTTTGCTTCAGAAGCCGTTCTACCCATCACCAATCGAGAGCCATGATCACCGTTATTCAGTTCCTTCAAAATGCAGCTGAAATCAATATCGCTGCAGTCGTAGGACACAAAGACGCCGATCACGTTCAACGCACCCGCCAGTTTCCGTTCGTACTACGTGTGAGCGCCCCCTTTTGGAAATGACCTCTCTGATGGCGATCGAACAACGCGCGTTTATGCTCCCTTCCTTGATTGACGCTGACAAGTGACGATCGGGCACACACTTGTCGACAATGTAATCCCCGTCCTGTATCTGCACGTCACTCCACAAAGAATCCCTCACAACTCCCAAAAGCAGCCCTGCTTCATGGTCCGCATTGTCGGAGGCAAATCGGAGCAGCGTGTCCACCACGTCCCTGCTGTACTTGATCATGGGAAAGATGAGGGTGGCAGATGGAACAAAGAGGAGAGTATAAAAGAATGAACTTTCACATACTACAAGGCAATAAATGAATACGCATCAACGCAGCTCCGTTTGACGGCGAACGTCCTCTTGAATATTACTAACAATACTAGCCGTCACGCCGCCAGTCCTATCCTACCCTTTCGGACCATTAATGTACATAACCTCAAGAATCTTGTTCCAGTACTCCTTGAGTGTCTTCTTGTCCCCGGGCGTACTGCACTCCACACCGCACCTGACTAAAAAGATGATGACTACACATCACGCTCAAGAGGGGAGACAACTCGTTCTCGACAGCTTCTCCCTCTGCATGACGTAGCTGTACATCTTGTCGCACGTCAGCACGTTATACAGGATGAGCGTGATCGTCTACGCATGACGCCGGACGGTGGCACGCACGTTCTTCTCGTTCATCTCCACTCGGTCGAATACGTCCAGGCAGGATTGCAGCAGTCCCTGCAGGATTAACTGACTGATCAGCTACAGATCACGCTACGAGCGCGACACAACGTTCGGGTTCCGCTTGTGCATGCTGATTTCGAAGATTACCGCGAGACACACCTTTCTGACGTTGACGAAGCGCTTACTCCGCGACTGGATCAGGGGAACGATGAAGCACAGCATACTCGCTACAGTGTCACAATCCACACCCCAATGCAAATACAGTCCATGATGTAGGAGACGACTTCAGGATTCGTTACAAGAGAATGGATAATCGTTAGCGTATTGCAAACCCTGATTTCCGCCGCCTCGTCCATGCTCGCGTCGTTGAGGTACTTATACACAGAGAGGATCTCCTCCTGGAGGATTGTCACGATGCCGTAGGAATTATACAGGCATGCAGTCCTCATGTCCTCCTGACACTTCATCTGAGAGAGTTCTTCACGTCAGGATTCAAAGCGAGAGCCCTACCCTTTAAAGCGTCTCCTCGCGTGTTCTCGTCGTACAGCTTGTTGATAACGGCTAGTATATCCTTCGACTGGATTATTCGATCGCCATCCATCCTCCAGATGCGTTTTCCTGTCAGTTTTGATTGTTTGGCCGAAATCGGCTTCGGATGCGGAATCCCGCGATTCGTTCCTCCCCTTTCTTCCTCGCGCCTCCCCCGATATCTTTGCGGTGGTTTCCCACTGCGAAACGAACCCGGGAGGAGAGGATCCGACACACTTTTGCGGCGAGTACACACTTGTTCTTCGCGAGGTCGAATCTGTGGGCCCTCAATGATACGAAATGAGCAGAAAGACTTGAGTATGCAAGAGGAACTGAGGCAGCGTAAGCAGGAAGTGAATGCTCCGGCAAATGACGGGAGAGAGGCGGATGAACTTGACAGTGTCGAGCAACCCGTGAGCACCCCTGGTTTCTCTTGCTGTTATGCGTCACCGAGTAGAAAAGGAAAAGAAAAAGACATCGATTCTGACGAGAGTCGTCTCTGGCTTTGCGATCTTCTTCGCCTTCCTCTATATTATCTATCTCGGTCACTATCCGACACTCACACTCATCGTACTGATCCAGGTATGTGCAGTTGCTCTCCTGTTACGTAGTTTGGCTTGTTCTACGAACTCCTCAACGTCCGTTACGAGGAAGCCGTGGAAAAGGAAATCCCGCACTTCAGAACGCTGCATTGGATGATTTTCGTGACGGCCATGTACATCGTGTTCGGAGAGTCCACCGCTCTGGGAATGATGTTCTACGTTCCCGAATTTGAATATGCCGTGAAGTACCACTCGTATGAGCGCTGTCGAGTGTCAACCGTAGGATCATCTCGGTTCTCCTGTACTCTGTCCTGTTTGTCGTCATCGTCTTGAGCCTTAAGAAGGGCTACCTGAAGTACCAAATCGGTAGGGTCCGTGCTGCTCCTTCACGCGTAGGTCAGATCGCTTGGTCCATGCTCACCATCGTGATCGTCGTTTTCCAGATCCGCGCCGTGGTTCCGATGGTGATGGACGGCCTCATCTGGTTCATCCTCTCGACCACGACCGTCATCACCAATGACACGATGGCGTACTTCTGCGGCATGCTCTTCGGCAAGAAGTGGAAACTGTCTGTCGGTCTCACCAGCAGATTCATCAAGAAGCCGCTGACGCCGCTCTCGCCCAACAAGAGCTGGGAAGGGTTTATCGGCGGCGGCATTTGCACGGTGATCATCGGCCAGATCATTGTCCACAGCATCCAGATCCCTCACCTCTACTGTGCCTTCAACCACCCCAACTGCCCTCTTCCCGACTACTACCAGCCCCACTTCTACGCCTTCCCTGAGGCGCTCGCGAACATCATCCAGATCAAGGGCTTCTCCACGTGTCCCATCTACCTGCACGAACTCGTCTTCTCCGTCTTCGCGTCGCTGGTCGCTCCCTTCGGAGGCTTCTTCGCCTCGGCCATCAAGAGAGCGTACGGCAAGAAGGACTTCAACTCGATCATTCCGGGACACGGCGGTTTGATGGATCGCTTCGACTGCCAGTTCATCATGCTTTATTTTACTTCCATGTATTATAAAACATTCATTAAGTGGGTGTGGTGGAACAGGTTCACGGGTAGACCCAAGGAGTATCAGGTGGCTGATGTGCTGCGCATCATCGCGGGTCTGTCCCTCAGCGACAAGCAGGCGCTGCTCCAGCAGCTCAAGGATTCGATTGCTCTTGGCGATATTTCGTCTGTTTGTTGCATTCTCTGCGTTTCCCATTGATTTCGTTTGTTCCGCTATCCCATGAATCCGTTGCTCTTCTTCTTCGAGCTCGTCGCTAACGCCATTCTCTGGCCCATCTACTTTGTCGTTGTGTGCATTGGTTATGTGTACGATCTTTTCGCGTGCAAGCGTGTTCCCGTACCAAAGAAGATCGTCGTCACGGGTGCTAGTTCTGGCATCGGCGCGTGCTGCGCAAAGGAGTACGCGGAAAGCGTTTCCTCTCCGTCCGTTGATGATCCTTAGGGAACTACGCTCGTGCTGATTGGCAGAAATGCGGATAGACTCGCCGTCACCAAGAAGGCGTGTGAAGAGAAAGGGGCTACTGTGGTCACTTTCGAGTGCGACCTTCGCGAGAAGGAGAAGGTCGACGCGTTTTTGAAGGAGGAAGACGACAAGGCGCCTGTATGCGTTTTGAATTCGGTGTCAGGTAGATCGATCTGATTATCGCTGCTGCTGGAGTGATGATCCCGCAGTGCGGAAAGAACGAGGACGTTGAGGAAGTGATCTGTTGAGTCCCGGTGTTATGTAGGTTACGCGCGAGCTGTACTCCATCAACGTGAACGGAACGCTGAACACGATCCTTCCGCTGCTCTCGCGCATGCAGAAGCGTCGTTCGGGCCAGATTGCCATTTTCTCTTCCGGCGCGGGCTTCTGCGCGGAGCCCATGAACCCCATCTACAGCGCGACGAAGGTGGCTCTTACGGCGTACGGCGAATCCCTTCGTTACATCATGCGCGACTACAACGTGTTTGTGAGCATCGTGGACCCTGGCGCTGTCCGCACTCCCATGACGGAGGTGCCGTACCTCAGCGGCATGCAGTCTGGCTTGGCCTCGCCCGAAGGCATGGCGAAGACGCTGAGAAGAGGTTTGAAGAGGGATTTCATGCACATCGGCTACACGACGAGCCAGCACTGGGCTGCCGCGACTGTGTTCGGAGACATGCCCTTCACGGCTAGAGACTTCGTGTTCCGTGCTCTTCTCCCCGGCTTCAAGGCGACGAACCAGTACCTCATTGAGTTCCACCCTCCGACGGAAAACTAGTGTGTTTGTAAGAAAGACGACAGATTTCCCAGTCATCACGCATTCGCTTGGAGTTGTTGCCCCCACTCTTCCCACTCGATGTGCTGGATCCCTTGCCGTTCATCATATTGAGATTCTTTTGCAAAATGGACGACGCCATGCGCTTCACGTTCTTCCGCTGCTTCTTCTGCTCTCGCTTTTCCCGCTGATTTAGAACCGGTTTCGTGTCTTTTGGCTGCTTTGCGTGCAAGGGTTGGCGACTTGCTTTCAAAACACCGGGAATCGAGGACCGGTATCCGCACTGACTGCAAATGCGTACCTAGGAATCACACCACGGAGAGGTAGCGACGAGGCGATTCGCGTATTTGCACTTAGAGGAGCGTGTTGGAATAATCCTATATGACGAGATCTTTGTCTCCACGAAGGGATAATAGCAGTGTGGACAGAAGAGAGTATGCAGGCTCAACGGAATGGCTACAATGAAAAGGAAGAATCAACGGTACAAGAACTCTGCTGACGCATGCAGCATCGGCTTTTCAATCTATTTGTAATGAAATGCCTCCCCACATCGAACATGTAGTGTTGTGCTAGTTTTGGATTGACGCCCATCCCCTTTTCTCCAATTTGTAATAGATAATCAATGTTGCGCGCCGCTTGGACTTCTACCTCTCAATCCCGCCACGAACCAAAACGCGCCGGCTGCAGGTTCTTCATGAGCTCCACCTCATCGCGGTTGCTGTACTTCTTTCCCTGGCTCATTGTTCTCCGCCCAAAAGAACACTGCACTTCCCGATTTTCTGGTGATTTGGGGAACGGAAATAGGGAGGAAACGAGTCAGTCCGATTTGAATTCAACAGAAACGATGAAGGAGTTCAAGCTTCCTCAAAAATTGGAAGACTTGGAGAATACAGAGTCCGAATTCTTCTCGGCCGCGACCGTTGTCGATTTGGAGAGCTGCGATGCGGAGAGCTGCATGGAGATGCTCGGGGGTGAGTTCAATTCCTATTACTGATGCTGCAGATCTGTCATCGGAGGTAGTCGACGTTCATTGTTTTGACGCCATCACGGAACAGGAGAATTTTGACACTGTGTACACGTTCATGAAGTGGTTTACCGAGGTGTCAGTGTGATTCGTGTAGATACTTTGATCAGCTCCCAGAGCCCGTCCAAGGGAAATACATCGATATTGTGATTCGTGGTGCAAGGGGCTTCGTTGTCGCATCAATCAACAAATCCATTCCTTCAGAGTCTGTGATGGAAATGAAGAACGCATTGTGCATGTAATCGTTACACCTGTCTTCCACGTATAGATACATCTACTTCGTTTCTCTGCTGATTAGGAAGATGGACGCGGCTTACAACTCGCTACTCGATAAGGAACCCGTGGCCGTCGAGAAGGGTAGAAGAGTGTGTTTGATGGTACCACGTCATCAATAGAAGAAACGGAGAGTGGTTCACAGTAATGTGGCGTGGAGTGACTATCTCTACGATGCGTTCGAAGTGTTGTTGTTTGCGCTTCGCGGCAATCTGAAGAACTTCTTCACAATGGGCATTCCTGACGAAGTAGTGATGCATCTGTCTCTGAACGCTAGCTTTTCCTCCAGCTCTTTTCCCAATCCGGTCTGCTCATTCTTGGACGCGAGACCGCGTCGGATAACCCTCGATTGCTGGAAGTCGTGATGAACACACTGGCTTCTCTCATTTCATCCTATCCGTACTTTCAATTGAGAAGGGTAATGCGTAGACAAATCCTACCCATAATCAGTTCATCCCTCATTGAGATGATCGCCTCCTTGGAGTTCATGGCGGATCGCATCGCCCAGCTAGCGCGTATTCTGTACGAGCGCTGCAGCGGCAATTCGGAGCTCGTCACGGACCTGATTCGCGAGACGACACGTCAGAACTTCTGCGAGTCCGCCAAAACCACGACCTCCGTGCGAAATCTCTCTCACTTCATCGTACGTGTATCGAACCCCTCTCATTCGCAGACCGCGTGCTCGGAACAGGCGCCGTTCGCTCTCCTGCGAAGTCTCCCTCTCTTGCTGAAGCTGCTGGACCGCGAGGCGTACACGCTGCGCGTGGGCGTGATTCAGGCGCTGGGCAACCTGATCGAGAAGACGGGCCAGTCGGAGCAAACCGGTCAGCCACGCGAGTCGCAGCGCGAGAGACGGGCGAGCAGCTACGGAAGCGTCACGAACAAGCGCGCGAGCATCGTGATTCGCCGCCAGTCTCTGGCCGCAGGCGAGGAGAAGGAGGAGGAGGAAGAGAAGGAGGAGGTGATCAAAGCGATCGATCTGAAGACGGCGGTGAGCGTGATCGGCCTGCTGGAGGAGCGCCAGCACGACGTCAACGCCTTCGCGCGGTCCGCCACACTCCGCGTCTTCGCCAGTCTCGTGGACCACGGCTTCGTCCCGCTCTCCAAGTACCTCGCGATCACGCGAGTGGCCATCGAGCGCCTGCAGGACAAGGGCGTGCTCGTGCGCAAGAACGCGATGAACGTGGCTCCGCTGCTTCTCTGTGACGTGTAGTTGTTGATGGTGCTGCTGGTGAACAACCCCTACGAGGGCTCGCTCAACGCCGCCGTGTACCAGCAGAAGATCGCCGAGCTGGACGCGCTCCTGCAGTCGTTCGTAGCCTCACAGGACGGGACCGACAGCGCGCTGACCCCTGCGGAGCTGGAGGAGCAGCAGAAGACGAAGCACCTCCACGACTACTATTCCAGCGCGTTACAGTTCACGACGCTCGTCACCGTTCGCCTGACGACCCGTACTGACGCGTAGGACTCCATTCAAACCGTCACCATGCTTCTGAACAGCAAGACGGAGGGCGACGTGCTGGCAGCGCTCCAGTTCCTCCCTCTGGCCGCTGCCTTTCATATCAAGGGCATCGAGAAGGCGCTGCGCCGAATGGTGTTGTTGGTGTGGGGGGCTTCACCCGCCGTGCTGAAGGAGTTGTTGGCGGTGGCTATGTGTGTGAGGCGTCATGCCTAGTCCATAAATCACCTCTATTTCTGCCCTCCGAATAGCACCACTCCCTTCCCTCCAAACCAGGTGGCCGCCAACATGATTCGTCTGGTGCAGGGAGCGACGCTGGCGGAGACCACCTCGTTCGCCGAGCTGGTGCGTCACCTGGTTGGAGAGGGGATTCTCACCTCACGCGCTGTGGAGGGTTTGTGGGGATACGTGTACGGAGCGAGTGTGAGTGGGGAGAACGTACGCATGTCGTCGCGCACTAAATCATAGCAATGCTGTGCGTTGTACCTGTTGGCGATGGTCGCCGCCGCCTCGCCTCCTCTCGTCTTCCGCGTCCCGACGCGCATCGTGGGTCTCACTCGCTTCACCACGTCCTCGCTCAAGGCCTCCAAGTACGTCTTCCAGCTGTGGAAGAACGTCCCGGAGAGCGCGAAGGAGGTGGCGGGAACCGTCGTCAAGGAAACGGTTCGCTTCCTCGAAGACGGTTGCGTGGCGACGAGCGGGAATTCTTGCCTGTGGTTCGAGGCGGCGAACGAGGCGGTGGACTTGCTGAGTGTGGTGTCCCAACGATTCGACCTCACGACGGAGACGATCCTTCGCGAGACGGCGCAGCGCGTGTTTGGCGGGAACGAGGAGGAGGGAGAAGTGGTGACCGAACCCAACTCGGACGGAAATCAGCCCGAAAAGTGGCGGAAGGTGAATGAAGGGACGCTGACCCGATTCGTGTTCTTGTTGGGTCATTTTGCGCTCAAACTGCTCCAGTACAGCGAGCGCGTCGCCTCGAACGCGAAGAAAGCGCGCCATAAACACGAGGAAGCCGAAGTGGCGCAGAAGAAGGCGCGACAGGCGACGAAACGCTCGAGCAATTCATCGCTGTTGGAGGACGACGGCTTGGGACTCGTGACGCAGGCGGACGACAACGAGGACGAGATTCTGGAGAGAATCAGCAATCGTGGAATCGTGGTCGAGTGGGAGAGAGGGAGGGAAATGACGCGTAGCAATCTGATTGGTCAGTTCGGACACATGCTGAAAACGATTATCACGGGAAAGGAGGGAGAGTATGGAAAGGAATTGGTCAAAGTGGCGCTGCTGAGTTTCTGCAAGTTCATGACGATTAGTCGGTCATTCTGTGAAGCCAACCTGAACGTACCCGTTTCCGTTTTGGTGAAGTGTAGTTGCTGTTTACGCTGCTCGTGCGGAGTTCGGATGAGCACATTCGGAGCAACATCGTAATCTGCATCGGCGATCTCTGCTACCGCTTCCCCAACCAGCTGGAGCAGTGGACCTCGCGCATCTACGGCACACTCCGCGACGAAGTGAGAAGGAGATCATCCGTCTCATTCCTAGTCCGTGTTGGTGCGCACGAATTCGCTGTCCGTGTTGTCGCATTTGATTCTGAACGATATGGTGCGCGTGAAGGGGAAGATCGCCTTGATCGTGCTTCTTCTGGATGATCCTTCAGAGCACGTGCAAACGCTGGCAAAGGTCTTCTTCACGGAATGGGGAAAACGCGGAAGCGCCACCATTTACAACATTTTCCCGGAGTGCGTTTCTTCGCTGTTGGACATGCCCAACTTGGAGTACAACCGTTTCTGCTCGCTCACCAAGTACCTTCTACACTTCATCGACAAGGTGCGTGTGGAGCGGGAGTTTCATTCGTAGGACAAACAGTGCGACCAACTCGTCGAGAAGCTCATTCAGCGATTCGTGCTGGTGACAGACCCGCTGAAGTGGCGCTGCTTGACGTTCTGCTTGTCGTGCATTCCGTCCACGAACCAAACCGTTCAGAAGTACTTGCAATGCCGCAATTGTCTGAAGGACGCGCTTCGGACAAAGGAGATAAACGAGATGATGAACCAGATCATTGCAAAAGTGGGCAATAATGGTGTGCTTGAGGCGTAGCTGAAGCGGAATTGCAAGCCTGAGCAGTTGTCGCACATCGAGGAGCTGCAACGGTTTGTCGACGAGTGCTACAAGGAGGAGGACAAACAACAAATCGAGGAGAGTCCCCCGCTGGAATCGCAACTGAGCGCAAAGAAGCGATCTCTCCACAAGTCGTCGCAAGAGGAGGAAGAGGAGGCAGTCTCGAAGATTCAGCGCGTGGAGGAGGAGGCAGTCTCGAAGATTCAGCGCGTGGAAGAGGACTTCTCGGAGGAATCAGAAGAGGAGGTGAGGAAACCGCGGCCAAGGAGGCTAGTTATGTCCGATAGTAGTGATTGATTATTGCATCGAGTGTTTGTGAACGAAAGACGGCAAATCACAGTTTTGTCAGAGAAGGGTCCGCAAGACACAGCGCTTTGTTCTTTGACCGCAGCTGTCGTTTCAGCGACTGGTTCGCAATTCGCTCGTGCAGGCTGATAATGATCGCGTTGAATTCCTCCTTGTTCGATTTTGACAGCAAGTCCTCGTTCACAAAAGTCACCACAGAGACAAGCTCTCTGCAGAAGCTCAAATCATCTATTGATCACTGTTCCCCCTCGATCGTACTCAACTTCTCCTCCCCGATCTCGTTCAGCTTCTTCACCCAACTCATTACACAGCGGTGGTACTCCTCTCCCAGTTTTCCGTTTCCCGCCTTCTCCGCATCCTCTTCATCACTACTCGACACGTATCCTCGCTTCTCGGATTTCTTCGTGTCCACCGTCATGAGCGTTCTACGGTAAACCGGAGGAAGAACGGATACAGGAAGAAGCGTCCCAACTGTGTGATCATTCCGTAGCGGTCCGGAATGCTGGCTTCGGCGATTCCCTTGATGGTGTAAATCGCTGCCTCTTCCAGAAACACGCAATTCTTATCGATTTCGGGATTGCAGTACGAGGGGAAGAAAACCGCTAATGTCTGACGAAGAATCGTCTTCTTCTCCGTCGCCGAGTCGAACAGGCTATGGGTCAGAACCACAACACACCAGCACAGAAGCAAAAGACTGGAGAGGATGTTCACGGAACGAATCTTGTTGAACATGAACAATTTGCACAACGCTTCACACGCCGTGTTCTGCAGCTGCTCGTTTGTGTGGAATATATACATGTTGAAGCCCTCGATCACCTCGCTCAGTGAAACGCCCAAATCCGCATCCTGGCTTAATGATGACTTCATCTCCCCGTACACGATCAGAATGTCCGTCAGACCCTGAATGGCGGCAATCTGGACGGCTGTGTCCTCATCCTCCTCCAGCACCATGCACAACAACAGCGATGAGTACTGAATCGCAATCGTCTACCCTCCACACTTCCCGCCAACTCTACCTTGTTCATAATTGCCGCCAACACCAGTCCCTTCACGGCCTCTCGCCGCAGCTCGATGATCGGCGACTGCAGGTTCGGTTTTAACATCCTGTCAAAAAACGACTGGATTTCTGGCTGGTTGAAGGCTTTGGAGGTGATGAGTTTGAAGGTGCCCTGCACGACGTACAGTCCAAACAGCATGTACTGTTCCTACCCCTCATCCCTATCCACACCACCCACCACCGTCAGACCAGAGGGTTGAGTCACTTCATGGGATGCATCGTGCGACTCGTGCGACTCCAGGTGGTCCTCAACGTCGGAGAGAATCAGCGAGACTTCGCTAGCCGTCACAGCGACCCATCAGACCCACCTCAGGAAGGACGATTCCGTGTCCAGCACGTTCAGCAGCGCCTGGAGGAGCGTGTACACGTTCTGGCTGTGGATGACGAGGCGGTAGTTCGCGCCCACTGTCAGCGACAGCAGAAATCGGAGGGTTTTCAGGAGTTCCTGACGACACACATTATCAGTGAGTTCGACGTACTGAAGACATCGAATAGTGTTGGCGAAGATGGCGCGCTGGGCGTCCTCGTTCATGTCGGAGGCGTACAGACAGTCCTGAACGACGCCACAAAACTGGGGGATATCTGGAATGAGGGAGTCGATCTCGGACTCGCGGTGCTGCTCGAAGAGGAAGCGTACGGCGCAATACAGGTAGAACGAGGTCAGCTCCGTCAGCTGGGTCACAGCGATCGAAACCGTGGAGGTGAAGGTGGACGATTTGGCGTTCTGTTCGTAGAGAAAGATGGCGTTGAGGAGCAGCTCGCCCTAATCATGAGATGACGGCGATGACTGTACGATCACTTCCTCCTTCTCCAGGTCGAAGAGAGAGAGAAGGGACAGAAGCGGCGTCTGTTTTGCCCAGCTCACGATAAGGCTTTCCGCGCTCTTCACGATCACCTCGTTGCGGTCTTGGAGACAGTGCACGGCTGCGTGGCGGAGTGGTTGTGAGAGCTGCTGAACGGTGGAGTGCATCTCCAGATTCTTGAGAATGGCGAGGCGAATGGTCAGATCGTCATCGCGCATGCGCAGAAGGATTCCGTCCATGGTTAGGGGATGGATGCGAATGGACGAGGCGTAAATGAGACGAATCGCTGTATTCGCCTCATAGTGCATATTCTGCGCAATCACCTTGAGAAGGGTGGTGTTGGATTCGTCGATATGCTGCAAAAGACACAGACCCGTGGCGGCGGCACTCCTCACGGAGATGACCTTGTCGCGACTCCTCTCCAGATACGTCGTTGAAATCTTTTGCAGCAGCTTTTCTTCGATGTCCACATTCTTCGATTTCTCCAGAATGAGGTTGATGATGACCAAACAGCGCTGCCTCACATAACGATCCTTCGCCTTTGTGTAGGCCAGCAAGTCCTATTCCATGAACGATGCACAATAGCGCTACTTCGATCAGCAGCGGGGCGAGTTGAGGAACCGTGGCATCGCCACAGCAACGGCTTGTGGCGGTTGCGATAAAACGGATCAGATTGTCGATTTCCTTCCCCGAGCCCTTGTGCCCAATTACCGTATACACGCAGCTGGAGTAGTCTTTGACAAACGATTGCGGATAGTGAGAATAGACGCTCGCCAGAATCTCAGAGAACTGCTCCTGCTTCTTCGGATACTCCTGACTCTCGTTGAACACTCTAAACACGATGTCCTTCTCCTTCAGATAGTCCATAGTTCGTTGGCGCGCTGTGCGATTCTGCGCAAATCGTATTCTGGGTTTGAATCCCCGGCGCTTTCCGCCACTTTTCTCGTCGTGGAGGAATGGAGAACAAGTACGGATGGCACCGCAGGAATAAGCGCATAGGGACGTCCAAGATATTCGAGAAACATCGTTGCCTCTTGGTCATTCTCTCAAGATCGATGAGCGTAGCTTTTGCTTTCATTCCGTTTCTGATTCTGTAGCGTCCACTGCTCCCAAAGCGTTGCACACCTTTTCCGTCCCGCGGAGTTCGCGTGGGCTCCGTTGCGGTTTCCGTGAGTTGTAGTGTTTCAGTCGCTGAACTCCTTTCTTCCTGAATTCAAGCAATCGTGTTTGGAGATGCAGCAGGAGATTGCGGAAACGGGCACCACGCATTTCGCCGTCGAGGAGCTCGTCAGCGACAGCTCGTCCGACTCCTCCTCGTCGAGTGATGACTCGTCCGATTCATCGAGCGACAGCGGCGCGATGTCAGTCGAAGGGGGGCAGACAAACAATCCTGTGGTCGAAATGGTGAGAGTGTGTTGCATCGTTTGATGGGTAGAGACTGGCGCTGGCTCCTATGGAGGCGATTGACGTGATTGAGAACGCGGAGAAGGGTCTTCCCGACCCCACCCAGAATCCTTTAGTGAAAGAACTGTAACGATATGCCCCTGTTTGAACAAACACGCCACAGGATACTGCAGCCGTGATAGAACTCCTTCAAGTAGCGAGGCGCGTACGCGACCTTGTCGTTTCCGTACACCCAAAACTCGCTGCTCTTGCCCTTCCACGTGCCCACGGCCTTGGCAATCGGAATAATACGCACCGTAACGCGCTCCTGAATCAGTCGCTCCTGATTCTGGTTAATCAACTACGCGTGACTCTTCCTCGCGTTCCTCACATTCTCTGCATTCGTGAACAGCTGGCTGCACGCATTGCGCACGGCGGGGTCAAAAACCTCCTGAGGAGGGAGAACACGATAAGCAGTCTGTCTACGCCTCACGCAACGCTCCCACCGCTACTGGCAAATCGGCGTGCCGCTGGCGTCGCGCACCATGTCGGCGGGCATGCCGCTCGCATCGAGCACCTGGTTGTCGATGTGGTTGGTGAACGTCACGGTGAGGCGCACGAACATCACAATGCTGCCCGTGCCCTTGCACTTCTCGCACTCCTCCATGCCGTCGCCAGAACACCACGTGCACTTCACACGACCATCGCCGTGGCAGTGATCGCAGTTCACCTGCTGACCGTCTTTCGTCGTGCGGCCCGAGCCGTTACACCACGTGCACTCGTCGCGACCACGACCGTTGCAGTGGTGGCACTGGACTCGGCCTCTGCCGTAGCACTTCGAGCACTGCTGGACGTACTCCGTGTGAGGGACGGGCATCTTGATCTCCTTGTCCTCGAAGAGCTGGGGAACGGAAACGGGGATGTCCCAGGGCTGGGGCGCAATGCCGTTGTTGGGACCGTCGACGCCCTCTCCGCGGTAGGGGCGGCTCTTCCACTCGGTGAAGCGCTTCTCCATGTAGGTTTCCCACTTGCAGTGGTAGCTGGTCCACGTTTGAATCTAGCCCTCACCGAGCACGTCCATAGCATACGTTGCCGATGTCCATGTTCTTCACTGCGCCCTTTCCCCAGAAGATTTTCTTGCTAACCATGGCAGCAAGAGCGTTCCTCATGTCTTCTCCCGTGATGGTTTCCTTGTTGTACTGGAGCTGCTCCATCTTCACCGATTCTATTGCTCACATCATCATCGTTGGCTCCACCTCCAGCATCACCAGCAGGAGCGCGCACGCTGACAACCTCCGCTTCGTTGGCGTTCATGCTGTAACCCTGAATCGTAAAGCATGACGGAAGACAGGTACCTCAATCACAGGCGCATTCTGGGGAACGGCTTGGGGGACTTGCGTATTCTGGGGAGGCTGAGCAGTCGGAGTGGCCTCAGAAGCGGGCATGGCGGTCGGAATCGGAGTGGGATCCATCTCAAATAGCGCTAAAAGAGAATGTGAGTGAAATCCGATTCTGTTCCGTGGTTCTTGATAGTCATGCCCTTGTGGTAATCGCTCACAATACTGTTCCAACAGGAACTCCTGTATACGGTAAACAGCGAGATTCTTCTCTACGGACTCCGCGCGTGAATCTGACAAAGCGTGACCGCGATCTCATGCCGTTTGCCGTTTTGACGTACTGGAACGACTTCGTGGATCAGCTAAGGGAGCTGGTGGATCCACCGCTTTCGAGCGACCCGTTTATGCAATACGGGATGAACATCTTGAACGGTACGGAGTGCGCGGACGTGAACGGAGAGTGCCGCTACGTCCGCGAGATGAATGTGAACCACTTCTTTACCATCGCTGGCGTGTTCTTTGTTATCGTTTCGTTCGTCCTTTGCGCTCTGATGCATAGTATCTTCTGTTTGTAATCTATCTGTACTGCTCGCTTGGCTCAAAGCTCAACCACTACAAGAAACTCCCCAGGGGGAGTATTGATATCGGAAGGTATCGGCTATCGAAAGTAGCCATCCGCGCGAGTCGTAACGCATAGCAAATGGAGAAGAGCGCGAGTGAGAGTCGTCAGAGAATGAAGGACATGACGCCGAAGCCGGTTGAAGCTGCAGACAAGACTTTCGGCGTGATTTGTACGGAATGGCAGCGTCTCTTCAGGTGTAGTGAACGAGAGCACCAATGAGAACGTTCTCATCAATTACCAGAAGACGGTGGCCCTGTCGTACCAGAGTTTGGACGACGAGATCAACAAGCTGTATCCGAACCTGAAGAGGAGCAGCAAGCAGGATGTCCGCACCTACGTGAAGTTTCTCCAGTCGAAGTTTCCCAAGCTGACGGACTCCATCTGCGAAAACTACGTATGCGTGGACGTGGTGGTGTTAGCGTAGATCAGGACGTACGAGCTCGCCAAGTTCAGCAACCACGAGTGGACGGCGGAGATGTTTGAGGAGTGGTACGGGTTCTACAAGGACTTCACGAATTCGCTGACCCTGCCCTCGGACCTGTATTCCGTCGGAGACGCCCACTTGCCTGGCGTATACAACATCGCGCGCAGTATCAAGAGAAACGACAACATGTTTGAGGCCGTTGATACCGACAGCGACGATTCGATCCCTCTTCCCTACACGCATGACTTAGACAGCAATTCTGATTCGCGTGTTTAATAAACACAACTCAATAATCACCAAGCAAACAATACGGTACTTGCACTAAGGAAATCTCTTCAAAAGCGCAGTTACTCTACTCTTTACTTGTTGATAGTCACGTCTGAAGCCTTGCTCCCACATCGCGTCGGAAATGTTCTTCCAACGGTCGCCGCAGCGATTGAAAAGGGACATAGCAGTATTGTCCTCCACCGGGGTCCAAGGCTCGCTACTCTTCGTCACCGTCTTGATACGCTCCTGGATCTGCTTCTTCGTACGGTTGAGCTTGCTGTACAGCTCCTCCATCGAAATCTTGCCTTGCAGATACTGATTCAAGATCTCGTTCTCGTCATCACTCCAACTATGCTTCTTGTGCGTCGTGCACAAGCGAGAATAATGCTCACGGCACTGTTTCGCCGTGAGGCAGTCAGCGTCCTTCAAATTGAGCTCACGATTCAATTGCCTAGCCACAATTGGCCACGACTTAAAGCGCTTAGAACTATCTCCGCGTTCACGAGCCACTTGTTTGTAGATACAAATCAGCTTGTCGTCCTCAGGGCGCGTCCATTCATGCTTCGCCTTGCGCTTGGATTTCGCCGGCTTCACAGAAATGGAGTGCTGAGAGAACGTGTCGGAATCACTTCCAGAATCACACGGACAGCTTCCACAGGAGAGAGGCTCGTTGAGCGGTTCGGAGGCCGTATTGTCCACGGGACCAGTTACTGGCACCATCGGAACCACTGGAACCACCGGAACCATCGGAACCATCGGAACCATCGGAGGAAAAGGGAACTCCATAGCAGACACCGGATCTATGCTCAAAGAACTGGGATCCGGCGTCTCGCCAAAAAACCCGTCTGGAGTGAGAGAGACGAGGCACGAGGATTGGAGATCCGAACTCAACGAGTTGTCCAGGTCGGAAGAAGAAACCAGACCTGGGTCGGAAGATGACATCAGACCCGCATCGGAAGAGGACATCAGGCCTTGGTCCGAAGACTCGCTCCACAAATCAAGGAAGAAGTTCGGGAAGGAGTGCGTTTCGTTCCACCATTCGATGGAAATGCAGTCGTCACTAGCTGATGTTGACATGTTGACGGTAGTCAGCATATCAGCATGAGCAGCAATCGTATCTTCAGAGCTCATAAGAGGGGAAAAGAAGGACTAGAAACTAATCTTTTAATGAATGGTGGAATCCATGGAGAGAATTCCCGCCGATTTCGGATACGGGGAAGGATGGATCCGGTGAAACGCCGCGGCTGGGCATCCCATGGATTCGCCTCCACGTCTCTCAAGGCGTTCAGTAAGCGTCCTTCTTTGCGTGATTCTGCGAGATGGATGGAGTGTGGAGGTAGAGAGTGTTCTCATGGGGCCAATCGTCACTCCCGAAGAGAATGGACAGATGGCTGAGTTGAAGAAGAGAAGGCTTACCCATCTCGATAACAAGAAATAGCGGTATAATTGCATGCGCTACAGTTTGAAACCCGAAATACCCCATATTCACCCAACTCGGGGAAGAGACGCGATTCTACCCCAACATGGAGGAATCGGGTGCATCCAATCACGATTCGCAATTCATGCGTGATGCACCTCCGTTTCCACTGTTTGATTCTCACAATTCCGAAGCTCCATTCGTTATGATGTGTTTGGTGTTCGTTCTCTTTGCTGTCGCGCTGTCGGTGAGTCTCCGCGACGACTTTTCCGCTTTCGAGGCCAAGTTTGAAAAGAACTATCTCCCTTCCGAGAGAGCGTTCCGCGCCAAGGTCTTCGAGTACAACATGAAATGGGCCGCGAAGATCAACGCGGAGGGTCATTCCTTCACTGTCGGCATGAGTCCTTTCGCGGACATGACGAACACGGAGTTTGCTGCATCGAGACTGTGCAACTGCAATCTCAAGCCGGTCAAGGCCAATCCCCAGAAGCTCACCTCCTTTGAGGACGAGGTCGATTGGAGAAAGAAGGGAGCCGTCACTCCCATCAAGAACCAGGGCTCCTGCGGCTCGTGCTGGGCATTCGCCGCTGCTGCCACGCTGGAGGGCGCAAACTTCGTGAACACGGGTAAGCTGGTCAGTCTGTCGGAGCAGCAACTTGTCGACTGTGACACGGAGTCGCGCGGTTGCAATGGCGGTCTCATCGAGAACGCCCTCAACTACGTCCATATCAATGGAATCTGCTCGGAGGAAGAGTATCCCTACACGGGCAAGGACGAGGATTGCAAGGCCGACAAGTGCAGTAGCGTAATGCGCACTACCGGATTCTGGAGCGTGATGCCCTGGGACGGTAACGATCTGAAGGCTGCTGTTTCCAAGGTCCCCACGGCTGTCTCCGTCCAGGCCGACGCGCCCGTCTTCCAGATGTACACGGGCGGTGTGATTGACTCCAGATCCTGCGGTACCATTCCCAATCACGCTGCCTTGGCTGTCGGCTACACGGCGGACTACTGGGTCGTGAAGAACTCCTGGGGCGAGGAGTGGGGCGAGGAGGGCTACGTCCGCATCAAATTCGACGCCGAGGGTCCTGGCATTTGCGGTATCAACTGCTACGCGTACTACCCTCTCTTCTAAACCTCGTGTTTGTTCACAAACAGATCAGTGATTCGCCCCTATCAGGGTTGTGCTTTTTGCGCCACGATGTACTCGTACGCCTTCCTCAACGCAATGAACCGCTCCTGCGATCCCTCGTCCGGATTCTTGTCGGGATGGCACTGCAGTGCGAGCGCGTGGAAGCGTTTCCGCACCTCTTCCAGCGAATCGCTCGTCGACACGCCCAGCACGTCACACGCCTCCTCGTACTCCGTCTTGATCGTCCCATAGGCCACGTCGTACTGAAACGAAGGCTTGGCTTCCTTCCGCGGCGAGTGGAACGGCGAGGAAAAGCGGAAGCCGCTGAAGAATGAAGGGAACGTCTTTCCGCCCTTCTCCGCCTCCACCGACGCCTCCCACTCCTTCAACACCTCCTTTATCCGCTCCGAAAGGAGGGGGTCCGGCTTGATCTCCGCAGAGCGCCTCAAATCCGCCACTCCCTTGGCATACTCTTTCATGTGAACGTAACACTCGCCTCGCACGCGCAGCAGGTCGCTCGAGCAGTCATTCTCACCCATCACTCTATTCAGGTCCTCTTCACGTCACACTCCATTCCGTCACTCACCACATCCTTGTCTGTACGCTCCACGCTTGAATCGCTCCATCGCTCTTCGCGTGAGGAGATCGGCTTCGACCGCGCTGCCCACGGGAACTCCACTTTGCTTCAGCCGTCCAATCCGGTCAAGAAGTGCGGAGTACTCCTCGTCCACCTCGCTGTATCGCCGAAGCGACAACAACTCGACGGCTCGCCGCTCGCTCTCTTCGCACGCGTCGCAGAACGCGAGAAGGGACTTGAGTGGCGCCCACAGCAACGTGTCTCGCGTCTTCATCCTACTGCACAGACAGCGAACGCTTGTTTGGTCATTCCGTTGGAGAAAAACCAACAGAACCAGGCGCACCAACTCCTCGTCAACGTCTTTTCCCTCCAACTCGCTCGTCACCTCACTCTCCTCTATGTTTTCCACCCACGCACACTCTTCGTTCGCCAGCTGAAACGCCTCTTCCGTCTCCTCCAACTCCACGTAGCAGCGAAGCAGCAGAATCATCGGCGTTCGCCACAAAGGACACGCGTCTCGACACACCACCAACTCATCCACACATCTCTCATACTCCTTCTCCTTCATCCACTCCTCCACGCGCCTCATTCGACTCTCCACGTCCGTCACCCTCTCTCTCACTTCTTGAGTGCTCCATTCTGGGTCGAGTCGTCGTGCCTCCTCCACCTGCTGTCTTGCCGAAGAGAGATTGCCCATGGTGAGATGGGCACGCGCCAGTCCGCAGCGAAGCTCGGGAGAGTCGTGAAGGGCGAGGGCTGCTGTGTAATAGCGAACGCACTCGTCGCCTCGGCGTTCCGCCAGACAGCAGACAGCGAGGTTCTGGACGCAGGAGAGAAGAAGAGAAGGGTCCAGCGCGATGGCGTTCTCGTAGCACGCTCTCGCACTCGAGTAGCTACATGTGAAGACGCAGTCTCTGACTCACTCCTCCACGCTCATCCACTCGTCGCCGCCCTGCTTGCAGATCAGCGCGTTCGCCGCGTCCTCTCCCTTCTCATCCTTCACGCACTCGCGCCACAGCCGGTCCGCCTCCTCGTTGTGGTGGTCGTACAGCGTGATCTGCTCACAATACGCTACACCTCAACACGCCTCGACTCCCTCACCCAAACAATCCTCGCGCTTCCCCTCCTCAAATGCCTTCCGCGCCCTGCGCAGGTAGATCGAGGCGACGAGCGGGTAACAGGCAATGCGTCTGTCCACCAAACACCACCGCAATAACACAGTGTCAGTCTCGCTCGACGATTGAAGAACTTGCGCTCCCGCCTCACTCGACGATTGGAGGACTTGCATGTGTGCGGCGTAGGCGAGGAAGAACTCCACATCCGCGCTGCCCTCGCAGATGGACAGAAGACAGGAGCGAAGGGAAACAAGCACGGAGAAGAGCCCCGCCTGCAGCAGAACCACAGCCGCGTAGAAGCACTACGGATCAGAGGAGCAACCAACAACCACCAGCGAGCGACTCACGCTCTTGTAGTACTTGATCGTCCGGTTCAGCTCGAAGGGGTTTCTTCCGTCCGTCCACGCCTCTCCCTTCAGGAGGGGGGATAGCCGCGGGAACACGACGGAAACCAGGTCGAGACCCAGAGTGACTTCGTGGAGGGCGGTGATGCCTTGGAACAGGAATATGAAGTATTTCGGGAAGTGTGAAAAGAGTCCCTTGCTCCCACTCAACAGAGCGATGACTTGCTCATTCTTGTTGGCGAAGATGAACTCTTCGACGCGCACCACCGTCTCTCGCATTTCCTCAATCTACCTCTGACTCCCACACTCCGTCTCGACCTGTGCCACGAGCGACGACGCAACCTTGTCTCTGAGAATGGGCTCCTTCTCGACCTCGCTCGCCTCGCGGAAGAGATCGAAGTACTTCAAGCACCTGCTGATCCTGCCCATGTCGCGGTACTCGCCCGCGATCCGCAAATACGAGGCGGCGCAGGGAGGAAGCGTGCGTTCGAGGAGTTGGACGTCCGCTCCAGCCACTGAGGGAGCGCTCAACTCTGACTGCTTCTGCTGGACAAAGCAGAGGAGAACGCGTGCGCGTGTGTGCGAGGAATTGCCTTGGAGTAGGAGTTGAAGCCACTTCGCCAACTACGCTTCACGAAACTCACCCACACGCACAAGCAGACACAGTTGTCGTGGACTTGTCTTCATCGAGAGCGCGCGGATTTGGCTGTCGGCGTCGACGGACACGAAGAAACGACAGTTCGACACCACGGACTCGGCGTCGTCACAGGCGCCGTGCAGCCAGGCGGAGAGGAGAGGGAAGTGGAGATGGAACCCGTAGAGGAGAAGCAGTCCTTCTCGAAGCGAGACAGGGGCCCTCTCGATGGCACTCAGCTTCCGAAGCCACCAGTCCGCGGAGAAGAAGGAGAAGGAGGCGGACGTCACGCCACAACTCTCCTGCAGGCGACGGAAACAGAGCTGCTGGAGCGTCATCAGATGGTCTGCGCAGAGTGCTTGGTACAGCTGAACGACGTCGAGCGAGTCCATCGCCGTCAGAACCTCCAGGTCCTTCTGCACTAGGACTGAAGCATGACCGATGACTCTACGATGCTCTTCCAGAGGAAGGGCGAGCAGGAGGCAGTCTTGCAGAATACGCTCACTCCTGTCGTAAAGAACTCGTTGCTGGAAGGAATACGCGATTTGGCTGTAAGAAGCGTCAATGAGAGGAGAATCGAGGAGAGAAGAGAGAAGGGTGCCTTCTGGCTCATCGTGGGTATATGGGATGTAGATGCATGGAATGAAAGGATGCAGGGTGATGAATGTGAGCGGAACCGTGATGCGACCGAGAAGAGGCAACACTGTGTGAATCGAGTCGGCGTTAAGTGAAACGCGCTTACTATCGAAACGAACGTGAAGGATATAAGTTGATCCACACAGAGTCCCTGGTCATTCGAATACACACAACATCGCATTACTGCGGATTTCGAATCCACCACTGTAGGAGCCAAGGAGTGTTGGACACAAAAGCAGTCGCTACTCCTCAAAGGAAACAGAAACACCGACTAGTCCTTCTGGAGCGAGTACAGCTCCACTTTCGACGAGACGCAACGCTCCTCGTGAAGAACGGAAGACAGAACAACAACGTCTCGCACTCCATTACAGTTCAAAAAGAAAGAAGAGCAATCAACCACCGTCTACTACTCAGATCTAGTCTACACGACTGTACAGATACGGATACAGAATCAACATGTGTGGAGGAAGGTGTGTATTCACATCGTCGATAACCGTCCGTTCCGAAACAGATTTGTAAAAAGCTGCGATCATCCATTCCAATCCCGTCGGAACTGGAGCTGCTGGGTTCCTGATCGAATGAACAATGACTTCGTCTTTCACCGGAAGTGAACGCGGAGAAGCATTTACATAAAAGAAACAAATGAGGCAGAAAAGAGCAGATCATATCTGGGAATACGATCTTGCGGTAAAGGACATGTTACAATGTATTTTCCATACAGGCCTCCACGATACACGGTCTACAGCTCACCGAGGGGATGCACATCCACTTCGACAACATCGATGAAGTCCTGCTTGCTCTGAAAGGATCCGATCCATTTCGTGTTGTCCGGACGACTACTTCTCACTCCTCGTGACAGAACGCACTTGCAATCGATTTTGATATGCGTCGCATTGTAAAAGAACAGAATCGCCGGAATCAGCGAAATGTCGAAGTACTGCGTGTAAATGGGAACCTTCGCTTGAGAACGAGGAATAGGAATACGTCATCGACGTCCACGATGTAGATATCGGCCATTCGCGAAACAGGAATCTGCGTCTTGTAGAGCTACACGTCAATCGCCAATCACGCGGAAGAATACAATATCGTCAAGCTGCATGCACGTGCTATCCGATGCCTTGCCGAACCGGAGAACGACCACCTGAAATCAGCACGCAGTCCCATTCAACCCCACTTTGTCCTCGGTGTCTCGAATCGCACTGTCAATCTCCGCCTTCGTCTTCAGCGACTTCAGCAGCAAATCCATATTCCGTCTAACAAACAATACTAGGAATCCAGCTTCACACGCTTGTCTGCCGTATCTAACAGTTTTACATCTATATGCAAGCCCTTCTTCGCGCCACTCTTCGTGTCCGCTCCCAAAAAGGACTCTAACGAAAACTCCTCCTCTTTCTTCCCCTCAAACGAAGGCAGGAAAGAGGACCGCACGGGCTCCACCGGCGGCGCAGCGTCCGTCTCCTCCTCCTCATCGATGGAGTCGTAGTACGCCTCCTCGTCCAGCTCCTCGCGCAACCGATTCTTCGCCGCCGCCACCTCCACCTCCTTGCGCGGACTCGCCGTCTTCTCGCCCGCCTCCACCGCCGCCACGATCTTCTCGAACGGGTTGATCTCCGCCACGCCCAGTTCCCTCACTCTCTTGGCGCAGTCCTTCATGACATCCGTCTGGTGATTCACGTAAGCGGCGTTGAACAGGCTGAGAATGGCTCCCGACAGCAGGTTGTTCTTCATCACCATCTCCCTCGTGGTGATCGCGTACACGAAGTGCATGAGCTCCTTCGACACCAGCAGCGCGCCGAACCACTCGCTCTTCAGCCGCATTCCCGCCTCCACCAGGCGAAGAATGGCTATGCGTCACGCCGCTGCAACACACCTACCCGCTCTGAGGATGGAGGAAGAGGCCAACGGAGTGTCCAGGGGAAGGTACGCGAGAATACTCTTCATCACCACGCCGTCGTTCAGGAAGAACTGGATGTTGGACGGGTGCGTGCTGACGAAGTTCGTGAGCAACTCCAGCACGTGCAGTTGTCCGTCCAGTGGTACATGATCATCATGGGCCACGAAACAGTCCGTCAGGAGATGAATGTAGTTCGCGTAGAAGAAGCGAAGAAAAACTGGGTCATTGATCTGCATATGACCCCTGTCCCCAATCCCCACATCCATCGTCGGGTCCCGCGCCACCAGCAGACACAGGGTCTGAAAGCCGCTCTCCTGCACGCCTCCTGCCCCTCTCACGCAAAAGTCGATGATCTGCCGCAACAGCGCGTCTCCCGCGGGGTGCTTCCTGTTGAGGAAGTACTGACAGCACGCCTGTGTGTTGATCTTGCACACGCGCTCCAGCACCAGCATTCTACGCGTTATCCAACGTTTCCGCAGTGACAGTTTTTCCAGCGTTTTCTGACTCTGCGCTCCCTTGGAGAAAATCCCCTCTATTTTGTCCAGGAGCACCATCGAGTGTTCCCCGTCCTCCGCACTCAACTCCTCCTCGTTGTTCGCTTGTGCCGAAACGCCGCAAAACGCCCTACAATGAATTCAGTTAGCGAGCCCCACTCCAGAAGTTGGTTGAGCGAGTCCCCATTCACCACGAGATTGGGGGCATAAAACAACTCGTACAAGAGACCGGCGACTTCGGTGTCATCCTGGCCCGGCCGCAACAGTTCCAGGCTATGCTTCAGGAATGGACGAAATAGCCCACATTTCGGCCGCGTAGGATTGCTTCTCGCAAATCACGTTCATGATGGCCTGGAAGTTCTCGCGGATCAGCATGCCCAGATGCGTCTCTTGAAGAATGTTCGTGATCTCTGGACACACGGCGTCCTAATCGTGATGGCGATCGACGACGCGAACTCGGAAGTAGATCATCCGAAATGTCACGTGGATCTTTTGCAGCACAGGATCGTCTCCAAAGTCGATGACGGAGTGGTACTTCGCTTTTGACTTGAAGACCTGGCGATGATCAGCGTGTTTCGTTTTATAGGTTTCATTGTAGTCTACACGGGAATGCCGAGACGACTCACATACAATCCAACACTCCAAAGGTCCGCAAATAGCACTCCTCTCCCAACAGCAACTCCACAATCGCAGAATCTCCGAAGTTGACTACGCGTCATGCTCAACGCATTCTCTTACTGATATGGGTAAGAACGATGGCGAACAGGTGAACAGGATCCACGTCATCGAGGTCGATGAAGTACTCCGCTTCTTGCAGCATGTCCTTCAAGAACTTCCCATTCTATTCGATTGCAGAGGCAATGCAAAGGTACGTTCTTCAAGAGAATGGAGTAGACGCCATCATCCTTGAGGAGCACCATCTTTGAAAGCTCTTCCACAATGCCCTTGAACGTACCCATCGACACGTTTGAATCCACGATTTCTTTGAGTAGCTGGGAGAACGGGCTGTCCGTCGCTTCCAGCCATTTCACTACGCGTAAATGGGAGAATGGAACACCGAACACTCCTCCTCCTTCTCCTTCATGTAGTTGCTTCGCAGTTCCTTCCTATTCGTAAACAACGCGTACGACAATCACATAATCTCATCTCTGTGCTCTCCGGTAAGAAAACTCAATGCGAATTCGTGATCGGGGTCTTCTGACCACTGAATTAGGCACTCTTCACGGTTATCACGCCAGCTCGTCACATACTGTCACTCGCCTGGTACTGCACATCCTTGCGGATACGAATTCGACGCAATTCCTTCCCCTCATTGTTGGGATCCAGAATGACAACGAACTGGTTCTCTTCCGCGTGATCGCTCGGCGCTGTCTCACCCGGCTTCACCACCACGATTCCCATGAGCTCTTCCTTCCACTCCCCATCCTCAAGGAAAAGGTATAGCTTCGCCAAACGCTCGTCTCTCTTCTCGGACATTGCTGAGGATGCGAGAAATGGGAACGCTGTTTCTGGTTTGAATCCAGTTGTGGAGGGTTCCGAAAACAGTCCGATTTCTGCCACTCAATCAACGGGGGTGAAACAAACATGCGCAACAATCTACTCCGGCTTGCGACGAGACAGCTCGTACCACAGGAGAATGCCAACAACCATAATCACGATGATGATCAACACGACGAGAGTGGTCCAGCACTTGCGTCTGGACGAACGCTGCGAAGCCTTCGCCTTCTACTCCTCACCCAAGCCGTCCACATATACCATGATCTGACGGACACCCTGCTTCGACTGCTCAGCAGCCGAAGTCACGTTGCTCTCGATGTCCTCGATCATTTCGCCCTGGTCGGCGATCATTTCCGCCAGGTCCTTGAAGACGGTCTGCACCTGATTCATTTCGGTGGACAGAGAGAGGATGTCCTCGTGACGCTCGCGAATCAGCATGTCGTTGTACTGAAGGTTTGCGTTTCCAGGGTTCACTCTAGCCATCAGCGGGAGGAAGGACGCCGCACTTGTCAAACTTGTTTTCCACTTCCTCTGTATCTAAATAGGTCGAGCTGCTACCGATGAATCCCTTCCATCACCATCCTACACGGACAACTGGGGAGGATTCGTCCGAATGTACTCCTCTGCTTTGTCGATAATGTCCTTCATCTGCAGCGCCTTCTTCTCCTTGATGCGACGAAGCTCCGAAAGCTCCTTCAGCATTTCTCTCTAGTTCTCACACCTAGCACTCTGTCGCACGTTCTTTCCCTTTGTCTTCGCATACTGGTCCAACTCGTCCAAGTGCTCGTTCAGCTTCTGCTGCAGGAACTGCAAATCACGAATCGCTTTCTTTCTATCGATCACCACCGCTGCAAGCCGTCACATCTCCGTCCTCAGCTGCTGGTTATCCACGCGGGTGCCGAGATTCTGGAACATACGGTTCAGCTCCGAAATCTTCGACTCCAGATTCTGAAGGTCTAGACGGACGTCCTCCACAGACGTCGACAACTGATCTGCATTATTAGCTTTCGGTCTCGCTCTACGACATCACTTCCTTCAAAGTGGCGCCAACACGTTCCTCGCGTTCAGGTTCGTGTACCCTTTGTTCGATCTTCCAGGAGCAATGTCGCGAAAACTCATCGGATTCTGTACTAAAACACAATGAACAATTCAAAAAAGGCCCTTCTTTCGGAATCCTGCTCCCGTTGTCTCAATGGCTCAACAAACACACCACACATTACAAACAGAAGAAAGAAAGATGAAGCAAAATGCAAAAGCCCCGCTACTCTATCATACAGATGGTTTCTCCTCTTGTGAATTGTGCTTATCTTCCACGCTCGGAGGACTCGTCGTCTCTCCCTCCTTTACGTCCGCAGTACTCGTTTCACTGCTCTTGTCCTTGGATTCATTGCTCTCTGCGTTCTTCTCCTTGTTCTCTGCATTCTTCTCCTTGTTCTCTGCGCTCTTCTCCTTGCTTTCTCCACTCTTCTCCTTCACTCCCCCATGACTCTTCATCGGGTTCAGTGAATTCAGCATTCGCTTCATTGGCGCCATCACACCTACTCCTCACACTCTCCTTCCTATTCTACGTTGATCAATTTCCCACTTCCCCTTCTTCGCCGTCTGCACGTCCGTCTCACCACCACTCACTTTTCCCTCCTCCTTCTCGCTTGAACCACTCGTCGCCGCAACACTCGTCGTCGGTTTCTCCGGAGCCTCATTGCTCTCCTTCTTCCCCTTCCCCATGGGCAGCAACATACTGAACTTCGACACCTTCTCCTCTCCTTCCTTCTTCTTCTTTTCCTTCTTCTCGCCCTTCTTCTCCTTCTTCTCCTCTTCCTCTCCGTCGTTGATGCGACTCCACACGCTCTTCAGCCGCGTGCCCATCGACACGCTCTTCTTCCCCTCGCTCTCCTTCTTCTCGCTCGCGTGCAGCCGCGTCTGGTAGTCCTCCACGAAGTCCTGCGAGATCGGCGTCGCCTCCTCCTTCTTCTCCTTCTTCTCCTTCTTCTCCTCCTCCTTCACCTCCTTCTCCTCCTTCTCCTCCGCCTCAACACTCTTCTCCACCACCTCTCTGACCTCCGCCGGCGTGGAGTCCTCAACACCCTCGGCGTCGTTGACGGGAGAATCACCCTGTCCGCCTCGGTTGTACACCACGCTGTTCGTGTCGCTCTCCTCGTCGAAGGAGACGATCGACCGACTGCTCAGGCACTCGCGCAGCACGTGGGAACTGCTCAGCTGCGTGTCGCTCCCACTCTATCCCTCACACGACGCAACGAGCACTACCAGAGTCTGACCAGACGACTCGCACGACGGCTTCGCCTCCGTGTTGGGCTCGCACGACTCCACCACCGACAGCGAGGAGTTGCTGCTGTTGGGCTGGAGCCGCGGCACCACCTCGGAGTCCTCCTGCACCAGCTGCTCCAGCTCCATGTTGTACAGCGTCTGGCTCAGCACCTGCTCCGTCTCTACAACTCACCCATCTCATGCGCCACGCACTCTCGTCGTCGTAGAAGTCGTGAATGTCCGACACGCACACCTGCTCCTTGGTCGTCGTGGGCGTCTCCAACTACACCTCCACCGTCACCGTCACGCCCTACCTCGTTCTCGCTGTCGCTCAACTCGATCGCGTACTGTTCGTGCTTCTTCGCCTTCTCCTCGCTCTTCAGCGTGTCGTATCCCTTCGGACCGCCGCCCGCGCGAATGCGACTGCCCTTCTGCTTGCTCCGCGTGAAGAAGTCCTTCACCTTCGTCTCCTTCGGCTTCTCGCCCTCGCCTCCCTTGCTCTCGCCCTTCTCCTTCTCGCCCTTCTCCGCCTCCAGCGCCGCCAGACGCTTCTTCTCCATCTCCTCCAGCGCCGCACGTCTCGCCTCCTCACGCAGCTTCTCCTCGTACTCCTTCCGCAGCTGCAAGAAGGACTCGTACGTCGATGTCTACGTCGTCACACCCTTCACCCATCGCCACCTCGATGTACGACTTGAAGCCTGCGCTGGCCTGCTCCAGATTCGCCACCGTGATCTACAGGTGACCCCAACCATTTGAGAGCACCATGAACTGGTCGTACAACTGAGCGAGCTCGAGGAGGAAAAAGGGAATTCCCAAAAACAGGTAGATCGACTACGCCTCACAACACTTCCCTCCCGCTCACGTGAAGACCGAACTTCTCCAGGAACGACGTCTCGATGTACTTGATGACGCGTGGACGACGAAGAAACTCCTCCACCACGCCCTTGAAACGGTCCGATGCTTGCAGGTCGAATTCTTCTCGGAGGATCTGCGCCGATGGCTTCTCCTTCGATGTCGCGTCCGCCTCTTCCGTCTCCAGTGAACCCGCTTTGATTTCGTCCGGCTTCGATTCGTCCTTCAGCGCGGGAATCGCATCCTTTGCCATCGCCGCGGACTCCTTCCCTTCCTCGGCCGGAGCCTCCTCGTCACCGCTAACCACCGATTTCGGGTCTTTCGTGGGAACAGACTCGTATTGTTCGATGAGGGAGCGAATCTCCGACGCGGATATCTTCCACTGGTCCTCCACGTCTCGGAAATTGGCAATCACGAGAATGGGGATGTGCGCGGGAACGCTCTCAATGTTCTTCTTGAAGTACTCGACCGATTCCAACTATCCTTCAACAGAAAGACTGCCAGTACGTTCCTCGGGTCGATGATAAAGAAACACGCGTTGCATCCCTGATACACGTTCACATTACACGCATCAACGCCTTCTGCACGTAATAATGCCCATCCACCACTACCGAAGACATAGCTTCCACTCGTGACGCCTCCCTTCTTTGTATATTCTACGAATCATGAAGCCTCTTCACCCCATTCCTGAAAGCTTGTCGATTGAGAGCTGATCCTTTTCGCCCAGTTCCGCCTTATCGACGACGTCCCAAATCTCAATCTAGGAAGTGAAAACAAAACGAGGAACGGGAAACCTTCACACGCTCCTTCGTCGAAGGGTTTGTCCATAGCACATGTGTTGTATTAATCTCCTTTGAAGGAACGTATGTTTCGGGACAGCTCTTTCCCTGGAAAACATCGAACAAGGAGGTTTTCCCAACGCCCTTTATGCCTCGCAGCACAATCTTCACTAGACATAAACTGCAAGCGAAACGAATTGATACTGTTCTGCATTTCGGCTTTCGTCAGACCCTTGTAATCGAAGACTCCCCCCTTCTTCTTCACATACTCGTCAGCAAATGGCTTGCTTATGTCGCTTCCCATCCTCTCATAAAGCGATTCTTGATCATTCTTCACTCCGTTTCTTCGCGATACGGTATCTTCTCCGTGACACCGCACCCATGTTGCAACTTCTTTTCTCTTTGGCACCCGTATCCAACAAACACGACCATTAGTACCCTCTCTTCACCTTGGCGATAAGCTCCAGTAACGAGAAGAGAGTGGCGACCACCATGATGGCAAATGATATAAGGAATAAAAGGACGTGCTCGGTAATCTGCTTCTTTGAGAGCGATTTCTTGAACACAGAAAAGTGGATCACGATAGGCAGGATCGAAGATAACGCAACGAATGAAAAACCTCCCAGTACCCGTTAAGACACAGCGCATCGCATTCGCAAAGGATATCGAAAGTGCAAATGTCGTTGAAGAACGGAACGATGTACGTGATGCAACTCAGCACCACGATCTGCACGGCGCGAATCAGGAATCGCTTCCAGTCCGAGACGAAGAACGACTTGGGCGGAGGACCTACCGATCACGCCTCACACACGCAGCGACAATTCTTCTCCAGCATCTCCGCGACGCCGGCAATGAGCACGGGCATGGTGAGCAGACACGACACCGCGACGAGGAGGTAAATCACGGTGGAGATGGGCTTCTCCTTGGGCAGGTTCTGCACGATGATCTGCTGGATGCCTCTCGGGTCGCCGCCGAAGTAGATGGTGGCAATCGACGACAGCACCAGGTAGCCGATGCACACGGTGAGGATGGAGTACACAGTGACCTTGTAGGTCTTGGGCTTGTACTTCTTGTTCACGTTCTTCTAGCCATGAGCGCGCGGCATAGGTCTCACATAGAAGGTCATGAAGCAGAAGTTGAAGCCGATGGTGTAGGGCGCGATGCCGATCGACTTGACGAAGCTGGTCACGTTGGTGAAGAGAAGGACTTCGCGCGTGACGTGAGGCTCGAAGTACATGATGCCATAGCTGTGGGTGAGGAGGAGAACGAGAAACGACATGTCCACCACGAGGAAGGAAACCACCAACGCGAAGATGCCCAGCCACGACACGAAGGACAGCTTGCTAGAGGTGAAGGACAGTCAAGAGAACGACTCGATGCCCTGAATGCAGGTGGCAACGAGGATAATGGCAGAGACGATGATGTGGAGGTACAGATCGCGGCGCTCCTTTCCTCCGAGGAAGTCCTCGCTCCAGTTGAGGGCCTTCACGTTGTCCGTCACGCCGATCTCTGGGTGAGAGCGGAGAGGAGAGATTACCATTGTTCCGAGCAGGATGCCCCACATCGTAACGTAGTAGATGCAGAGATACAGGTAGTAGCCGTTCCTTCCGTACAACTAGTCCGTGACGAAGAAGCGGAGGCACAACCTGGTACATGATCTTCGCGTAGTCGTTGGTGATGTTCAGCTCCTGTTTGTCCACCTTCATGACCTTCTTTCTGATGGCATCGGTGGCTTCGATGAGGTACTTCGCATTCACTAGATTGACCCACGCCATGAAGAAAAACAAAATGCTTGCTGCGAGGATCCCCATCTTGTCGTGAGGTCAAGAGAGCACACATACGTTCGATATGGAGAGGGGAATACCCAGACAACCCGTGCCCATGACCGACTTCACGAGGTTCACAGCGAACTGTGCGTAAACAAAGCAAAACAAAACGAACCTGCGTGTTATTCAGTGTCCCCGAAAAGTCATCAGCGCTGACTTCAACCGTCATCTCCTTTGTTTCAGCTTGCGGAACAGGCACTGGCGCTGGGGTTTCCTTCAGATCCAAAGCCAGTTCGTTGTTTCCAGTCGGCAACTTCGGGTTCTCTCCAGGAATATCCACCTTGTTAGTGTCTTCCATCCAATGAATGAAAGTGAATACGATATAACCAAACAAATGGCTACGATAGAACTGGGGAAGTGAGTAATAACGAATGTCGCGGTTATTCGCGGTAATCCTCAAGATGGCATGTGCCTTTGCCTTCCGGTGGTAAGGAAGTGTCGTCTTCAATCGAGGATTTCCCTTTCCCATAACCGTGTGTATTAACACTAGAACGGGTAGAGGATGAGCAACAAACAGGGAACACTATTGCCTGAACACAGTATTCATGAAGTTTATATGGAAATCACTGCGGATCGTGTCGTTGATGAATCGTTTCTTCGGTTTCACCTCCTTTCCCTGGTTGCGGAAGACCACATCGTCATCCCACCTACCCCTTAGATCTCAAAACCGCCCCTACCTTCTCTTGATGCCACCATTGTCAGAAGAAAAGAGCAGCGGGTTGGAGTGGAGCATCTCCTCTCGGTTCAACGCAGCATCCATTTGCGCCTTCTCCTCCTCCTATTTGGAAACACAATCACACACTGCATACCTCCTTCTTCTTTGCCTCTTCCTTCTCCTTCTTCACACGAGCCAACTCAGCGAGGAGAAGCGCCTTATCGTCCTCTCTACCCGTAACCAAATTTAAAAAGCCACAACGAGTCGGACTCTTCCGAGGAAGATGAACTGCTCACACTCTCATCCGAGTCATCAAAGTCTCCAAAATCGTCGTTCTTCTCTGGTTCCGGAGCCGTGAGCGCTTCCGGCACCTCCTTCTTCTCTTCTTCTTCTACAGCGTGAACCACGAAATCAATGCCAAACTTGGCTTTGGCTTTATATCTCCGGGCGCTTTAATCTCCGGAATTACGTCTCTACACCATGAGGAGCGAAAATGTCCATCTTGCCTCATTTTCAGCGTCAATTGGCTGGGAAGGTCTTTCGAGGAAAAGTGGAGACTAATGGCTCCTATGCGGATCACAACCAGCTCACGTCATCCATACCACCCGTTAGATAGCCTCCGGTGATCGTCCCATCTCCCGACGAGCGTCCTGCGATCGGCGTCCACGTGGGCTTGTGTGCAGTCGACATGATGGATTGTTGTGTCAGTGTGATGGGATGATACTAGCAACACAACGAATGACTCAGACAACAAACACCCCAACAAAAGAGCACCACTATCGCATCTAAATGGAAGATCACGCCTTCTTCTGCTTCGCGGCGTCACTCCGAGCCGCCTCCAGCTTGTCGAAGTACGCCTGGTCCACTCCTCCCGTGATCTACACTCACACACGCCCATCGCCACCCACGTACACGCCGTCGAAGCACGAGCACTCGAACACCGTCGGACCCGGTCCATCTACGCCTCACGCCTCCGCCACGCCCCCTACACGTCGCAGCGTCCATGCACGCCCGCTTCAGGTCATCCAGCGTCTGGTACAGCAGGTACTCGGCGTCGATCGCGGTCGCCACCTCGCGCGGCGTCATGTCGTGCGCGATCAGCTCCTGCGTCGTGGGCATGTCGATGCCGTACACGTTGCAGAAGCGCACCGGCGGCGCCGCCGACGCCACGAACACGTGCTTCGCTCCCGCCTGACGGATCGCCTGCGCGTGAGCACCCGACCCGACACCTACCTTGACCAGCATGCGCGTGGTGTTGCCGCGCACGATGGAGTCGTCCACCACCAGCACCGACAGACCCTTCACCGCGTCCTAGTCATGAAACGCCCCGCCGACGCGAACGTGGATGGGGTTGTGCTTCACGCGGATGCTCTTCTGACGCATCTGCTGCGCGGGCATGATGAACGTGCGCGCCACGTAGCGGTTCTTCGACAGACCCTCGATGTACTTCTTGCCCAGCGTCGTCGCGATCTACGCCTCACACGCCTCCTCCACGCCTACCGAAATGGCGGTGTGGCGACTCGTGTCCGGCACTGCCATCACCACGTCGATCATCTTCTCCAGACACGGCAGCGACGCGTCGTAGCCCTCGTCGCCCTCGTCCACGACGCTGGCGCGCTCGCCGTCCCTCAGCACGCGCAGCTTGTGAATGCGCTCCGCCAGACGCACGCCCATCTGGACACGTGCCTCGTACACGGAGATGTTGTCCATCACGGAGTCCGGACGGGCTAAATAGACGTACTCGAAGATGCACGGCTGCAGCTGGCACGCCAGCGAATCGACATGCGAATGCAGATTCATGTTCATGTCCAGGAACAGCACTTCGCCAGCACCCACATCGCCTAGAGCGTCACAAACAGAGGGAAACAATACGCTCACGATCGAGACCGAGCGATTCAATGGCGACGCTCTCAGATGCCGCCGCGAACTCGATGATGTTTCCGTTCTCGTCTCTTCTCGTGCCGAAGCAGAGAGGACTACGAGTCAGGAAGAGAAGAGAGGCGTACCGAATGCCGTGCGGATCGCGGAAGACCAGCATGCCGATGCCCTTGATGAGAGCGACCACAGCATATCCTCCGCGAATGAGAGACATCGTGGCGTGAACGGCCTCGAAGATGTTGTCAAGGGTGGGAAGCGGCATCTGCTTCTTTTCAGCGCAAGACTAGACCTCAGGCGAGGACTCAGCGCAGTACACGATCAATTCGTTTTTCCAACTCTTCGGCAAACACGTTGAGAATCAGCTCGCTGTCCTACAGCTCATGACACCCCAGACTCCATTACGCTCGTCGTGTTGATGCAACGAAGAGCGCAGAGCAGTCTCTCTCTCAGTTCATCGCAGTTGATGAGATTGCCGTTGTGGGCAAGCGCAATACCATAACTATACATCACGATATGCTACTGCCGATACGGAAAGTTCGTAAAGAAGGGCTGCGCCTCGTTGCGATCAGGGGAACCAGCAGTGGGATAACGGACGTGTCCAATTCCGTAATAACCCGTCAGCTTGGCGAGGTTGTTCTGGTTGAACACTCTAGACGTGAGAAAGGGGGAACGGAAGCAACTCAGACACCAAACCGTTGTCCTTCACCGTCCTCACCTGCTCTCCGTCACAGGTGGTGATGCCGCAGGCGTCTACAACTAAGCACAGAAGAGAGAGGGAACCCTGACCACGATGTTGCAACATCGTCAAAGCCGTGTTGATTTCTCCAGCAACGTGAATACCAAGCTCCTCCTTCGTAAACAGGCCAATGATACCGCACATGATCTGAATTGGTGAGAAAGGTGGAGTGGGGTGGGCTTGAATAATGGGGGTGTGGGGGAGGGAAACAGGAATTGTGATCCGAGGGAATCCAAGGTGGTGGGACGTGATTGGATTGCAGGAGTGATTTGGTTGTGATTGTGTTCACTATGCACAGTACTGTAACCCACATCGAGAGTATGGTTTGGGTGACACAGAGAAGGATCCTCTAGAATCGTTTGTGAGTCCACAGTAGGTGGTTCAATCACGGAAACAGCAATGGCGCCGAAAACGGTGGTTCCCTCTCACTTCCCTTGACTTATGTTAATTCAACAGCACGACATGAAAGAAGGAAAAGCAGAGGGCAGCTCACTTCCACTCTCCACAAGACCAATCATTCTTCTTGAAATGGGTATTGACGACAATCGGTTGGTTTGTGCGGTGTGTCATGGAATATCCTTTCGAGAAACTGATTCTGGTGAGCTGGTTTGCACCCAGTGTGGTACCATCTCCGAAGTCCTTTCTACTGCCATGGTGTGACGTGTAGCAATCCCACAGAGTGATGGTGGAAGAGGATTTGAACGCCATCCACAGGAACCAGTTCGGTGTCTCCACCAAGAGAAAGGTAGTGCTTGTTCTTATTCTGTTATATCCCAGGACTATATTAAGAAAGGAAGGAAGAAAGGAAAGTCAAAGCAGAGCGTTCTTTCTCTTCAGCACGTGTTGTCGATTGTTCAGAAGATCTTGATGCGGCAAGTGAGGTGCTGAGCACATTTATCATGGTGTAGGTCGATAGTGTGTCGTCATTTGTTGCGTGTCCGCAAGAATACAACTCCCTCTGCAAGCACATCTGGCTTCGTCTGATCGTCACTTCGAAACCCTACTTGTCTACATTCACGCACATCTACCCGTACACGATGACCCGTATTCGTCCAGCCACCCCTGTGCCCAAAGAGAAGAAGGTGGATGTCCTGTTTGCTGACACGGACATAAAGGCCCTGATTTCCGAACCTCCAACAGATCCAGCCACTCCCGACATTCGTTCCCCGTCAGGTCCCTCTTCTCCCGCCCTTCTCCCTCGTTCCTCCACTCCAGCCCTCCCTCCCACTCTCTCCCTCTCTCTCCCTCCTTCTTCTCCTCAACCTTTGTCACCTCAACCCTCTTCACCACAACCTTCTTCTCCACAACCCACTTCTCCACAACCTGCATCCCCACGCTCGCCACGCTCCCGCAAGTCGTCTCGTTCGTCGATCGACTTCCAGCTCACTGCAGGCTCCTCCACCTTCACCTTCAGCGGCATGGAACTGCCCCTGTCTCTTCGCTCCCTCATGAGCAGTCAGGTTGCCAAGTCGCAGAAGCGCAGTGCCTCCAGCTCGCCGCGTCGCAGTGCTGGCAACACCCCACGTCGCAGCGCGGGCAACACCCCAGAGCGATCGCGCAAGCGTCGGAGGAGTGCGTCGAAATCGGATTTCAGTATCGAATCGATTCACTGGGACGACGACGAGTTGGTGGTGTATGGTCGCGAGAAGGTGTTCTCGCTCAGCGGGTACCAGCTTCGCATGGTGTCGCTGCTCGGGATTCTCTACGCGGCGTGTCGTGTGCTGCGCGTGGATCTGTTGGCGCGCGACATCGAGCTGTCGTGATGACGTGTGAGACTCATTCATAGCGCCGCCATCGACGGCGTGATCCCGTACGTGCAGTGTGTTTCCTTCCTGTCCCACGAGGACCTGTTGTGGTGGCGTGGTGGTGTGAGGCATAGACTGTACATCAAGCCGATCAAGCACTGGTTCTCGAAGATCATCATTCCCTCCTCCTCGCTCATCGAGGCCGAAGCCTGGTCCATTTGCTCTGAAATCAGTGTTGTGTTCGCCTCGCTGCCCACTGTCCCCATTCTGTATCGCATCAGCTCGGCTCTCCACTGTCCCAATTCTGTGTATGCTCCTCATCGTCCTCTAAGAAACAGGCTGGCGTTGGCGGAGGCGCTGGTGCAGAGCGACACGAACGAGGCGATCAAGAAGCGAGCTGCCGAAGAGAGTGTGGATCTCCTTACGCTTCACGACCTTACCGAGGAAGAGTGGTGTGCCCGACGCACCAGCTACGAGGTGCGTGCGTCTCCGTGCTGTGAGCAATAGAACGCCTCGCTGAGTCGTCTGTGCGAGCAGAGCGTTGTGTACCTGACAGCACTTCTCATCATCTCCGCGATGATTCTGAAGGAGGAGGGCTACGTCAACTCACTGGATGTGACCGACTCCATCACAGCAGAGGAGGGCTTCGGTCTGGAGTGCGCCACGCACGTCCCGAGAACTACCAACCACATGGGCGACTTCACACGACAGCAGCTCCTCAGCGCCATTCAGTGGGAGTGGGGTGGAACGATGACGTGTAGAAAGATGGAGCGAATGGCTTCGCTTGACTCAAAGGTCATTTCCTCGACGCCTCGTCCTGTTTCCTCCTTCGCTCGATCCGGTGAGATGGTGCTTTCGAGGCGGTATGGGGTGTACCATGGTTTGCGAGTAAGGCGGAAGGGTTTGGAGTGATGGGTAGTCGTATCAGTTTAGTCACCTCTCTCCGGACCAGCAGCGCCTTGTACTGTACGCAGCGCGCATGATGGGAATAGAGACAACGATTCTAACCGCCCACATGCGTAGTGTGGAGTACATTCTCACTGCGCGAGAAAGGAGAGGGGTGGAGAGGAGGAAGGGAGACATCATCGCTTCCTGTACTTAGCGAACTAGTTGCTGGAGTGTTTGTTCCCATGTGGATTCCACATCACGATCAAATACTGGGCCGAGGATCTCCTATCGCTCTGGAGGATTGGTTGTCATTCTCCGAGGAAGAAAACGCTGCTTGTGAAGAGACTCCACTTTTTCGAGCGATTTCTGCTGATTCTCGCTTTTCACAATTTGTCGCTGATCACTCACGAAAATGTCCCTCAGAGGAGGAAGAGTCAACGAAGATAACATTTATGCCGCCATGACCCAGGCACGTATTCTGACCGATTTCGTTCAGAGGTGAGACTCGTTCTGAAGACGTGACCGCTAGACTGTCTGACACCTGCCAGGAGAAGTGCCTCACGAACAGCAAGTCCAATTCTCTTGAGGTGGGCGAACAGACCTGTATTGATCGCTGCACTTTCAAGTACTGGGAAGCCCAGCAGCTCGTGTCGGGTATTCTGAACGGACAGGCTCCCGCTCAGGACAAGTGAGAAGTCCCGTCTTTCCTTACAGCATCCTTTATTCACTCTACTGTGTTTGTTTCAACCCCCAGCGCGGTCAATTCACAGAATTCTATCCCAGGGGTTCGGTGTCATCGTGTCGTGTGAGGAATGCATGGCAAGAACAATAACGAAGCGACCACGGGCAAGAAGCGACAGGTGATGCTGTTTGAACGCCCTCGTGTATCGATCGACTCCAACCACAGCATTCAAGATGACAATTCGGACTGGGAGTGGGAACGGGAGAAAGACAACGACGTGCTTGATTTGAGCAAGTGAGTAACAGAATAGATGACAAATGATGCGGGAGAATGTCTGAGTGAACACTCCATCGACAGCGTTGATCGGCTGTGCAAGCAGCAACAGAAGAAAAGGAGCAACCCCATTCCTCACTTTATGCTCCCAACAAATGCATCTCAAGTACGCTCGAATCTCAATTATGAAGACCTTCAAAGGAAAAGTGTGGCCGTGAAGATGCAGTCTGGAACGCAAAACGCGTTCATTCCCCGCTACTCGCTGTCGTCTCTATCTTCAGAAAGCTCGTTGGCGAACCGGAAGTCCGTAGCGGAGAAAGAGAAGAGGGAGGAGTACGAGGAAGCGATTGATGAGAAGGCGAAGGACTACGAGCACCTTCCCCGCTTCATGAGGCCCACGCGGTCGTACATTTCGTCTATCATATCGGACTCCATGAAGAGCACGCAGCGTCCCATTCCTGCTCGCATGATTCGTGAAGTTGATGACAACCACAAACCTCGCTACATGCACCTCACCTCCACGACGCGCAAACGGTGCGAAGAGATGAACACGACGCAGTTCCAGGTGACGAGACGACTGCCTCCGAAGCGCAAAGAGCCCGAGGAGAGGAACGAGTTGGACCGCGTGGCGTTGAATGAGCTGAGGCGGCTACTGACGGACGTGATCGACAACTCGTCGTCGACTCGGCTGAGTTCGAGTGGTGAGATGTGCACAGCGATAAAGAAGAGGGACGTCACTCTCTTCCAGGTGGACGAGGAGTTGGAACAGATGAAGAAACAGCTGCCTCGCTTCATGCGATCAACGCTGGCTACAAAGCAGCGCGAGAACAACAAGGGACGAAAGAGGAAATCGAGTGTTTGTCACAAACACGCTTGAATTATACCCACTTTTACAGGACATACATCACCTCTCCCATATGCTTGCGGAACTCCAGCTTCTCCTTCTTGTCCGCCACGTTCAGCTCACGGATCCGTCTACCCACCGTCGCCACCGCCGACGTGTCCTCCGTGTTCTTCATCCAAACCTCCACGCGCGCGCCCTTCTGCTTCATCACCATCGACACACCGCAAATCGACGCGCCCGAAGGATCCAAACTCTCGCCAATCACCGACAGCAGCTACGCCTCACTCCCCTCCACCGCCACTCACCAGCGTCAGCCACTTCTCCTCAAACAGATGCTCCGCCGGGCGAATTCCGAAACGCTACACCCCTCACGCCTCTCTCTCGCGCCCTACCCAGCAACCACCGTTGGCGTTCGACTCGTCTTCCCAAGAAGGCTTGATACCCTCCTACACCTCCATTCGCCTCCGAGCCACCCACCTTAAAGAAATGATACATGTGATTTGCCTCCAGCTTTGAAGCGGGAAGAATGTTATTGTAAACGCGCCAAAAGTCCTCTACCGTCGAAAAGGACGCCAGCTTCTTCTGCTGCGTTCCCCACTCCTCTCCTTCTCTACTCCTCACCCCCTCTCTCTCGCCAATACTCCGCTACGGCTTCACGGCACTCATACCAAAGGCTCCACGCACTGTTCAACTGGCTCTATCGCTCACCTCCTCGCCTCGCCTCCAACCTTCTCTGCAGACATCGACGACGCTTGTCGGTTTTCTACTCTCCCTTCTCCTTGAAAGCATAACCGCGGTTATTCCATCCAATGTGAGTGAGTCCTGAAAGCGAATACAGCCAACAAACACCCCAAAAGAATTGCATTATACCTTAATAGACACGAGCCTTGGGCGGAATAGGCTTGACTTCATTCTCGTCGAGAGTGTGCGTGT